>WNGA01016965.1_pt1 | contig 16735 bp, 24 predicted proteins | sample 5400061 | NCBI WGS metagenome assembly WNGA01 (sample SAMN13153366, study PRJNA577476) | soil metagenome | isolation source: 100 cm soil or saprolite under grassland replicate 2 | place: USA:California | collected 2016-06-15 | reverse complement strand
ATGAGTGTGCCACGCAACCCAGAAAATGGGCGCGCAAAAAATTCGTTGCGGCTGACGATTTTCCCTCTATATTCGCCGCTCACCGCATCAGGGCGCGTGAGGAATTTGTTACGCGGCCTGAGCGGGTTTTTTGTCGCCCTGACCACGAGGTGTTCGGCGGCACTTTGTTTTTAGAAAATGCCAACGATTAATCAATTGATTCGAAAAGGACGCCGGAAGGTCTCGGTGAAATCGAAGTCACCGCCTTGAGCGATGAACTAAAGCAACCGGAGATTTTTCTCAAAGAGCCTCACGACGGGCGTGCGGAGATGCTGTAGCCACAGCTGTGGCGGAAGCTGACAACTTCACGATTACTCCCAATCTTTTTTTACCAAGGAAGCTGCGGCCGAAAAGAAATAATTTTGGATAGAAAGATCAGCAATGTCGCGACGGAGGAGAGTTTACAAAAAAGAGGAGCGCGTCGATTCCCGCTACGGGAGTGCGGCGGTGGAGCGCCTCATTACGACCGTTATGAAGCGCGGCAAGAAATCGCTCGCGGAACGGATCGTGTACACGGCGATCGACAAATCGCGCGAAGGTTCTGATTCGGTCGATCCGCTGGAAGTTGTAAACAAGGCGGTCGAGAATGTTCGTCCGCGGCTGGAAGTAAAATCGCGTCGCGTCGGTGGCGCGACTTATCAAGTGCCCATGGAAGTGACGCCTGCGCGCCAAATTTCGCTCGCGACTCGCTGGATCGTTCAGTACGCGGACAATCGTAAAGGATTGCGAATGGCCGACGCGCTTGCTCAGGAAATCAAGGATGCGGCCGCTGGTCAGGGCAATGCGATCAAGAAACGCGAAGACACACACAAAATGGCGCAAGCGAACCGCGCGTTTGCGCATTTCCGCTGGTAACAATTATGGCGACGGCGACAATGGAACAGAAAAAGGCCCCCGCGAAAAACCCGAACTCGCCCGACCGCAAGTTCCCGCTAGAGCGGACGCGGAACATTGGGATCGCCGCGCACATCGACGCCGGCAAGACGACGCTGACAGAACGCGTTCTGTTTTACACCGGCATGATCCACAAGATCGGCGAAGTGCACGAAGGCACGACCGTGACGGACTGGATGGAACAGGAGCGCGAGCGCGGCATCACCATTACATCGGCGGCGACGACCTGCGCGTGGACGCAGCGTCAGGAGCCCGGTGTTTACAAAATTTTCGAGGGCATCAAGCAGCGCATCAATATCATTGATACGCCGGGTCACGTCGATTTCACGGCGGAAGTGGAGCGGTCGTTGCGTGTTCTTGATGGCGCGATAGCAGTCTTCGACGCTGTGGCTGGCGTGCAGCCGCAATCGGAAACGGTTTGGCGGCAGGCTATGAAATATAATGTTCCGTGCATCGCGTTCATCAACAAAATGGACCGCGTCGGTGCTGACTTTAAGATGTCGATCGATAGCATGCGCCAAAAACTCGGCGCGAACGCCTGGCCGGTTTTGCTCCCGCTCGGCAAAGAAGATCAGTTCAAAGGCCAGATCGACGTCATTAATAGGAAGACGGTCATTTATTCGGACAGCGATCAGCTTGGATCGACGTATGAATTGACGGATGTCCCCAAGGAGTATGTCGATCTTGTGGACAAGACGTACAACGATCTGGTCGAACAAATTTCAAATCTCGACGACGAAGTTGCAGAGACTGTCCTCGAGGAAAAGCCGGTCACGCCCGAACTGCTGAAAGCGGGAATTCGGCGCCAAACCATCGCCAACAAGTTTGTGCCGGTCGTTGCCGGCTCAGCACTCAAGAATAAAGGCGTGCAGTACCTGGTCGATGCCGTAGTCGATTATCTGCCGAGCCCGCTCGATATTCCGCCGGCCAAAGGCATGGAGCCCGATACGCACGAGCCGATGGAGGCGCCGACCGACGATAACGCGCCGTTCTGTTCTCTCGCATTCAAATTGTGGAGCGATCCGTTTGTCGGCAAGCTTGTTTTCTTCCGCGTTTATTCCGGCACGCTCAGCAAAGGCGACACGGTTTACAATCCGCGTACGAACAAACGCGAACGCATTTCGCGTTTGATTCAAATTCAAGCGGACAAGCGCGAAGACATCGAAACCTGTTACTCAGGTGATATCGCGGCCATCGTTGGAATTAAGAACATCACCACGGGCGACACGTTGTGCGACGAGGACCATCCGATCCTTCTCGAACCGCCGTCTTTTCCCGATCCCGTCATTTCAATGGCGATTGAGCCAAAGACGAAATTGGATCAGGAGAAAATGGCGACCGCGTTGCAGCGACTCGCTGAAGAAGATCCGACCTTCCGCGTTTACACGCATGAAGACACCGGCCAGACAATCATCGCCGGGATGGGCGAGCTGCACCTGGAAATCATCCGCGACCGCATGTTCCGCGAATTCAAAGTGGACGCAAACGCGGGCAAGCCCCAGATCGCATACCGCGAAACGATCACCACCAACGCCCACGGCGTCGGCAAGTTGATAAAGCAATCAGGCGGCCGTGGTCAGTATGGACACGTCGAAGTTGACATGCGGCCCGCCGATCGCAGCGAAGGCCTCGTCGTTGAAAACAAAATCGTCGGCGGCGTTATTCCGCGCGAATACATTCCGGCGGTCAAAAAGGGCATCCAAGAGGCGGTGCTCAACGGCGTCCTCGGCGGTTATCCCGTCGTCGATGTTGAGGTAGATATCGTTTACGGAAGTTTCCACGAAGTCGATTCCAACGAGCTGGCGTTCAAAATGGCGGCGATCTTTGCCATGAAGGATGGCTTCAGGCAGGGCAAGCCAATTTTGCTGGAGCCGATCATGAAAGTCGAAAACATCACGCCGGACGAATTTCAGGGCGACATTTGTGGCGATCTGAGCCGGCGACGGGGCAGCATCAACAGCATTGAGACCCGAGGTAACCTGGCGATCATTCACGCGGAGGTTCCGCTTGCCGAGCTGTTCGGGTACGCGACCGCCATTCGTTCGCTTTCGAAAGGCCGCTCGAGTTATTCGATGGAGCCATCGCATTTCCAACCAGTCCCGCCGAACCTGGTCCCAGCGATTCTCGACCAGAAGGAGGCTAAATGAGCAATGGGCAGCGCATTCGGATTCGCTTGAAAGCGTTCGACCATCGCATGCTCGATCAATCCGCGGTCGATATTGTCGAGACCGCTAAGCGCACCGGCGCACGAGTGGCCGGGCCGATTCCGCTGCCAACGTTGATCGAGAAATTCACGGTGAATCGCTCGCCGCATGTTGACAAGAAATCGATGGAGCAATTTGAAATTCGCACCCACAAGCGGTTGCTCGACATCATCGAGCCGACTGCGAAAACAGTGGATGAACTTAAAAAACTTAATTTGCCTGCGGGCGTCGATATTACGATTAAGATTTAAGCGGAGGCACTTCTGAAAGATTTGCAAACCCACGATCATGAGCATCGGGCTTCTTGGACAAAAAATCGGTATGACCAGCGTTTACGACGCCAAGGGTCGAATGTGTCCCGTGACCGTGATCGCGGCGGGCGATAACGTTTTACTGCGTCGCTTGACCGAAAAAAACGAGGGCTATTCGGCGGTGCAGGCAGGGTTCGGTGCGCAGAAGGAATCGCGCGTCACCAAACCATTGCTTGGCGAATTCAAGAAGGCCGGCGTCGAGCCGCAAAAATTTGTGCGCGAGTTTCGCCTGACCAGCGATCTTCCCGAAAGCGAGATCAATTTGAGTGTCACGCAATTTCAGGCAGGCGACTATGTCGATGTGATTGGCCGATCGAAAGGCAAGGGGTTTCAAGGTGTGATGAAGAAACACAACTTCCACGGACAAGGCGCGTCGCATGGTTCGAAAACTCATCGGCGCAGTGGTGCAGTAGGCAATCGATCTACGCCGGGACGCATTTGGAAGAACATGGGGATGCCGGGTCATCTCGGGGATGAGCGCGTGACCGTGCAGAATCTTCAGGTCATGCAGGTGCGCGAGACTGAAAAAGTAATTCTGATTAGCGGCGCAGTGCCCGGCGCAAACGGTAGTTTTGTTGTCATTCGTCCGGCCTTGAAAAAGACCAGCGGCGAGGGCGCCGCCGCCACGGTAGCTGCGACGTCCTCGTCAGAGAAAGGGGCAAAATGAGCGCAAAAGTTTTAACCAAAGCAGGTGCCAGAGAAGCGAAAATCGAGTTGATCGAAAACGGACGCGGTACGCAGGCCGTCCATGAGACCGTCGTGGCCATGCGCGCGGCGCGCCGTTCCGGATCGGCCAACACCAAGACGAAAGCCGAAGTGAATCTATCCGGCGCAAAACCCTGGCGGCAAAAGGGAACCGGCCGCGCCCGGGCTGGCTACAAATCATCACCGATTTGGCGTGGTGGTGGCGTCGTTTTCGGACCAAAGCCGCGTGATTATTCCAAAAAGATCTCAAAATCCGTGCGACGTCTCGCTTTTCAAAAAGCGCTGAGCGAGCGGATCAACGCCGGGGATGTTTTGACAATCGATAAATTCGTTGTTCCGGAACTGAAAACGAAGTCGTTCCTGGCGTTGCTGAAAAAGCAGACGGATGCGCGGAAAGTTTTGCTCATTTCGGATGCGTTCGATCCAACAACGTTCAAATCAGCGCGCAACGTCAAACCGGTGCGGCTCGCGACCGCTGCCGATGTAAACACAGAGCAATTGCTGTCGTTTGAGAAAATTCTTGTCACACACAAGGCTCTCGAACGCCTTGCGGAACGGACCAACCCGCCTTCGTCTCGCAGTCGCGGGACTTCGGCGCCATAAAATGCACGAGCCGCACGACATTATTCAAACTGCCTCGTTGACTGAAAAGTCAACGTTGATGAGCGAAAAGCAGAACAAGTATGTCTTCCGCGTGAGCCCGCGCGCCAATAAAATTCAAATTAAGAATGCGATTGAACGGCTGTTCCAAAAAAAAGTGCTCGATGTGAACACCTGTAATTACGCCGGCAAAGAGAAACGCGTGCGCGGCCCGTTGGGACGACGCCCGCACTGGAAGAAAGCTATCGTGACGCTCGCAGAAGGAGAAAAAATCGACCTGGTATGATGAGAGAAAAATTATGGCGCTGAAAGATTATCGCCCGCTTACACCGACGCTGCGCTTCAAGTCATTGCCGGGCTTCGATGAAATCACGAAGTGGCGGCCGGCTAAGAGCCTCGTTGAACCGAAGAAAAAATCCGGCGGTCGCAATAACTACGGCCGGCTCACGTCGCGGCACATCGGGGGCGGGCACAAACAAAAATACCGCAAGGTTGATTTTAGCCGGCGCAAGCACGGTGTTGTCGCGGAGGTGATAGGGATCGAATATGATCCAAATCGTTCCGCGCGGATTGCTCTCATTAAATATGCGGATGGCGAGCTGAGTTATATTCTCGCGCCGAACGGACTTCGAGTTGCATCGACCGTCGCCGCCGGGGATGATGTCGCGCCCGATCTGGGAAATGCGCTGCCGCTCCACGCGATTCCGCTCGGCACGAATATTCACAATATTGAATTGAGTCCGGGCCGCGGCGGCAAGGTTGCGCGCAGCGCCGGGCAGCAGGCAACGCTAAATAACCTCGAAGGAGATTACGCGCTTGTGAAGATGCCCTCTGGAGAAATCCGTCGCATTCACAAGAACTGCTTCGCCACGATCGGCCAGGTGGGAAATGTCGATCACATGAATGTATCGAGTGGTAAAGCAGGGCGGACTCGTTGGCAGGGGCGTCGTCCGCATGTGCGTGGCATGGCGATGAACCCGATCGACCATCCGATGGGAGGCGGTCAGGGAAAATCGAAAGGCGGCGGAGGCCGGCATCATCCCGTCAGTCCATGGGGACAACTGGCCAAAGGATTTAAAACCCGTAGCAAACACAAGCCGAGCGATCGTTTTATTTTGGAAAGGAGAAGGTCGAAGAAGAAGGCGTGAAGACGTGATTAGTGAGAGGTGAGAAACAGTATGGTTACTTCTCGCTATTCACTTTTCATAAATTACTTGATTATTATGGCTAGATCATTGAAGAAAGGACCCTTCGTCGAGTCGCATCTTCTGGAGAAGATCGACAAAATGAATAGTGCGGGCGCAAAGAAACCGATCAAAACGTGGTCGCGGCGTTCGTTAGTGACGCCGGATTTTGTCGGCCACACGTTTTTGGTGCACAACGGAAAGATTTTTATCTCTGTTTTCATCACCGAGAACATGGTCGGTCATAAGCTCGGTGAATTTTCAGCGACCCGCGTGTTTAAGAGACATGGGTCACACACGGCGAAGGTGACCAAGTAATGTGAATTTTCGATTTTCGATTTTCGATTTTCGATTGCCCAAATGGGCAATGAGTCGTGGATCGATGATCATGTTTGTGGGTCTGTTGCCCGTCGGAAGGCTGGCGGCAGAGGGGAATAGTTCTTTGTCAGAATCCAAAATTGAAAATGCGGAGCACGCAGTGACGGCTGAAACGTTGCTGGCGCAAAGCCAGGAGCTGCGAAGGCAATTGTCGATTGAGCAGGAATCGCTCAGGGCGTTGACGAGCAGTCTGGCGGAATCCAATGCGGCGGCGGAATTGTTTCGCTGCAAGTATTCCGATTTGGAATTGCGAATGGAGGCGCTCGGCCTGGCTTCAGCAAACAAGGATCGCGCGAAGCTGGAACAGCGTTTGCTGGCGGCGGTGAGCGATCTTCAACTCGCGCAGAGGGAACGCGACGAGTATCGCGATCAGATGCTGCGACTGAACGAGGCGATGTTGCGTTACCTGAAAACGTCGCAGAGTGGCGATGCGCAGGCGCGGATGGACGTTGAAACGCAATTGCGCAGCACAAACAACCTCGTCACAAGGTCCACCGGCCCGCCGGAGTTACCGGAGCCGAGCTTGATGGATGGGAGCGTCATCAGCATGAAGGACGAGTGGTCGTTCGTGGTCGGCAACCTCGGCGAAAAACAGGGTGTGAAAATCGGGATGCCGATGCGCGTGCTGCGCGATGACCGCAAGATCGCGACACTGCGAGTGGTTGATGTGCGGCAGAAAATTTGTGGCGCCGTGATTCAAGAAATGGATTCGGAGAAGGAAAAAATAAGAGTAGGGGACCGTCTCCAAGTGGATGCGCAACCCAATGTAAGTTTGAAATGATGAAGGTTACAAGAGTTACAAGGTTACAATGGTAAAGGGGATCACTTTTGTAACGATGTAACCCTTGTAACTTTGTAACGAAAACGAAGCGATGGAAGTAAGATCGATATATAAGTATGCGCGGATTTCGCCCTTCAAGGTGCGTGAAGTCACGCGTGAGATCCAGGGTCTGCCGGTTTCGGCCGCACTCGATCTGCTCGCGTTCACGCCGAAAAAAGCGGCATTTCTGATCAACAAGACGCTCAAGAGCGCAATCGCCAATGCAGAGAACAACGCCAACCTGAAACCGGACGGATTGGTCGTGAAGGAGGCGATTGTCGGTGAAGGCCCGACGTTCAAGCGGATGATGGCGCGTGCGCGCGGCAGTGGCAGCCGCATTTTAAAGCGCACGAGTCATATTCGCATCGTGTTAAGCGATGAGATTCAAATCGAAACGCGGGAAACGAGGAAAAAGAAACGAGAACAGGAAAAGAAAGCCTCCAGGAAGCAGGCAGCAGGCGGGGAACCAGCTGAAAACTCGATAACCGCGACGGAAAAAACGCCGAAGGCAAAAAAGACCGCTGGAAAGAAAGCGAAGGAATAATTTCGCTCGGAATGACACACTGATTTTTTATGGGACAAAAAGTTAATCCAATTGGGTTTCGCCTGGGCGTGAACCGCGACTGGCGTTCGCGCTGGTATGCGTCGCCGCAGGAACTGCCGGCGTTTTTGCATAGCGATCTGGAGATTCGCAGTTATGTGAAGAAAAAACTGCAGTTCGCCGCCGTCTCGAAGATTGTGATCGAACGGGCGTGGAACAGCATTCGCGTTACGATTTTCACCGCTCGTCCGGGGATCGTGATCGGGCGCAAAGGCGCGGAGATCGAAAAGATGACGGAAGAGATCGCGAAAATGGCGCAAGGCAAGCAAGTCAAGATCGACATCCAGGAGATCAAGACGCCGGAGCTGGATGCGCAGCTGGTGGCAGAGAACGTCGCGCTGCAAATTGAGCGACGCATCGCATATCGCCGTGCGATGAAAAAAGCGGTGCAGACCGCGATGGATTTCGGTGCGCAGGGGATTCGGCTGCGATGTTCGGGGCGTCTCAATGGCGCGGAGATCTCGCGGTCGGAATGGTATCGGGAAGGCAAAGTACCTCTGCATACGCTGCGGACGGCAGTCGATTATGGATTCGCCGAGGCCAATACGGTTTACGGCAAAATTGGGGTCAAATGTTGGGTCTGTAAGAAGGAAGAACCGGCAGCCCAGCCGGCTGCGCCACCACCGCCTCCACCACCACCGTTGCCGGTTCCTGAGGTAGTTTAAGGAGAAGTCGTTATGCCATTGATGCCAAAACGCGTGAAGTATCGGAAGTCCCAGCGGGGAAGTCGCAAGGGAACCGCTTCGCGCAATCTCAGAATCGACTTTGGCGAGTTTGGTTTGCAGACTCTCGAACGCGCCTGGATTACAAACACGCAGTTGGAAGCGGCGCGTGTGGCCCTTACCCGCAATATGAAACGCAAAGGCAAACTCTGGATCCGCATCTTCCCCGATAAATCAGTCACGGGGCGTCCGCCGGAAACGCGCATGGGCAAAGGCAAAGGCCAGCCCGAATTCTGGGTCGCAACGGTGCGACCGGGCAACATTTTGTTTGAACTGGATGGTGTGCCTGAATCCATTGCGCGCGAATCTCTTCGGCTGGCCGCGGATAAACTGCCCGTGCGCACGAAGTTTCTGAGTCGGCATCACGTAGTTGCCGCCTAACGAGCCATGAAAATGAAAGAGATTATCGAGATGAGCACGGACGAGTTGCTAACCAAGAGACGCGACTTGCGCCAGGAGAGCCTTCATCTGCGTTTGCAGCAGCAGAGTGGCCAGCTCGAGCAGCCAAGCAGATTACATTTGCTGCGGCGCGATGTGGCTCGCATCGAAACAGCGCTCTCCCAACGCACGAAACAGACTGAGAAAAAGTAAATTTTATGGCGCAAAACGCGCACCGGCGAAGTGATTTCGAGCAGCATGAACAAGACGATTGTCGTGCGGACAGTCACCCGCGTGCCGCATCGCAAATTCGGCAAGATCGTCAAACAGATGAGAAAATTTTACGCGCACGACGAGCAAAACCAGGCAAAAACCGGCGACACAGTCCGGATCATGGAAACGCGGCCGCTGAGTAAATTAAAGCGCTGGCGCCTGATGGAGGTGATCCAAAAGTAACTTCGCAATGATCTGCGAGTAAATTGTCGATTTTATGGTGCAACTTCGATCCAGACTTGATGTGGCAGACAACAGCGGCGCGCGGATGGCGACGATGATTGGCGTGATCGGCAAGTCCACGCGCTCTGCCGGAATCGGCGATGTGATCACCGCGAACGTGAAGGAAGCAAGCGCGAATGGGACAGTCAAGAAGGGCGAAGTCGTGCGTGCGGTTCTTGTTCGCACGAAGCAACCGATCCGGCGCGAAGACGGTTCCCTGCTACGCTTCGATAACAACGCGATCGTCATCATCGACAAAGATTTGAATCCGCGCGGCACACGCATTTTCGGGCCGGTAGCCCGTGAATTGCGTGAGCGCAATTTTATGAAAATTGTCTCGCTCGCTCCGGAAGTTTTATGAATCGGATCAAGTGTCACGTAAAAAAAGGCGACAATGTCGAGGTGATCTCGGGGAATTTCCGAGGATCTTCTGGGAAGGTTCTGGCGGTGTTTCCACAGAAGCAGCGTGTTTTGGTGGAAGGCGTGCGGATCATCAAGAAACACCTCCGGAAATCGCAGGACAATCCAAGCGGTAAAATCGCTGAACGCGAGGGCCCGATTCATATTTCCAACGTGAAATTGATTGAGCGGGACGGAAAGCCGGTGAAGGCCGCGGAATCGAGGGCGAAAAAGGACAAGAGCAAAAGCTAGATGAGAGCCTGTTGAAATGGAAAACGAATTTTATAGCCATTACAAAGACCGGGTGATGCCAGCGCTGCAAAAGGCGCATGGCTACAAAAACGTTCACCAGATTCCGAAAGTCGAGAAAGTCGTGATTAACACTTCAGTCGGCTCGCAATCGGACGTGAAGCAGGCCCTGGAGGAGGCAAAGGCGGAACTTGCCTTGATTACTGGCCAGCGCCCGGTGGAAACGCTGGCCAAGAAAAGCATTTCCAATTTCAAATTACGAAAAGGCCAGGCGATTGGCGCGAAGGTGACCTTGCGCGGCGAGCGTATGTACGAATTTCTCGAGCGCTTCATCAAAGCAGCGCTCCCCCGGATTCGCGATTTCCGCGGCGTGTCGCCGCGGTGTTTTGACGATAACGGTAACTATACGTTGGGAATTTCGGATCAGTCGATTTTTCCTGAAGTCGATTTGATGTTACCATTGTCACCACGGCACGGACGGACGAGGAAGCCAAATCGCTCTTGAGCGAAATGGGAATGCCGTTCAGCGACCGGGCAAGGAAGCCCGCCGCGCAACCCGCCTGATTTTTTCATGAGTACTATGACCGATCCCATTGCCGATTTTCTGGCGCGTGTGCGCAACGGCACGCGTGCGCAACAGATTGAGGTTTTCGTTCCATACTCGAAGATCAAGGCGGAACTCGCCCGCATCCTGAAGGACGAAGGTTACATCTCCGATTACTCCATCGACACCAGCGCTGCTCATCCACGCATCAAGATCGTTAACAAAATCGTGAATCGCTCGAGCGCGATTGCAGGCCTGAAACGGGTTAGCCGGCCGGGATTGCGCCGTTACGTCGGTGCAGATGAGGTTCCGAGGGTTCTTGGTGGAATGGGTTTGGCGATTCTTTCTACATCGCGCGGCGTTTTGTCGGGACGCGAAGCGAGGAAGCAAAAGGTCGGTGGCGAACTGCTGGCCTACGTTTGGTAAATTTTTATGTCACGAATTGGAAATAAAGAGGTCGAGATTCCCGACAAGGTCAAAGTCAACATCGACAATGAGGGCGCGGTTTCCGTGGAAGGCCCGAAAGGAAAGCTCAGCTGGAAGCTGCCGCGCGATATCAAGGCAAGCGTAAAAGACAATCACGTTTCGGTCGTGCGCGAAGCAGAGACGCGTAACGTGAAAGCGTTGCACGGACTTTCACGCAGCCTCGTTCACAACATGGTGCAGGGCGTGAGCGAAGGCTTTAGCAAGCAACTCGAGATCGAAGGAGTCGGTTTCAAGGCTGCAGTGCAGGGTTCGACCCTTAATTTGAGCCTCGGTTTCTCACATCCGGTTCCATTTTCTATTCCGCAGGACATTAAAGTTACAGTCGTGGATAATACGAAGATTACGATCCAAGGCGTCGACAAAAAATTAGTTGGCCAGGTGGCGGCGGACATTCGCCGTTTTTATCCCCCGGAACCGTACAAGGGTAAAGGCGTGCGGTACGTGGGCGAGCAAATTCGTCGCAAAGAGGGCAAAACCGTTCAGTAAATATGGCGACGACTCGCAAAGCGGCGCGGCAGCGCGTTCATCAACGGATCCGGAAGAGAGTCGCTGGCACAGCGGAACGGCCGCGGCTGGCGGTTAATTTCTCCGGGAAACACATTTACGCGCAAGTTATCGACGATGACGCCGGCCGCACGCTGGCTGCTGCCTCGACAATGGAGCATCAGTTACACGACAAAAGGAAAGCCGCCGCCAACCGCGCGGCGGCAGAACAAATTGGCAAAACGATTGCGGAACGTCTGCTCGCGAAAAAACTCGATCGCGTGGTTTTTGATCGCGGTGGGTTCTTTTATCACGGAAAAGTGAGAGCTCTGGCGGATGCAGCGCGCGCGGGCGGCTTAAAATTTTAACTCATGGCACAACAAGGTTCAGGCAGGCGACCAGATCGCACCGCAGACAGGAGTCCCGCGGCAAGGGGTGATACGACCGAGAAAGTCGTTTTCATCAATCGCTGCGCGAAGGTGGTCAAGGGCGGACGGCGCTTTAGCTTCAGCGCATTGATCGTGGCCGGAGATCACGATGGAAAAGTCGGCTGCGGATTTGGCAAGGCGAACGAAGTTTCGGAAGCCATTAGGAAAGCATCCGAGGCGGCCCGGAAAGCGATGGAAAAAGTTTCTTTACGCGAAAATACGATCCCACACGAAGTGATCGGCGAATATGACGGAGCGCGCGTGCTTTTGCGCCCGGCATCACCGGGAACGGGCGTGATCGCCGGTGGCGGTGTGCGCGCGGTGGCTGAAGCGGCTGGCATTCGCGATGTGCTGGCGAAGTCGTTAGGCTCAAGCAATCACGCGAACGTCGTGAAGGCGACGATCGCCGCGTTGCGATCGCTTCGTCGGCGTGACGAAATTTTCAAAGTGCGCGGCATCCGGTTCAGCGACGGAAAGGGCGAACAACATGATGCGTCTTCATAATTTACGGCCACGCCACGGTTCGCGACATCGCGTCAAGCGCCTCGGTTGCGGTGAAAGTTCGGGGCACGGAAAGACCAGCGGCAAAGGCCATAAAGGACAAAAAGCGCGCTCCGGCGGCAGTATTCGGCTCGGATTCGAAGGCGGGCAGATGCCTCTAATCCGGCGATTGCCGAAGCGTGGGTTTAACAATGCGGCTTTTCACAAGCAGTATGCGATTGTGAATCTTGACGACCTCAATGCGTTCAAGGCCGGCACCGTTGTAAACGAGCAATTGCTGCGGGAATCGAACCTGATACGTGGCCATTTCGCTGGGGTCAAAATTCTTGGCGGCGGTGAATTGAAGCACGGCCTGACGGTTGAAGCCGATAAAATCAGCGCGAGTGCCCGGGAAAAAATAGAGAAGGCCGGTGGATCCATCGCGTTGCGTGATGGGCGAAGGGCACCGGCAACAGCCTCGAATGACGATGGCGAGATTGCGTCGCAGGAAGCTCCGGCAGCCGCGAAGAGAAAATCGACAAGCAAAGCTACCAGGGCGAAATCGCCAAAAAAGAAAACACCACGCAAGAGCTAGCTTCCCGGCGCGCGATGTTCCAACTTTAGCGAATGGTTTCGGCGTTTCTAAACACGGTTAAGATACCGGAATTGCGCCGGCGCATTTTGTTTACGCTGGCGGTGATTGTGATTGTGCGTTTAGGCGCAGCGATCACGACGCCAGGCGTCAACCAGGGTGTCCTGCAGGAATGGTTTCGCACTTCCATGAACGAGCGCACTGGAGGGGGTCTCGCAGCGCTGTTCAATTTGTTCAGCGGCGGAGCGTTGGAAAACTGCGCGGTCTTTTCTCTGGGCATTATGCCTTACATCAGCGCATCGATCATGATGCAGCTGCTCACCGCGGTGATTCCGCGGCTTGGGAGGATGGCGCGCGAAGATGGTGGCCGGCAAAAGATCATGCAGTTGACGCGCTACGCGACATTGGGGCTGTGCATTTTCCAAGCTTATCTGCTGGCATTATCATTTCAGCATCCCGAATCGTATCATACGATGCTGCCGGGAATCACTGAGGTAATCAGGAACCTCGGAGTTCCGCTGGTCGATGACCTTGGCTGGACATTTCGAATCGTGACGGTGGTTTCATTGACGACCGGCACACTCTTTTTGATGTGGCTCGGCGATCAGATTACCGAGCGCGGGATTGGCAACGGAATCTCGCTGATCATCACCATCGGCATTGTCGCGCGTCTGCCCGCTGCATTGGCGCAAGCGTGGAAGACCTTTGTGCCTTCGGCGCAGACCGGCTCGAGCCAGGTGAATCCAATGGTCCTGGTGTTGTTAGTGTTGTTCCTGATCATAGTCATCGCGGCGGTGATCACGATTACGCAAGGCGTGCGGAAGATTACCGTGCAGTATGCCAAGCGCGTAGTTGGTCGCAAAATGTACGGCGGCCAGACACAGTACATGCCTTTGAAAGTGAATTACGCCGGGGTCATGCCAATCATCTTCGCCTGGGCGCTGCTTCTCTTTCCTGCAACTATTGTCCAGTACGGATTTAGAAACAGCCCTACAGCTGGGAAGATCGCCAGCGCGCTTTCCACCGGCTGGCCTCATTATGTCGCTCTTGCAGCCATGATTTTCTTCTTCAGTTATTTTTGGGTTGCCACGCAGTTCCAACCAGCGCAAATCGCGGACGATCTCAAGAAATACGGTGGTTACATTCCTGGAGTCCGACCTGGAAAACCGACTGCGGATTTTCTCGATTTCACCATGACGCGGCTCACCTTTGCCGGCGCGATTTTTCTTACACTGATAGCAGTCCTGCCAAGTCTTATGAGCCAGGGATTGAACGTCCCAACGATCACCGCGCAGTTTTTCGGCGGCACGAGTCTGTTGATCATTGTCGGCGTTATGCTCGATACCATGCGCCAGGTGGAGACGCATCTAATTCAACGGCATTACGACGGCTTTTTGCGCAAGGGCCGCATCCGCGGTCGATCATTTGATCGCGCCGCCTATAGTCGCGGCGAAGCAGCAGGGAGCGGCACGCTTATGTGGCTTTATGTAGGCATCGCCGTGCTTGTTATTGCCGGGGTCGCCTTTTTCCTTTACGGCCGATAGGCTCCTAAAGTGAAAAGACGACTCGTTCTGCTCGGCGCGCCCGGTTCCGGCAAAGGCACCCAGGCGGAAATGATTACGCGCCAATTCGGTATTCCGGTCACTTCGCCGGGCGCGATTTTACGCCGTGAAAAAGACCTCGGAACCTCGCTGGGACAGGAGACTGCCGAAGTGATCCAGCACGGCGGTCTCGTCTCGGACAAAATTATCGTCGAACTCATCGAAGACTGGCTGCGCCTGCACGGTGGCCACGGGTTTGTATTCGACGGTTTTCCCCGGACGCTGCCACAAGCGGAGAGTTTGATGTCGATCCTGACGCGGCTGCGTACTGCCCTCGATTTGGCAATCTGGCTTGAAGTGTCGGAGCAGACTGTGCGTGACCGTATCGCCGGCCGTCTCCAATGTGGCGCCTGCGGGTTTACCACCAGCGTTAAAAGCGCGAAATTCGCGGAGCGCCCGGTTTGTCCTTATTGCGATGGACCGCTTGTGCGACGGAATGATGACGACATGGCTGTGTTGCAAACGCGACTTTCTGAGTTCGAAACGAAGACCCAGCCGCTCGCTACCTTTTACGGCAAGATGTCGATCTTGCATCGGATTGACGGAAACCGCGATCGCGAGACGGTCTTCAGCGATATCTCGCGTCTGATCGAAGGCAAACCGCCGGCATGATCCCTATCAAGAGTCCGAAAGAAATTGAGAAAATGCGGCAAGCATGCCGGTCGGCGAGCGACATTCTCGACCGGGTCAGGGAATTAATTCGCCCGGGGATCACGACCAGGGAAGTCGATGAAGCGGCTGCCGACTTCATGAGCGAGGCGCATGTCAAAAGCGCGTTTCTCGGTTATCGGCTCGGGCACCGCGTTTTTCCGGGGAACATTTGCATTTCCCTTAACGACGAAGTCGTGCATGGCATCGGCAGCAAGCGGCGTATTCAATACGGCGACATCGTAAAACTCGACATCGGCGTCATTCAGGATGGTTGGGTAGGCGATAACGCCACCACTGTGCCCGTTGGAATCATTGACGAACGGACAGACCAGTTGCTGCGCGTGACGGAAAATGCGCTTGTGCGCGCAATCGGCGTCGCCTACGAAGGCCGGCGCGTCGGCGACATTTGCGCGGAAATTGAAGATGAAGCACGGCGCTCCGGTTTTTCAGTGGTGCGCGAATTTGTTGGGCACGGGGTGGGGCGAAAAATGCACGAGGAACCGCAGATTCCCAATTACGGCAAGCGCGGCAGCGGCCCAAAGTTAAAAGCAGGCATGACACTGGCAATCGAGCCGATGATTAACATCGGCGCGTCCGAAGTGAGATTGCTCGCCGATGGGTGGACGGTGCGCACGGCGGATGGAATGCCCTCGGCCCACTTCGAGCACACCGTCCTGATCACGAGGGATGAGCCGGAAATCCTGACATGGCGCGCAAAGACGCAATTGAAGTAGAAGGCACGGTTGTCGAGTTGCTGCCCAATACGATGTTTCGAGTTGAGTTGGCGAATGGTCATCGCGTGCTCGCGCATATTTCCGGGAAAATGCGGTTACACTTCATTCGGATCTTGCCAGGAGACAAAGTTATGCTAGAAGTTTCACCCTACGATTTGTCGAAAGGGCGAATTACCTATCGCCACAAGTGACAACGCGGAGGCCCCTCAGCGTTTCCCATTTCGCGGATTATGAAAGTACGACCATCAGTAAAAAGACTTTGTGCGAGTTGCAAGATCGTGAAGCGCAAGAACGTGGTGCGCGTGATCTGCAAGAACCCGCGCCATAAACAGCGGCAAGGATGAACCGCTTCATCGCTTCAGCGGTTCAACGATGAAGCGTTAAAGCGATCAAGCGTTGAAGCGAAACATAGAATAATTTAATCAACCAAGAACATGCCAAGACTATTAGGAGTTGAAATTCCGGCGGACAAACGCATCGAGGCGTCCCTCACCTATATCTACGGAATCGGCTTGAGCACGGCCAGGCGCATTCTCGAGCAAACAAACATCGATCCGAACTTGCGCGCGAAGAGTCTTACTCCGCAGCAGTTAAACGAAATCATTCACGCGATCACGAACAATAAGTTCAAGATCGAGGGGGATCTGCGCCGCGACGTGCAAGGCAATTTGAAACGCTTGCAGGCAATCAATTGTTACCGTGGCATCCGCCACCGGAAGGGCTTGCCCGTGCGTGGCCAGCGCACATCGACAAATGC
>WNGA01012637.1_pt1 | contig 16739 bp, 16 predicted proteins | sample 5400061 | NCBI WGS metagenome assembly WNGA01 (sample SAMN13153366, study PRJNA577476) | soil metagenome | isolation source: 100 cm soil or saprolite under grassland replicate 2 | place: USA:California | collected 2016-06-15 | reverse complement strand
CGGAGCGACAACCGGCTGCGTGCCAAGGTCGCCGACACGACGAGCGCGTTGACCGACCTGCCGCGCATGGCCGGCGGCGCTCTGCTGTTCGCACCCAGCCCGAGCGCCCGGTTCGCGACGTCGGCGGCGTGGCGTTCCTGGTCGAAGGCGGGCGCGGGCGCGTTCGACACGTGGAGCTGGTCTGCGGGGGCGGAGTTCGGCTCGCGCCGGATGCCGATCCGCCTGGGCGCGCGGGGCGGGCAGATGCCGTTCGGGCCCGGGACCAAGGCGCCGACCGAGGTCGCGGGGTCGCTGGGGATAGGCCGGGCGTTCGCGCAGGGCCGGGCGCTGATCGACCTGGGCCTCGAGCGGCTGGAGCGCCGTGCGGGCGGGGGGGGCCTCACCGAGCGCGTGTGGACCGTGCTCGTGGGGCTCACCGTGCGGCCGTGAACGTTTACTTCTATACCTTCGGCTGCAAAGCCAACCAGTACGACACGGCGGTCGTGCGGCAGGCGTTCGCGGATCAGGGCGTCGTCGTGGTGGACGACCCGACCGCCGCGGACCTCGCGGTCGTGAATTCCTGCACGGTGACCCACGAGAGCGAGGCGAAACTGGGGCGCCTGGTACGCCGGCTCGCCCGGCGCGGGGGCCGGGGCGGGCTCGAAACCGTGGTGATGGGCTGCGCCGCCGCACGCGACGGCGGCGCCATCGCGGCGCTTCCGAGCGTGCGCGCGGTGGTGGGCGGCGCCGACCCGGCGCAGGTGCTCGAGGCCGCCGGGTTGGCCTCACCCCCGTTCCCCCTCTCCGCGTTGCGGCGAGGGAGTCAGGGGGTGAGGTCCCGCGGCCTGCTCAAGATCCAGGACGGGTGCGACGAGCATTGCACTTTCTGTGCGACCACGATCGCGCGCGGGGCGAACCGGTCGCGGGGGATTCCGGAGCTGGTGGAGGAAGCACGGGCACTCGCCGAGCACCACGCCGAGATTGTGCTGACCGGAGTTCACATCGGTACTTACGGCCAGGATCGCTCCACTGACCCCGGACGCAAGTCCGGGGTTGAGACAGAACCCGGCACATCGGGTGTTGGTGTTCCCCGGGCTCGCGCCCGGGGTCAGTCTACTCTCGGGGATCTTCTCGACGCCCTCATCTCCGCCGTGCCCTCGGTCCGCTTTCGCCTCTCGTCCATCGAAGCCACCGAGGTCGATGACACGATCGCTCGGCTGTTGATCGAGGCCCCCGCCCAGCTCGCGGCCCACGTCCACGCGCCGCTGCAGTCCGGCTCCAATCGCGTGCTCAAGCGGATGGGCCGCCACTGGTACACGGCCGAGTCGTACCGGGCGCGGCTCGAGTGGCTGGCGGAGCGGCTGCCTGTGTTCGGGCTCGGCGCGGACATTATCGCGGGGTTCCCCGGTGAGAGCGACGCTGATCACCGCCACACCGTCGCGCTGGTGGACGCGCTGCCGTTCACCTACCTGCACGTGTTTCCCTACAGCGAGCGTCCCGGCGCGGCGGCGGGGCGATTGCGCGAGCGCGTGCCCCCCGGCGCGATCCGCGACCGCGCGCGCGAGCTACGCGGGTGCGGAGAGGCGAAGGCCCAGGCCCACCGCATGCGCCGGCGGGGGCAACGCGCCGACGGTGTGGTGTGCGGGCGGGGGGAGGGGAAGGTCGAGGTGCTGACCGAGGACTACCTTTCGGTCTATCTTCCCACTCACGAGTGGAACGGTCGCCCCCGCTTCGAGGTGACGGTTCGCTGACCATGCCGCGCATCTACATCGAGACCTACGGCTGTCAGATGAACGTCTCGGACTCCGAGCTGATGCTCGGCGTGCTGGGGCGCGAAGGCTACGCCCGCACCGATGATCCTGCCCGGGCCGACGTGCTGCTCGTGAACACGTGCGCGGTGCGCGACCACGCGGAGCAGCGCGTGCTGTCGCGCATGGGCGAGCTGAAGCGGTACAAGCGGCCGGGCGTGGTGCTGGCGGTGGTGGGCTGCATGGCGCAGCGGCTCGGGTCCCGGCTGCTCGATTGTGTGCCGCAGGTCGACCTCGTGGTCGGCCCCGACGGCTACCGCGGGTTGCCCGAGCTGATCGCGCGGGCGCGCGCCGGGGAGCGGACGGCCGAGGTCGCGTTCAAGCGCTGGGAGCACTACGAGGACACGGCGCCGGTGCGGGGGGACGCCGTGTCGGCGTTCGTGACCGTGCAACGCGGCTGCGATTATCGGTGCACGTTCTGCATCGTTCCGATGACGCGCGGGCCGGAGCGGAGCCGCAAGTTGGAGGACGTGGTGCGCGAGGTGACGGAGCTCGCCGGCGCCGGCACCACCGAGGTAACGCTCCTTGGCCAGACGGTCAACAGCTACGACGACGGCACGCACGGCTTCGCCGACCTGCTGCGGGCGGTGGGGGGAATCCCGGGCGTGCAGCGCCTGCGGTTCACGTCGCCCTACCCCACGGACTTCACCGACCGCGCGCTGGCGGCCATGGCGGAGACGCCCGCGGTCTGCGAGCACGTGCACCTCCCGGTGCAGAGCGGCTCGTCGCGCGTGCTCAAGCGGATGCTCCGGCGCTACGATCGGGACCGCTATCTCGAGGTGGTCGCCGCGCTGCGCAGCGCCGTCCCCGGCATTGCCCTCACCACAGACATCATCGTCGGGTTCCCGGGGGAGACCGAAGACGATTTCCAAGAGACGCTGTCGCTCGTCGAGCAGGTGGGGTTCGACGACGCGTATACCTTCAAGTACTCGCTGCGCGAGGGGACGCCCGCGACCCGGCTCAAGGATCCCGTGTCCGACGCGGTGGCGGGGGAGCGCCTCGAGCGCCTGGTTGCCGCCGTGCGGGGCATCGCGCGCCGCCGGAACGTCGCCCTGGTCGGCAGCACGCACGAAGTGCTGCTCGAGGGGCGGGCCAAGCGGGGCGAGCTGCTGCAGGGCCGCACCCGTACCAACAAGGTGGCGCTCATCGCAGGCCCCGACACCTGGATCGGTGGCTATCACGCCGTGCGCTTCACCGGCACCACGGGCTCGACCTTCACGGCCGTGCCGCTCGGGCGGGTGCAGGGGAGGGGGGGGGAGCTCGCCGTCGTGGGGTGACGAACGTGACGTTCGAGGTCGTGCAGCGGGAATATGCGAAGCTGCGTCCCCAGCTGCCCCGCTTCTGCGGCTGCGAGACGTGCCGCGGCGACGTACTGGTGTTCGCGCTCAATCGCCTCGCGGCGAACTACGTGTCCACGCCTCAGGGCGAAGTGTTGGTCGAGCTGCGACTCGACAGCGACCAGGAGAAAGCCAAGCTGGACGTGGCGCTGCTCGAGGGATTCCGCCAAGTGGGGCTCGCGCCGCGCTGCGGTGCGAGGCCGGTGCAGCTGATGTGATCCGCTAGGCGGCCCCAGATGCGGCCGCCGATTCTCGTGCTCACCGTAGCGTTCGGGGTCGGCCTGTGGGCGGGGCTCGACCCTTTTGCGTTCCCGGGTGCGGCGCTGTGGGGTGTGGCGTTGCCGCTTGTGGCGGCTTCGGCCTGGCTCGCCCCGCGCGCGCCGCTCGGCGCCGCGGTCGGGATCATGGGGGTGGCCGGCGTGCTCTGGGGCGCGGCGGCTGCCCGTGAGAGGGAAGCGACGTGTGCGGGAAGCTGGAGCAGGGAGCGGGGAGCAGGGAGCACCAAGGCAGTCATCGTCAGTTTAGAGGATCCGGCTCCTACCAATGGCGGGATCGTGGATGCCCAGGTGCACCCCGGGGTGTGCGGCGGGGCGGTGCGATTGCGCTGGCCGGAGGATCACGCTGCCGCCGGCGGTACGATGTGGGTGGTGGCCGGTCGCTGGAGCGGCTTCGCCGATCGCGGGGTGCTGGTGGTGCGCCGGGCGCGCCCGGTCGACCCCGTGCCCCGTGGTCGCGGGGCGCTGCGCGACCGACTGACCGCCCGAACAGCCGAGCTGTTCGGGTCGCGGGCGGCGATCGTCAATGCGCTGGTGTTCGCACCCAACGCGACGCTCGATCCTGAGGTCCGGGAACGCTACGTGCGCTCGGGCCTCGCGCACCTCCTTTCTATCTCCGGGTTGCACGTCGGGTTTATCGCCGCCTGGCTCGCGCTCATCCTCGGCAAGCTGCGCCTCGCGGCACGCGTCCGGTTCGGCGCGACCGCCGTCCTGTTGCTCGGCTATCTCTGGCTCCTCGGCTTCCCGGCGCCCGCGGTGCGGGCGGGCGCGATGCTGGTGCTGGCGGACGTCGCGCGCCTGCGCGAGCGCGTGGTGGCGCCGCGCGGCGTGGTGGCGCTCGCGGCGCTTGGCGTACTGGCGCAGGACCCCTGGGCGCTCCACTCGGTGGGCGCCTGGTTGTCGGTGGCGGGCGTGGGCGCGGTGGTCTGGGCGGGCCGCGCGTTCGCCCGGGCGCCGCGCCTCGCGCAGCTCGCCGCGCCCGCGCTCGCCGCGACGCTGGTCACTGCGCCGATCTGTGCGTTCGCGTTCGGCACCGTGGCGCCGATCGGCGTGCTCGCGAACCTCATCGCGATCCCGCTCGCCGGTGTCGCGGTGCCGGGTCTCGTAATAGCGCTGGCGCTGTCGTGGCTCGGATCAGGGCTCGCGCACCTGATCGCGGCCGGCGCGGGACTCGGCCTGGCGCTGCTCGACCTCGTTGCGCAGGGCGCCGCCCTCGTGCCGGGCGGCCACGTCGTGATGGTCGCGGGGTGGCAGGCGGCGCTGGTGTGGGCCGCGGTGGCGGCCGCCGCGTGGTGGCTGTGGAATTCGCCACGCCGGCCGTGGCTCATCGCGGCGCGGGTCGCTTTTTGTGCCACGGTTCTCGTCGCCACGACGTTTCGGGACGTTGTCTCCCTCGACGCCTGTCGTTGTTTGACGGTACATTTTCTCGATGTAGGCCAAGGGGATGCGGCGGTATTACGCACCCCCAGCGGTCGGTGGATCGTGATTGATGGCGGCCCCAGGACCCCGGAGCGCGATGCGGGGCGGCGGGTGGTGGTCCCCTTCTTGCGTGGCCAGGGTGTCGAGCGGGTGGCCGTGGTCGTGGCGACCCATGGCGATGCCGATCATCTGGGCGGGCTGCCGGCCGTCGTCGAGGCGTTCGACCCGGAGCTCGTGCTCGAGCCGGGAGAGCCGCTGGGCCGGCCGCTGTATCTAGAGTTCTTGGCCGCGGTCGAGACCTCAGGGGCGCGGTGGCATCCTGCGCGGGCGGGGGACCGGATCGAGGTGGATGGCGTGGTCCTCGAGGTGCTGAGCCCCGACTCGCTCTGGCTCCGGCTGCCGCTCGATGTCAACGAGCACGGCGTGGTGCTGCGGGTGAGATACGGCGCCGTGCGGCTCCTGTTCCAGGCCGATGCGGGGCTGCCGGTCGAAGGCCGGCTGGCAGGGACGGTGGGTCGCGTTGACCTCTTGAAGGTCGGCCATCACGGCTCGCGGACGGCCACATCGGAGGAGTGGCTCGACGAGCTGGCGCCGCGCGAAGCGGTGATCAGCGTGGGCCGCAACAACCATTATGGGCACCCGGCGCCCGAGGTGCTCGAGCGGCTCGCGCGACACGGCGTCACGGTGTTCAGGACCGATCGGAGCGGCACGATCACTTTCTCCACGGATGGACATGGTGAACGGGTCCGAAGTCATCACGATTGAGCGGTTCATCATGGAGCAGGAGCGGCTCTACCCGGAGGCGACGGGAGAGCTGTCGAACCTGCTGTACGACCTGTGTCTCGCCGCCAAGATCATCTCGCGCCACGTGCGCCGCGCCGGGCTCTCGGATATTCTCGGCGCCGCCGGCGCGGTCAACGTCTCGGGCGACCTGCAGCAGAAGCTCGACCTGTTCGCGAACGAGACAGTGCGGAACAGCGTGCAGCACACCGGGCGCGTGTGCGTGACCGCATCGGAAGAAGATCCGGATCCGGTGCCCGTGCCGCCGGGAAAGGCCGCGGGCAAGTACGTCGTGCTGTACGACCCACTCGACGGCTCCATGAACATCGACGTCAACGTCTCGATCGGCGCCATTTTCTCCATTCACAAGCGGGTCACCAAGAAGAACGGCACGGTGGGGCTGGCGGACTGCCTCCAGGTGGGCAAGAAGCAGATTGCCGCGGGCTACATCCTGTACGGCTCGAGCACGATGCTGGTCTACACGACGGGGCAGGGGGTGCACGGCTTCACGCTCGATCCCACGATCGGCGAGTTTCTGCTGTCGCACCCCGACATTCGGACGCCGCCGGTAGGCAGGTACTACAGCGTGAACGAGAGCAACTGGAACCGCTGGACCCCGCCGGTGCAACGCGTGGTCGCGGCGTTCAAGAACGGCGAGGGCAAGGTCCAGCCGAAGAACGCCCGCTACATCGGGTCCCTCGTGGCCGACTTCCATCGCAATCTCATCTCCGGCGGCATCTTCCTCTATCCGGCCGCGACGAACTATCCCCAGGGCAAGCTCCGATTACTGTACGAAGCGGCGCCGCTCGCGTTCGTGGTGGAGCAGGCCGGGGGCCGGGCGACCGACGGCTGCCGGCCCATTCTCGACATCGTGCCCGCGAGCCTGCATCAGAAGACGCCCCTCGTGATCGGCAGCAAGGACGACGTCGCGTTCGCCGCGCGCATTCTCTCGGCCGAGGCCGTCGTGGGAGCCAAGTGAGCGACCGCAAGCCCGTCTACGGTCCCGACGACTGGCATCCGGAGTTCGCGCGCGCGCTCGGCGCTCCGGGCGCGTTTCCCTATACGCGCGGCGTCCATCCCACCATGTACCGCGGCAAGCTCTGGACGATGCGGCAGTACGCGGGGTTCGGGACGGCGGAGGAGACGAACGCGCGGTTCCGGCATCTCCTCGCCGCGGGTCAGACGGGCCTGTCGGTCGCGTTCGATCTGCCCACACAGATGGGGTACGACTCGGACCATTCCATGGCCGAGGGGGAGGTGGGACGCGCGGGGGTAGCGATCGACACGGTGGACGATCTGGCGCGCCTGTTCGACGGGATTCCACTCGACCGCGTGTCCACGTCCATGACGATCAACGCGACGGCACCCGTACTGCTCGCGATGTACGTCGTGGTGGGGGAGGAGCACGCCGTGCCGCGCGGCAAGCTCCAGGGCACCGTCCAGAACGACATCTTGAAGGAGTTCATCGCGCGCGGCACCTACATCTATCCGATCGAGCCCTCGCTCCGGCTCGCGACCGACGTGTGCCGCTTCGTCACGATCGAGGGGATGAGCTTCAATCCGATTTCGGTATCGGGCTATCATATGCGGGAGGCGGGGGCGACGGCCGCAGAGGAGCTGGCGTTCACGTTCGCGAACGGACTCGAGTACGTGCGGCGGGCGGTGGCGGCAGGGCTGGACGTCAACCAGTTCGCGCCGCGGCTGTCATTTTTCTTCGCGGCGTTCACCGATTTGTTCGAAGAGGTCGCCAAGTTCCGCGCGGCGCGGCGGCTGTGGGCCCGTCTCATGAAGGAGCATTTCCAAGCGAACGACCCTGCCTGTCGGCTGCGGTTCCACACCCAGACGGGGGGCTCGACGCTCACGGCGCAGCAGCCCAAGAACAATGTGGTGCGGGTGGCGATCCAAGCGCTGGCGGCGGTGCTGGGGGGCACGCAGTCCTTGCATACTAATGCCTACGACGAGGCGCTGGCGTTGCCGACGGAGCAGAGCGCCACGCTGGCGCTCCGGACGCAGCAGATTCTGGCGCACGAGACCGGGATTCCCGAAACCGTCGATCCGGCGGGTGGGAGCTGGTACGTGGAAGCGCTCACGGATCGGATGGAGCGGGAGGCGCGGGCTTTGCTCGAGGAGATCGAGCGGGCGGGTGGGGCGGCGCGGGCGGTCGAGCGGGGGCTGTTTCAGGAAGCAATCGCGCGTAGCGCGTACGCGCAGCAACGCTCGATCGAGTCGGGGGAGAGCGTGCTGGTGGGGGTGAACGAGTATGCGGACGATCAGGAGGTCCCGTCGATGCCGGCACCCGATTACACGGCGTTGGCGGCGGCGCAGCGGAGGAGAGTCGCGGAGAGGCGCGGGATGCGAGATGCGGGATGCGTAAAGAAGGCGCTCGATGATCTCGCTCGAGGGGCGCGTGACGCGCGAGCGCCGCTGATGGAGCCGATCATCGACGCGGTGCGGGCGCGCGCGACCGTGGGGGAGATCAGCGATGCGTTGCGGGCGGTGTGGGGGGTGTATCGGCCCGCATGACCGACTGGTTCGGCGCTGTCTTCATCGCCCAGCCGTGGCTCGCCCTGGTCCCCGGTGTCTTTTTCCTGGCTCTATCGGCTGTGCTCCCGCGTAGGGTCTCCGCCGACGGGCTGACGGAGGGATCGCTACAACGATTGACCTCGGCCACCGGGGAAGGAGCGATGACCGTTGCGTTCATTCACCGACGCTGTCGGGTGGCGGCCGGCAGCGCTTGAGGTCGCTCGATCATGTCTAAGCTGCTCACGTTTCTCGGAGCCAGCCTGGGGGGCGCCATCGGCTGGTGGCTCGGCGACCGCGTCGGAATAATGACGGCGTTCGTGGTCAGCATGGTCGGGACCGGTGTAGGTATGTACGCCGGGCGTCGCATCGCGGCGTTGCTCCCTGAATGAGAGGATGCCGCAATCACCGGACCCAGGGTATCCTTTGACCAATCGGACCGACTAACTGCGTTAACTCTGACCATGCTCCTGCTTCTCTCATTCGTCACCCTGAGCGCCGCCGGCGCGCATGCCCCCGCGCGACCAGGTCTCGCGGATTCCTGTTACCATTATCGGCCCGCGTCAGTCGCTCTCACCGGACGCCTGATTCGGCGCACGCTCCCGGGCCCGCCCAACTACCAGAGTATCGCCCGCGGCGATCGCCCACAGGTCGTGGACCTGCTGATCCTCGACGCTCCGATTTGCACGATTGCCGACTACAAGGACAGCCCCAACACCGACGCGTTTCAGGGCCAGGACACCATCCAGGTGCGTCGAGCAGAATCCACGTCGCGTGACGTGCGCCGCCTTTCGGGCCACCGCGTGGTCGTGACCGGCACCCTGGCCGAATGGGCGCTCGGGCCGGATCGGACTCCCGTCGTCATCGATCCAACCGAGGTTCGTCCGATGCGTTAGCGCCGCCGCCGATCACCCTCGACCCAGGAGACCGATATGCTTCGCGGTGCCGTGCTCGTCGCGGCGAGTTTTGCCGCCGCTGGCTGCGTATCCGTGCCGACCGCACCACCGGAATTGCAGGCGGTGGCGCTTACCTTCAAGCCGTCGTCCGGGATGGCGCGGATTTATGTGTACCGTGCGAGGGGCGCCTTTGGCGGAGCCTCCAAGCTCAGCGTTGCCATCGACAGCCAAATCGTGGGCCGCACGGCTGCAGGCACCTACCTCATGGTCGAGCTCGCGCCGGGCCCGCATCGCGTGAGCTCCCCCACGGGCGAGAACGAAAGCGCGGTGTCGTTCGATGCTGTGGCGGACAGCATCTACTTCGTGAAACTATGGCCCAAGATGGGATTCTTCAGCGCCCATTCCGGCATCGAGCGGATGGATCCGACCGAGGCCCGGGCTGGCATCGCCACCGCGCGGATGGTGCCCAGCACCTGGCCGGGCACGGCGATGCGCGAGCAGCCGTAGAACGCTTGGCACGGGGGGCGAGCCGTTGCCGGACCAGCCTGCGTTCGACTTGACTGCGCTCGCGATCATCTACTGGAATCCTGAATCCGCGGGGGCTCACCCCATCGTCACATAGCCCCGCTCGTCCTCTCCATGATGCCGATCGTTTCCTTCCGCATCAGGTGCCTTGCGCCCCCCGCCCTGGCCACCGCAGCTTAAGCCCCGTACGATAGGCTGCGCCATGGGAGATCGAGCCGCATGAAGACACCATTGCTGATGGTCATCGCCACGGCGGCGTGCACCACTACCGCCCAGCAGTCGACCCCGTCACCCGCGGCGCAGGCCAGGGCCGACCGCGGTCGACCCCCCTATACCGCGGCGGACGTGCACTTCGTGGCGGGGATGATCGGCCACCACGCCCAGGCCATCCAGATGGCCGGGTGGGCGCCCTCGCATGGTGCGAGTCCGGCGGTGCGCGCGCTGTGCGAGCGCATCGTGGTCGCCCAAACCGACGAGATCGTGTTCGCGCAGCGCTGGTTGCGGGAGCACAACGAGTTCGTGCCACCCGCCGACCCACGCGGTCACGTGATGCCCGGCATGGATCACCCGATGCTCATGCCCGGCATGCTGACCCCCGACCAGATGGCCCAGTTGGACGCCGCGCGCGGCCGGGAGTTCGACCGCCTGTTCCTCACGTTCATGATTCAGCACCACCAGGGCGCGCTCACCATGGTGACCCAGCTTTTGAGCGTGCCGGGCGCGGCCCAGGACGGCCCGATCTTCCGCTTCTCCGCCGACGTGAACGCCGACCAGACCACCGAAATTGACCGCATGACTCGTATGCTCGACGACCTCAAACGGAGCGCTCAGTGAAATCCCAATCCCTGTTCGTCATTGCGGCACTGATCGGCGCGGCATGCGCCACGTCGCGCGTCAATATGTCCACGACGGCTCCGAGCCCCGACCCGCGCGTCGGGCTCCGCGCCGGCTGGATGAACGCCGCCGAGGCCGCCTGGAACATCAGCCTGGTCTCGACCACGCCGCCCTCCCCGGATTTCATCAACCGAGCGAACCCGGGGGATTTCCAGTTCATCAACTCCGACCTGTCGTTCACCGGATCATACGTCTTTCAGGGCAACTTCTCCGGGGTTCAGGTCTCGCACACGCACACGGTGGTGACCTCGCCGACCGACGCGGACAACGTGTACATCTACGTGTCCGGCTCGGCCCCGGTCAGGTCGCCCAACGAGCTGGCGGGGTGTTCGGCGGCGCCACCGGACTCGAATCCCAACAGCGCGTTGTTCCGGATCGAAGTGATCCAGGTGCCGCTGGCCCACCCGGAGCAGGCGCGGATCGTAAGTTCCCCGCGGATCTTCAACGATCTGACGCAGGCCCCGTCACACGGTGAGACGCCCGAGGACGTTGCCGCGGCTGCGCGGGCCGCCGCCGAGGCACGCGCTCACGGCGGGTTCACCGCCACCATCCACGGCACGGAGATCGTCTTGGGTCCGGGATTTATCAGGTTCCGGCTCGATAGTATCGTCAAGGCGCGCGGGGGGACCGGCACGCCGACGGCGGCGGACAGCGCCACGCTCCGGACCAATGCGCAGAGCATCGTCGATCTGATCGTCAACCCGCCCAACCGGCGTCCCGGACCTCCACCCGGACCGACGCAGTGCCACGACATCACCGTTTATCCGGCCATCGGCTTCGCGGGCGGCGCCTGCGGGGGCTACGGTCTCCTGCTCGACATCCGCGACGTCGCCAATCCGAAGCGGATCGCCGCCGTGGCCGACTCGAACTTCTCGTTCTGGCATTCGGCGACGTTCAACAACGACGGCACCAAGATCCTCTTCACCGATGAGTGGGGTGGCGGCCTGCAGCCGCGCTGCCGCGTGACGGACAAGCCCGAATGGGGCGCGGACGCGATCTTCACGCTTGCGAGCACCACGATGACGTTCCAGAGCTACTACAAGCTGCCCGTCCCGCAGACGCCCAATGAGAACTGCGTGGCCCACAACGGCACGCTGATCCCGATCCCCGGCCGCGACATCATGGCCCAGGGGTGGTATCAGGGCGGCATCTCGGTATTCGACTGGACCGATCCGGCGCACCCCAAGGAGATCGCCTTCTTCGATCGCGGCCCCATGGACTCGACCAAGCTCGTGGGCGCCGGGTCGTGGTCCGCGTACTGGTACAACGGCTACATCGTCAGCTCCGAGATTGCGCGCGGGCTCGACATCTTCGAGCTCCAGCCCAGTGGGTTCATCTCCCAGAATGAGATCGACGCCGCCAAGCTGGTGCACTTCGACTACTTGAACGCCCAGGATCAGCAGCAGCTGGTGTGGCCCGCGAGCTTCGTGGTGGCGCGGGCGTACCTGGATCAGCTGGCGCGCTCCAACGGCCTGGCGCCGGACAAACTGGCGGCCGCGCGGAGCGCCCTCGCCCGCGCCGAGAAGCTGTCGGGGCAGCCGCGCCGCGACGCGCTCACGCAATTGGCGACGCAGCTGAACGGTGATGCCCAGGGGGCACCCCAGCTCGTGGTGAACGGTCAGGGGCAAGGGCTTGCGGCCGACCAGTCGAAGGTGCGGACGCTCGTCGCGGCGGTGACAGATCTGGCCAACGCGGCGCGCTGACCGGCCTGGGTGGGGTAATGGCTGTGGCGGGAAGGGCCGTCGTCCTCATCATGCTCTTGTCCGCGCCCGGCTCCCTAACCGGACAGCCGGGTTGCGGGCAGGGGCGTGCCTGGATGCTCGGTCCCTTTGAAAAGCCCAGCGAGGTGAACCCGGTCATCAGGCCCAGTCCCGCGTCGCAGTTCCGTTCTCCCATGGGCGACACCATCGTTCGGTGGGAGGAGCATGCCACGTTCAATCCGGCAGCCGTGGTGAAGGACGGCACGGTGTACTTGCTATACCGCGCCGAAGACGCGAGCGGTGAGCCCATGATCGGCGGTCACACCTCGCGCCTTGGGCTCGCGAAGAGCGCGGATGGCCTGCGCTTCACGCGCACAAGCGCGCCCGTGCTGTATCCCGACACGGACGCGCAGCGACGGTACGAGTGGCCCGGGGGCGTCGAGGATCCGCGCCTCGTCGAGGCGGAGGACGGCACATATGTGCTCACCTACACGCAGTGGGACCGCCGCCTCCCCCGCCTCGCCATCGCGACGTCGAGAGACCTGATCACCTGGACGAAGCACGGCCCCGCCTTTGCCGAGAGCGGCGGCGGGAAGCATCGGGACCTGGAATCCAAATCCGGGGCGATCCTCGCCCGGGTCGAAGGCAATCGCGTGATCGCGACCAGGCTGAACGGGAAGTACTGGATGTACTTCAACGTCCCCGACATTCTCATCGCGACATCGGACAACCTGGTCGACTGGACGCCGCTCGAAGACTCGGACGGCCGGCTGATCAAGGTCCTCTCGCCTCGCCCGGGCTATTTCGACTCTTGGCTCGTGGAGGCAGGCCCGCCGGCCCTCATCACGGAGCACGGCATTGTGGTGCTATACAACGCGGGCAACAGCGGCCAGTATGGCGATCCGGGTCTTCCGCCTCGGGTCTACACGGGTGGGCAGGCGCTGTACGATCGCCGCAATCCCCTCAAGCTGGTGGCCCGCTCGGACGCGCCATTCATCAAGCCCACGGAGGACTACGAGCGGACCGGACAATACACCGAGGGCACGACGTTCGTGGAAGGGTTGGTCCCGTTCCACGGACGCTGGTATCTGTACTACGGAACGGCCGACTCACGCGTGGGTGTGGCGGTCTGGGATCCGAAGCGCACGACGAATGGAGGACGGCCTCGATGACCCTGGTTCGCGTTCCCCCACCGCTTGAGCAGGAGGTCGACCTCGCCAAGACCTACGACGCCGTGATCGTGGGCTCGGGAGCTGCCGGCGGCATGGCCGCCCACGTCCTGACCACGCACGGCCTGAAGGTGCTCATGCTCGAGGCCGGGAAGAAGCTGCCCATCGAGCAGGAGCTGCGCTCGATGCAGTGGCCGTACGATCACCCGCGCCGGGGCGACGCGCCGCCCGGATCGCACCACCTCTCGTTCAACGAGTACACCATCCGCAAGCCGCCGTACGCCAAGGGCGCAGCGTTCAAGCACGTGTATTCGTACGTCGGGGGATGGTCGGGCTCGGACTACGTCAAGAACATCCTGGTCGACGAGAAGGATCACCCCTACACGGGAACCAACTACGCCTGGGTGCGGGCGCGCTGCCTGGGAGGCAAGACCAATATCTGGGGCCGCCTGGCCCTCCGCCTCTCCGACTACGACTTCAAGGCCAAGTCGCACGATGGCTACGGGGAGGACTGGCCCATCGCCTACGCGGACCTGGAGCCCTATTACGACAAGGTCGACCTCTACCTCGGCATCTCCGGCGTCAAGGAGAACCTGCCGCACCTGCCGGACAGCCGGTTCCAGCGTCCCTCGAAGCTCAACGTCGGGGAGGTGAAACTGCGCGAGAGCTTAAAGAAGACGGGACAGGTCCTGACGCCGTATCGCGCCGGCGTCACCACCGACGGGTTGAAGCACAATCGGTATCGGAGCAAGTGCTACGGCCGGGGCGCCTGCGATCGGCGGCCGGGGGGGTGCGACATCCACGCCGTGTTCGATTCGCCGACGGGACTGATCTACCCTGCGATGGACACCGGGAACCTGACGATCCGGCCCAACTCGACCGCGCACGAGGTCCTGGTCGACAAGAACACCGGCCGGGCGCGGGGCGTCGCCTTCCTCGACAGCGTGACGCGCAAGAGCTACGAAGCCAAGGCGAAGGTCGTGATCGTGGCCGCGTCCACGCTCGAATCCGCCCGTCTCCTCCTGCTGTCGCGCTCCCCGCAGCACCCCAACGGCCTCGGCAACTCGAGCGGGCACGTCGGTCACAACTTCTGCGAGCACGTGATGGGACCGGGTGTCACCGGCCTGATCAAGGAGCTCGTGGGCAAGCCGCACACGCTCGATGACGGCCGGCCGGGCGGGTTCTACATCCCGCGGTTCCGCAACCTGAAGGACCGCCAACCCGGCTTCATCCGCGGCTACGGCTACGAGGGGAACAGCGGCCATTCCATGTTCCCGGCGCACGTTATGGACACGCCCGGCTTCGGAGGCCCGTTCAAGCAGGCGGTGCGCGATCACGCGGGCGCCTTCATCAGCATGGGCGCCTTTGGGGAGGTGCTTCCCCGCTACGAGAGCTTCGTCGACCTGGATCCCGAGACGAAGGACGGCTGGGGGATTCCGGTGCTGCGCTTCCACTACCAGTTCTCCGACAACGAGCGCAAGATGGCCGAGGACATGGTGGCAACGGGGCGCGAGATGCTCGAGGCCGCAGGGATCGAGGTGGTGGGTCAGGACAAGGAGATCCTCACGGAGGGGTGGTCGATCCACGAGCTGGGCACGGCGCGCATGGGGACCGATCCCAAGACCTCGGTGCTGAACCAGTTTCAGCAGTCGCACGACGTGCGGAACCTGTTCGTCGTGGACGGCTCGAGTCACGTGAGCGCGTCGTGTCAAAACCCCACGTGGACTATCATGGCGCTGGCGTGGCGCTCGTGTGACCATCTGGCGGACGAATTCAGGAAGGGGAACCTATGATGGACGCGACACAGCTCTCGCGCCGCGAGATGATCGCCGCCACCGCGGCGGCGCTGGTCACTCCGCTGCTGCAGCGTGGGGCGGTCACGGCGCAGTCCGCAGTTGGTGTCCCAGGCAAGTTCCTGACGGCGGCGGAGTACGCGCTGCTGGATGAGCTCACCGAGCTGATCATCCCCGCCGACGACCATTCCCCCGGGGCGCGCACCGCCGGCGTGGCCGGCTACATCGACGGCCGTCTCGCAGAATCGCTCGAGCCCGACTGGCAAGCGCTGTGGCGCTCCGGCCTTCAGGCAGTGGAGGGACTGTCCCGTGAGCTCAACGGCAAGCCATTCCTCGAGGGCACGCCGGAACAGCGGGTCGCGGTGCTCACCCGCATGGCGGCGGGAGAGTCGGACCCCAAGACGGCCCCCGAGCGCTTCTTCAGAGAGCTCAAGGGGCGGACCGCGCGCAGCTACTATACCTCCAAGATCGGCATCCACCTCGACCAGGAATACAAGGGAAACGTCTACCAGCGGGGGGAATTCGCCGGGTACGATGCGAAGTGAACCCAGGCGTAGCCGGGTGCTGCTTGCGCTCGGCGTGTGTGCGTTCCTGCCCGTCTTGGGCGTGTTCTTTGGTGCGGGCGCAGTGACGTGGGGCCTCCTCTCCAATCGCCCGGGGGCAAAGTTGGGCGTGATTCTCGGGGGAACGGGCGCGCTCCTCAATGTCCTGGGCGCGGTGGTGCTCATGGCGCGCTATCAACGCGCCCCGATCATGGAACAGGCGCGGGTGGAGATGGCGCGGCAGAATCTCGTGCAGCTCGTGTCCGAGTTGGAGCGCTATCGGGGACGGACGGGCAGATATCCGGCCACGTTGCAAGAACTGGTCGGTCAGCCTATTCCGATCCGGCTCATCAACATCTACGACCAGACCGCAGGCATTTTCACGGTCCCTCGGTTCTACCAGTATCGACTTGGACCCGATGGGAGCAGCTACGATCTCTTCGCGACGGGGCCCGATGGCCAACCGGGGACTCCCGACGACGTACGGCCGGTGGTGCCAGACTCCATGTTGGACCGCACGGGGTACCGCCGGGCGAACTAAGACTTACACTGATCTGGCCCCCCGTTGCGTCGCTCGATATCTTGATGCGGGATGCCCCGCCGCGTGTTCCCACCGTGGCCGCAGGTGAAACGCGATAAGGTAGGCCGCACAGCATGAGGGGACCTGTGTACTCCGAAGCGAAGGAGGCCGAGGATGGCGATCCGCATTGGCGACGAAGCCCCCGACTTCAGCGCCGAGACGACTGAAGGCACGATGCGTTTTCACGAGTGGATCGGCGACAAGTGGGTGATCCTGTTCTCGCACCCCAAGGACTTCACGCCGGTCTGCACCACGGAGCTTGGCTACATGGCGGGTCTCAAGCCGGAGTTCGACAAGCGCAATACAAAGATCGTCGGCCTCAGCGCCGACCCCGTCAGTGACCACGCACGGTGGGTGGGCGACATCAAGGAGACGCAGGGCCACGCGGTGAACTACCCGCTGATCGGTGACGCCGACCTGCACGTCGCAAAGCTCTACGACATGATCCACCCGAATGCGAGCGGCGGGAAGCGCACGGCGGTCGAGAACGCGACGGTGCGGTCGGTGTTCGTGATTGGTCCG
>WNGA01006433.1_pt1 | contig 16739 bp, 13 predicted proteins | sample 5400061 | NCBI WGS metagenome assembly WNGA01 (sample SAMN13153366, study PRJNA577476) | soil metagenome | isolation source: 100 cm soil or saprolite under grassland replicate 2 | place: USA:California | collected 2016-06-15 | reverse complement strand
CGCCGGCGTGCATCGATCCGCGAAGCTCGGGTCCGCACTTCACCGGGTGGCGGCACGCGCCGGCCGTGTCCGCCGAGGCGCCGGCGACGGTTGAGCCGTCCACCTGGATGGCTCGCATCGGATGGCGACTCGCGGGCGGCGCTCTGCGGGTCGAGGAACAGCCGGCCAGGGCGCCTCCGCCCCACCCGATCTTGTTTCGGCGGATGTTGCCCACCGGGGGGCGGCCAACTTGAACCGGGCGGGTGTGGCTTCGGCGCGGGCCACTTGAGTCTGCGGGTGGTTGCTGCAAGAGCCGGCGGCCGCCGGGTGCTCCGCAGATGTGACGAATCCTGACAGCCGTCGGCTAGCCGTATCCCGCCGACTTCAGCTTCGCCTTGGCCATGGTCGCGATCTTGTTGCGCCCGGACCCCGCGAGGTCCGCCAGCACCTCCTCGCCGGCGGGGTGCCGCCGTTCGGCGAGCTCGAAGCCGATCTGGTAGCGCTGGTCGGGCGAGAGGGTTCGGTCCTTGCGCAGCGCCCCGGGCAGATCGAAGCCGCGGTCGAGGAGCTGGGCGACGATGCCGAGCGCTTCGTCGCGGCGGCCGGCGCGTAGCTCCGCGGTGGCGAGGGTGTAGCCGTCGCCGGGCGTCGCGTCGGCGGCGCGGCCGACGAGCCGCAGCACGGCCAACGCGCGCTCGGGCTGCCGGCGGCCGAGCTTGGTGGCGAGCGCGCGCAGACCGGCGCCGGTGGCCTCGCGATCGATCTCACGCGCGAGCGCGAGCAGGGCGTCGGCGCCGGCCGCGACGCCGTCACGGCCGAGGCGGGCGAGGATGCCGGCGACGACGCCTCGCGCGAGCTTCTTGCCGGCGGGGCCGCTGCCGGTGAGCGCGCGCGCCTTGGGGCGGAGCAGGCGCGCGAGCAGCGCCGCGCGGTCGGCGTCGCGGACGGACCCGAGCGCGCGGGCGAGGGCGGCGGAGCCGTCGGGGCGGGCGCCGAGCGCGTTGGCGGCCGCTTCGGCGCGCATGCGGTCATCGGTCGTGGTGAGCACACCGGTCAGCGCGTCGGCCGCCGACGCCGCCGGGATCTGCGCGAGGCGCTCGATCGCGAGCAGTGCGCGCTCGGGCTCGCGGCCGAGCGCGAGCCTGCGAAGGCGCGGGGCGAGCGCGGGCGGGATCTCGAGGCTCGCGAGCGTGTAGAGCGAAGCGCGCGCGAGCTCCGGAGCGCCGCGCTCGGCGAGCTCGATGAGCGCGCCCGCGACCCGCGCGCCTGTCGCTGCACGAGCGACGAAGCGCAGCGCGACGATCGCCTCCTCGCGGACGGGGTTGGGTTTTCGTCCGTCGCCCGCGAACGCGAGCAGCGTCGGAATCGCCGCCGCGTCCTCCAGGTAGCCCAGGATCTTGAGCGCGCCGCCGAGCAGCGCCGGGCTCGGGCCGGGTTTGCCCTTGCCCTTGCCCTTCGTGCGCAAGAGCTTGGTGACTTGGGTGAGGTAGCTGGATTTCTCGCGGGCGCCCGCCTCCTTGATCCGCTGCCGTACCGCGAGCGCCGCCGCGCGGGCCGCGTCCACGTCGGGAGTGTCGAGCGCCTTGAGCAGCGCCGCGAGCGCATCCTTGCCGCCGACGCGGCCGAGCACCTCCTCGAGCGCGCGGCGCTCGAGGGGATCGGCCGCCACGGCGAGCCGCTCCCGCACCGCCGTCACAACGTCCTCGCCGAACGCGATCACGGTGTCGATCGCCGCGCGCCGGACCTGGTCGTCGCGGGACCCGAGGCACGGCAGCAGTGCCGGCAGGAGCTTGCGCGCGTCCCTGCCCGACACGAGCCGCGCCAGCGCCTCCAGCGCGTGGCGCTGCACGGGCGGCACGCCGCCCGCCGCCGCGGCCGCGAGCGCCTCCAGAACGCCGGCGTCGCGCGCGCCGATCTCCCCCAGCACGATCGCCGCGGCGATCTGGCGCTCGTGCGCGCCGCTCGACAACAGCGCGCGGATCTTGGTGACGGGAGGGGATGTGGACGCGGACGCCGGCGCCATGCGGTCGGGGCGCTACTTCTTCTTGCCCGGCGCGGGCGCCGCCGCGGGCGCCGGGAGCGCGGCCGCGGCGTCCGCCGCCGCTTTGGCCGCGACCGTCGCCGCCGCCGCCGCCGCCTCGGCCGCCTGTTTGAGCTCGGCCAGCTTCTTGGCCTCCGAGATGCGCTTGAGGTTGCCGAGCCCCTCCTCGAAGTCCTTGCCCACCGTCTTGTCCATGCTCATCACCAGCGAGAACGCCTTGCCCACGAAGTTGGACTTGCCGTCCATCGACCACGTGGCGTGACTGCCGCCGTTTGCCGCCGGCTTGAGGTCGATCGCCGTGTCGGCCACGGCCTGAAAAGGCTCGATGAACTCCAGCTTCTGCGCGACGTGCTCGGGCGCGCGCAACTCGACGATCGTCATCTTCCCCTTGCCGACGTCCTTGTTGCCCTCCCACGCGTACGATGCACCGACGCCGGCGGTGTTGGCGGAGAACGTCTTCTTCATCGCCGGGTCGCGCTTCTCCCAGGGCGACCACTCGGCCCACGCCTTGAGATCCGCCACCGACGAAAACACGGTGGCGGGCGGGGCATCGATGTCGAGCGAGCGCTCGACGTGATACGTGTCGGGACGGGTGGCGACGACCGCGAGCAAACCCGCAACTGCCACGACGAGGACCAGCAGAATCTTCTTGAGCATGAGGCGCTCCTCCGTGGTCGCCACACTACCGGGCCCTGGGAAAAAGGGGGACGAAAGCACTTCGCCGAACGTCGACTGAGCCTTGCGTTTTCCAGTTTGGGGGCGGTAGGCTGCATTTTCCGTCGCACGCCTCGACGGAACGCCCCCATGGTCGCAAAATCCGTGAGCGTCGCCGTCCTCGGGATGGTGCTGTGCCTAACCGCCGTGCCGTCGCCCGCCGCCGCGAAGGTCGCGGCGTCCGCCGCCGGGCGTGTCGTGGCCGCGAACCTCTGGGCGCCCAAAAAGGCGGGAGCGAAACCCAAGCCCCGGCCGACGGAAGACGACAGCGCGCGCGAGGAGGAGCTGCTGAAGTCGAAGGCACACCCCGCGCCGCGCCAGCGCCGCCACATCAAGATGGAGCAGTCGTCCGAAGGCGCCGCCTCCGAGGAAGAGGATTCGGAAGAGGAAGAGGAGGACGAGGACGAAGATCGTCCCAGGAAGAAGCGCAAGCGCGTCGCCGAGGAAGAGGAGGAGGACGAGGACGAAGAGGAGGACGTCCCGCTGCCCAGCTTGCCCGTCATCCGACCCCGGCTCGCCGCCTTGTTCCTGGGCAGCGGCGTGATGGGCCGCAGCTTCAAGTACAACACCCCGCTGCAGGGGGACGACGGCTTCCGCGCGGGCTACTCGCTGGCGCTCGAGACCTATCCGCTCTTGCGCTCGCCGCCCGGCAAGCACCGCCGCATCGGCATCGGCGTCTCGTATGACAGGCAGACCGGGACCGCGGGCCACTACAACATGGCGGACGGGTCGACCATCACGTACCCCGTCAGCCAGAGCCGGCTGGGGATCGACGGCCGATTCTTCTTCCCGCTCGGGGCGCGCGTGGTGCTGGCGCCCGCGGTGGGGTACGGCAAGGTGTCGGCCGACCTCCGGCGTCTCATGTCGATCGGCTCCCCATCGGCGTGCCTGGCGACCAGCGCGCAGCCTTGTTTCGCGGATCTCAACGCGTCGTACGTGTCGTTCGATCTCCACCTGCGGATCGCGGCCACGCCCGAGCTGGCATTCACGCTGGTCGGCGGATACCTCCTGGGCCTCGGGGTGAAGACCGGCGCGGACCAGATCTCGTCGCCCGAGGCGTCGGCGAAGCTGCAGGGGTTTCACGCCGACGTGGGCGTGAGCTTGCTCGTGAAGGACTGGTTCGCGGTCCAGGGCGCGATTCCGATTCGCCGCTACGCGTACACGTTCACCCCGCTCAACACCACCGCCACCTACCGCGGCGCCGCGGACTTGTACTACGGCGCGATCGTCGGGCTCGCGTTCTTGGCCCCGTAGGAAACGGTCGCACAAATAGCCGCAAACTCGCGCTGCGCGCGAGAGGGGCTAGTCGTACGAGACGAACGAGCCGCCGTTCGCCATCGCGAGATCGCGCAGGAAGCCGAGGTCCTGATCGTGGCCGACGCCGACGGTCGAGATCCGCATCGCGTGGGCCGCGTTCACCTGCGAGACCATGAACATGATCTGCTGCGGGGTCGCGTCGGTGGGCAAGCCGTCGGTCAGCACGATCACGTGCTGGCCGCCGGCGGTCATGCCCGCCTGCAGCGCCGCCATGAGGCTGGTGGAGCCCGACGCCTCCAGCTGCGACACGAACGCGCTGACCAGCCCGACGCTGGCAGGCGACGTCTCGATCATCACCGGCGACAGCTTCTGCACGCCGTTCGAGAACAGCAGCACGTTGAACCGCGAGCCGGGAGGCAGGCCGTTGAGGCTCGCGATGAGGTGCAGCTTCACCTTCTCGACCTTCTGGCGCAGCTTCTGGACGTTATCTTCGACGACCTTGCCGGTCCGCTTGCCGAAGAACCCGCCCACGATCCCGCCGCCGACCTTGGCGCCGACATCGGTGCCCACGTTCTCGACGATCGAGCCCGACCCGCCCTGCATCGACCCCGAAAGGTCGAGCACGTAGACGATGCTCTGCTCGTGGCGAAGGTCGTGACCGAAGAAGTACCCGGGCTGGATGCTCACCGCACCGCTGGCCGCGCAGCCGCCGAGGGCGGCGGCCAGCGACGCCGTGATGAGCACCCGAAGTGAAGCTGTCTTGACCATACGTGATCGATACCAGAACTCGGGGCCCGCCGTCTCGTACGTTCATCTGGGCGGTTATTCCCGCGACGCGCTTCGACGGCGTCCGACATTCTTCGACAGGCGCGTGACGGTCATTCCCGCGGCCAACCCTGCCGGTGGAGGAGCTCGGGCAGGCCTTCGCTGTTGGGCTCGAGCGGCGGGAGCCAGGGGCCGAGGCGGGTGCGCTCCCACCACGCGTCGGCGCCCCGTGGGGCGAATCTGTAACGGTAGAGCTCTACGCGGATGAAGTGAGGGGCGGTTCCGCCGAACGGGTCGCTGGCGAGCAGGGCGAGGGTGCCGGGGTCGGCGTGCAGCAGCTTCCACACGAGGTGCACCGCCCACGGATACTCGCGCGGGCTGCCCATCGCGGCGAACCAGATCAGCCAATCCAGCCGGCGGTGGTACGGGCTCATCCAGCAAGGACGGCGCGCGGGATCGCCGGGCTTGCACTTCCACTCGTACGGCAGCCAGCGGGTGTCGGGACCGACGACCTCGTCGGTGGTGCCCTCGAACACCAGCTCGTTGCGCTCCCGACCGACGCTCCCGAACGCGCCGTAGGTATTGACCAGCGGCAGCCGCGTGAACGACGTGTTCATCACCTGCGCGCCCGATAACAAGTTGAGCATCGGCGGCAGGCTCAGCACGGCGACGCCGGCGGCGACCACCATCGCGGCCACGCCCCCGGCGCGCGAAGGTGCCGCCGCGGCGCGCGCGCGGTCGACGGCCGCGCGCAGGCGGGCGGGCACGAGCCGCCGCCAGACGCCGTCGTCGAAGCACGCCGCGATCGGCACCAGCGTGAGCCAGTTCAGAAACGATAGGTTCCCGCTCGCGATCAGCACGAGCTGCAGCGTCGCCAGCAGCGCGCCGCCCGCGATGCGCACCCGCCTCGGCCCGAACAGCATGAACGGCACCGCGATCTCGACCGCGTGGTTGAACAGCACGCCGACGACGTGCGCGCCGTGGGGCAAGTGGTGAAACCAGGGCGACAGCGGGTTCGGAACCGGCTGGGTCTCGAAGTGAAAGTCCAGGCAGCTGAGGTCGCGCCAGCACGAATCGCCGCGCAACTTGATGAGCCCGGCTCCCCACATGATGCGCGCGACAAGCCACCGCAGAAGCCACACCACCGCGGGCGGCGCGGGCCGGCGCGGGAACGGCCGTCCGTCGATGACCGGCACCAGAAACACGCACAAAAAGCCGGTCTCGACCAGCTGAAGCTCCCAGCCGAATGCGTAGAAGCTTCCCCCCACGTGCGCGACCGAAATCTGCAGCGCGCACAGCACCGCCAGCACGACGCCGTTGGCGTAGCCGGCGAGCACCACGAGCGACAGCGCGACGCCCGTCCAGCCGACCGCGCGCAGCGCGCCGTCGCCCGCGCCCAACACCCAGAACAGCGACGGCAGCTGCCAGAACCCCGCGGCGTGCGAGCCGAGCTCCGCGGCCGCGTCGGCTAGCATCGCCGCCGCCGGCTCGAGCCCGCGCGCGCCGATCAACGCCGGCCCCTGCTGCACCAGGGTCAGGAACGCCATCAGGTACACGAGCCCCACGAGGCGCAGGATCACGAACCGGCCCAGCCACTGTCCGGGTGCGTCCGCGGGCTCGGACGCGCAACCTTGCGCGAAGCGCTTCAGCCCCGCGACGATGTCGGCGTAAGGGTGCCGACTCCCAGGCATCGGAATCGAATCAGCCGGCGGCACCCGGTCCCGCCGGGCCGGTCGAGCCGCCCGCGTCGTCGGCTGGCTTGTCCGGCGCCGACGCGCCGCCGGCGGGAGGCTCGGCGCCGGCGGACTCGCCCTCGGCCGGCTTGGCCGCCGAGCCGCGCTTGATGGTGCGGTACGCGAGCCACACGAGGCCGAGCGCAGCCAGCGCGAGCAGCAGGAACGAGCGCCCGCCGTCCTTCGACGTGGCGGTCACCGGCGCCGGGCTCGTGCCCACCTGGGCGGCGGGAGCGTCGACGATCTTGAAGACGGGCGGGAACGGCGACGGCTTGCTGCAGTACGCCGCGAACTCGGAGATCGAGAAGAACCCGTCGCCGCTCGCCTCGCCGAGCCGCAGGAAACGCACGGTGGTCGGGGGGAACTGGACCGCGCGCGTGCGCAGGCCGTGGCCCTGGCTGACCACGTTGGCGAGCTCGGTGATGGGTTTGAAGCTGGCGGGCGCGCCGTCCGCCGACCCCGAGATCTTGTAGACGTCGTTGGCGTCGGCTTGGACCACGATCGCGGACACCGCGCGCGCCTCGCCGAGGTCGTAGGTGACCGCGGCGGTCGGTGCGTCGAACGTCACCACCACGGGGGCGTCCCACTGCGTGCCCTCGGCGCCGATCGCGCCGTCGGTCATGAGAGCGACGTTCCCCTTCAGATCCCAGGACTGATGCGGCTTCTTGCCGGCGAGCAGGTTCTCGCTGCCGCAGGCGGCGGCGCCCGCGAAGCGGGGTGCGGCGGTCATGGAGAGGGCGGTGGCGGCCAGCGACAGGGCGGCGATGGTGAGGCGATTCGGCGCTTTGAAGTTGGTCATTTCGCGGCAGCCTAACCGAGCCCCGAGCGCCGTGGAAGTGGATCTCGCCGCAGCCCCGCGGGGGTGGGCGCGCTTTGAGATCGGGCTTTGGGGCGGGTAGTTTGGACGGATGTTACGTGTCATCGCCCTGCCGCCGTCGGCGGAGAAGGTGGTCGAGGTTCAGGTCGGGGAGGTGCCGGCGTTGCTGCGGCAGGCGGGGGCGCGCCTGTGGGTGGACGTGTCCAGTCCGGCCGACGAAGCAGATAAGGCGCTGCTGCGGGATGGGTTCCATTTTCACCCGCTCGCGATCGAGGATTGCTTCGAGTCGCGCGTGCACCCGAAGGTCGACGAGTACGACGGTTACCTCTACCTCATCACCCACGGGCTGACCGCTACCGCGTCGGCGCACGAGGCGCAGGTGGTCGAGCTGGACGCGTTCGTGGGCGCCAACTTCCTGGTCACGCACCACGCACAGCCGTCGCGCAGCATCGAAGCGGCGCGCGAGCAGGTGCTTCGCACCGGCTATCCGTTGCGGCAGGGCACGGTGGCACTGCTGCACGGGATCCTGGATCGCCAGGCGGACGGTCTCGAAGCCGAGCTCGATAACATCGAAGAGCGGATCGGGCGGCTCGAGGACGCGGTGTTCGCCGAGGCGCGCACGTTCCCGATCGCGTCGCTGCTCACGGTCAAGCGCACCATCGTCGACCTGCGCCGGTGGATGGCGAAGCAACGCGACGTGCTGCTGCGGCTCGGGCGGCGCGAGTTTCCCCTCATCACCGCCGAGGAGGCGCTGATGTTCCGCGACGTGCACGATCACCTCGTGCGCATGAACGACATGCTGGAGAGCTTCCGCGACATGTTGACCTCCATCCAGGACGCGCACATGTCGGCGGTCGCCAACCGCACCAACGACATCATGAAGTTCCTCACCCTCTTCAGCACAACGCTGCTGCCGCTCACCGTGATGACCGGGATCTATGGGATGAACTTCGAGCATATGCCCGAGCTGCGGCATCGATTTGGGTATCCGATGGTGCTGGGGGCGATGGCGGTGGTGAGCGCGTCGATGCTCTTGTACTTCCGCAAGCGCGGCTGGCTGGGCCGCCCGCCGCGGATCGGCGCCGACGACGCGCTGGCGGCCGACGAGAAATCGAAGCGGGGCTGAGGGCTGGCGTAGGATCGCTGGCGTAGGATCACTTCATGCACCGACTGAAGCTCGCCCCGGAGCAGGGCGCCCGCGACCTGAAGAAGGATCCGGTGTGCGGGATGATGGTGCCCGCCGACGCGCCGCTGCGGAGCCGGTTCGAAGGCGAGACGTTCGTGTTCTGCAACCCGCGCTGCAAGCAGCGCTTCGACGCCGACCCGGCATCGTTCCTTCGAGATCGGGGAAGCGGCTCGCTGCCGCTCGCTGCCGCGAAATGGACCTGCCCGATGCATCCGCAGGTGGTGCGCGACCCCGAAGCCGCGCTGCGCTCGACGCGAGGTAGTTCCGCGTTACTCTCGGCAAGTTTTGTCCGCCACGCTGCCGACGCTGCTGTTGCCGCTGGCCGCGTTCGCGGCCGGGCTGGTCGACGCGGTGGCGGGCGGCGGTGGGCTCGTCAGTCTGCCCGCGCTGCTCGCCGCCGGGCTGCCGCCGCACGTGGCGCTGGGGACGAACAAAGGACAGGCGGTATTCGGCGCGATCGCGTCCGCGATCTCGTACGCCCGCCGCGGTCAGATCGATCGCGATCGCGCGCCGCTCGCGTTCGGCGCCGGCTTCGTCGGATCGTGGCTTGGCGGCCTGGGGCTGCTCGCGGTGCCGCTCGCCCCGCTGCGCGTGATCGTCATCGTGCTGCTGCTGGGCGCGGCGGCGATCGTCCTCTGTCGACGTCGGGTGCAGTCGCACCCGCGCATCACCTCGGGTGGCGTGGGGCGCGCCGTGCTGGTGGGGGTCGCGCTCGTGATCGGCGCCTACGACGGGTTCTTCGGCCCCGGGACCGGCACCCTGCTGGTGATCGCATTCGCGACCCTATTCGGCGATTCGCTGGTGCGTGCGTCGGGCAACGCCAAGGTCGTCAACCTGGCGTCGAACCTCGCCGCCGTGATTCTGTTCGCGTCGCGCGGCACCGTACTCGGGCGGGTGGCATTGCCGATGGCGGCGGCCAACGCGCTCGGCGCCGCGCTGGGCGCCCACCTCGCGATCAAGAACGGCGATCGCGTGGTCCGCATCGCCGTCGTGGTCGTCGTGATCGCGGTGGTCGGCAAGCTTGCGTGGGACCTCATTCAGTCTTAGTCGAGACCGGCGGACAAGGCGTCAGCTCGACGACGATCGACTTGGACGCGGGGGTGCGGCTGCCGGGCGCGTGCAGGCCGAGCGGCACGAGCGGGTTGGCCTCGGGGAAGTACGCCGCCGCCGATCCGCTGGGAATGTCGTAGGGGACGACCTTGAACCTCGGCGCGGTGCGCCGCTCGCCGTCGTAGTCGCTGGTGAGATCGACCAGCATCCCGGGCTCGAGTCCTAGCCCGCGCACGTCGTCCGCGTTGACGAACACCACGCGGCGGCCGCCCGAGATGCCGCGGTAACGATCGTCGAGCCCGTAGATCGTCGTGTTGTACTGGTCGTGGCTGCGGATGGTGGTGAGCAGCAGCTGTCCGGGACGCAACCGGACCCTCGGGACGGCGTGGACGGTGAAGCGCGCGCGGCCCGACGCGGTGTCGAAACGCCGCTCGCGCACCGGGTTGGGCAGCACGAAGCCGCCATCGACGCGCACGCGCTCGTTCATGTCCTCGAAGCCGGGGATGACCGCCGCGATCTCGTCGCGGATGCGGTCGTAGTTTCCGGCCCATGCCGACCACGGAATGCCGCCGCCGTTCACGCCCAGCACCGCCTCCGCGAGCCCGGCGACAATCGCGGGCTCGCTGCGCAACGCCGGCGACGCCGGCGCGAGCACACCCTGCGAGCGGTGCACGATCCCCATCGAGTCCTCGACCGTGACGAACTGCGGGCCGCTCGACTGCACGTCGCGCTCGCTGCGGCCGAGGCAGGGGAGGATGAGCGCCTGCCGCCCGGGCACGAGGTGCGCGCGGTTGAGCTTGGTCGACACGTGGGCGGTGAGCCGACAGCCTGCGAGCGCGCGCGCGGTGCGTTCGGTGTCGGGCGCCGCGGACAGGAAGTTGCCGCCGAGCGCGAACAGCACCTGCGCCCGCCCGGCGGCCATCGCCTCGATCGCGCCCACGACGTCCAAGCCAGGCGCGCGCGGCGGCGCGAACCGATAGCGCGCGCCGAGCGCATCGAGAAAAGCGGTCCCGGGCCGGTGGTCGATGCCCATCGTGCGATCGCCCTGCACGTTGCTGTGGCCGCGCACCGGGCACACGCCAGCGCCCGGCCGTCCGATCGCCCCACGCAGGAGCAGCAGGTTCACGATCTCCTGGATGTTCGAGATCGCGTGCACGTGTTGGGTGAGACCCATCGCCCAGCACGCGACGATCTTGTGGGTGCCGGTGAGCAGCTCGGCGAGCGTGCGCATCGATTCGCGCGGGATGCCGCTCTTATCGACCAGCAGCTCCCACGGCTCGGCCGCGAGCGCGTCGCGAAACGCCTCGAACCCGTCGGCGTGCGCTGCGATGAACCGGTGGTCCACCGCGCCACGGCGGCCGCGCACGTCGTCCTCGACGAGGTGCTTGCTGACGCCTTTGAGCAACGCCACGTCGCCGCCCACCCGTACCGGTAGGTGGAGGGACGCGATCGGCGTGCTCGGCCCCAGCACCTCTTCGGGACGTTGCGGGTGGCGAAAGCGCTCGAGCGCCACCTCGGGCAGCGGGTTGATGCTGACGATCTTGCAGCCCCGGCGCGCCGCCGCCTGCAGCACGGTCATCATCCGGGGGTGGTTGGTGCCCGGGTTCTGGCCGATGACCAGGATGACGTCGGCGCGCGCGAAGTCGTCGAGCTGCACGGTTCCCTTGCCGACGCCCAACACCTCCTTGAGCGCGACGCCGCTCGATTCGTGGCAGAGGTTCGAGCAGTCGGGCAGGTTGTTGGTGCCGAACATGCGGACGAACAGCTGGTAGAGGTACGCCGCCTCGTTGCTGGTCCGACCCGACGTATAGAACAACGCCCGCTCTGGGCTCTGCAGCGTAGCGAGAGTCCGCGCGATGAGCTCGAACGCCGCGTCCCACCGCATCGGCCGGTAGTGGTCGGCGCCTTCTCCCAACCACATCGGCTCGGTGATGCGGCCCTGCTGGCCGAGCCAGTGGTCGCTCTCGGCCGCCAGCGCGTTGATGCCCCAGCGCTCGAAGAACGCGGGGTCGGCGCGCGCGCGATCGGCTTCCCACGCGAGCGCCTTGGCGCCGTTCTCGCAGAACTCGAGCGCCGAGCGCTCGTCACCCGCGGGCTCGGGCCATGCGCACCCGGGACAGTCGAAGCCGCCCGGCTGATTCATCGCCAGCAGGGCTCGCGTACCGCGGACGAGGCCGGCCCCGCGCGCGACGTGGGCGACGGTATCGGCGATGGCGCGCAGGCCGCCGGCCGCCCGCGGCCGGGCGTCGACTTCGACCGCGGCCGTGTCGTCGGGTGTGGCGGCGCGCCGATCAGCGCCCATCGTGGGCGTCCTCGTTCAGGACCTGGAGCATGGCGAGGAGTGTAAGTCCGCTGGCGCACGGGCGCGCGGCCGATCACCGAGAGCGGGCGCGCGGCCTCACCACCAGGCCATCTGGAACTGGATAACCGCCGACAATCTCGAGCTCGTGCCCCGGCAGCGCGACCGACAGCTGCGTGGACGGCCCGCCGTCGAGCATCAACGCGCGCTCGAAGCCGACACCCGCCAGCGCGCGGGCGAGCGCGCCGGCGTCGACGCGGACGCGGGTGACGATGAACGTGAGGAAGCGCCCGTCGCGATCGAGCGCCACGGCGGTCCGGCGCGCCGCCTGCGGTTTCAGATCGGTGGGCCGGCCGTCGATCAGTAGGCGCGGCCCGACTTGCACGGCGGCGGTGGTGGCTGCGTCGGCGACGTACTCGCGCGAATGGACGATGGAGGCGCCGCCGTCGCGAACCACCAACACACCCCAGTCGACGCGCGGGCGGAGCGGGATCACCACCCGCTTGCCGGACACGCGCAGCCCCAGCGGCCGCGCGTCGGTGTCGAAGAAACCGCCGTTGACGGCGAGCACGCCGTCACGTTGCCGGCGCAGCTCGGCGGCGGTCTGGCGATGGTCGCGTCCCGGCACCAGCACCTCGACCTCGAACGCCCGCAGGTCGAACCGGAACAGCTCCGCGTCGAGATCGGCGAGCCGCAGGTGCTCGACGCCCGCCTGAACCTGCTTCCACGCAACCGCTTCGGCGCCCAGCGCCGGCGCCGGAATCAACAGCGTGACGACCGCCAGGACCGCGCGGCGGAGCGGGATTTCCGGGACGGCGACGGTCGGCTGGGCTCGGGTCATCGCATCCTCAAGACTAGAGCTTGTCTCACAAATAGCCGCAGACTCGCGCTTCGCGCGAGAGCGGCTAGCGCCGAAACAGCTTCGGATAAGTGAATATACGGCGAGTTTTCATCGTGGAAACCGCCGGGAAACATTGTACCGATAGTGTGGCTGCCGTTCTCGAGACGAGATCCCCCGTCGATCGGAGAAAAGGATGCCCCACATGAAGAACCAGTCACGCAAAGCTGTCGTCACGGCGTTCCTCGTAACGTTCCTGGCGGGCGTGGTCCTGGCGGGCGTTGCGTCGGCCGATGAGCCGGCCGCGCCGGCTGCGGCACCGGCCGCTCCTGCTGCGGCACCAGCCGCTCCTCCGCCGACCAACGCGGAGCTCGCGGGCCGTCTCGCGGACGTGGAGGCGTACATCACCAACAGCCAGCCGAAGATCATGACGACCAGCTCGGGTCCAGGCCACAACGCCTGGATGATGACCTCGTCGGCGCTGGTGTTGTTCATGACGCTGCCGGGCCTGGCGCTGTTCTACGGCGGCCTCGTGCGCCGCAAGAACATCCTGTCGGTGCTGGCGCAGTGCCTCGGCTGCGCGGGTCTGGTCACCGTGCTCTGGTGGTTGGTCGGCTACAGCTTCGTGTTCGCGGCCGGCAGCAAGATCCTGGGCGGCACCAAGTTCGCCTTGTTATCGGGCGTGAACGCCGCACCCAACGGCGACTACTCGTATTGGGTATCCCAAAACGTGTTTTCGATGTACCAGCTCATGTTCGCGATCATCACCCCCGGCCTGATCGTGGGCGCGATCGCGGAGCGCATGAAGTTCGCGGCGATCATGCTGTTCATCCTGTTGTGGATGTTCATCGTCTACTTCCCGCTCGCGCACATGGTGTGGGGCATCGACGGACTCATGAACGGCGTGTGGAACGCGAACGCTAGCATCAAGGCAATCGACTTCGCGGGCGGCACGGTCGTGCACATGTCGTCGGGTTGGTCGGCGCTGGTGCTCTGCCTCATCCTCGGCAAGCGCAAGGGCTGGGGCCAGCGCGCGTTCCTGCCCCACAGCCTGGTCCTGACCATGGTCGGCACCGGCATGTTGTGGGTCGGCTGGTACGGCTTCAACGCCGGCAGCGCGGTCGCCGCCGACGGCGTCGCCGCCAACGCGTTCATGACCACGACCATCGCCACCGCGGTCGCCTGCTGCGTGTGGCCGTTGCTCGAGTGGATCACCCGCGGCAAGCCCACCGTGCTCGGCTTCTGCTCGGGCGCGGTCGCGGGCCTGGTCGTCATCACCCCCGCCACCGGGTTCGTGAACGCGTCCGGCGCGGTGATCATCGGCGTGCTCGCCGGCGCGATCCCGTTCCTCGCCTGCACCAAGCTGAAGGCGATCTTCGGCTACGACGACGCGCTCGACACCTTCGGCGTGCACGGCGTCGGCGGTACGCTCGGCGCGCTCATGACTGGGTTCCTGGCGACGCCCGAGGTGAACGCCAACCTCAACACCAACCTCGCGTCGATCGTCCGCAAGACGCTGTTCGTCGAGCAGCTGAAGGCCATCGGCCTCACGCTGGTGCTGGCGGTGGTGGGGACCGCAGTGATCGCGATGATCGTCAAGGCGGTCGTCGGCCTGCGTCCGACGCCGGAGAGCGAGGAGTCCGGCCTCGACGATACGGACCACGGTGAAGCGGGTTATCACTACGACGAGGCAGCGGGCTAACCGGCTCGACTTGCGGCCAAAAGGGAGATCAGCACCATGAAAAAGATCGAAGCCATCATCAAGCCGTTCAAGCTGGAGGAGGTGAAAGACCGCCTCCGTCAAGTCGGGGTGTCGGGCATGACGGTGTACGAGGTCAAGGGGTTCGGTCGAACCGGCGGCAAGACCGAGGTGTACCGCGGGTCCGCCTATGTCGTGGACTTCGTTCCTAAGGTCCGGATCGAGGTCGTGGTGCCCGACGCGATGGCGGCCGACGTCGTGGCCGGCATCTGCGCCGCCGCCAAGACCGGCAAGATCGGCGACGGCAAGATCTTCGTGACGCCGATCGAGGAAGCGGTCCGTATCCGTACCGGCGAGCGCAACGAAGACGCGGTCTAGGGGCGCTCCGCTACCTTCGCTTCGCGGGAGGGGCAGGCCCCTCCCGCGGACCCACCTCCGATCCGCGAAAAGCCCGCGGAGAATTACTTACCTGACCAGGTTCGGAGGGCCTCACGCTACTATTCCGTGAGGCCGTGATGTGTAGCAAGGCCAGCCCCTCGCTCGTCGTGTTTGTGCTCGCGCTCGCCCTCGCCCTCTTGGCCGGGTGCGGCGAGGGTGATGGTACGGCTGGTCTGTCAGGGCGGCAGATCGTACGCGGGCACGACGTCGCCGACCTGTTCTTTGCCAATTCGACGACGCTGGCGTTCACGCGGCAAGCCAGCGTGCCGGATGACGACCGGCCGCAGGATTTCTGGGTGTGGGGCGTCAGCGACGCCGAGCCGGCGGTCGGCCTCGAAGGGATCGACTGGGCGCCCCCGACCTGGTGGCCGAGGCAGCTCGTCGGCGATCTGCTGCAGACGGGCGGCTACGCGCGCCTGTTCTACGATTTCACGGCCCGCCGAGCGACCGACCTGTCGGCGTTCGGCGCGGTGCCGCCGGAGGCGGGTGTTCCCGTGGACGGGGGCGGGGTGGTCTACCCGACCGCCAACAACTACGAGCGGGTCACCTTGGTGAGGCGCGACGCGGGCGCGATCGCCATCACCGGGCTCGAGCGCGGCAGCTTGGGCGTGGGCCGCCCGGATGAGCTCCAGACGTTCAACCTCGATGGCTACATCACGTCGCTGGCGTTCATGGGCAACGATCTGGCGCTGCTCTACGTGACGCCGTCTCCGACCTTCGAGACGCCCGTGGTCGGGATCTACAAGCTGGCGATTCCGTCGGGCGAGCTGACCCCGTTGGTCGAGCCGTTGCCGATCTCGGAGTGGGACGGGACGCTCGAATCCTGCGCGCCCTACGACACCGCCTGCGGGCTGTTTCGCGTCGTCGGTTGCGGCGCCTCGGATCCGCCGTGCCCCGGCAACGGCAAGCCGCCGTGTTACATCCTCTACGCGCGCCGTTCGACCAGCGATCCCAACGTGACCTCCGCCTTCGCCTACGACGTCAGCGCCAAGAGCAGCTTCTGGGTGCCAGGCCGCAACCCGCTGTCGTTCATGGTGTCGCCCGATCAGCACACGATCGTCTGGGAGAGCCACGAGGATCCAGAAACCGCGTTCGGCGTGATCAGACCCCGGTTCTGGGATCTGTGCAGCAACGTCGAGGCCCTGTGCCCGACAGGCGGCGTCAGCAGCGCGGTCAGCTTTCGTCCCGGCGGCAATGGGTTCGCGCTGTTCGATTTCAAAGGGCCGATGCGGGTCGGCAATGGCGAGATCTGTAGCGCCGCGGGGGAATCGAGCGTGTACCAGGGCCAGTACTCTCCCACCGGCGATCGGTTGATGTGGCTCGGCGACGACGGCAGCGGCAATGGGACGGAGGACATGTGGCTCGGGGCCGGGGATGGGACGTCGCCGGTGCAGATCGCGGCCGGCGGCATCAGCGGCGCGCGGTTCACGTCCGACGGCCAGCGCATCATCTACGCCCGGCGCAGCACCGACACGTCGTCGCTGTGGTGGCTGGACCTGACCGCGTCGCCGCCGGAGGAGCACCGGCTCGCGGACAACTACGGCGGGTTCAGCCGCGGCGGCATTCGCCGGATCTTGCTGGTCGACCACTGGAACTCTCAGGACGCGTCCGGGGATCTCGTGCTGGTCGACGTCGCGTCGGGCGCGCGCCACGATCTCGGTCGCGCGGTCACCGACCTCGCGGTCTCGGGCGACGTGGACACCGCGGACGCGAACGTCGCTTATGCCGTCCGCAGCCGCGCGCCGGCCAATCGCGACGGACTGTGGCTGACGGCACTCCCGCCGTGACGCGCCCTCGGCGGGCCCCCCACCAGGGTGCGACTAGAGCCGCGCCCGGATCTCTGGAGCGGGCGGTGTCTCCGGCGGGCGCGGGGTCCCCACGCGCGTCTTCGCGCGTGGGGTGCGGCTCTGCCCGCCTCCGATC
>WNGA01007194.1_pt1 | contig 16746 bp, 14 predicted proteins | sample 5400061 | NCBI WGS metagenome assembly WNGA01 (sample SAMN13153366, study PRJNA577476) | soil metagenome | isolation source: 100 cm soil or saprolite under grassland replicate 2 | place: USA:California | collected 2016-06-15 | reverse complement strand
AGGCCATGATCGCGGCCGTCGCAGACACGCTGCGCAGCCGCTGGATCGCCACCGGACCCCGCGTCGCGGCATTCGAAAAGGCGCTGTCGGAGCGCTTCGGCGGGCGGCCGGTCCGCGCCCTCACGTCCGCGACGGCGGCGATGCAGGTGGCCCTCGAGCTGCTCGGCATCGGGCCGGGCGACGAGGTGGTCATCCCCGCCCAGAGCTTCTTCGTGACCGGCAACGTGGTCGAACGCTCCGGCGCGAGCGCCGTGTTCGTCGACGTGAACCTCGGCTCGCGCAACATCGATCTTGCGCAGGCGGAGGCCGCGGTCACGCCGAAGACGCGCCTGCTGTTTCCGACACACTACAACGCACCGCTCGATCCCGATGCGCTCGAGGGTTTCGCCAAACGCCATAAGGTCCGCATCCTCGAGGATGCGGCCCTCGCGATCGGATCGCGCACCGCGCGCGGCCCGGTGGGGGCGACGGGCGACATCGTGTCGTTCAGCTTCCATCCCAACAAGAACATGACCACCATCGAGGGCGGAGCCCTGGCGCTCAACGACGAGCGCGAGGCGGCGATCGTGGACGAGCTGCGCTTCCACGGCATCAAGCGCCTGCCCGACGGCACGCGCGACGTGGAGCGCGCCGGGGTCAAGTACAACTTCTCCGACGTGTCGGCGCGACTGGGCCTGGAGCAGCTCGCGCACCTGGAGGACTGGTGCCGCGCGCGCGCGCGCCTTGCGCAGCGCTACTTCGAGTGCCTCGCGGGCGACGACCTGCTCACGCCGGAGCGCCTGCCACCGCGCGACAACCCCGGGCACAGCTGGAACATGTTCACGGTGCTGCTGCCGCTGCAGGCGCTGCGCAGCACCCGCAAGGCGTTCATGGGCGCGATGCACAAGGAAGGCATCGGCACCGGCGTCTCCTACGAAGCGATCCACCTCACCACGCTCTTCCGCAACAAGGGGTTCCGCGAGGGCATGTTCCCGGTCTCGGAGCGCATCGCGCGCGAAACGGTCACGCTGCCGCTCTTTCCAGAGATGCGCGAGACCGACATCGAGCGCGTGTGCGAAAACATGAAGCGCGTGATGCGGCGCAAGGCCGCCTGACATGGCCGCGCCCAAGCTCTCCGTCGTCATTCCCGTCTACAACGAGGAACCGGTCCTGCCCGCGCTGTTCGCGCGGCTGTATCCGGCGCTGGACGCGCTCGGCTCGAGCTACGAGGTCATTTTCGTCAACGACGGCAGCGCCGACAGGTCGGCTGCGCTGCTGCGCGAGCAGTTCGAGCTCCGCCCCGACGTGACCCGTGTGATCCTGTTCAACGGCAACTTCGGGCAGCACCTCGCCATCATGGCGGGATTCGAGGCGAGCCGCGGCGCGCGCGTGGTCACGCTCGACGCCGACCTTCAGAACCCTCCGGAGGAAATCGCGAAGCTCCTCGCAAAAATGGACGAGGGCTACGATTACGTCGGGACCGTGCGCCTCAGGCGACAGGACACCGCGTTCCGGCGCGGCGCGTCGCGGATGATGAACGCCATTCGCGAGCGAATCACCCGCATCCGCATGACGGATCAAGGGTGCATGCTGCGCGCCTACAGCCGCGACATCGTCGCCGCTATCAACAGCTGCCGCGAAGTCAACACCTTCATCCCCGCATTGGCCTATACCTTCGCGCAGCGCCCGACCGAGGTCGAGGTGGCGCACGAGGAGCGCGCCGCCGGCGATTCGAAATATTCGCTTTACAGTCTCGTCCGGCTCAATTTCGATCTGGTCACCGGGTTCTCGGTGATGCCCCTGCAGCTTTTCTCGCTTTCGGGAATCGCCATAGCGCTGTTGTCCTTGACGTTCGTGATTTTCCTCGCTGTCCGCCGCCTGGTGGTCGGACCCGAGGCGGAGGGCGTATTTACCCTGTTCGGCATCGCATTCTTCCTGATCGGCATCACCTTGTTCGGCATCGGCCTCCTGGGCGAATACGTGGGCCGCATCTACGAGCAGGTCAGGCAGCGGCCGCGCTACCTCGTGCAGGCCGTTCTGGAACGCAAGGACGCTGTTTCGGAATCGCCGAAACAGCGTCAAGTATCGTAACCGGTTCAGAGAGTGACGAGCGCGGTTGTCTTCGCCTATCACGACGTCGGCTGTCGCTGCCTCGGAGTCCTCCTCGATGAGCGGATCGAAGTGCCTCTGGTGATCACGCACCGGGACAAGCCCGAAGAGAGAATCTGGTTCGCGAGCGTCGCGGAGCTCGCGCGCGCTCGCTCGATCGAGACCCTCATGCCCGATGATCCCAATGCGCCGGAGATCGTCGAGAGAATCCGCGAGCTGCGTCCGGATTTTCTTTTCTCGTTCTACTACCGCCTGATGCTCGGTGCACGGCTGCTGGCGATTCCCGGAAGGGGCGCGTTCAACGTGCACGGCTCGCTCCTTCCGAAGTATCGCGGGCGGGTGCCGGTCAACTGGGCGATCATCCACGGCGAGACCGAGACCGGCGCGACCTTGCACGAGATGGTGGAAAAGCCCGATGCGGGACGCATCGTCGACCAGGAAGCCGTTGCCATCCTGCAAGACGAGCTGGCCGTGGACGTGTTCGGAAAAGTCACGGGAGCAGCCGAGCGTGTTCTCAGGCGCAGCCTGCCGAAGCTCGTCGACGGCAGCGCGGTCCTTCGCGCACAGGATCTCTCCAAGGGAGGCTACTTCGGCGGACGCCGTCCCGAAGACGGGCGCATCGACTGGAGCGCGTCCGCGAAACGCGTGCACGATCTGGTTCGCGCGGTCGCGCCGCCTTATCCCGGCGCGTTCACCGAAGTGGAAGGGATGCGGCTGCGGGTGCTGCGGACGCGACGGTGCGCGCAGAAGGGCGGTGCGCGGCTTGCGGCGTTCCTCTACGCGGAAGGCCGCCGCTGTTACGCCGCATGCGCCGACGGAGAGGTCCTGGAGCTCCTCGATCTGGAACTGGACGGCCGGCGTCTGTCCGCGCAAGAATTCGCCAACCGGATCGGTGACCGCAAGGTCCCGCTGCACTAGGGAGTCACGGTGAAAAGAATCCTCATTCTCGGCGTGAACGGCTTCATCGGCCATCATCTGTCCAAGCGCATCCTCGAGCGGACCGACTGGGAGGTCTATGGCATGGACATGCAGACCGACCGCATCGCGGAGCTCCTCGGTCACAAGCGCTTCCGTTTTTTCGAAGGCGACATCACCATCAACCACGAGTGGATCGCGTATCACGTCCGAAAGTGCGACACGGTGCTGCCCCTGGTCGCGATCGCGACGCCTGCGATCTACGTCAAGGAACCGCTCAAGGTCTTCGAGCTCGACTTCGAGGCGAACCTGCCGATCGTGCGGGGATGCGTCAGGCACGGCAAGCACCTGGTCTTTCCCTCGACCTCCGAGGTCTACGGAATGTGCTCCGACCGCGAGTTCGACCCGGAGACCTCCCCGCTCGTGTACGGCCCGATCAACAAGCCGCGCTGGATCTACGCCTGCGCGAAGCAGCTGATGGACCGCGTCATCCACGCCTACGGCATGAAGGAAGGGCTAGCCTACACGCTGTTTCGGCCGTTCAACTGGATCGGATCGGGACTGGACAATCTCAACGCCTCCAGGGAAGGCAGCTCGCGCGTGATCACCCAGTTCTTCGGACACATCGTCCGGGGGGAACCGATCAAGCTGGTGGACGGCGGCCGCCAGAAGCGCGCCTTTACCTACATCGACGACGGGATCGACGCGCTGATGAAGATCATAGAGAACCGCAAGGGAATCGCGACGGGAAAAATCTACAATATCGGCAACCCGAAAAACAACTATTCGGTCAGGGATCTGGCCGGCATGATGGTGAAGCTCGCCCTCGAGTACCCCGAATACCGCGCCAACGCGAGGAAGGCGAGGCTCGTCAGAACGACCGCAGCGCAGTACTACGGCAAGGGCTACCAGGACGTGCAGAACCGCGTTCCCAAGATCTCCCAATCCACGAGTGATCTGGGTTGGAAGCCGCGCGTCAACATGCAGGAGGCGCTGAAACGCATCTTCGACGCCTACCGCACGCACGTCGCCGAGGCACGACGGCTGGTCGAATGAAGCTTGCCCTGAAAGTCGACGTCGATACCTACCGCGGCACCCGGCGAGGGGTGCCCCGCCTGGTCGAGCTGCTGAAAAAGCACGGCGCCGGCGCCACTTTCCTCTTCAGTCTCGGTCCGGATCACACCGGGCGTGCGATCAAGCGCGTCTTCCGCCGCGGCTTCGTCGGAAAGGCAGCGCGCACCTCGGTGCTGTCGCATTACGGATTCGCGACGCTGCTCTACGGGACGCTCCTGCCCGGCCCCGACATCGGGCGCCGCTGCGCCGATGTGATGCGCCGGGTGCGGGACGCCGATTTCGAAGTCGGTATTCACGCCTGGGACCACGTGAAATGGCAGGACGGTGCACCCGGGGCCGATGCCCGGTGGACCGAGCGCCAGATGCTTCTCTCGCGCGAGCGCTTCCAGGAGATCTTCGGGGAGCCCGCGCGCGCGCACGGCGCCGCCGGCTGGCAGACGAATCTGCACGCGCTGCGCCTGACGCAGCGCCTGGGCTTCGATTACTGCTCGGACACCCGCGGGACCTGCCCCTTCATCCCCGTGTGGCGCGCCGAGATCTGCGCCTGCCCGCAGCTCCCGACCACGCTCCCGACGCTCGACGAGCTGATCGGCACCAACGGGCTCACCGCGAAGAACGTCGCGGAGCACGTGCTCAATCTCACCCGGGAGTGCCCCGCCGCGGGACATCTATACACGCTTCACGCCGAGCTCGAAGGCGGAAAACTCGCGCCGGCGTTCGAAGGGATGCTCGCGGGGTGGAAGAGCCAGGGCTACGACCTGGTATCGATGCGGGCCCTTGCCGAATCGCTCGACTTGAGGAGCCTGCCGCGCAACGAGATCGCGTTCGGCAGCGTCGCAGGGCGCTCGGGATCGCTCGCGTTGCAGGGCAAGGAATTTCTTTCATGAACGGCGAACTCTTCCCCGGCTTCAAGCGCAGGCGCATCAGGACGAGCGGCGCCGCGATCAATCTCGTCCATGGCGGCGTGGGCCCCCCGCTGCTCCTGCTGCACGGCTATCCGCAAACCCACGCGATCTGGCACCGCATCGCGCCCGAGCTCGCCAAGCGATTCAGCGTCGTCGCCGCGGACCTGCGCGGTTACGGAGACAGCGAAAAACCCCATGGGCTGCCCGACCATGCCAACTATTCCAAGCGCGCCATGGCCCAGGACCAGGTCGAGGCGATGCGAGCCTTGGGTCACGAGACGTTCTTCGTGGTCGGCCACGACCGCGGCGGGCGGGTCGCGCATCGCATGGCTCTCGACCACCCCGCCTCGGTGACGAAGCTCGTTGTGCTCGACATCGTGCCCACGCGCACCATGTACGCGCGAGTCTCCCGCGAGTTCGCCAAGGCCTATTACCACTGGTTCTTCCTGCTGCGGCCGGAGCCGATTCCGGAGACCCTGATCGGCGCCAGCCCGGATTTCTACCTCGACAGCCACATGGGGACCCGCCACGCGGGCTTGAAGGCGTTCGCACCCGAGGCGCTGGCCGAGTACCGGCGATGCTTTCGCGACCCGGCGACGATTCACGCGAGCTGCGAGGATTACCGCGCGGCCGAATCGATCGACCTCGCGCACGACGAGGCCGACATCGGCCGCAAGGTGGTCGCGCCGCTGCTCGTTCTGTGGGGCAAACACGCAACGATACAGCGCTGCTTCTCCCCCCTCGCCGACTGGGCCGAGCGGGTCGAAACCGTCCAGGGACGGACCCTGGACTGCGGCCATTACATCCCGGAGGAAGCGCCCGCGGAATTGCTGGGGGAACTCGTAAAATTTCTTTCGTAAGCTGCTGAAAAATATCCGGGTTGCACTCGCTTCTGAAATCAGGGGACAATGGCGCCTACAAGGGTATCGATTCTGGATGGCCAACAAAGCAGTAAGCGACTTCGTGCTGCCCGCGACCGGCGGCAAGGAGTTCCGGCTCTCGGCGGTCAAATCCAAGCTGCTCGTCCTTTATTTCTACCCGAAGGACAACACCCCGGGCTGCACCAACGAAGGGGCGCAGTTCCGCGATCTCTACCCCCAGTTCCAGAAGGCGGGATGTTCGATAGTCGGAATCTCGCGCGATAGCCTCAGGTCGCACGAAAATTTCAAGGCCAAGATGCGCTTTCCCTTCGAGCTGCTTTCGGACGAGGCCGAGAAAATCTGCGGCCAGTTCGGAGTCATGAAGATGAAAAACATGTACGGAAAGCAGGTGCGCGGGATCGAGCGCAGCACCTTCGTGCTCGACCGCGACCGCGTTCTCCGGCGCGAATGGCGCGGAGTCAAGGTTCCCGGTCACGCCCAGGAGGTGCTCGATTTTGTTAAAACCGTCTGAGCAGCAAGCCGGTTCCGCGCCCGCAGCCGAAGCCTCGCGCAAATCCGTGCCTTCCCGCCGAACCCGCACCCGGCACTCCGCAGCGAAGCTCTTCGTTCTGGACACCAACGTGCTGATGCACGATCCGACGAGCCTGTTCCGCTTCGAGGAGCACGACGTTTTCCTTCCGATCATGACGCTGGAGGAACTCGACAACAACAAGAGCGGCATCTCCGAAATCGCCCGCAACGCGCGCCAGGCGAGCCGCTTTCTGGACGACATCGTCAGCCACGCCAAAGGACCCATAGCGGACGGCATTCCGCTCGCGCGCCACGAAGCCGACAACGCGAGAGGGCGCCTCTACCTGCAGACCGAGGCGATCACCGGCCACATTCCCGCCAATCTCCCGATCGGCAAGACCGACAATCACATCATCGGCGTGGTGATCTACCTTCAGAAGCGCGATCCCGGGCGCCGGATCACCCTGGTGTCGAAAGACATCAACATGCGCATCAAGGCACGGGCGCTGGGCCTGACCGTGGAGGACTACTTCACCGACAAGGTGCTCGAGGACACCGACCTGCTCTACACCGGCGTTCGCGAGCTGCCGGTGGATTTCTGGGATCACCATGGCCGGGACGTCGAGTCGTGGAAGCGCGACGGCCGCACCTACTATCGCATCCGCGGGCCGCTCTGCCAGAAGCTGCTGCTGAACGAATTCGCCTATCAGGACGGCGAGCGGCCGCTGCTCGCCGTGGTCAAGGAAATCTCCGGACGGACCGCAGTGCTGGAGACCGTGCGCGACTACACGCACGGCAAGAACAACGTCTGGGGCATCACGGCGCGCAACCGCGAGCAGAACTTCGCGCTCAATCTGCTCATGAATCCGGAAATCGACTTTGTGACCCTGCTCGGCCAGGCCGGAACGGGCAAGACGCTGCTCACCCTCGCAGCGGGCCTCATGCAGACCCTCGAGACCAAGCACTACTCCGAGATCATCATGACCCGCGTCACGGTGCCGGTCGGCGAAGACATCGGTTTTCTCCCGGGCACCGAGGAAGAAAAAATGACCCCCTGGATGGGAGCGCTCGAGGACAATCTCGACGTTCTGAACAAGACCGACGACGAGGCGGGCGAGTGGGGCCGGGCCGCCACGCGCGACCTGATCCGCTCGAGAATCAAGATCAAGTCGCTCAATTTCATGCGTGGCCGCACCTTCATCAACAAGTATCTCATCATCGACGAAGCGCAGAACCTGACGCCCAAGCAGATGAAGACCCTGATCACCCGCGCCGGCCCCGGCACCAAGGTGGTGTGCCTGGGCAACATCGCGCAGATCGACACGCCTTACCTCACCGAGGGCAGCTCCGGGCTGACCTATGTCGTGGACCGCATGAAAGGCTGGTCGCACTCGGGGCACGTGACCCTGCAACGCGGCGAGCGCTCGCGCCTCGCCGACCACGCCGCCGAAGCGCTGTAAGGTACGCAATAAGCTTCGCCCGCCCGGTGTTGGCCGGTTCGCTTCTTCCCGCACGCTGAATTCCCACTCGAACAGAAAGAGGACGATATGTTTCGTGCAGTTCCAAAAGGCATCCTGTCGACGCTCGCTGCAGCCCTGCTCGTCACGGCGGCCGCCGCGTACGCCCAGCAAAAGGATTTCAAACCCCACGTCGGCCAGCAAGGCAAGGACGTGGTGTGGGTGCCGACACCTGACGAGGTCGTCGAACGCATGCTGAACATGGCGCAGACGAAGCCGGAGGACTATGTGATCGATCTGGGCGCCGGCGACGGCAAGATCGCCATCGCCGCCGTGAAAAAATTCGGCGCCCGCTCGCTCGGCATCGAATACAACCCCGACATGGTTGCGCATGCCCAGCGCAATGCGCAGGCGGCCGGGGTCCTGGGCAAGGCGCAAATCCTCCAGGGGGACATCTTCGTGACCGATTTCACCCAGGCAACCGTGCTCACCCTGTATCTCCTGCCGTCGCTCAACATGAAGCTGCGGCCGCAGATTCTGGCCCTGCGGCCGGGAACCCGCGTCGTAGCGCACGCTTTCAACATGGAAGACTGGGAGGCGGACGAGGCCTCCGACGTGGACGGCAGGCGCGTCTATCTGTGGATCGTGCCCGCAAACGTTTCGGGCCGCTGGGCGATGGAACTCTCGGGCGCGGGCGGTTCGGAGAAACTGAGCCTCAACCTGGACCAGAAATTCCAGAAAATCGAGGGCGTAGCCTACCTGGGCTCGATCCTCGCGGGCTTGCGCGAGCCGCGGCTCTCCGGATTCAGGATCAGCTTTGCCTACGTGGACAATCGCGGCGTGCGCCGCGACTTCAACGGGCGCGTCAGCGGCAGCACCATGGAAGGCTCATTCCGCACCGACAGCGGCGCAGAAGGCCGCTGGACGGCAACGAAGAAATAAGGTGAAACCGGCCGCTAGAGCGTCTTGTGGGTGCCGTCGCAAAAAGGCTGGTTGCGGGTGTGCTTGCAGCCGCACAGCCAGAGCTTTTCGGCCTTGGTCACCGTGAATTTCACCGGCGCAAACTCCGTCCCCTTGTGCGTGCCGTCACAGAACGGCTGGCTTTTGGAACCCCCGCAGCGGCACCACCAGTAGTCGCCGGCGGCGAGCTCTATCGCGTAGGGGGACTTCTGCGCGATGTGGGGGTGCGCAATGTGGGGGTGCGTAATGTGGGGGTGCGCAATGTGGGGTTCGGCCATGATATTTTGTCTCCTCTGAGGCGCGCAGACGCTTTGCTTTGGGGCAGGCAGCAGCCCGCCCGTGAAAGTATAACCCGGCATAAAGCGTCATCGAGGGCGATTCCGCCGTATTTCGAATTGAGTATAGCATCCGGGTATTCCCTATCAGGGTCGGACCGGACATGGCGCGTCTCGGTATAATGGCGCGATGAAATTCCTCTTCGATTTGTTCCCGGTCATCGTGTTTTTTGCCACCTATAAACTCGCCGGCGGTGGCGAGAGGGGTGGTAGTTGCAGCGTTACGCCCGACTTGCCGATTACGCAGGATCCGATCTTGCTGGCGACCGGGCTTGCTATTTTGGCAACGGTCATTCAGGTCTGCTGGCTTCTTTTCCGAAAGAAGAAGGTTGACGGTATGCTTTGGGTCAGTCTTGCCATCGTCACGCTATTCGGCGGAGCTACCTTATATTTCCGCGATCCGACGTTTATCCAGTGGAAGCCGACAATTCTTTATTGGGCGTTCTCGATAATATTCCTGCTATCTCCGTTCATCCTGGGCCGAACACTGGTTCAAACGATGCTTGGACAGGCGATCTCCTTGCCGGACAAGATCTGGGGACGACTAAACTCTGCCTGGATCATATTCTTCACGTTTATGGGCGCTGTCAATTTGGCCGCCGTACACAAGCTGTCCTGCAACGATTGGGTGAGCTTCAAGTTGTACGGGTTTACAGGCCTGATGCTCGTGTTCGTCGTCGGCCAGGCGCTGTTCCTCGGCCGCTACATCCAGGAAGCGCCGCGGTGAGGCAACTTCGTTCTTGCGCCGGACCGGCGCGTTGCGCCTGCGCACCGGGTCGATGAATCTCGCCGCCGCGATCCACGAACGCCTGAGCGCGCTCGAGCCGCAATCCATAGACCTTCTCGACGAATCGGGGAAGCACGCCGGCCATGCGGGCGCAAAAGCGGGCGGGAGCCATTTTCGCCTTACCATCGTCTCACCCCGCTTCTCGGGCAAGGACCAGATCACGCGGCACCGGATGGTCTATGAGGTGCTCGGCCCGTTGATGCAGTGCGAAATCCACGCGCTCGCCATTCGGGCCCTCACCCCGGATGAGTTATGATTTCACTTTCAAAACGAAGGAATCATCATGTTTTTACGTTCGGCTAGCCTGTTTGCCGCGCTGTTTCTGTGCATTTCGACGCCCGCCTGGGCGCAGACCCCCGTGCAGAAGGCTCCTGCCCTCAAAGCGGTGACCGTCAACGGCAAACCCATTCCCAAGGCCCGTCTGGACTTCATCGCCAAACAGCGCGCCGCGCAGGGGCAGCCCGACAATGAGCAGGCGCGCAAGGCGATTCTCGACAACCTCATCACGCAGGAAGTGGTCGCGCAGGAGGCGGACCGCAGAGGTTTTTTAAAAAGCGCCGATGTGCGCGCCCAGCTCGAATTGGTGCGCCAGCAGGTGCTGGTGCAGGCAATCGTTCAGGAACACCTCAAAACACATCCGATCAAGGACGAGGAGATGCTCGCGGAGTACAACAAGGTCAAGGCGTTGCGCGGCGACAAGGAATACAAGCTCCGGCACATCCTGGTCGACAAGGATTCCGAGGCCAATGAAATCATCGCGCAGCTGAAGAAAGGGACGAAGTTCGAGGACCTCGCCAAGCAATCCAAGGATCCCGGCTCGAAGGACAAGGGCGGCGATCTCGACTGGAATACCCCTGCCACTTTCGTCAAGCCTTTCGCCGAGGCGCTCGCGAAGCTGGAAAAGGGGAAATACACCGAAACGCCGGTACAGACACAGTTCGGCTGGCACGTCATCCAGCTCGATGACGTCCGCTCCATGCAATTCCCCGCGTTCGACACCGTCAAGCAGCAGCTGCTCGCGAGAATGCAGGAGCAGGAAGTGCAGAAGTTCGTTACCGAGCTGCGTTCGAAAGCGAAGATCCAGTAGTCAACCGACCCACTTCCGCGCGTTGCGGAACATGCGCATCCACGGGCTGTCCTCTCCCCAGCCCTCCGGATGCCAGGATTGCTGCACCGTGCGGAAGACCCGCTCGGGATGGGGCATCAGAATGGTGAAACGTCCGTCACCGGTGGTGAGTCCGGTGATCCCCCCGGGCGATCCGTTCGGATTGAGCGGATAGACACCGGTCGGGACTCCGCGATTGTCCACGAAGCGCAGCGCGGCGATCGCCTTCGATTCTGTTTCCGTTGAACCAAAAAACGCCCGTCCCTCGCCGTGCGCGGTGGCGATCGCCGTGCGGCTTCCGGCCATTCCGGAAAAAAAGATCGACGGACTCGGCACGATCTCGACCATGACGAAGCGCGCCTCGAACTGCTCGGAGCGGTTCTTCGCGAACTGCGGCCAGTGCTCGGCCCCGGGGATCAGCTCTCTCAACTGGCTCATCATCTGGCAGCCGTTGCAGGTGCCGAGCGCGAAAGTGTCGCTGCGCGTGAAAAACGCGCCGAACTCGTCCCGGGCGCGTGCGTTGAACAGGATGGCCTTCGCCCAGCCCGCGCCCGCCCCGAGCACGTCGCCATAGGAAAATCCACCGGCCGCGGCGAAGCCCCTGAATCCGGCGAGCGAAACCCGGCCCGCGACGATGTCGCTCATGTGAACATCGTGCGCGTCGAATCCGGCCCGATAGAAAGCGGCGGCCATTTCGACCTGACCGTTGACTCCCTGCTCGCGCAGGATCGCGACCTTCGGCCTCACCGCGATGAAGGGCGCGGCGACGTCGTCGGTCGGATCGAAGGTCAGCGCGGCCGACAGGCCCGGATCGCCCCGGTCGAGAATTCGATCGAACTCCTCCCTGGCGCAATCGGGTTCGTCGCGCAGCTGCTGCATCCGAAAAGTCACTTCCGACCAGGCGCGCTCCAGCTCCACGCGCGGCGCGGCGAACACCGGCCTGGCGTTACGCACCAGACGCAGCTCGTCGCGCGGATTCGGGCTGCCGATGACGTGCGCAGGCAGTCCCGCGAGACGCTCGAACACCTTGCCACGGTCGGAGGTTCGGATCTGGATCACCGCCCCGAGCTCCTCCGCGAACAGCGCAGCGAGCACCCGTTCGAAGTCGCGGCCGACCATCAGCTCCGGCCGGCGCTCGTTGCCCTCCACGTCGTGAGCGGCTTCGTCATAGGCGAGCATGTCCAGGTTCACGGTCACGCCGACATGGGCCGCAAAGGCCATCTCGCACACGGTCGCGAACAAGCCGCCATCGGACCGGTCGTGATAGGCGAGAATCAGGCCCTCTCGGTTCAACGCCTGTACTGCGGCGAAGAAGTCCGCGAGCAGTTTCGGCTCCTCCAGATCGGGCGCCTGGTCGCCGCACTGGCCGAACACCTGCGCCAGAATCGAGCCGCCCAGGCGGTTGCGTCCGCGCCCGAGATCCAGGAGGACCAATTCCGTCTCGCCGGAATCGGTCCTCAACTGCGGGGTCAGCGTCCGGCGCACGTCCTCGCAGGGTGCAAATGCCGAGACGATCAAGGACAAGGGAGCGATCACCTCTCTCGCCTTCCCGCCTTCTTCCCACGCGGTGCGCATCGAAAGGGAATCCTTGCCCACCGGAATGCTGATCCCGAGCGCAGGGCACAGATCGAGGGCCACCGCGCGCACGGTGTCGAACAAGGCCGCGTCTTCGGCGCCGTGGCCCGCCGCGGCCATCCAGTTCGCCGAGAGCTTGACTCGATTCAGGCTCCCGACCGGAGCCGCCGCGAGATTCGTGAGAGCCTCGCCCACCGCCATGCGGCCCGAGGCTTCCGGATTTATGATCGCGAGCGGCGAGCGCTCCCCCATCGCGAACGCTTCTCCGCTCGCCTCCTTGAAACCCGTCAAGGTTACCGCGCAGTCGGCGACCGGCGTTTGCCACGGCCCGACGAAAGGGTCCCGCGCGCACAGGCCGCCCACCGTCCGGTCGCCTATGCTCACGAGAAAAGTCTTGCGCGCGACGCTGGGATGCCGCAGCACCCGATAGCAGCTTTCCTGGAGCGCCACATCCTGAAGCGCGAGCGGGACAAGCTGCGGGCGGCGGCGCCGGACCTCGCGCGTCATGCGCGGCGGCTTGCCGAGGAGCACGGACAGCTCCATTTCGACCGGCTGGTTGCGGAACTGCCGGTCCTCGACGACCAGGCGTCCGTCATCGGTCACGATGCCGACGACGGCGGCCGGACAGCGCTCGCGTTCACAGATCGCCTCGAACTCTCCGATGCGCTCGGCGGCGACGGCGAGCACGAAACGCTCCTGGGCCTCGTTGCACCACAGCTCGCGCGGCGTCATGCCGGGCTCTTCGTTGGGCACGGCGCGCAGATCGATCCTCGCGCCGCGCCCGGCGATGTGGACGAGCTCCGGCAGCGCGTTCGACAGGCCGCCTGCCCCGACGTCGTGAATGGAGAGCACCGGATTGCGCTCGCCGAGCTGCCAGCAGCGGTCGATGACCTCCTGCGCGCGCCGCTGCATCTCGGCGTTGCCGCGCTGCACCGAATCGAAGTCCAGTTTCTCGGGATTGGCGCCCGTGTCCATGCTCGACGCGGCGCCCCCGCCCATCCCGATCAGCATTCCCGGACCGCCCAGCTGCACGAGCAGGGCGCCCGGCGCAAGTGGGGCCTTGTGAGCGTGCTCCGCGTTGATGTTGCCGAGTCCGCCCGCGATCATGATCGGCTTGTGATAGCCGCGTACGACCCCGCCGGCTTCCGTCTCGAACGCACGGAAGTAGCCGGCGAGATTGGGGCGGCCGAATTCGTTGTTGAACGAAGCCGCGCCGATCGGTCCCTCGAGCATGATCTGCAGGGCCGAGGCGACGCGGTCGGGTTTTCCGGAGGTCTTTTCCCACGGCTGCACGAAATCCGGAATGCACAGATGCGACACCGAGAAGCCGCACAGTCCCGCCTTGGGTTTCGCGCCGCGGCCGGTCGCGGCTTCGTCGCGGATCTCGCCCCCCGAGCCGGTCGCCGCTCCGGGAAACGGCGAGATCGCGGTGGGATGGTTGTGGGTCTCGCACTTCATCACCGTGTGCGTGAGCCCGTCCCGGTAGCGGTAGCGCCCCCCGGATTCCGGGTAGAACCGCGCGACCGGACTTCCCTCCATGACCGCGGCATTGTCGGCGTAGGCGACCACGGTCCCGCGGGGACTGCGCGCGTGCGTCGTCTTGATCATGCCGAAAAGAGTCTCTTCCCGCGGAATGCCGTCGATGATCCACGAAGCATTGAAGATCTTGTGGCGGCAATGCTCCGAGTTCGCCTGCGCGAACATCGTGAGCTCCACGTCGGTAGGATCGCGGGCGATGCCGCGGTAGTGCGCCAGGAGATAGTCGATTTCGTCGGGAGCGAGAGCAAGCCCCAGCGCGGCGTTGGCGTCTTCCAGCGCCGCGCGCCCGCGCGCGAGGACGTCCACGACCGCGAACGGCTTCGGATCGTGATGCCGGAACAGCGCGTCCGCCTCGTCGAGCGAACCGAGCACCGTCTCGGTCATTCGGTCGTGAACAAACCCCAGGATCCAGCCGCGGTCGGGCGCAGGGTCGCACGAAAAAAACCACGCGGTCCCGCGCTCGACGCGCCGGACCGCTTCGAGGCCGCATCGGCGCGCGATATCGGTCGCCTTGGAGGACCACGGCGAGATCGTGCCCGGGCGCGGCACGACGAGCAGCATGCGACCGCCGCCCGCGGGCGCGGGCTCGCCGTAGTGAAGCAATTGCTCGAGTACCCCGGTCTCGCCCGCGTCGAGCGCTCGCGCGGTTTCGACGAAATGCCAGTGCTCGGCGGCGGTGGCCCGGGCCGGGCTGCCGATCGCTGCGAGGCGGGAGTTGAGCTTGTCGAGCCGGAACGCGGAAACGGCGCGGCTGCCGCGCAGCCTGAGGATCGACGACATGGGGCGTGCCGGTAAAGAGCGATTATACCGGAAGCCCCAGGGCGCATTTAGAACGGGTTACAAAATGAGGGGGCACCTACCCTAAAATCAGGGCCGTTTCAACGATTTTGAAACGGCCTCAAGTTCACCTCCGACAGTAGGAGCGGCGGTCCTATCGAGCGGTGCGTGAGACGAAGCGGGAGTCACCCGTCTTGCAAGGCCCCGCATTGCTGAGTAGTGGCCCCCAGGACCACTACCCATTACCCATTACTAGGGGACCACGTACAGGATCACCACGTGGCCGGCGTTGACGACGCCGTTTTGATTCATAAACTGCGGGGTCACCACCGTAACCACCGTGAGATCCTCGCCGCCTTGCTGGGACAGGCACTGGCCGGGCCCCTGGCTCGGCAAGCTAAGGCCTTCCAAGTTCGCCGCCGTCACGTTGCTCACAGTGAAGTTGGAGAGGGTCGTGGTGAAATTCGCAGTATTTCCCCTGCATTGCCCTGTGAACATAAAAGTGGCGTCCGTCGAATTTGGTATTTGCACTATTGTCACCGAGCCCACAAGCGCGGGACCGGATAGGGCGGCTTGCCCCTCTGCCGCCAGGCTGAGAGGACTGATCCCGTCTCTTCAGGTCGTCGGCCAGCTTTCTTCGGCGGGCTTCTTCGGACTCGCGCGCTTTCCTGGACATTATTTCGGCGGACTCAAAGCACATAACGTCTCCCTTCTGTATCGAGCGGTGAGTAAACCTCCCCTATTATTATTAAAGTCAACCAATGTTACGCTTGGCTCCCGCTTCAATAGTGCGTTCGGACTATCGCAAGCTGGGAATGGTGCGTTCGGACTATCGCAACCGGGAGCAGGTCGTAGCCTCCGGGGTGAAACTCGATTTACGGGGATACACCCCTTAGTGCTTTAGAGGCGCTCCGGCCGCGTTCAATGCGGCGCGCGTACGAACGGTGTCGATCGCCTCGAGCACGGCAACGGCGCTCGGGTAGCGCCACGCCGGATCCTTGGCGAGCATTGCGTCGACCAGTTCCTGGCAATGGGCAAGCTCCGCGGGTAGCCGCGGGGGCGGCGCGTTGACGATCTGCCGGGTCAGCTCGTCGACGGAGTCGCTCGTGTAGGGCCGATGGCCCGTCAGCGTTTCGAAAAATATCACGCCGAGCGCGTAAAGATCCGAGCGTTGGTCGAGTTTCGCGCCTGTTGCATGTTCCGGCGAGCGATAATAAAGGGACCTCAAGGGTACGGCGCGCGGCGCTGTGCTCGCGTCGCTCGTCTCGTCCTTGGCGTCTTCGAAGCCGGAGAGCGCGATTTCGCCGTTTTCGCGCACCATGAAATTTTCCGGCCTCAGGTCACAGTGAACGATTCCCTGGCGGTGGACCTCGGCCAGCGCGGTTGCCGCCTGGGCGAGCAGCGACAACGCTTGACGAGGGGGAAGCGGACCTCCGACCACATCTCTTAGGCAACCGGCCGGAAAATATTCCATGACGATGTAGGCGAGGTCCTCGGCGAAGCCGTGGTCGAGAATCGCCGCGATGTTCCGGTGGTGGAAGCGGCCGACCATCGCCGCTTCCTGCACAAATCGCTGCAAAGGCTGTTGGCCCTCCCCCGGGCGGCTGTGCCGTATCTTGATCGCCACCTTCTTCCCGTCCAGATCGCGCTCAGCCAAGTACATGGCCGTCCCGTCCGCGTCGCCGAGCTTGCCGATGATGCTGTAGTTCTTGATGCGCAAGGGAGCGGATGCGCTGGGTCGGCTCTGATCGGACATCAAAGCCTCCAGCGTCTCGCGCAGCGCGGCTTTCGCGGCGGTTGCCGCACCTTCTGCGTTGCCCGCGAGCGCCTCTTGCAGC
>WNGA01008347.1_pt1 | contig 16747 bp, 12 predicted proteins | sample 5400061 | NCBI WGS metagenome assembly WNGA01 (sample SAMN13153366, study PRJNA577476) | soil metagenome | isolation source: 100 cm soil or saprolite under grassland replicate 2 | place: USA:California | collected 2016-06-15 | reverse complement strand
TGGTGGACGGGACACTGTACGTCAGCACGCCGTTCGGGCGGGTCATCGCGCTCGACCCCGAGCGCGGGCTGGAGCGCTGGGTCTACGACCCGCGCGTGGACCTGTCGGCCCACTACGGCGACTTCGCGAACCGGGGGGTGGCCACGTGGCTCGATCCGGGGCGCGGGCCGGGGGCTACCTGCCGGCGCCGCATCTTGGTGGCACCGATCGACGCCCGGCTCATCGCCCTCGACGCCGCGACGGGTAGGCCGTGTGCAGACTTCGGAGTGCAGGGGCAGGTCGACCTGAAGCGCGACCTCGTCAACCCGCCCTTCGAGCCTGGGGAGTACGAGGTCACCTCGCCGCCCGCGGTGGTCGGCGACCGGGTCATTGTCGGGTCGTCCATCGGAGACAACAACCGGGCCGACGCGCCCAGCGGCGTGGTGCGGGCGTTCGATGCGCGCACCGGGCGGCAGCGGTGGGCGTGGGACCCGATCCCGCGTCGGCGTGCCCTCCCGGGATTTGATACCTGGAGAGGAGCCCGCGCGGACCGGACGGGCGGGGCGAACGCCTGGTCGGTCATTTCAGTCGATGCGGAGCGGGACCTGGTGTTCGTCCCGGTGGGGAGCGGGTCACCCGACTTTTACGGCGGCGAACGGCTCGGACAGAATCTGTACGCCAACTCGCTCGTGGCCCTCCGCGGATCGACCGGGCAGCTCGTGTGGCACTTCCAGGTCGTTCATCACGACCTGTGGGACTACGACGTGCCCGCCCAGCCGGTGCTGATGACCGTGCGCCGCGACGGGCGTGAGATCCCGGCCGTGGCCCAGGCGACGAAGATGGGCCACCTCTTCATACTCGATCGCCGAACCGGCGCGCCGCTCTTCCCGGTCGAGGAGCGCGCGGTCCCGAAGAGCGACGTGCCGGGTGAGGAGGCTTGGCCGACTCAGCCGTTCCCCACACTGCCCCGCCCGCTCGCGCCGCAGAGCCTGACCGCCGCCGACGCGTGGGGTGTGACGCCTGAGGACCGGGAGTGGTGCCGCGCGACGCTCGCCGCCCTCCGCGCGGAGGGGCTCTTCACACCGCCGAGCCTCAGGGGGACCGTCGTCTTTCCCGGCAACGTCGGCGGCGCGAACTGGAGCGGCACTGCGGTCGATCCGGTGCGCGGGCTGCTCGTGACGCCCACCAACCGCCTCCCTACGGTCGTCCGACTCGTCCCGCGCGCCGCGTATGACTCCGTGCGTCGCGCGAATGCCGACTGGCAGCGCGGGGAGCAGCGTGGCACGCCCTACGGGATGCTGCGCCGGTCGCTGCGGTCGCCGGGCGGCGTCCCGTGCAATCCACCTCCTTGGAGCGCGCTCAGCGCCGTCGACGCGGCGACGGGTGCAGTGAAGTGGGAGGTCCCTCTCGGCACCCTGCCCGCCCTCGCTTCCGTGCCCGGATCGCAAACTTGGGGCTCGATCGTGCTCGGCGGAGCGATGATCACCGCGGGCGGCCTCGTCTTCATCGCCGCGACGGTCGACCAGGAGCTGCGCGCGCTCGACGTCGAGACCGGTCGCGAGCTCTGGAAGGCGCGGCTCCCCGCCGCCGGGAACGCGCTCCCGATGACCTACCAGCTGTCCGACACCGGCCGCCAATACGTCGTCGTCGCCGCCGGTGGGCGCGAGCCGATCTGGAAGCAAGGGGATTACGTCGTCGCGTTCGCGCTGCCGCGCGATGGCGCGGCTGAGCCGCAAGCCGGGGCGAGCGAGCCGGCCGGCGCGTGGCGGGGAGGGTTCGTCGTGGAGCGGAGCCGCTGGCCGGTGACGCTCGAGCTGCGCGTCGAGGCCGGAGCCGCGACGGGTACGCTACGGATCGAGCGACCGGCAGTAACGGGGCCTCTCAGCGGCACGATCGACGGCCACCAGCTAACCTTCCGCGTGCCCTTCACCCGTTCCGAGAAGCGCTGCACGGGCCAGATCGAGGGTGTCGCCGAAGTCGCGAACGGCGGCCACCTGCTGGTGGGCGAGGTGCGGATCAGCGGAGCGTGCAGCGGCGAGGAACCGGAGGTGGGCACGATGGCACTGCGACGATGACGCGAGCGCTGCTCGACCTGAGTCACCGCATCGAGCACGGCCTGGTCACCTACCGCGGGCTTCCGCCGCCGGTGATCGGCGACTGGCTCTCCCGCGAGGCGTCGGGCGCGAAATACGCCCCCGGCACGACCTTCCAAATCGGCAAGATCGAGATGATCGCGAACACGGGGACGTACATTGACGCCCCGTTTCACCGGTATGCGGACGGGAAGGATCTCGCGGACATGCCGCTCGAGCGCGTGGCGGATCTCGAGGGGCTCGTCGTGCGCGCGGCGGGCCCGCTCCGTGCGCTCGACGCGGATCGATTCCGCGGGTTCGAGCTTCGAGGGAGAGCCGTCCTGGTGCACACGGCGTGGGACCGCCACTGGGGCACCGAGCGCTACTTCACCGGCTACCCGTTTCTCACGGCGGCGGCGGCACGCCAGCTCGTGGATGCGGGGGCGGCGCTCGTCGGGATCGACTCGCTGAACATCGACGACGATGCCGATCCAACGCGCCCCGTCCACACGATGCTCCTGGGCGCGGGGATCCCCATCGTCGAGCATCTGTGCAACCTGGAAGCGGTCCCGGAGAAGGCGTTCCGATTCTTCGCCCTGCCCGCGAAGGTCCGAGGGATGGGGAGCTTTCCGGTCCGTGCAATCGCGGTCGTCGAGCGCTGATGCATTCACCCGCCACAGCGACGGCTATCGAGACGTTTCCCCGAATGCGCGACCTCTGGTGTCGTGCTGCGCCATTCGTGCGGTACGGAACCGACCCGGTCTTTGGTGGACACCGGGTCTGGGGCTGGTTGCCCCGCCGGTGAAGGTGCTGACACCCGCGATTTCGGGGGGGGCCCATCGTTGGGCTCGGGCCCGATCGTGCGTTGCAAGGCAAATGCGGAGGACGTACTGCACCGGACGGCGACAGCCGGGACTCGAGTACCGCCGCTCGCGGGTGTACCACGTGTCAAGGTACGCGAGGATCGCCCCCGGCTTACTCACGTTCGCGACGATGCCGTGCGCCGCGAGCAGCGTCTGATAGTCGTCACACCCATACTGACTGCCCCGATCAAAGTGTGCAGGAGCCCGCGGGCGGGCCGCCGCTCGGCCAGCGCCATGCGCAGCACCGCGACCGGGAGCGGCTGCGTCCAGCGTCTCCCGCATCGCCCACCCCACCACACGCCGCGGAGGCGAGGTCGAGAACGATCGCGAGAACCAGCCAGCCCGCGCGCGTGGGCACGTAAGTCAGATCACTCACGCACCCGCGATCCAGCTCGGTCACCTGGTCGACTCGGCAGTGGCCGCTGGAGCACGTTGGGCGCCAGCGGCTGCGCGTGCGGCGAGTCTGTCGTCCGGCGGCCGGCGCCCACCAACCCGTCCTCGCGCATCAGCCGGGCCACGCGCTTCTGGGCGGGCGGCTCCCCTTGGGTGCGCAGCGCGGCGTGGACGCGCGGCGCCGCGTTGGGGCGACACCGCGCGTACCGTGAGCCGGCGCGCTGGGCGCGGACTCGGGGGCCGGCGTTGCGCCGCGTCGAGCCCGGGAGCGACGCCGCGAGCGCGTCTCCAACCTCTCTCACGAACCGCAGCGTCTCTCTCGTAGCCGTCGTCCTCGCGGTCCCTCCGGCTCTGGCGCAGGGCTCGAACCAAGTCGACATGACCGTGGACGCGGCACGCGGTGGCAGGTGGTCGACGGCGTGCTCGCCCGGCTCACCGAAGCCTACGTCTTCCCGGACACGGCCGTCGCGATGGAGCGCGCCATCCGGGACCGGGTGCGGCGCGGCGAGGACGAGAGGATCACGAGCGCCCGGGCGGTGGCCGACCCGTTGACCGCGCACCTCCAAGCGGTAAGCACGGACAGGCACCTACGCGTCCGCTCCAGTCACCACCCGCTGCCCCCGTTGGCGCAGGCCGACGGCCCTACGCCGGAGATGGAGGCGCGCGTCCGCGCAAGTCGGACGCCACGTCAACTACGGATTCGAGAAGGTGGAGCGGCTCCCGGGCAACGTGGGGTACCTCGAGCGGCGCAGTTTCGGGTTCGAGCCGGAATGGATCGGGGACGCCGCCGCCGCGGCGTTCGACTTTCTGGCCAACACGGAGGCCCTGATCATCGACCTGCGCCGGAACGGCGGCGGCTCGCCCGGCATGGTCGCGTTCGTCTCGAGCTGTCTCTTCGGCGTGGACTCGGTGCACCTGAACTCGCTGTACTGGCGCCCCGGCAACCGCACCGACCACTTTCCACACCCGCTCCTGAGTCCCGGGCGCGCGCTACGGCCGCCGTCGGATCCGACCCTTCCTGCGGCGCATCTAGTGGACGGTGACTCGGGTAGCGTTAGCGCGGCAGCGCAGTATGGACGGACCGTCGCAGGGCGACTGGGGTGGGGAGGGGGCGGTTGTAGGGAGTCGAGCCCAAGACGGGTCCCTCCATCTGCGCTAACGATTCGTTGGTTACGGACCACTAGCTGCGCTGCCGGACCTCCGCGAGCGTGCGACCGACGCCGAGCGGCGGCGTCAGCTCGACGAGGCCATCGCGGAGGTCGAGGGGCGGCCGTAGTTCGACTCGATCTCCCGGGCGTGGGACCACTGATTTGCCGCCCTCCCGGAGTGACAGCAAGCGAGCAGCATCACGACACTCGATTGCCACCGCCCGCGGCTCAGCCCGCCGACACAGGCTCGCGCCCGTGCTCCCCCGCCCCTTCGCTCCGTCCCTCTTCCCGCAGGTTCCGCGGAGATCTTCCGTCGGGGCGTGCATCGGGGAGTTCTCCGATCCCTCAGATCCTCTCCTCAGCGCGCGGGGAGTGCCCGGCGGCGCGGCGCCGCTCCGAAATTGCTGGGAGCAGAGACGGTGTGGGGCGAGTGATTGGGACGGAGCGACGAGCGGAGGGGCCGCCGTTTCGCGACCGTCCGGGAGTGACAGCAAGCGAGCAGCATCACGACACTCGATTGCTACCGCCTGCGGCTCAGCCCGCTTGCACCGCCTCGCGCTCGAAGCTCGGCGGCCCCGTCCCGGCCGATTCTTCGTCTCCCAGCCTTGCATGTGGTCTTGCGTCGGGACGTGCATCAGCGAGCGCTTCAACCGGCGGATTGCGCGGGAGTGCCCAGCGGCGCCGCGCCGCTCCGAAATTGCTGAGCACAGCCGGTGTAGGGCGCGTGATTGGGACGCAGCGACGGGCGGGGGGCCCGCAGCTTCGTGGCTATCCCGGAGTGACAGCAACCGAGCAGCATCACGACACTTGATTGCCACCGTGTAGCTCTCAGCCCGCCGGGACCGCCTCGCGCTAAGACTCCGCCGCCCCGTTCTCCCGTCGGCCCGTCCACACGTCCGCCTGTCCGCCCGTCCGGCCGTCCCATCGTGACCGCCTACCGTTGATCGTGCTGCGCCAGAATTGCCGCGGGCAGAGTGGCTGTCTGGCGAACGATCGTGACCCATCGACGGGCGGGGAGCCGCAGTTTCGCGACTGTCAGGGAGTGACAGCAAGCGCGCAGCATCACGACACTCGATTGCCACCGTCTAGCCGTCAGCCGGCCGGGGCCGCCTCGCGCTGAGACTGCGCCGCCGCGTTTCCCTGTCCGCCTGTCGGCCCGTCCGCCCGTCCATCGGCCCCCAGCTTCCGCGTGATCTCCCGCGTGATGTGCATCGAGCAGAACTTCGGCCCGCACATCGCGCAGAACTCCGCCGACTTGAAGTACTCGGCGGGGAGCGATTCATCGTGCAGCGCCCGCGCCCGATCGGGATCGAGGCTCAACCGGAACTGTTCGTTCCAGTCGAACGCGAACCGCGCCCGGGACAGCGCGTCGTCGCGCTCCCTGACGCCCTTCCGCCCGCGGGCGATGTCCGCCGCGTGGGCGGCGATCTTGTAGGCGACCACGCCTTCGCGCACCTCCTCGGCGTTGGGGAGCCCGAGGTGCTCTTTGCGGGTCACGTAGCACAGCATGTCCGCGCCGTACCAGCCGATCATGGCCGCCCCGATCGCCGATGTGATGTGGTCGTAGCCCGGCGCGATGTCGGTGACCAGCGGCCCGAGGGTGTAGAACGGCGCCTCGTGGCAGATCTGCTTCTGCTTCCGGACGTTGATCTCGATCAGGTGCATCGGGATGTGCCCCGGGCCCTCGATCATCACCTGGACGTCCTTCGCCCACGCCCGAGTCGTGAGCGCGCCCAGCGTCTCGAGCTCGGCGAACTGGGCGCGGTCGTTCGCGTCGGCGATCGAGCCCGGCCGTAGCGCGTCGCCCAGCGAAAGCGTGACGTCGTACTTGCGGGCGATCTCCAGGATGCGGTCGAAGCGGGTGTAGAACGGGTTCTGCTTGTTGTGGTGCATCATCCAGTACGCGTGCAGCGACCCACCGCGCGACACGATCCCGGTCACGCGGCCGAGCGCGAGCCCCACGTACTCCTGCAGGATGCCGCAGTGGACGGTCACGTAGTCCACCCCCTGCTGCGCCTGGTGCTCGACCATGTCGAGCAGGTCGTCCTCGGTGAGGTCCTCGACCTTCTTCACCTCGGTGACCGCCTGGTAGATCGGCACGGTGCCGACGGGAACCGGGGAAGCGTCGATGACCGCCTCGCGGATCGCGTCGATGTCGCCGCCGGTGGAGAGGTCCATCACGGTGTCCGCGCCGTAGTGGACCGCGTGATGCAGCTTCTCAAGCTCCCGGTCGACGTTCGACTCGACGGCCGAGTTCCCGATGTTGGCGTTGATCTTGACGCGCGCCACCTTGCCGATGGCCATTGGGTCGAGCCGCCCGGCGAGGTGGTTCACGTTCGCCGGAACGATCAGCCGTCCGCGGGCGATTTCGTCGCGTACTAACTCCACCGGGAGCTCCTCCCGTTCCGCGACGCGCTCCATTTGGGGAGTGACCGTGCCCTGACGGGCGAAGAACATCTGAGTGACGCAGGCCATGCTGACTCCCTTCGCCGGTGCTAGCCGGATCAGGTTCAAAGGGTGTGATCTCAGCCCGCCACGCTGGCGGCAGGCACCCCTGTCGTTTCGCAATCTAGAGCGACGCGGTAGTCCACGGGAGGGATGCGGCGATTTGACCGCACAAAATATATTCATAAATTGGAATATGTGAATCTCGTAGCCCGTGAGGCCGCAGACCTCTTCGCCGCGCTCGGCGACCGGGTGCGCCTCCGTCTCGCCTGCTGCCTCCTGGCAGTCCCTCGCGGAGTCTGCGTGTCCGAGCTCGTCGACGCCCTCGACGTGTCCCAGCCCAACGTGAGCCGGCACCTGAAAGTGCTGAAGGCGGCCGGGCTGGTCGACGAGCAGCGCGACGGTCGGTGGATGTACTACCGGCTGCGCCAGCCCGATCAGCCGGTCTTCCAGCGCATCCGCACCTGCCTCGAAACGGTCTCTGGCGGCGCCGACCTGCAGGCAGACGCGCGCCGGCTGCGGGCGCGCCTCGACCTGCGGCGAGCAGGGAGCTGCGTCTTGGGAACCCGGATGCTGCCAGGCCGCTCGACCAGCCGGAGAGGCGGAGGAGAGCGTCAGGTGCGATTCCCCGCGATACACTGATGGCTTGCTGCCCAACAGAAGGACCGCACTGCGCAGACGCTGGGTGGAAGCTGTCGTGAAGCTGGCGCTGGTTTGCCAGCTGAGATGAGCGCGTCGGCTGACACCGTGGGCCGTCCCCTTGCTTGCGAGACACCGCGGCCGCAAAGAGCGACCCTACGCGCTGCGCAAGGGCGCGCAGCATGCTGGCGCTCCGACGTGCTCGTCATGCCGCGTACCGTCCACTGCGAACCGCCACCGAACGGGGTCGTAGGACGCCGGGGACAGTGACAGCGGCACACTACTGCATAGGTGCTGAGTGGAAGATGTCGTGAAGCTGACGCCTGTCGTCAGCAGCAGAAAGGAATGGAGTGGGGTCCTGAAGTGCCAGGCCGCTTTCGACCATCCTGAGACGAAGGAGGGAGAACGTCAGGTGCGACTCCCTGCCAATCCAGTGACGGCTTGCTGCGGGAACCGAAGTACCGGGCTGCATAGACGCTGAGTGGAAGCTGTCGTGAAGCTGGCGCCGGCCCCTCGACCCAGAATACGTAGGTCGACTGGTACCGTGGGGTCTCATTCATGCCGCCACCGTCAAGCTAGGGCGTACCCGTCACCGCCTTCGGCACGCCACCCATTCGTGCCGCCTCTGGGACGTCCTCCTGACGGTGCCCGAATCGCGGCCGGGCTGATCGACGCGCGCGCGCGGCGGCGCACGATGTGTCGAACGTCGTCGAACGGGTCGTTGGATGTCGGAACGGAGCGAGCCGCACAGCACTACATAGGCGCTGGGTGGAAGCTGTCGTGAAGCTGGCGGCTGTCGTCAGCGCGGGCCGCCTTCATTTACGTGAGCTATGTGGATCGACCGACGCGGCGCTCGGTCCCGCGGTCGAAGAGGACGCCGGCCAGCCCTCGGCGAGCTTGCTCGCTGCGTGACCCTTCGCGGTGAGGAGGCGATGCCGCCGAGTCATCATGTCGGAGCGCAGGATGCTGCGCTCCGACCAAGCAGGCGCGCGAGACATCGAACGCCGCCGAACCCGGTAGTAGGAGGTCGCACCCGGGAGAGCGGGACAGCACCGCATAGGCGCTGGGTGGAAGCTGTCGTGAAGCTGGCGGCTCTCGTCGCGGGGCGCCTTCCTTTAACTGGACTGACACATGTGGATCGACCGATGCTATGGCCGGTCCGTCGTTGAGAGACGCCGCCCAGCCTTCGGCAACCTTGCGTGTTGGCCAACCCTCCCCTACGAGGATGCGCTGCCGCCGAGTCATCATGCAGGAGCCGGGATGCCGCGACCGGCTGCGCCGGCCCGACCAGCCGGTCCTCCAGTGCGTCCACTTCTGCTTCGAAACGGTCTCTGGCGCCGGCCGACCTCCAGGCAGACGCCATGCTGCCGGACGGGGGGAAAACCGGCACCGCACGCGTGCTGGGCGGAAGCTGTCGCGAAGCTGGCGTCTTCCTTTCGGTGGTGGCGGCACCGGGACGCCCTACCTACTTCCCGCGGAAAAAACTCGCCGTCTGGCAGCTGCTCTTGGGGTCCTGCTGCGGTGCCTAGCGGCATGCCCCGTCGCGCGGATGGCCTGCTCCCGACCTGCGCCGGAGAGCATCGGCCTGCGCTGAGAGGTCGTGCATCGCCTTGGCGATCTGGTGGAACCGTTTCCAGTAACTAACAGTGCCGACTGGCGGCCCGACCGATCGACGCGCGGGCGCGACGGTGCGCGCGATGCATCGAACGCCGCCGAACCGGTCGCGAGAGAGGTCGGAGCCAGGCGGCCGTCCGTACTGCATACGTGCTGAGTGGAAGCTGTCGTGAAGCTGACGCCTGCCGTCGGCACGGCGACGGGCAAACGGACACGCAGGATGCTGACAAGCGTCGTTGACGGGTTGCGACCAGTGATCGCACGGGCTGAAGCCCCGCCTTGGCCGGGGTTCGTCCTGAAAGACGACGGCGCACCCGCGTCCTTCAGGACGCGCTTTGGCCGAGGTCGCCCTACAGGCGTCCCATGAATCCAAGCGGGAGGCATCAGACTTCGACACCCTGCTAAGCGGCGGCCGACCTCCAGGGGGACGCGCGTCGGCTGGGGGGCGCTTCACCCGGCGGCGGGCAGCGCGACTCCCCGCGATGCACTGACGCCTTGCTGGCCGAACCGGCGGAAAGCCGCACCGCATGCGCGCTGGGCAGGAGCTGGGGCGAAGCTGACGCCTTCCTGAACTGAGATACGTGGATCGACCGACGTTGCGTTCGCGTCCGGTGAATGATGCCCCGTGCTTTGGTGTGGGGTTGACCCGATGTGGTGGACACCTCATTGACCCTGTAGCGTTCGGGGTGGAGGTCGTCGATGACGCAGGCCAGCAAGGGAAGTGGGAAGCGAGCGCGGCGCGCCGTTAGCGCGGAATTCAAGGTGGAAGCGGTGCGCCTGATGCGCGAGCGCCAGAAGCTGGGGGTCAGCGTGGCCCAGCTGGGCCGGGAGTTGGATGTCAGGCTGGATCTACTGTGGAAGTGGGCCGGCAGGTGGAGGAGCGGGCGGGTGGCCCGAGGGACTTCTTCAAAAAACGCGCGGCGTTCTTCGCGAAAGAGTCGCGGTGAGGTACGCCTGCCTTGCTCGCCACCGCGGCGAGTATCCGGTGCGACTCGTGTGTCGCGTGCTCGCGGTGGCGCCCTCGGGCTTCTACGCGGCGCAACGCCGGCCACCGAGTGCACGCGCCCAGCGGGACCAGTCGCTCCGGCTCAAGCTGCGCGCGGTGCATACGCAGAGCCGCCGCACCTATGGGGCGCCGCGCGTCGACGCCGAGCTGCGGGCCAGGGGGAGCCGGTCGCCACGAAGCGCGTGGCCTGGCTGTTTCTCGCGATCGTCCTCGACCTCGCCTCGCGGCGGGTGGTGGGCGATGACGCTGGACGCGGACCTCGCGCTGGCGGCGCTGCGCATGGCGCTGGCCGACCGGCGGCCCGCCCCGGGCTCCTGCATCACTCTGTACGCGTGTGGCGAATACCGGAAGCTGCTCGCGGCGCACGGCATCGTCGCGAGCATGAGTAACCAGGGGGATTGTTGGGACAACGCGGTCGCCGAGAGTTTCTTCGCCACCCTCGAGACGGAGCTGATTCTGGAGGCCGACGGCCCACGCGGGACGCCGCGCGCCAGGCGATCTTCGCGTACATCGAGACGTGGTACAACCGGCAGCGGCGGCACTCGAGTCTCGGCTACTGCAGCCCGGTGCAGTACGAGTGCTACGTGCTCGCGCGCGGTGAGGATCACCCAAAACGTCCTCCGCATTTGCCCCACAACGCACGATCGGGCCCGAGCCCGACGGATGACACCGCCCGAAATCGCGGGTGCCACCTTTCACGAGCTGGGCAACCAGCTCAAACCCGGTGTCCACCAAACCGGGTGAATTCCAGTCTCGGCTCCGGGATAGCATGACGGCCGGGGCGGTCGACGAGCGACCCTGCCCTTCTTGACCCCATGCCGCTCGAGTCCTTGTGTAAGAGCGCCTTGAGCCGAGTTTTCCTGCGGAGGCGAAGATGACCGCTCCATCGAGACGACAGTTCGTCGGCACGTTGGGTGCCGCGTTGCTCGCGCCGCGACCCGGGCGGTCGGCGGGAGGCCCGCACGGGTTCCGAATTCGCACGATCACGGCCGGGGCGCGGCTCCGCTCCGCGAGCGACCTGAAACCCGTTGAGTCCGCCATCGTCTTCCTGGGCCGCGCGCGGAAGGCCTTCGAGGACGCGGGCTACGAGATTCAGACGGTCCGTCTCGCGACCCAGCCGCTGGCCGCGCCGGGCGACCGGGTACTCGCGGATCTCCAGGCGCTCGACCGGCTCGCGGGCGAAGGCAGGGTGGTGGTGAGCGTCGGGCCCTTGGTGCACCACGAGGGTTCCGACGCGGAGTTCCCCGCGTGGGCGGCCGAGCTCGTTCGAACTACCTCCGCGATCAGCTGCAGTGTCACGGTGGCGTCGCCCGGCCGGGGCATCCATTACCGCGCGACGCTGGCGGCCGCCGCGGCGATGGCCGCGATCGCGCGGGCCACTCCGGGCGGAGAAGGCAACTTTCGCTTCGCGGCGGCGGCGAACTGCCCGGCCGGGACTCCCTTCTTCCCGGTGGCCTACCACGAGGGAGAGGACGCGTTCGCCGTGGGCCTCGAGTCGGCGCCGCTCGTCGCGTCCGCGTTCGCCGACGCCTCCTTCACAACGGAGGCCCGGGCGCGGCTCAGGGGAATTCTCGAGGCCAAGCTTCGCGCCGTGCAGGCGATCGCGGTCGCCACGGCGCGACGAGAGGGTCGCCGCTACTTGGGGATCGATGCCTCTCCCGCGCCGGGCAAGGATGCAAGCATCGGTGCGGCGATCGAGACACTCACCCACGCGCCGTTCGGGGACGCCTCGACGCTCGAGGCGTGCGCGACCGTCACCGATGTGTTGAAGAGTCTCACCGTGAGGACCTGCGGGTACTCAGGCCTCATGCTCCCGGTGCTTGAGGACCCCGTGCTCGCCAGGCGGGCGGCAGAGCGCCGCTTTAGCGTGAAAGAGTTGCTTCTCTATTCGAGCGTGTGCGGGACCGGGCTCGACGTCGTCCCACTTCCCGGGGAGACGCCGGTGGGCGTTCTCGCCGCGCTGATCCGCGACACCGCGGCCCTCGCGGTCAAGCTGCGCAAGCCGCTCTCGGCGCGGCTGTTTCCGATTCCGGGGAAGGCGGTGGGAGAGGCGATCCACTTCACCAACCCGTACCTGACCGACTCCGTCGTGATGGCGATCCAATAGCCTGTTCAGGGCATCTCGCGCGGCTTCGGCGGCCCGTACCGCTCGGATGGATCGTGGAGCTTCGCCCACTCCGATCGGAAGGCGAAGGCATCGAGGCCCGCCGCGCGGTCGAGCGCGAGGATCCCGTCGAGGTGGTCGGTCTCGTGTTGCAGCAGCTCGGCCATCGGCCCCTCGAGCTGCAACGTGTGGTCCTTCCCCTTCAGGTCGGTGTAGCTGAGCGTCGCCGCGTAAGCGCGCGTAACTCGGACGAGCAGGTTGGGGAAGGAAAAGCAGTCGTCCCAGACGGGGAAGTCGTCCGGGCCGACGTCGGTGATCTCCGGGTTGACCATCGTCCAGCGCTGCTTGTCGATCTCGACGAACACGATGCGCACCGGTGCGCCGATTTGCGGTGCGGCGAGCGCCCGGCCCATCTTGTACCTCTTCTTCGCGATCCGGAGCGTGTCCCGCAGGTCGTCCGCGACGAGCCGCGTCGCGGCCGACTTGGGGTTCTCGACCCGCTCGCACCGGGCCCGGAGGATGGGATCGCCCAAGTGGCGAATGCGCCGTACCGCCATGGGGCGCCAATTTGGGGGTTTGCCGCTCGAGTGCAACTCGTGCAGTAACCGTGGCACTGCGCCAGGTCGCCGGGGTTCCCAGAAAGGCCTACGGGCGGAGTAGCGTCGTGTACGCTATGGCCATAAGGCTATGTCCCTGGCAGGGGTAGTGTTGGCGGCGGGCCGTTCCGAGCGGATGGGCGCTCCCAAGGCGCTGCTCGACTATCGCGGCGAAGCCCTTCTGTGGTCCGCATTCCTCCAGGCGCTCGCCGCGCTCCAAATGAGGCCGCGCCTGGCCGGTCGATCCGCCCCATGTCCGCGTGCCCCCGCTCGAGCGCCTCCTCGAAACGTTTCGCCGCACGGACGCTCCCGCCGTCCTACCGTCATTCGGCGAGCGGCGGGGCAACCGGTCATATGGGACGAATCGCTGTTTCAGAAGCTCGCGACCAGCGAAGCCGCCACGCGGCACGGCGCTCTCGCGGTCCTGCACGCCCGCGAGTCTCAGCTTGCCGCCGTCGCGGTGGACGACCCTGCGGTGATCGACGACGTGAACACGCCGGCGGACTACGAGCGGCTGGTGCGCGACGTGAATCGCGACGTTTTTTGAGGAGCGCCCTCGTTGTGACTACGTAAGTCATTGCACCCAAACGTATTATGAATTCGTACACGTTCATGTTGTTTTAGTTGACAATCCCGAATAAGTTGCTTAGGATTCCCTGCCGGTATGCTGACCGCTCCTGTGCAACTCGCGGCCCACAAAGGACTTCGGGGCCAGATCCTGGTTGAGCTGAAGCGCGCCCAGCCCCTCACGGCCCGGCAGCTCGCAGAGAGGCTGGGCGTCTCCCCCAACGCGATCCGCCACCATCTGAAGGAGCTCGCAGCCGAGGCCCTGATCCTCTACGGCCGCGAGCAGCGGGGGGTCGGCGCCCCCACCTACGCCTACCGGCTGAGCGCGGGCGGCGAGGCGCTATTCCCCCGCGCCTACGAAGCGACGCTCACGGAGCTGCTCGAGCGGGTCGCTGAAAAGGCCGGCCGCCGGGCGGCGGTCGAGTTGTTCGAGGACCACTACCGCGACCTCACCCGCCAGCTGCTGGCCGAGCTCGACGGCGCGACCGCGCTGGAGCGTCTGGACCGCGTCGCCCGGCTGAGGACGTTCTCGGAGCCGCCGTGGAGCGGCGCACCCACATCGCGAGCGGCTGCAACGCCTGCGAATACGCGATCACCTTCGGCGGCGAGCAGGGACGGGAGTCCAAATGAGCTCTGGCATCGAAGCCCAGGTTCTGCAGCCATACAAGTACGGATTCGTCACCGACATCGAGGCCGAAGTCGTTCCGCCGGGCTTGAGCGAGGACGTCATCCGGCTGATCTCGGCGAAGAAGGGGGAGCCGGAGTGGATGCTCGAGTGGCGGCTCCGGGCGTATCGCAACTGGCTCAAGATGCGCGAGCCCCACTGGTCGAACGTGAAGTACGGGCCGATCGATTACCAGGCGATCAGCTACTACGCGGCGCCGAAGCAGCGGCCGCAACTCGAGAGCCTCGAGCAGGTCGATCCCAAGCTGATCGAGACATTCGAGAAGCTGGGCATCCCTCTGGAGGAGCGGAAGCGCCTCACGGGCGTCGCCGTGGACGCGGTGTTCGATTCGGTGTCCGTCGCCACGACGTTTCGGGAGACGCTCGCCCGGGACGGGATTGTGTTCTGCTCGATCTCCGAGGCGATCCGCGAGCACCCGGACCTGGTCCGGCCGTATCTGGGCTCGGTCGTTCCCTACAACGACAACTTCTTCGCGGCGCTCAACTCCGCCGTGTTCACGGACGGGTCGTTCGCCTACATCCCCAAAGGCGTGCGCTGCCCGCTCGAGCTGTCCACGTACTTCCGGATCAACGCGTCCTCGACCGGGCAGTTCGAGCGCACGCTGATCGTCGCGGAGGCGGGGAGCTACGTGAGCTACCTGGAGGGCTGCTCCGCGCCGATCCGGGACGAGAACCAGCTGCACGCGGCCGTGGTCGAGCTGGTCGCGCTCGACGACGCCACGATCAAGTACTCGACGATCCAGAACTGGTACCCGGGGGACGAGGAGGGCCGCGGCGGGATCTACAACTTCGTCACGAAGCGGGGGAAGTGTGTGGGGAAGAACTCGAAGATCTCCTGGACCCAGGTGGAGACCGGCTCGGCGATCACCTGGAAGTACCCGGGGTGCATCCTGCAGGGGGACAACTCGATCGGCGAGTTCTACTCGGTGGCCGTGACGAACCAGCGCCAGCAAGCGGACACGGGCACGAAGATGATCCACATCGGTGAGAACACCCGCTCGACCATCGTATCGAAGGGGATCTCGGCGGGCCGCGGCCAGAACACCTACCGCGGGCTGGTGAAAATCATGAAGGGCGCCGAGCACGCGCGCAACTACTCGCAATGCGACTCGATGCTGATCGGCGACCGGTGCGGGGCGCATACGTTCCCGTACATCGACGTGCGCAACAGCACCGCGATCATGGAGCACGAGGCGTCCACATCGAAGATCGGCGAGGACCAGCTCTTCTACTGCAAGCAGCGGGGGTTGTCCGCGGAGGACGCGGTCTCGATGGTCGTGAACGGCTTCTGCAAGGAAGTCTTCAAGGAGCTGCCGATGGAGTTCGCCGTCGAAGCGCAGCGGCTGCTGGGCATCAGCCTCGAAGGGAGCGTGGGGTGACGGAACACGGGAACCGGGACGCCGGCGACGTGCTGCTCGAGGTCACGAACCTCCACGCAGCCGTCGAGGGCAAGGAGATCCTCAAGGGAATCGACCTGACCGTGCGATCCGGCGAGGTGCACGCCATCATGGGACCGAACGGCTCGGGCAAGAGCACGTTGGCCCAGGCGCTGGGCGGGCACCCGGCCTACACCATCACCGAGGGGGGCGTCCGGTACCGGGGGAACGACCTGCTGGCGTTGAAGCCGGAGGAGCGCGCCCGCGAAGGCGTGTTCGTCGCCTTCCAGTATCCAGTGGCGATCCGCGGCATCACCAACGCCTACTTCCTCCGCTCGGCGGTGAACGCGATCCGGAGCCATCGCGGCGAAGAGCAGCTCGGGCCGGTCGAGTTCATGGACGCGCTCGAGGAGAAGCTCAAGGTGATCGGTTGGGACTCGAGCTACCTCACCCGGCCCGTGAACGACGGGTTCTCGGGCGGCGAGAAGAAGCGCAACGAGATCCTGCAGCTGGCGGTGCTCGAGCCCAAGCTGGCGATCCTCGACGAGACCGACTCCGGGCTCGACATCGATGCGCTGAAGACGGTCGCACACGCCGTCAACAGCCTGCGCCGGCCGGACAACGCGACCGTGCTGGTTACCCATTACTACCGGATCCTGACGCACATCACGCCGGACTTCGTGCACGTGCTGTCGGCCGGCCGGATCGTGAAGTCCGGCGGCAAGGAGCTGGCGCTCGAGTTGGAAGAGAAGGGCTACGACTGGCTGCGCGACGAGGCGGCGGTCGCATGACACCCCTGGACGCGCGCGACGTGAAGGACTGCTACGTCGCGGACTTCCGCGCGTTCGCGGAGAACGGAGCGGGCGCCGCGCCCGCGTGGCTCAAGGAGATCCGCGAGGGCGCGCTCGCGCGCTTCGCCGAGCTGGGCTTCCCGACCACGAAGCAGGAGGAGTGGCGCTTCACGAGCGTCGCCCCGGTCGCCGAAACGCGGTTTGCGCTGGCGCCACCCGCACCCGACGCCGCGCGCCCGGAAGCCCTGCAACCCTTCCTGCTCGGGGCGGTGGAGGGCCCGCGGGTCGTGTTCGTGGACGGGCGGTACGCGCCCGGTCTGTCGGCGATCGCCGGGCTGCCCCGCGGCGTGCAGGTGGGAGGCCTTTCCGCGGCGCTCCGGGCGGGCCCGAGCGGCGAGCTGGCGCAGCGGCACCTCGCCCGCTATGCGCGTTGGCAGCACAGCGCGTTCGCGGCCCTCAATACCGCGTTC
>WNGA01007836.1_pt1 | contig 16748 bp, 16 predicted proteins | sample 5400061 | NCBI WGS metagenome assembly WNGA01 (sample SAMN13153366, study PRJNA577476) | soil metagenome | isolation source: 100 cm soil or saprolite under grassland replicate 2 | place: USA:California | collected 2016-06-15 | reverse complement strand
CGTCGGCCTCGATGCCGTCCAGGGCGACCGAGAGCGCGTCGAGGCACTCGAGGAGCACGTCGACCGCCTCGCGCGAGAGGCCGTCGGTGCGCTTGCGCAGCAGCTCGAAGACGTCCTCCATCTCGTGCGCCAGGGCGGCCATGCCCTGGAAGCCCATCGTCGCGCTCATCCCCTTGAGCGAGTGAGCGATACGGAAGATCTCGTCGACCGTCGCGCGGTCGTCCGGGTCGTCCTCGATCCGTACGATCGCGAGGTTGAGCTCCTGGAGGTGCTCGCGCGCCTCGGCGAGGAACATCGGCAGGTACTGGTTGATGTCCATCAGGCCTTCCGGTAGATGAAGGGCCGGACCGGGACGAGACCGATCTCCGGCGGATTCGAGACCCGCTCGGTCGACCCGATCATCAGGTACCCGCCCGCACGGATCGCGCCGGCGAGGCGGGTGTGCAGGCTGTCACGGACCTCGTCGGTGAAGTAGATGACGGTGTTGCGGCAGAGCACGAGGTCGTAGGCCGCCGACGGGAAGGGCATCTGCAGCAGGTCGCCGGTCTCGAAGCGCGTGACCTGCTTGAGCGCCGAGGCGGCGCGCCAGCCCTCGCCCTCAGGCTCGAAGAAGCGATCGAGCGCGGCGCGAGGGGCTGTGCGGGCGTCTTCGGCCGAGAAGCGACCCTCGCGGGCCCGCTCGACCATGCGCACGTCGATGTCCGTGCCGCGAATCTCGAGCGACGCCGTCGGCGCGTGCGCGAGACAGACGGCTGCAAGCGTGTATGCCTCCGCGCCGTAGGAGCAGCCTGCGCTCCAGGCGTTGATCCGGCTGCGGTCGGCGAGTTGGGGGAGGACCTCGCGCGCGAGCACGTTCCACTGCTCGGGATTGCGCCAGAGCTGCGAGACGTTGATCGTCATCCGGTCGAGGAAGCTCTCGAGCTCCTGGACCTCGGCCGTGAGCAGCGAGAGGTACTCACCCAGGCGCATGGCGCCCCGGCGCGCCGCGAACGACCGGATGCGGCGCTCCATCTGGCCGCGCTCGTACTGGCGCAGGTCGACCTGGCAGAGGCGCCGGACGCCGTCGCAGAAGGCGAGGTAGTCGTCGTGCGTGCTCGGAGCCGTCGTCACTGTTTCGTCCCAGGGGTGGCTCACCGGCCGGCCTCGGATGCGATCGCCTCGTGCAGCTCCTGCAGGTCGACCACGTCGTCCGCCAGGCGCGCCTCGACCACCGCGCGGGGCATGCCGTAGACCGTGCAGCTCGATTCCGCCTCGGCGAGGATGCGGCCGCCGCGGCTCTTGACCGCCTGGGCGCCCGCGAGCCCGTCCCTGCCCATGCCCGTGAGGACGACGAGGAGCAGGCGCTCGCCGAAGACGCGGGCGGCGTCCTCGATCGTGAGATCCGCCCGCGGGCGGAGCCCGCCGACCGGAGGCTCGTCGGAGATCCGAACGGCGCCGAGGTCGTCGAACCGGAGGTGGCTGCCGCCCGGAGCAAGGAGGGCGGTCGAGGCCTGGACACGCTCGCCGCCGGTCGCTTCGCAGACCCTCAGCCTCGATGCCGTGTCGAGCCGCTGGGCAAGCGAGTTGGTGAAGCCCGCCGGCATGTGCTGCACGATCACCGTGCCGCGGCCGAGCGGAGCCGGCAGCTTCGGCAGGAGGTGGCCGAGGGCGCGTGGGCCGCCGGTCGAGCAGGCGATCACCACCGCCCGGCGGTCTCTCGTCGCCGGTCGGCGAGCCGGCGCCAGGTGGCGACCTCTGCCCGCCCGGCTCCCGTTGCGGTGGCCCGAGCGCGCGGCGAGGTTCACCTTCTCGCGCAGATCCGTCAGGAAGCCGTCGAGCGGCTCGCCCGCAGCCGGCTTTGCGACGAGCTCGAACGCCCCTTCCGCGAGCGCGTCGATCGCGCGGGCCCCGAAGGCCGGCGAGAACGCCGACACGACGACGACCGGGATCTGCGTCCCGGTCCGTCGCAGCGCGCGCAGCACGTCCAGCCCGTGGAGACCCGGCATCGCCAGGTCGAGGGTCATCACGTCCGGCTTCAGCGCCTCGCAGAGGGCTAGGGCGTCCGAACCGTCCTCGGCGGTGCCGACCACGTCGAAGCCGCTCTCGCCGAGAGCGGCCTCGAGAAGCCGGCGCATGAAGCTCGAGTCGTCGGCAACGACGACCCGTGTGGGACGGTTGGGATCCACGTCAGGCGGCGATCTCCACGCCGGCGAAGACGCCGCTCGTGTTCAGCAGGACGATCAGCCGGTCCTCGATCTTGGCGACGGCGTCGATGAACGCCGCGCCGGCCGCCGGAACGGACTCGAGCTGCTCCGCCGAGACGGTGATCACCTCTTCGACGTCGTCCACGATCACCCCGGCCGTGCCGGTCTCGGTCTCGACGATCACGATGTTCGCGCGCTCGCCGCTCTGGGCTTCGAGGCCGAGCCGGGCTGCGAGATCGCAGACGGGGATGATCTTGCCGCGCAGGCTGATCACGCCGCGGATCCACGGAGCTTCCGACGCGACCGCGCGCGGCTCCGTGTAGCGGATGATCTCCTGCACCTGGGTGATCGGGAGCGCGTACTCCTCGTCGCCGAGCGAGAAGACGACGAGCTGCTTCGTGCTCTCCGAGGCAGTGCTCTGGGTGGTCGACATGCGTCCTCCAATGAGAAGTCGAGATGCGGCCTGAGTAATCGGCCGCACCGACGCGGACGTGAGAACCCCAGGCGGCTCTTTTTTCGCAGTCCCCGGATCACTGGCCGACCCGGCCATGTCCCGGTGTCAGGCCAAGGTGACGAGAGCGTCAAGAACCGTCCACAGGTCACCTGAACCCGCTCGGGGCCTAGCGAAGCACCGCCGCGGCCATGGCCGTTCCGGCCATGGCCGGGTGTCAGTCCAAGGTGACGGAAGTGTGACGCCGGGGACTCCCGCGTTCGTTCTGGCTAGACATTTCGGCGTGCACGGCCCGACGAAGGCGCAGGGTGGGCGCCGGGCGGGCGGCGGATGATGGGAGCGGGATGAATGGAGTGACGTCGGCGCAAGCCGCATACACGACCCTCGGGCTTCGCTTCGGCGCGCCGAGCGAGGACGTCCGCGGCGCCTACCGGACGCTGCTGCGCCGCTACCACCCGGACACCGGGCCACCCGAGCCGGATGCGGCTCGGCGCCTTGCCGAGGTACGCGCCGCATACGCGCGCCTCCGCCCACGTGACCGACCGACCGACGGAGCGACGGTCGCCCGGGCGCTCGACGCCTATCTGCCACCACCGCCCGGGCCGACCCTCGACGTGATCGCGTGACCCCGCTGACCCTCGTAACACTGTGTTACTTGGATCGGGTGGCTCGGGCTGGCGTATCGCTAGGTGGCTAGCGGCCGACGAGGGCGAGCAGGCTGGCGTCCGCGTCGGCTCCGTCGACGAGCTCGTCCGGTGCCTGGCGCAGGAACGCTTCGATCGCCGGCAGGCGGTCGATTGCGGCGTCCACCCGCGCGTCCGTGCCGCGGGCGTACGCGCCGATCGTGATCAGGTCCTCCTTCTCGCGGTAGAGCGCGAGCGTCTCGCGCAGCCACGCTGCGGCGGCGCGCACGTCGGGCCCGGTGACCTCGCCGGCCAGACGGGACACCGACTGGAGGACGTCGATCGCCGGATAGTGGTTCCGATGCGCTAGCTGCCGCGTCAGCACGCAATGGCCGTCGAGGATCGACCGGGCCGCGTCCGCCACAGGCTCGTTCATGTCGTCGCCCTCGACGAGCACCGTGTAGAGCCCGGTGATCGAGCCTTCCTCGCTCGTCCCGGCGCGCTCCAGGAGCCGCGGTAGGAGCGCGAAGACGCTCGGCGTGTAGCCGCGGGTCGCCGGCGGCTCGCCGATCGCGAGCCCGATCTCGCGCTGGGCCGTGGCAAAACGGGTGAGCGAGTCCATCATCAGGAGGACGTGCAGGCCTTCGTCTCGGAAGTGCTCGGCGATCGTGGTCGCCGCGAAGGCAGCCTGGACACGCACCAAAGCCGGCTCGTCCGAGGTCGCGACGACGACGACAGAGCGCTCGAGCGCCGCACCGAGGTCGCGCTCGACGAACTCCCGCACCTCGCGCCCGCGCTCGCCGACGAGGCAGATCACATTCACGTCGGCTGTCGTCGCCCGAGCGATCGTGCCGAGCAGCGTCGACTTGCCGACACCGGAGCCGGAGAAGATGCCGAGGCGCTGACCGTGCCCGCACGGCACCAGCGTGTCGAGTGCGCGAACGCCGAGCCCCAGCCGCGTGTCGATCCGGCGACGCCGCAGCGGATCCGGCGGCGCGGCGTGGGTGGAGCGAAGGTCGCTCTCGCTGAGCTCCGGGCCGTCGTCGATCGGACGCCCGAGCCCGTCCAGCACGCGGCCGAGCAGCTCGTCGCCGACTGGGAGCCTGAAGGGATGGCCGCTTGCCGAGACCCGCTTGCCCGGCCCGATCGCGTCGAGCGGACCGAGCGGCATCAGCAGCGTCCGGCCGTCCCGGAAGCCGACGACCTCCGCAGGCACGGGCCGCCTGTTCCTCCCTGCCTCGATCTCGCAGAGCTCGCCGACCTCCGCCTGCAGGCCGGTCACCTCGATCACGAGGCCGATCAGGTTCGACACTCGGCCGCGCCGGCGCGCGAGGTCAGCTCCCTGCACGGCTTCGAACGAGCGCTCGAGCGCCTGCCCCGGCGCGAGCGTCATGCTCTGCTCGTGCCCGAGGGGGCGACGAGCGACTCGCGGAGAACCTCGCCGGCACGCTCGAGCTGGGTCTCGATGCGGGCGTCGATCTCGCCCTCGGTCGTCCGCACGACGCACCCGCCGGGCGCGACGCGCGGCTCAGCAACGACTTCGAGCTGTCGGACGCCTCCGAGCCGTGCAGCGACTTCGTCCGCCTCGGCCCGAACCAGCTCCAGGTCGGCGGGGTTCACCTCGATCACGAGATGATCGCGCTCGACGGCGCGGCGAAGCGCCCCGCGGACGAGCTCGAGCACCAGCTCGGGCCGGACGTCGAGGGCGGCGCCGACGATCTTCTCGGCGAGCTGGAGCGCGAGCTCGACCGCGCGCGCTTCCGCCAGCTCCACGTATTCGGCGCGCGTCTGGAGCACGCCGCCGACCGCCTCCTCGAGCGCCTGGCTCATCGCAGCCATCGCGGCGTGGCCTTCCTCGAGCCCCGCGGCGTAGCCGCGCTCCCGCCCCTCGGCCTCCGCCTGTGCGGCGATCCGCGCCGCGGCTTCGTGCGCGTCGCGAATGATCGCGTCGGCGCGAGCCACGGGCGTGCCGATGGTCACGATCGGCCCATCCGACTCGAGCGCCGGAAACGCAAACGGTTCGACGCCGCTCAAGCGACCAGCTGTTCCTGCTCGGTGCCGCTGCCCCGGGCGATGAAGATCTCGCCGGCGTCCTCGAGCCGGCGCACGGCCGCGACCACCTTCGACTGCGCGGCCTCGATCGCCCGCAGCCGCTGCGGCGGCATGAATTCCATCTCCTCGCGGAGCATCTCGGAGCCGCGCGCCGACATGTTGCTGAGGATGCGGCCGGTGACGTCCTCCGAGGCGCCGCGAAGCGCGAGCGCGAGATCCTTGGAGTCGACCTCCTTGAGCACGAGCTGGATCGCGCGGTCGTCGAGGCCGAAGATGTCCTCGAACGTGAAGAGCAACGAACGGACCTCGTGGGCGAGCTCCTCGTCTGCGCGCCCGAGCCGGTCGAGGATGTTCCGCTCGGTCGCCCGATCCGAGAAGTTGAGGATGTCGGCGAGCGCCTGAACGCCGCCGGCGGCCGCGTACTCCGCCTGGAAGACCATCTGGAGCTTCTCGCGGACGACGTTGGCGACGTCCTTGACGATCTCCGGCGAGGTCTTGTTCATGACCGCGATCCGCACAGCCACGTCGGCCTGCTCTTCGGCCGACATCAACTGCATGACCTTCGCGGCGTTGCCGGCGGTCGGCAGGTTCGCGAGCACGAGCGCGACCGTCTGGGGATGCTCGCCGCGCAGGAACGCGAGGATCTGGTCGGGCGGCGTCCCGCGCAGGAACTCGAACGGGGTCATCTCGATCATCGTCGCGAGGCGCGTCAGGATCTCCGACGCGCGCCGCTCGCCGTAGGCCTTCTCGAGCACCTCGCGCGCGTAGGCGATGCCGCCGACGGTGACGTACCCGCGCGCGTAGGCCGTCTCGAGCGCCTCGCGCTGGACCTCCTCGGCCTCGTGCGGGTCGATGTCCTGCGTGCGCGACATCTCGACGGTGAGCTTCTCGATCGTGTCCTGCTCGAGGTGCTTGAAGACCTCGGCAGCGCTCTGGGTGCCGAGCGTCACGAGCAGGATGGCGGCTTTGCGCCGCCCGGTGAGCGCCTTTACTCCTTCAACCATTGCTTCACCTGAATCGCGACCTGCTCGGGCTCCTTGCGGGCGATCTGCTCGAGCTCGTTTCGCAGCGCCGACCGCTCCTCGGCGATGTTGTCGAGCTGGGCCCGCGTCGGGGGCGACGCCTCGAGCTCGGCGAGCGGAACCGTGGACTGGATCTCACGCAGCCAGGTCGGCTCGGGAGCGATCCCCTCCGCCTCGCGGCGCTTGAGCCCGCGGCGGACGACGAGGAGGAAGACGATCACGCCGAGCGCGATCAGGACGTCCTTCCCGAGCCCGCGCGGGACGCCGAAGGGCACGAGCGGCTCGCCGCCGCCGCTGCCGCCGACAGCGTCGACCGGCTGGGCGAACTTGACCGTCGAGACGCTGAGCTTGTCGCCGCGCTTCTCGTTGATCCCCGCCGCGGCCGCCAGCGAGGACGTGAGCGCGCTGACCTGGCCGGTCGGGACGGACTCGTCGACGATCACGGCGACGTCGAGCTTCTTGACCGCCCCCGGCGCGACCGTCGTCCGCTCGATCGTCTTGTTGACGCCGTAGGTCTTCGACTCGGTCTTGTGGAGGTAGTCCGACTTGCCGCCGGAGTCGACCGTGTTGCCGCCGTAGGTGGGGACGTTGGAGGAGACGCCGGCCGGCGGGTTCGAGCTCGAGCCCTTCGAGCCGAGAGTCTCCTCGTCGGTTTCCGACTGGAGCGGGATGCCCTTCCTGCCGTAGGTGACGCGATCGATCGACGTCTGGTCGAACGAGAGCTCGGCGTGCACGCGCGCCTGCGCCTTGCCCGGCCCGAGCGTCGAGGCGAGCAGCGCGTTGAGCTGGCCGGTCAGCTGGCCGGCGTAGAGCTGCTCGGCGCGGAGCTTGGACGACGCCGAGAGGCCGCCGTTCGCGCTGTCCGCGTCGGGCCAGAGCAGCTGCCCGCTCGAGTCGGTGATCGTGACGTTGTCCGCCTGCAGGCCCTTCACGCTCGAAGAGACCAGATGCGCGATCCCGCGAACCGTCGCCGGATCGATCTGCGCGCCGGAGAGCAGGACGGCCGAGCTCGCCTTGGCGCCCTCGTCCGCGAACAGCGTCTCCTCGGGCAGGACGAGCTGCACCTCGGCGCTCTGGACGCCGTCGATCTGCTCGACGGTCCGGGCGATCTCGCCCTCGAGCGCGCGCTGGTAGTCGACCTTCTGCTGGAAGTCGGTCGCGCCGAGGCTCTTCTTGTCGAAGAGCTCGAAGCCGACGTGGCCGCCGCGCACGACTCCCGACTTCGCGATCGCGACCCGCGCGGACGAGAGCTCACGCTCGGGCACCGTGACGCCGGTGCCGCCGCCGCTCAGGCGATACGAGATGCCGGCCCCCTCGAGCGCCTGTGTGAAGTCGGCGGACTCGGCCGGGTCGAGGCCGGAGGCGAGGGTGGCGTAGCTCGGCTGGGCCGCGAACCGGAAGAGGAAGACCGCCGTGCCGAGGACGGCGAGGAGCGACACGACCAGCGTGACCTGGCCGCGCAGCTCGAGGCTGCCCCAGATGTCGCGGAGACGGGAGAGGTCGGGCACTAGTGCTCCTTCCAGTGATGCACGGCGAGCCTCTGGGTCGCTAGCACCGAGCCAGGGGCCGCACTCGGCCGCGGCCCAGGCTGATTTGCCTGGGTCGTGGGCGAGGGTGGTTCATGGCGACGCGTGATAGCAGGCCAGAGGCCGGCGTGTATTGCTGGACGGAGCACTACTAGACCTGCATCCGGAAGATCTCTTGATAGGCCTCGACGGCCTTGTTGCGCACCGTGGCGGCGAGCTGGAGCGAGAGGCTCGCGCGCTCCACGGCCATCGCGACGCTCGTGACGTCGTCGGCCTTCCCCGTCGCGAGCGCCTGCGACTGCGCAGCCGCCTCGGTGTGCAGGTCGCCGAGCTTCGTGACGGCGTTCATGAGTGTCTCGCCGAAGCTGCTGCCCTCGACGGGGCCGGGGGACGACGGCTCAGTGCCGTCGAGGGCAGGCAGCTTGAACTCGGCGCCCAGGACGCCGTCGAGCGCCTGGTCACCTGCTAGGGGACGAATCGGGGGAATAGCCATCAGCGGAGAATGTCGAGCGCTTTGAGGAACATCTGCTTGGCAGTGTTCATGGACTGGACGTCGGCCTCGTAGCCGCGGCTCGCGGTGATCAGGTCGACCATCTCGGTCACCGGCTGCACGTTGGGCAGCGTCACGAAGCCGTCCTTGTCCGCGTCCGGGTGACCCGGGTCGTGGACGCGGCGGAGCGGCCTCGGATCCTCGACGACCCCGGCGACCTTGACGCCCCGCAGCACGTCGTCGAACGAGGGCGAGCCCTCGGAGAGCACGACCTCCTTGCGGCGGTACGGTTGACCGTCCGCGCCGCGGGTGGTCGACGCGTTCGCGAGGTTCTCGGCGATCACGTCCATCCGCAGGCGCTCGGCGGTCATGCCCGAAGCAGCGATGCGAAGCGAGTCGAACATGCCCATCAGCGGCCTCCGATCGCGATCTCGATCATGTGCAGGCGCGCCTTGGCGACGGCGACGAGCGCCTGGTAGGTGACGGCGTTCTCGGAGAGGTTCGCCATCTCGGCGTCCACGTCGACGTTGTTGCCGTCGGCGCGCGACGTCGTCAGCTGGTCGGTGACTGACGCGAACGGCGTCTTCGAGATCTCGGCGCCCGTGTCGGTCCGGTCGAGCGCGCTCGCGAGCGCGGACTGGAAGTCGAGGTCGGAGCGCTTGTAGCCCGCGGTGTTCGCGTTCGCGAGGTTGTTCGCGAGCAGGCGCTGCCGGATCGCCGAACCCTCGAGGGCTCGCTCGAGCGCAGCCTGGGTCACATCGAAGAGTCCCACGAAGTCGTTTCTCCATTTCCGCGCAGAGACCCGTCCGTGGGTGCCGCTGGCCCCGATCCATCGAGGCCAGCCCTGTGATCGTCAGGTCTTGTCTGGAATTGAGGTCCGGCTATATGCCTGCACGGCCCGCCGGCCCTCGCCCAGACGACGGAGCTCGGCTCCGGTGGCGGCGACTGCAGCGGCCAGCGCGCCTTCGGTGGAGCGGACGAGCCGAAGCGCCTCTTCGAGCAGCGGCTCTGCCTCGGCAGGAGGAGCCTGCGGGAGCGCAGCCTGAAGGGCGTCGCGCTCGTCCTGGAGCGCCCCTAGCTCGTCGAGGCGGCCTGTCGCGACCAACTCGGCCTCGTCCCGGGCGAGAGCGAGTAGGCGTTCGTATCCGCGGAGCACTTCCCCCCGTGGAAATTGCGCAGCACTTTTCACGGTTTCTAGGCCGTCAGGCGCTCGTCGCTCGACGCGAGCTGGTCCCAGCTCTCGCGGAGCTCGGCCAGGAGCTGCGCGACCGTGTCGAGGCGCTCCGACTCGTTGCTGATGCTGGCTTCGCGGAGCTCGCGCTTGCAGAAGAGGTAGATCGACCGCAGCTTCTCGGGAACCTCTCCGTAGCTCATGTCGAGCGAGAGGTTGAGCTCGTCGATGATCGCCTCGGCACGCCCGAGTCGATCGCGCATGCGGTCACGCTCTTGGGCTCTCATCGCGGCGGCAGCCTGCTTCAGGAACCGGATCGCGCCGTCGTAGAGCATGACGACGAGCCGGCCGGGAGGCGCGGTGAGCACACTCGCCTCGGTATAGGAGCCGATGTTCGCGAAGGCGTTCACGCCGTCCTGTAGTCGGCCGAAGCGCGCTCCTGTTAAGCGCGTTGCCGGGCTCTTTCCGGGAGCTGCGGCGCCGGCAGTCGCGAGGGGTTTGCCGTCAGTCCCTGTTTACGGGGGCTGTCCCTCACGCGGCCTGGCGCCGCAGCCTCGTCACTATGACGAGTCGGCAGCCCGCGCGTCGCGGAGCGACTAAATACCGGTTCGAGGTTGACAAGGGACAGCAGTCCAGGCTAAGACGTTCGATATCGAGTGGCGGACGTACACCCCGGACGGCCGCCCGCTCTCGATCTGCCGGCAGGGGGACCTTTGGCGCGTCCGCTGCGGTGAGCGCGAGGCGAGTGGGCTGCAGCTGCGTGAGGTGATGTCCGACGCGATCGGTCTACGCGGCAGCGAGCTCGTGCCCCTCAGCCGAGAGTCCGACGCGGGTGTAGATACATGGCTGCGCGAGCACGCGCAGGTGATCGAGCGCGACTACGAAGCGCGGAGGCGCGAAGGCTCTAGCTAGAGGCGAGCGAGCTGGCCCGACAACCAGTTGCCCTGGTTCTGCGTCTTCGAGAGCGCCGCCTCGAGCGCGGCGAACTGCTTGCGCAGGTTCGCCTCCTTCGTCGCGAGCCGGCGGTCCCACGCGCTCTGCTGCGATTTCAGGTCGTCGATCAGCGACTGCTCGCTCTCGATGCGCGCGTCGATCAGCCCGGCGTTCGTGCCGTCGCCCATCACCCACGTGTTGACGAGGCCGTCGAGGCGCTGCGCGACCCCCTCGGTGGAGTACGAGCCGGTCACATTCGTGAATACGGCCTTCACGTCGGAGAAGCGCGCGGCCAGCTGCTCGGTGAGCTTCCCCGCGTCGAGCTTGAGCCTGCCGGCGATCGAATCCTGATTGAGCGCCCCCTCACCGGTCGTCGCGCCGGTCGAGAGTCCCGCCTGCGATGCGAAGCTCATCTCGGCGGGCCGGCCGGAGACCATGTCTGCGAGCGCCCCGCGGAGGCTCGTGAGGAGTCCAGCGAGGGCGGAGTCGCCGTTGAGGGCGCCCTTCTTGAGGTCGGCGTCCGTCGTCGCGTTCGAGACCTTCTTCTCCTCGAGCTTGCCCTTGATGAAGTCGAGCGTCGAGTTGTACTGGTCGACGAACGCCTGGATCTTCGACTGGATCTTCGCCGAATCAGGCCCCGGCGAGCCGACCGTGATCGTGACGTCGCTCGTCGTGGTCGCCTTGAGCGTGAGCGTGAGCCCGGCGATCCCGTCCGCGACGGTGTTCGACGCGGCCGTTTTCGGGGCGCCGCCGTTCACCGAATAGACGGCGTCTTGCGAGGTGATCGTGTCGGCGAAGCCGAAGTCGGCGGCAAGCGTGCCGCCGATCGTGAGCGTGTTCGAGGCGCCGGTCGACTTTGCCGAGATCACGAGCTTGCCGCCGACCTCCGACGCGTAGACGGGGATGTCGCTCGAGCCGTTGATCTTCGTCGCGATCGTGCCGAGCGAGTCGCCAGAAGTGAGGTTGACGGTGATCGCCGAGCCGGTGCCGACCTGGAACGTGAGCGTCCCGTCGGCCGAGGCGGCGCTTGCGCCCGTCTGCTGAGTCTTCTGCGCGGCACGCGCGAGCTGCGTCACCGAGATCGAGTACGCGCCGGCGGCAGCTCCTGCCGTCCGCGTCGCGTCGACCTTCGTCGGGTCGCTCGAGCTGACCGCCTGGACGTCCGCCCACGTGGCTGCCTCGCGCAGGCCGGCGATCGCCGTCGAGAGATTCGAGAGCCGGGTCTTGACGTCGCGGAGCGCGGTCTGTCGCGCCTCCTCGATCGTCTGCTTGCGGCGGAGCCTGATCTGCGACCCGCGCTCGAGCGCGATCAGCTGCTTGACGATCGCATCGGTGTCGAGACCCGAGGCCAGACCGCCGATCGCACCTCCGAGCACGCGCTCCTCCTATCCCTGCTCGTCGAAGGCGAGCCCGCGGCTCGTGCCGGCGAGGACGTCGAACATCTGATGCGGCGGGATCTCCCGGAGGAGCGTGCCCTCCGCGTCCACCACCTGGATGTGAATTCGCTTGCCGGCTCCCCCGTCGACGACCTCGATGTGCATCCTGACCTGCGAGGACGCGAGCTCGCGCATGACGGTCGCGGCCGTGTCGAGCATCTCCAGCACCTCTGCGGGAGGCGCGGCGGGAACCGGGGTCGGCGCCCCCTGCGACTCGGCGGGGACGCGGGCACGTTCGGCAGGCCGAGGAGTCACGACCATCCGATTGCTTTGATTGACCTCGCCGAGTCCGTCGATCACGCCGGTACCTCCACCCGATCTAGCGAACGTCTAGATGCCGGCGTAATCGACCGCGAGGTCTCGCTCTTTAGCGCGATCCGTATCCCTCGATTAAGGGACTTCGCCGAGGCGCGAGATGGGGACAGCTGGCCACTAGGCCGCGCGGGCGTGGACTCCGGCGAGCATGCGCTCCGCTTCCGGGTTGCCGGGCTCGAGCTCGAGCGCGGCCTGGAGGAACATGACCGAGTCGTCCGTGACGCCGCGTGCGTAGGCGACCTGGGCGAGCCCGACCATCGCTCTGGCGTCGGGACCCACCTGGGCGACCGCGACCCACTCGTCCGCGGCCGAGTCGAGGTAGCCACGGCGGAGGTACATGTACGCGAGCAGCTCGCGCCGCTCGCGGCCGTCGAGGGAGAGCAGGTCGAAGAGCGGCACCGCCTTCTCGAAGGCCTCGAAGTCCTGCACGCGGAGGAGGGCCTCGAGCGCGGTCAGCAGCGACTGCGTCGCCGCGGCCGGAATCGCCCTCGGCAGCTGCGCGCCCGCGTGCACCGCATGCCAGGCGCGATAGAGCGCGAGGTCGTGGTTGGGGACGCCGGCCTCGGCGGCCCACTCGATCGCCCCGAGCAGCCCGGACTCGTCGGCGAGCGCCGCACGAGCGAAGAGCTGCGCGACCGCCATCATCGGGGCAACGAGCGGATCCGTCCCCTCACGCGCGGCCTCGTCGGCAGCCTCCTCGAAGCGCCGCTGTGCGAGCAGCGACTCGACGAGGCCGACGCGGGCGACCCCGTTCGTCGGTTGGCGGTCGAGCACGGCCCGGAACCAGGTCTCCGCCTCGGCGTTGTGGCCCGCCTCGTAGAGAGCGGTGGCCGCGAGCAGCGTCGCCAGCGGCCGTCCGGACGGCAGCTCGGCTTCGATCTCGGCCGGGTCTGCACCGCGGGCGAGCATCAGGTCGACGAGCGGCAGGATCGGTGACAGGTAGCCCGGGTACTCGCTGAGCGAGCGCCTGTACAGCGCCTCCGCCTTGGCGGCGTCACCGTGCTTGCGCTCGAGCTCGGCGAGGAAGCAGACCGCCAGGTACGTGCCGCTACCGGCGGTGGCGACGTACTCCGCCGGAGCGTCACCCATCTCCAGGCAGCGCAGACCGAGCTTCTCGGCCTCGCCGAGGTCGCGGTCCTCGAAGGCGCAGAGGGCCAGCTCGAGCACGAGGTCGGTGTGATCCGGGAAGACGTCGAGGCCCTGCTGGAGAAGCGCTCGCGCGGCCGGAATGTCGGAGTCGGCGCGCCGGATCGAGGCAAGCCGGGAGACGAGGATCGCCGCGTAGCCGGCCTGCGTCCATTCCTCTCCGAGCGACTCCCATGACTGCTCGAAGTGGTGGCGAGCCTTCTCGACGTCGCCGACCATGAAGTACTCGGAGCCGAGGTTGAAGGAGTTGAACGGGTTCGGCGCCTCCGCCGCCTCGCGCTCAAGCAGCTCGATGTTGCGCTTCGACTTCTCGCGGTCCGAGACGCGGGCCTTCAGATAGCCGTAGTGGAGCATCCGAATCGTCGCCTGCTCGAACCGCTCGGGCAGGTACGTCGGCATCTTCTGCGTCTTCTGCTCGTGGATCCGGCCCTCGAAGCGGTACTGCGGGCGGTTGCGGAAGATCCGGAGCGCGAGGTGGGTCACGGCGGGCCCGCTCTCGTCCCGGCCGGTGAAGTTCGTCTCGACGATGTGGAAGCCCTCGCGCCAGGTCTTGCCGAGCAGCTCGCGCAGCTTCGGGCCATCCTCGGGGAGCATGTGCTCGTCGGCGTCCAGGTACATCAGCCAGTCGCCCTTCGCCGCGTCGAGCCCGACGTTGCGGGCATCGGCGAACGAGCCGTTCCAGGGGAAGTGGATCACCCTGGCGCCGAAGCTCTCGGCGATCTCGACGGTGCGATCGGTCGAGCCCGTGTCGACGACGATGATCTCGTCGACGTGCTCGTGCACCGGCTCGAGGCAGCCCGACAGCATCTCTTCCTCGTCCTTGACGATCATGCAGAGCGAGATCGTGAGCCCCTTGGCCGGGCGCGCCTTCGCTGCGATCTGCTTCGCGCGGCCCCCGATCGCCGCGGCCTGGGCGGCAAGGGCTTTGTGCACTCTCGGCAGGCTCTTCGCCTGCTTGCGGCGGCGAATCTCCTTCAGGTTCTTGCGGACGTGCGGGAGCGACGGGTCGAGCGACTCGGCGACGCGGAAGAGCGCCTCGGCGCCGGGCAGCTCGGCCAGCTCGTAGAGGAGCACGCCGGCGTAGTTGAGGAGGACCGGCTCGCACGGGTCGTCCTGGAGCGCGTCGAGGAGCCCGCGAGCGGCGCAGAGATAGAGCTGCGCCCAGTCGCTTCCCTGCCGATCCGCGAGCGTGAAGACGAGCTGGGTCAGCTCGCGGCGGGCCTGATAGGCGCGATGCGAGTCCTCCCACGTGCCGAGCTCGGCGTACAGCTTCGGCAGCTCCTCGGCGCGCCGGCCGCTGATCGCCGGCGAAGACCCATGGCTATCTCCTCAGGCGGCTGCCCGGTCGACCGTCTCCGGATCGAGAGAGCGAAGCGCCGCCACGTCGGCGGGGACGATGTTGCGGGCGCGCGTCGGCCGGCGGCCGCCCGCGTGGATGACTGCGTCGGCGGCGAGCTCGAGCGCGACGGGCTCGACGTCGCTTGCGTCGGCCAGCGCGATGTCGGCGACGGACGAGGGGTCGCGACCGCCGCTGCGGATCTCCTCGGCGACGGCGGCCACCGTGGCGTCCTCGTCGGCGGCGGGGAGGATAAGCGTCGTGTCCGAGCCCGGGCCGAACGCCTCGACGTAGGCGCGCACTGCCGGCGCCCACGTCTCGCGGTCCGACCAGTCGGCGAGGACGGCGAGCAGAAGCCCTCTCCGATCCGGGACACGGGCCGGCCCGATCCGGCGGATCGGCATGGCGCCCTTCAGCGCCTCGAGCCGGCGGCGGGTGAAGCTCCCGACCTGATCCCAGCTGAGCCGCTCGGCGCACGCCCGCGCGTGCTCGGCGCGTGCCGCCCGAAGCTCGGGGTCGGCGGCCTCGCGCAGGGCCGCGACGAGGGCGTCCGCGTGGGGCTCGAGCATGAAGCCTTCGGGCCCCGGGTCGTACTCGGGCGGCAGCGCAGTCGCCTCGAGCCCGACCCGGCCGGCGGGGATCCGCCAGCCGCACGCGTCGTCGACGAAGTCGTCCGTCGACCCGCCCGCAGTGACGATGACCGGCCGTCCGCAGGCGAGCGCCTCGAGCGCGGGCAGGCAGAACCCTTCGCCCCGGTACGGCTGGACGAGCACGTCGGCCGCGCGGTAGAGCGAGGGGAGCTCGTCGAAGGCAACGTCGTCGTCGAGCAGGACGAGCTCGGGCAAGGCGTCGTTCCGCGCGAACTCCTCGACGAGCTGCCGGCCCGTCGAGCCGCGGTAGGACGTGCGCGTGCCGAACGCCTTCAGCACGAGGCAGACGTCGTCGTCGGCTGTGAAGGCGCGCTGGTAGGCGTCGAGCAGGACGTCGACTCCCTTCCGGTAGATCAGGCCGCCGACGAACAGGAAGACCGTGCCCTTGCTCGTCGCGATCGGCCACTTCAGCCCCGCCGGCTGGAAACGCTCGAGGTCGACCCCGTTCGGGATCACCTGGACGAGCTCGGGAGCGACGCCGGCGTTCAGGTAGGCCTGGCGCGACGCCTCGGACGGCGTCCAGACCTCGTCGACCTTGACCCGGATCTCGTCGGCCCAGCTCTGCGGCACGCGACCGTACTCCCAGGGCTGGTAGAGCACGAAGGGGCCCGCGCTCGGCGCCTCGAACCGCGGCGGCCAGTGGCCCGCGATCCCCGGAGCGTCGGCGAGCGAGCCCGCCGCCATCGCAGGGGTCAGCTCGACCGTCTCGCCCGCGCCTTCGAGCGCGCTGACGTTGCCGTCGTTCACGACGGCGAGCGAATGACCGGAGCCGAAATCCCCGCGCCACACGCAGGCGACCGGTCGCCGGCTGCGCCAGCGCTCGAGCAGGTCGTCGACGTACTCGACGACCGTCGCCGCGATCCGGTCCGGTGGGAACCGCTCGATCAGATCGTCCCGGGCTGACGCTGCCTTCTCCCGCACGGCCGGGCCGCCCGTGAAGACCTCCCTGAGCGTGGCGGCGAGCGCGTCGCGATCCGGGTCGAACCAGCGATGGCCGCCGTAGATCACCTGCAGGTCGGTCCCGTCGGCGATGTCGATGACGCGGCCGTCCACGAGCCACGAGTTCGTGTTGTTCATGAACTCGGTGTTGCCGCTCCAGCGGCTGCCGATCGTCGGCAGCCCCATCGCCATCGCCTCCATGTACGGCCTGCCCCAGCCTTCACCCCGACTCGCGAGGACGTAGGCGTCGGCGGAGGCATAGAGACGGGGCAGGTCGGGCACCGCCAGGACGTCTGTGTTGATCACGATCGGAGCCGTGCGCCGGTTCCCGAGATAGCGCGCGATCTTCTCTCGGATCTGCGCGACGCTCAGCCCGTGCAGCGACACGCACTTGAGCAGGAGACAGACGTCCTCGTCGGCGTCGAAGGCGTCCGCCCAGGCGTCGAGCAGCACGTCCCAGCCCTTGCGGTCGTTG
>WNGA01006426.1_pt1 | contig 16749 bp, 13 predicted proteins | sample 5400061 | NCBI WGS metagenome assembly WNGA01 (sample SAMN13153366, study PRJNA577476) | soil metagenome | isolation source: 100 cm soil or saprolite under grassland replicate 2 | place: USA:California | collected 2016-06-15 | reverse complement strand
CGCGGCGAGCCGCGCCTGGTCGCAGCGTCCGACCGCGTCGTCAACGACGACCAGGCGCTGCTTTCCTGGTTCGGTGTCGCGTGGGTGGTGCTCGCGCTTTGCCAGCTTGCGGTGACGGTGGCGGGCAATCTCGCCGTATTGCCGCTCACCGGCGTGACCTTTCCCTTCATGAGCTTCGGCATGACTTCGCTGCTCGTGAACATGGCGCTCCTCGGCCTCGTCATCAACATCAACGTGCCGGCGCGGACGGCACATGTCTGAACGACGCCGCACGACGCTGCTCGAGTTCGCGATTGCGGCGAGCGCCGCGGTCGTGCCGGTGCTGCTCCTGGTGCTGCTCGCGGTCGGCGTGGTCCGGCCGCTCGATCCGGCGGGCCCGGCCGCGCGCAACGGCGATCGCCACGTCAGCGTGCGTATGGTCGCCGCGCTGAAGACCTTCGAGCGCGCCATCGTGCGCCGCGACGCGGTGACCGCGGGTCCGCCCTCGGTGCTCCTGCTGCTCGACCGTGTGCCGCAGTGTCGCGCCGCCTGGGACGGGCACGGCAGAGTGCTGGACCGCATTCGCGCCGCGTTCGCGGGGACCGGCGCTGCGCCGCCATCCCCGGCACAGCGGCTGGCCGCGCAACTCGCCGATCTCGACGACGAATTGTTGCGCTTCAGCACAGGTGCCAATCGGCGGGTAAGCGGAGCCGTGGGCTTCGATGCGCTACGCTGGTTCGAAGCGGTCGGCGAGGCGTTGCGGCTGCCGGTCGAGGCACCCGATTATCCCGGGCGCAAGTTCACCGTGCAGTGCGCGGATATCGCCGCCGCCGCGGCGATGCTCGCGCGCTCGAACGGCCGCATGCTGAGCGTGCTGTCCTGGCGCGGGACCGAGGTGCAGCGGGTGATTTCGCGTTGGCGCCCCGAGCAGTTCGTTGAAATCTCCGCGCGGCAGGTCGCACGCGCGAACCCGTGGCGCGGCTTGCCCGGCTGCATCTTCATGGGCAACTCCGTGCCCGGCGCCGACGTACCCGTGCCGACACATTTCGTGAGCGGATGGCGTGCGCCAGAGGCAGCGCTGTGCACGCGCTCGGAGATGTTCGACGTCGCCGAAGATCCGGGCCAGGCGGCTCCGCCCACGCGCATCGCGGGCGAGCCGACGCTGGATCTTCCGGTCGACGACGAGCGCTGGAAAGTACCGCCTTCGCTCGAGGTCATGTTGCACTCGCTTTCGACGCTGCGCCGGCCGTCGGGCTCGCTGTATCGCCTGTACACCGACGCGCCGGCAGTTCTGGAGGACACGCCCACGGGATATCGTTACGGGCCGAACCGCATCGATGTCGGCGGCGCGCCCATCGATGTCGGCTTCTCCATCGACCTCACGATCGAGCCATCGGTGCAGGAGCTCGCGCAGAAAACGGTGGCCTGCTATACCGGCCGCCAGGATGTGTGCCGTGCGCTCGGAATTTCGCGGGCCGAGGACGCGGGGCGCGCGCTCGGCCACCGCATGCTCGAACGGGCGGTCGTGCGCATGGCCGCGGTGGCGGTGATCGACGTGGCCAGCGGACGCATCGAGGCGCTGGCGGGTGCGCTCTCGCCCTGCACGCGGCAGGAGTACGACGGGCCCGGCCGCGGAGCGGGATGCGACAAACGCCTTCCCTATGTACCTCGCTATCGCCCTGATGCGCTGCTCAACGCCGCCGTCTTCCACGACGCGATGCCCGCGTCGGTCATCAAGCCGATCATGGCCGAAGCGTTTCTCACCGACCCGGACGTGGGTGCACGCTGGCTCGCGGGCGAGCGCGCGGCGATGCGCACCGCCGGGATACCGAGCGCCGACAGCTTGCGTGGACAGCTCGCGCGGTCGAGTTCCGGCCGCTTTCTCGATCGCATGTTCTGTGCCGATCAGGGATTCATTCATTGTGAGCGCCCGTGGCGAATTCAGGCGATGGCGGCGGCATTCGGATGGAACGGCGGCTGCGCGACGCCGCGAGAAGATTGCGGCAAGCGCGACCTGTTGTTCGGTCGCGCCGTCGACGTGGAAGCCGAATCCGGGGGCGTCGCGCCGCTCGCCACGCTGGTTCCTTATGGGCGGCTCCTCGCCGAGCCGCTTGGCGGCACGTTCGATGCGCCCTTTCGGTTGCGATCCGCTACCGCGCTCGACAGCGGCAAGCTGCGCGCCTGCGCGGCGGGTGCGGACGGGCAGCGGGCGAGCAGAGACGACTGGGAGAAATGCCGCGGCGGCAGCGTCGTGGACGTCGTCGCCGAGGGTTGGGGACAAGGACACGCGCGCGCCAGCGCGCTCGGTGTGGCGGGTATGATGGCTGCGCTTGCCGGTGCAGCCAATGGACAGCTCGAGCTGCGCCAGCCGCACCTCGTACGCGGCTTGCACGGCGTCGGCACGCAAGGTTCGAGCTCGCTCGAATCGGCGGTGAGCCGTTTCGGCTTGGCCGAGGCGGAGCCTACGCGCTTGTCGCGCGATGCCGCCGAAGTTATCCTGAGCGGACTTTCATACGGTCATCGTGCGGGCACGTCGCGGCTCGCCTGCGAGCAGGTGTTCGACGCGCGTAGCTGCAAGGACATCGACTGGATCGCCGGCAAGACCGGCACGCCCACGTTTCCGAACGACGACCGTTCGCTCGATGAGCTTTGGCGGCTGTGCGGGCGAGGCGCCGCCAGGACCCGCGCCGAACAGGCCGCGTGCGGGCCGCTGCGCCCGTACAAATGGTACGTCGCGGCGTATCGCACCGAGCGCGGCGATCCGCACTGGACGAAGGTCGTCGGCGTGCTCACCGAACGCAACTGGATTCGCGATACCGGGCGCATCCACGGTGCCGGGGATCATGGCCCCAACCCCGCCGCAGAGATCGCGATGCAGGTCGCAGGACGCCACGCCGGTTTCCTGACAGGATACGTGCAATGAGTCGCGGCCTTGCTGGGGAGTCGGCGATGCGTGAAGCGCAGGCCCGGACACGAAAAGTCGAGGCGCCGCTCGTGTGGACCTTCGATGGACCCTTCGTCACCTGTCTGCATGACATGGAGGACACGCTCCGGCGCGCGATCGTCCAGGTTGGCGACGTGTCGCGGATCGCGCTTATGATCGAGCTCTCCCTGCCTGCATTGCGCGCGCGAGTGGAAGCTGGCGATGCGATTCAGCCGGCATGGGGACGTTTCCTCGACGCGCTCACCTGGCGTTACGGGCTGCCCGCCGCGCCGCGAGTCCGTCACCTCAAGACATCGGGCCCGCTGGCCACGTTGGTGATCGCATACCGGAGCTGAAGCATGTCACTCAAGAACTGGATCCTGCAGAAGATGAGCGGGCTTGGCACGCGCGCGGATCTGCCGCGGAGCCCGGTGCTGCGCGCCGGCGCCGTCGCGTCGCCCGCCGTGATCCGCCACGCGAGTCGCGCGAGCCACGGCACTGCGCCAGGCGCAGCGGCGCCCGCCGCGCCGGACCTCGGACCCTACGCGCCGCTGATCTCTGCCATTCGCGAGGAGCTCGAGCATTTCGTCGTGAGCTACCTCAGGTTGCACCTTGCGATCGCCGAGCGCGACCGTTATCTGCTCACCTCGATCGACGTGCGCGCAACGGGGTCGGACGATGCCGCAGAGCTGTTGCGACGGTTTATCCGGGAGTTCAGGCCGGAGCAGATCAAGCATTACCTCGCGAAGGAAATCATCGGAGGGCTACCCAACGCGAGTGCGATCGACTTGTCGCAATTCGCGGGGCTCAATGCCCGGCGTGGCGACGACGATGTGGAAGACGATGACAGCTACAGCGAGCTGCTGGCGGAACTGCGCAGCGCGAAGCCCACCCCCGGTGTGCGACCGTACGAGGTGAGCCTCATCGGCCGCTGGTCCGAGGTCGGGTCCGCCGCGCGGGTCTCTTCGCGATCCGATACCCCGCTTACGCCGCTCGCCGGACGCAGTGCCGAGTTGGCCATCGACGATGCCGGGGGTAGCCGCCACGTCGTGCTGCAATCGGTGGTCCCGGGCCGCCGTTATGCGATAGGCAAGGGCGAGGGCTGCGACATCGTGGTCAACGGCGTCTACGCGAGCCGGCGGCACTGCGAGATCTGGCTCGACCACGGCGCGTGGTGGGTAACCGACGCGGGTTCGACCAACGGTGTCCGAGTGGAGCGCGGGGCGAGCGTGCTGGGGCGCAGCGTCTCACGCGCGAACGCTGCGGGCGAGGTCGCCGTGGTCGAGGTCACGCCAGGCGCCCGCATCGTGCTTTCGGCGCATGCCGAAGGCAGCGCGGCCGATTACCCGCGACTGATGGTCGACGCCGGACGCGATGCGCCGGCGTTCGCGACACCGATCGCCCCGGCCGTGGCCGCGCCGGCGACGCCTTCCACGCCGATCGTTGCCGCGCGATCACGGGCGAGCGGATTGACGATCGCGGCGCGCATGGCCTCGGGCGTGCGGACGATCGAGCTTCGCGCCGCCGAGCTGCCGTTCTCGGTCGGTCGCTCGCGCAGCCAGGCGCTGGTGATCGACTGGGCGCACGAGGGCGTGTCGGGGCATCACATCGACATCGTCGAGATCGATGAAGCGGGTGTTACCGTCGTGGTTCATGGCGACAACGGCGTCACCGTGGCCGGCGCATCGTATCCGCCCGGCGCACGCTTGCGCTGGAAGGCCGGAGAATCGATGGCGCTGGGCCGGATCATTGGCCACGAGCCGGAATGCCGACTGACTCTATCGAGGCCCGCGTGATCGTGATGGCCGCGGCGAGCCTCGAGCAACTCATCGGCGTGCACTGATGAATCTCGTCACGCCTTATGAACCTGCGTCCTCGCAGCGCGATCAGTCGCCGCGTGACGGCGCGACCACCAGCCACCACGCCGTACGCGAAACGCACTGGATCCGCCTCGAGATGGCGGCGGCGAGCGCCCGCGGCAGGCGGCGGGAGGTCAATGAGGACTGGCACAGCGCGTTCAACGGGTCCGCACCGCTCTTCGTCGTCGCCGACGGCGTGGGTGGCGGCGCGATGGCAGCGCGGGCAAGCCGCGAATTGGTGTCCCGCTTGCACGCTGCGCTGGACGGCCGCCGCATCGATGCGCCGGCGATCCGCGACGCGCTGCTCCGTGCCGACCGCGAAGTCGGCCGGAGCATCTCCAACGTTACCGGAGCCTCCGGTGCAGCGACTGTCGCGTTGTGCGCGGGGACGGGCGCGCTGCTGTCGAGATGGCTTATCGCCTGGGTGGGCGATTGCCGCGTCTATCGCCTGGGCACCGGGCCGGACAAGCCCGCGCAAGCGTTGACCGTCGACGACACCTATCGGCACCTGGGCGAAACGCCGCCGCCCGGCGGGTCGTACGATGATCCTGCGCGCATGGTCGGCAACGGCGCCGTTTCGGAGCCGAATGTCGAGCGGGTCGCTCTGCATCGCGGCGAGATGCTCGTCATTTGCAGCGATGGCGTGCACAAGCACGTCGAGCCGCAGGAGTTGAGTCGCGTGCTGCACGGACCCGAGCCGTTGGTGCGCCGCTGCGGCAGGCTTCTTGCACTTGCACGTGCGCGCGGCAGCAAGGATGATGCGACTGTTCTCGTCGTGCGCCGCGAGCCGCGGCAGACACGCCTCGCCGGTCTCGTCGCCGCGGGCGTGCTCCTCGCGGCACTCATCGTGACGCTGATGGTGGTGTTGCCATGACTCCCGAGCAGATCGATCGCGTATTCGGCCGTGGTCGCCTGAAGATGGTGACGGGCGAGCACGTCGAGGTGTTCCGCGAAGCGGTCGCGCCCGGCGAGCGGCGCCGTTACACCAAGCGCTTCCTGAACACGCGCGAGGGCGACTTCGGGCAATGGACCGAGCGCGAGTGGCGGATCCTCGCCCGGTTGATCGGCCACGGTATCGCCTGCGTCCCGGACGTCGTGCAATTCGATCGAGGACGGCTCGGCGGCACGCAGCTTGTACAGACCTACGATGCGGGCGTTACCGTCGACCAGTGGGCCACGTTGCTGCCCGTGACTCGCGACGGCCGCGTGCACCGTCACGTGTTCGAGGATTGTGCGCACTGGTGGGCGCTCGCGCATCACTGCCTGCTGGCGCTGAATGTAATCCACCCGCTCGAGCTCGTGCACCTCGATATCAAGGGCGACAACGTCTGCATTCCGTACGCGCCCGCGAGCTTCGATCCGGATTCCTCCGACCTGAGGCTGCGTCCGGTGTTTGCGCAGCTCGCGTTGATCGACTTCGCGTTCGCGCTCGTTTCGCGCGAGAGTCTCACGATTCCGCTGCCGCTCGGGTGGCAAAAGGAATACGACTATCAGTCGCCGCGCCTGCTCGCCGCGCTCGAAGCGGGACGCAACGGCGAGCTGCAACTCACGCGGGAGCTCGACTGGCGCTGCGACATGTACAGCCTCGCGGCGATGCTCAAGCGTCACCTGCCGGACGAGAGCCTCGTGCTGCAGCCCGCGCGCGCGGCGGGATGGACCACCGAACGCTACGATGCTGCCAAGGCTTTCATCCTGCGTATCCGCGATTGCCATGACAGCGAGCTTCCGGCACAACTAACTCATGCGGCGCTGCTCGAGCAGAGCGGTGCAAGGCTCTCCGAGCCCGAGCTTGCGCTGTCGCTCGAACGCGGCTGGACGCTCGCGCGCGAGGCGAGCGTGTCGGCGGCGTCGGCCTCGCCGCTCACGCCGGTCACGCGTCTGGCGCCGGTGACGCTCCTTGCTCCGCCGGTCCATGTCACCCGTTCCGGGCGAATTACCGCAGTAACGGTCGTAGCGGATACCGAACATTCGCGGACAGCGGCAAAGGACGCTATGGCGGGGGCGCCGCATGCGGCTCAACCGCAACGGGCGCGCCATACGCGCGGCCCCGTCGCGGTCGCTGCAGTGATCGCGACTTGGGCTGTGGCTGCAGCGGTGTGGTATCTGGGCGATCGCGCACGACCAATCGGGACCGAGATACAAGCGCTTGCCGAGCCGATGCACGCCTTCGCGAATCAGGCCGCGGACGCGATACGTCGACTCGTCCCTCAGGGCGAAGAAGCGCAAAGAAGCGATGCTGTCGCCGGCCAAACTGCTGCGCCGCTTACGGCGAGGGGCGACGACTCGCCCGCGCGACGTCCACCAACCGCACAAGCGGAGTTCCACGAATCCACCCCGCCAGCGCCGCCGCCGGTCGCGGGCCCTGCGCCCAGCGAGCTTTCCAGCGCAAGCACGTCGTCGCCGCGGCAGCCCGCGGCTGCGGTCATTTCCTCAACTGCGAACGCGGCGGACGCACCGTCGGTGCCGTCGAGTCAGGCACTGCGCGAAGGATCTTCGGCCGTGCTACCGCAGCAACGCATCGTGCAGGCAGGCGGGTCGGCACCGGCGATCGGCAAAAAATCATCGCTTCCCGCGCCGGTAAAGCAGGCGAGTACACCATCGCGAGCATCTACGAAGCTGGCCCGGGCATCATCGGCCAAGGCGCCGACCGCGTGGCACGCAGCGCAGAGCTCGTCGACGCAGGCGCGCCGGGCGCATGCGTCGTGGGCAAGCCTGGAGCCGCCCGCCTGGTTGCGCGGAGGCCCCGGCCCCGGTGCGCCGCCCCGCGCGAAGAGACACGAAACGGGCGCCGCGCTTGTCGCGTCGTCGACCGAACCGGTGTCGGCAGAATCACCGCCAGTCGCAGCAACCGCTCCGCGCTCCGAGCTCACGCAGACCAATCCGCAGCCGGCGCAAGTTGTGGCCGCGGCTCCTCCTGCCGACCCGCCGCGCGCGCAGGCCGGTGCGTCGGCAATCCCGGTACGACCTCCGGATGCGGCCTCGACAGCGGGCGACGAGCGGGGTGCCCCACCGGCAGCAGCGGCTAAGCAGACATCGCGCGGCTCGCCATCTGCAGCGCCCGTCGAGGACCGTAGCGAGGCCTTGAAATTCGCGCTGGCTCAGCCGCCAACCGCGCCCGAGCCGCGCGTCCGTACAGCCGATCAGAACACGCAAGAGGACCTCGCCGCGCAAGGGCGCCGAACCCTCCTGGATACCGTTCCACGCATCGCCAGGCAATCGGAGCTGGAAGTAGCACGCGTGCTGTCGATAGCCGCGAGCGCCTACCAGCCGATGCAGGACAGAGCCGTCGCCGACGCGGCGCGCTTGAACCGGATTCCTGACGACGCATGGCTGCGTGCACGCGCGACGGCGCCCGGCGAAGCACGCCGCCTCACCGATCAGGCGCGCGCGGCGTTTGCTTCGCGGCGCAATGTTCTCGAGGCGTTCGACCTCCAGTTGCGGGCATTCGGCGCGAATCCGCGGGATCCGGACGTCGCCAGCTACCTCGCGTTCCTCTATCTGAAGCTCAGTCCGCCTCAGCCCGACATGGCGCGTCAGGTCGCGTTGGTCGCGCTCGCCACGCGCGGTTCGCAGGGGTATGCGACGCGAATGGACGATTGGAACACCTTCGCCGTTGCGAGTGCGCTCAGCGGACGCGAGGTGGACGCAAGAAACGCCCTGTTCGTGACGCTGGCCGTCTCAGGCAGCGTGGAGCGAACCTGCCTGTCAGCATTGCACGCGCTCGCGAACCACGGAGACCGGTTGCGGGGACCCGTCGAGGCGGTGCTCTACCGTGTCCGCGCGCAGGGCCGCGGGAATGACTCCCCGGCGTGTGCTTGGCCACCGAATGGGTTGGCGCTGTCGCGGCTCCCTTAGCCAACCCGCACTCGTTGATCTACGCCAAACTGCGCAAGTAAAGGAGCACAGCGTTTTTCCATATCCACGCAAACCGAGGAGAGTCAAATGAGCAGCATCAGCAGCAGGGCGTGCGCGCGAATCGTCGTCGCAATCGCGCTCGGCGCGTTTGCGATGGGCACCGCACTGGCGCAGCAGCCGGCGTCGACCTGGCAGCAGATCAAGCAGCGCGGGGAGCTGCGCATCGGCGTGACGCCCGGCGAACCGTGGTACTTCAAAGATCCCGCGACCGGTCAATGGAGCGGCATCGGATACCGCATGGGCCAGCAAATCGCCAAGGATCTCGGCGTCAAGCTCGTGCCGGTCGAAACGACATGGGGCAATTCGGTCGCGGCCATCCAGGCAAACCAGATCGACGTCATGTTCGTTCTCGACGCGACCGACGAGCGGAAGAAGGCGGTCGATTTTCCCGACGCGCCGTTTTTCTGGTATGCGCAGGGCGTGTTGGTGCGGGAGGGCCTGCCAGCCAGCAACTGGTCCGATCTCGATCGCGACAATGTCAAGATCGCCGTAACCTTGGGCACTGCGCCCGATCGCGATATCACCAAGCGGCTCACCAAGGCCAAGATCGAGCGCTTTCAGAACATGGACGAAGCCATCGCCGCGTTCTATTCAGGACGGGTCGACGCCGCCGCGTTCTACCACCCGGCGTTGGTCATGCAGCAGGCGCGCGTCAAGAAGGGATCGGTTGTCATACCACAGCCAGTGGTGGCACTGGCCACCAGCGCCGGCATCCGGCGCGAAGACGACAAGACCTTTCGCGACTTCCTCGACAAGGAATTCGACAAGTACTACAAGAGCGGCGAGACGCAGAAGTTCTACGAAGAGTTCCTGGCGTTCCGGAACATCGACGCGAAGAAGGCGCCGCCGATCATCAAGGAGCAATGGAAGTAGGCGAACCCGAGGCTAGACGCGGGCTTCGGCGCGTGAGCCGCCGGTCCGGATCGGCAGCGTCGAGCGCGGCTCGATCAACGCGAGCGTAGGAAGCGGCGATGCAATACCAGTGGGACTTCGCCGCGGTCTGGAAGCACTTCGACATGCTCATCGTCGGGCTGATCGGCACGGTCGAGCTCGCGCTGGTCTCGATCGTGTTGGGCGTGATCGTCGGCTTCGTGGTCGCGCTGATGCGGCTATCGCATCGCCGTGCGCTGCGCACACCCGCAACCGCGTTCGTGGAGTTCTATCGGAATACGCCGCCGATCGTCCATTTCTTCTGGTTCTTCTATGCGCTTCCGATCGTGATCGGCGTCTCGTTCGAGCCGTTCACCGCCGCAGTGCTCGCGTTGTCGACGCAGTCCGGTGCGTTCTACGCCGAAGTATTTCGCGGCGGAATCGTGTCGATCGAGCGCGGCCAGTGGGAAGGCGCCAAGGCGCTCGGCATGAATTATCGCGCTGTGCTGCGCCGCGTAATCCTGCCGCAGGCGTTGCGGCGGATGGTGGCGCCCTTCGTCGATCGCTCCTTCGAGCTGACCAAGACCACCGCGCTGGCGTCGTCGCTCGCCTATGCCGAGTTGCTCTACCAGGCGATGCAGGTGAACAGCATCACGTACCGGCCGATGGAGGTTTACACGACCATCGCCATCATGTACTTCATCGTGCTGTTCGCAGCCAGCAACCTGATGCGTCTGGCCGAGTATCGACTCTCACGTGTAGGTTGAAGGGGACGCCGATGGAATATACGTGGGATTTCAAGATCGTTCTCGACAGTTTCCCGCTCTTGCTGCGCGGGCTGGTGGTTACGATCGAGCTATGGATCCTGGCCTTTGCGATTGGTCTTTCCCTCGGGTTCGCGGTCAGCCTCGCCCGCGTGTCGAGCCGGGGCTGGCTCAATGGACCGGCGATCGGATATGTAGAGATATTCCGCAATACTCCGGTGCTGGTACAGCTCATCTGGTTCTACTACGCTTTTCCGATTGTCCTCGGTGCGCAGCTTTCGCCCTTCACGGCCGCTGCGCTGAGCCTCACGTTGAATACGTCGGCCTATTGCGCGGAGATCTTCCGTGGGGGCATCGTGTCGATCGCGCGCGGTCAATGGGAAGGTGCCAAGGCGATCGGCATGACGCGGGCGATGACGATGCGGCGCGTGATTCTTCCTCAGGTCTTGAAGCGCATGCTGCCCGCGTTCACCAACCGGGGCATCGAACTGGCCAAGGTGACGTCGCTCGCGTCGTTGCTGGCCGTGAATGAGCTCATGTATCAGGGCCGACTCCTAAGCTCGACCTACTATAGGCCGCTGGAGATCTTGACGGTTGTTGCTCTGGTGTACTTCGTGCTGATCTATCCCGGTAGCTACCTGTCGGCCCGCCTTGAACGCCGCCTTGCGGCGCGCGATTGATGTCGAGCGAAATCCGATGAGCGATACCGTCATCCGCATCCGCAACCTGCACAAGCGCTTTGGCGACCTGCACGTAGTCAAAGGCGTCGACCTCGAGGTGAAGCGGGGCGAGCGCATCGCTATCATCGGTGCGAGTGGATCGGGCAAGAGCACGATCCTGCGCTGCTTGAATTTCATGGAGATGCCGAGCGACGGGACCATCGAGCTCGATGGCAAGGTGCTCGGCACAGAAAATCGGGCGAACGATGGTGGCGCAGCGCGGACCTACTCCGAGAGTGAACTATGCGAGGTGCGCACGCGAGTGGGCATGGTGTTCCAACAGTTCAACCTGTTCCCACATATGACCGTCCTCGAGAACGTCATGGAGGGATTGATCACGGTGAAGCGCACGCCAAAGGCGGCGGCGCGCTCGCGTGCCACCCAACAGCTGGCGAAGGTGGGGTTGCAGGACAAGCTCGATTCGTATCCGGGGAAGCTTTCCGGCGGACAGCAACAACGGGTTGCGATCGCCCGCGCGCTGGCGATGGACCCGGAAGTGCTGTTGTTCGACGAGCCGACCTCGTCGCTCGATCCGGAGCTCGTGGGCGAGGTCCTGCGCGTGATCCACGCGCTGGCCGAGGAAGGACGGACCATGCTCCTGGTCACGCACGAGCTCGGTTTCGCGTATCACTTCGCCGATCGCGTCGTGTTCATCGCGGACGGCATCGTTTATGAAACCGGCACCGCGGACGATGTCCTCAAGCATCCGCAGAAGGAGCGTACGCAGGCGTTCCTGGCGCGCTTTACGGAGCGTGCGTTCTAGGTCGAGAGGGATACGGCCTTGCGCTTTTTCAACGAAGGGCCCGCGCGATGAAGATCATCGGCGTCAAGGTGCTCGAGTTCCGCCGTCGCCTCGATGGACGCTCGTGGAATCCGGCGTTTCGCTGGCACGAGCGGCGGGCGCCGCTGCTGGTTCTCGAAACCGACAGCGGCTTGAGCGGGGTTGGTGAGGCGTGGTCGCAGCAACCGCGGATCGCGTTTGTGCTCGATTATCTGACACACCATTGCGCACCGGCATTGCTCGGGCGAGATCCCCTGCTGCCGATGCCGATCTCATCGCAGCTCGAATCGATAGCGGCGGCAGCGCCGGAACCCTGGGTAGCTGCAGCGGCGGCCAGTGCGATCGATATCGCGCTGTGGGACCTCGCAGCGCAAGCGGCGGGGCAGCCCCTGTGGCGCGCGCTGGGCGGCAGCACCGGCCGCGCGGCGGTCTATGCGAGCGGCGGACTGTACCGCGACGGTGCAAGCTTGAAGGATCTTGCGCACGAATTCGAAGCGCATGTGGATCAAGGATTCACGGCGGTCAAGATGAAGCTCGGTGCATTGCCGCTCGAAGCCGATCTCGAGCGCGCACGCACGGTGCGCGATGCGGTAGGTGACGAGGTAACCTTGTGGGTCGACGCGGTCAACCAGCTCACCCGGGCCAGTGCGCCGGCTTGGTGCGCAGCACTGGCGCGCGTCGGCGTTGCTGCCGTGCAAGCGCCGCTGTCGTTCGACGACATCTCCGGCATGGCAGACATCAACGCTTCGTTGCTGCCGGTCATCGCCACCGAGGCGGAGCATCGAGAAGAAGCATTTCGGGCGCTGGTCGAAGCCAAGGCGGTGACCTACCTGCAATATTGCATAGGCCTTTGCGGTGGACTCAGCGGGGCGATGCGCATCGATGCGCTCGCTGCGACGCACGCGGTGAATAGTACGCCGCAGTGCTTCTCCACGGCCGTCCTGCAGGCGGCCAGCCTCCACCTTGGCGCGGCGCGCGAGAACGTTATCGCGGTGGAATTCCACCGCTTTCACGATCATCTCGCGGCAGCGTTGCCTGCAGCGATGAGAAACGTCAAGGCGGGCTTCGTCCATCTCGACGATGCGCCGGGTCTCGGGGTGCCGCCTCCGACCCTCGGCGAACAGCCTGGCGGTGGCGAGGTACGCCTGCATCGGCATGTCGCACTTCACGATCAAGCGAGTAATGCATGAATCCAGCCACGACTTCCTCGCAATCCAGCGCACAGGGTTACGTTGACGACCCCCGGAACGACGAGGTCCTGGTTTACGTCGATGGCGAATTCGTGCCCCGGATCCGGGCGGTGGTATCGGTGTTCGACAGCGGCTTCGTGCTTGGCGACGGCGTCTGGGAAGGCTTGCGCCTCGTGAACGGGACGCTGGTCGCGCTCGACCAACACATGGAGCGGCTCTACGAAGGCGCGAGCGCGATCGCGCTTGACATCGGCATGACGCGCGAAGCTTTGGTCGCAGCGATCCGATCGACGCTAGACCGCAACGGCATGGTCGACGGCGCGCACATCCGCGTGATGGTGACGCGCGGCCGCAAGAAAACCCCGAATCAGGATCCGCGCTTCGCGGTGGGCCGCGCCACGATCGTCATCGTCGCCGAGTACAAGAAGCCCAATCCGCAAACGAAGGCAGCAGGACTCTCGCTATTCACGTCGACCTTCCGCTGCAGTGGGCCGGACGTCTTCGACCTGCGCCTCAACTCGCACAGCCGGCTCAACCTCATACAGGCGCTGATCCAGGCGATTAACGCAGGCGCGGATGAAGCGCTGATGCTCGACCCGCATGGTTTCGTCGCGAGCTGCAACTCCACCAACTTCTTCATCGTGCGCGGCGACGAGCTGTGGACCTCGACCGGCCGCTATAACTTCAGGGGCATCACGCGCCGCAAGATTACGGAGCTCTATCGAGCGCACGGCGGCATCGTGCGCGAAATCGACTTCACGCTCGCGGAGGTCTACAGCGCTAACGAAGCGTTTATCACCGGAACGCTTGGCGGCGTCACGCCGGTGACTCGCGTCGACGGCCGGACGATCGCCACCGGCGAGCCGGGTCCGGTGACGCGTCGTGTCAGCGATTGGTACCAGGAGGCCATCGCCAAGGGCTGATGCCGCGACACGATTCGTACATCTGTAGCGGTCGTTTTCGTCAATTCCGCTAGCGGGTGGAGACGTTACTCACCGCAGGGCTTGACTATAGCGGCTTCGGCTTTTACTTCATTCGGCGTAGCAGCGCGCTTCCGCAGATCAGGCAGGCGGTGCCGAAGACCAAGAATCCGGTCCGGTAGCTGTCGGTGACGGCAGCTAACAGCGCGAACAGGGGCGGTCCGGAGACGACGCCGGCGAAGGTGATGAAGCCCGACGCTCCGGTGATGGCGCCCGCTTGGCCCGAAGGGGCGCGGCGCGCGATTTCGGACAACTGCACACCGTTCCAGCCGATCGCCGTTGCGCCAAAGCATGCCGCGACCGCCAGCAAAGCTGCGAGCGGCCAAGCCGCGCTGAAGCCCACCGCCGCGAATGCGCACCCCGCGGAGGCAATACCGATCACGCCGAGCAGGCGCCGCGGTGGGAGCCAGTGATCGGCGACCGCACCCCAAGCGATCCGGCCGATGATCCCGCCCACGTTCGCGGTCGTCAGCGCCAACCCCGCGGTAATGAGCGAGTGGCCAAGCGCCTCGGTCAAATACACCACGAGGAAGCTCATCAAGCACATTTGCATCGCGGCGTACACGAAGCCCACGATCGAGAGCTCGACGAGCGCAGGGTGCTGTACGACCGTGCGCAAAGGCGCCACCAAGGCGGCAATCGAAAAAGGGCGCTCCGCGCTGCTGACATCGAGTCGCCGTCGCGTGGATTGAGCTAGCGCTGCGATTCCCGCGCCGCTAGCCGCTACAACCAGCAGCGCGGGACGCCACCCTATCGCCAGCGCAAGCGGGGGCAATGCCGCGCCGGCCAACGCCGCGCCGCCCGGAACGCCCGTCTGCTTGATCGAGAAGACAAGCGCCATGCGCCCCGGCGGGGCGGTACGCGCGAGCACTTCGGAGGAGGCGGGTGTTATCGCCCCATATCCGAGGCCGATCACTATTGGCGCAACAGCCAACAGCAGGACTGCCGACGGCGGCAGCAACGCGACGAACGCAATACCGGCAGCACAGATCAACACGCATAGCTGCGAGACCCGGATTGCGCCATGGCGCGCGATGAAGTGCCCGGACGCGAGGCTTGCGGTCATCGAGCCGACGTAGAGCAGGCCGACAAAGACCCCGACGAGCTTCGCGGGGACACCAAAGTCGCGGGCGATCTCCGGGGCCAGCACCGCAGTCGCGGTGCTGGTCAGGGAGGTGAACACCTGAATGGCGAGCGTTGCCGCGAGCGCGATCGCCGCGGTATACGCAGATCGTTGTGGCGCGAGCATCATCACACTGTCTCGTCCGCGAGGGCGCGCTTCGGCACCCAATGGCGATGGCTTTGCATCAGCAGATGAGGCGCGACTCCGGGGCCATGGTTTACGAGAATCTCTTGCTCGCTTCGCTTGGCGAGCCGCGTCCGCCCTGATCGAGTGCCGAGCGCTTACCCCGTTGGCAACTCCGACGTGGCGTTTATTGCCCGATCAGTTCGGCGTCACGCATGGAACAATGTGCCGGCTGTGGCGACGGTAAATGCGAAAATCAGCGTCGGTCGTGAGGATGATGGGATCGGGGAGCATTTCGGTCATACGCACAAGGCAGGCGTCGGCGAGGCTCATGGGCACGTCGGCGTACTTCTGCATGAGCTTCAGCACGGGCTCCAGGTCCTTCGCCAGCTCGAAGGCAACGAGCAGGGAACCGCGGCGAAGGAGCGTACTCAGACTTGGCGTGCCGCGCGCTCCGAGCAGGTGGAAAGCCTCTGACAAAGCCGCTTCGCACGTGGTCCAGAGGGGAGCATGCTGCGATGCCTCCGTGACAGCCCATCGGTGGTGCCTATCGCGGCGGCTGAGCAGCGCCACCACGAAACCGGCGTCAACGAGGACGTTTCCGGCCATAGCCGGTAGAGCGTAAGTAGCGCTTCTTTTGCGCGCTCAGATCGGCCGGCAGGCCGTCCACCGATCCGATGAGATCTGCGATGGCGTCGAGCGCTGCCGGCTGGCGCCGTTCCGGTCCGGTTGCAAGCTGCAGTCGTTCGCGAACGACATCGGACTTCGAGATCCTGCGTCCACGCGATTCCGCCTCGATGTCTGCGACAAGTGGCTCCGGCAAGCGTACGGTAAGTGTCTTCATAGACCCATTGTATTACGTCTATGTCAGACGTGCAAGACAGACCGGTGAACCGGCAATGATCTCCGATCCCGAATCCCGGCGCGTGGCACTTATTCGGCTTGAACCGTAGCAAGCACCAAGCCCTGACGAGGACCTCCGACGCGTCGCAGCGTGGCTGTGGCGCATGCACCAGCCCCCAGTGGTTCGTGGAAGCAGCGAACTTTGTCCACCGTCATTGTGCGGACGGGCGACAGAGGTGGGAGAGATACTATCACTGCAAGGCGGGCAAAATGGTGCTGTTGAGTGGACTCGAACCACCGACCTACTGATTACGAATCAGTTGCTCGACTACTCAACGCAGCAGATCGCAATACATTACGACAGGTAAGTTACCAGCTTTGGGCAGTATACCTGTTGTCGGTTGTTGTGGAATATCGACGTCGATTGCTGCGAAGTGGTCCAAATTTGGTCCACGGAATTACGGCCTCTCACTAGTGGCGGGACGCCGCTGTAACTGGGCGGCGGTAGCGGCTTACAGATTGCTCGAGCCGCCGCGGCTACAGAGTCGCGGCGCACATGGTCGCCGGCCGCACCGAGTTCACGTTGTCGTTACCCGCGTCTCCTCCCGCTAGTGCCATCGGTACTGCCAGGCTACGGAACGGAACTGGACCCAGGCGCTTCGTTGCTCATTTCGGCGCCG
>WNGA01007217.1_pt1 | contig 16750 bp, 14 predicted proteins | sample 5400061 | NCBI WGS metagenome assembly WNGA01 (sample SAMN13153366, study PRJNA577476) | soil metagenome | isolation source: 100 cm soil or saprolite under grassland replicate 2 | place: USA:California | collected 2016-06-15 | reverse complement strand
AGCACCAGGACCAGCGCTGGCGCGACGCCGAGCAGGCGACGGTAACAGTCCAAGGCCGCCTCCTCTTCGCCCGGATGCGTGCTGCCCGCAACGAACAGCTCCTCCCCCTCCGCCAGACCCAGATCGCGCTTGGAGATCTGGCCCGGCGCGGCCTGCGCCAAGGCCGCGACCTGATCGTACTTGAGGTTGCCGGTCCGCACGACCCGCGCCGGTTCCACGCCGAGCTGGATCATCCGGTCCACATCCCGCTCAGTCTGCATGGAACAGAGCGTGAACGATGCCAGGACGCGTCGGAAAAACGGACGGAGCCGGAGATAGCCGGCGAAGGAGTCGGTCGAAAGACGGCCGTTCACCAGGACCACCGGGATTCTGCGTACCGCCGCTTCGCGCAGAAAGTTCGGCCATAGTTCCGTTTCGACCACGACGATCAGACGCGGACGAGTCGCCTGGAGCACGGACCGGACCGCCCAGGTAAAATCCAGCGGGAAGTAGAGATGCTGCGCCTGCCCTGTCAGCCGACGCAGGACCGTTTCCTTGCCGGTCTCGGTGACGGTCGACACCAGGATCCGGGCGTCTGGGTAGCATGCTTTCAACTGCTGAACCAAGGGTACGACCGCCGTCGCCTCCCCCATCGACACGGCATGCACCCAGATCGTCCGGCCGTCCTTCCACTCGGCAGTCAAGTTCTTGGGAAGCCACCCCAGGCGCTGGCGCAGGCCCGGACGGCAGCGCTTCTTGGTCCAGAGCAGCGCCAGGATGACAGGCGAGGCAAGCACGAGGAGAAAGTTGTAGAGACCGAACATGAGGCGCTCTTCGCTCTCCGACCCGGCGCTCATCCGCCTACCGAGCGATCCGCCTCATCACCGAGTTTGTTGAGCGCCGCTTCCACTTCCGCCCGCTTCGCCTCAAGCTGCACACGGTCCGCATCGGCCGGCACCCAGATCGGCTCTCCCCACGCATAGCAGGCCCGGCTGAACGGCAGCGGAACTTCGAAGCGGTCCCAACTCCCGAAGAGTTTTTTTTTGAGGCGGCGACGGTGAGCGGAAGGATCGGCAGGCCCGTCAGCTTCGCCAGTTCCACCACGCCGGGCTGCGCGACGCACCGCGGACCCCGCGGGCCATCAGGGGTGACGGCCAGATCCACGCCTGACCGCCCCAGCCGCACCAACTGCCGCAACGCTCGTACGCCTCCGCGGGTACTGGAGCCGCGAATGGTGTCAAATCCGAACCGGCGCACGATGCGGTGGATCAGTTCCCCGTCGCGATGCTCGCTGACCAGAATGTACAGACGCGACCCGCCGTAGGATAAGGGTAACATGAGCTGGCGGCCATGCCAGAAGGCGAGAATGACGTGACGGCCGGCCTTCCAGAAGGCATTGACGCGATCGGCATGCAGGGTGCGGATTCGCAATGTCCGCCCCAGCGCCCGGATCGCCGCGTAGCCGAGCGGCGGAAGGAGCCACAGCTTCAATCGGCTTGCCATCGTCATGTCGGCATGTCCTCTCCGCCGTTCTGAAACTGCATCTGATAGAGGCGCTGATAGGTCCCCCCCCCGGCGAGCAGATCTTCATGACGGCCGATTTCGACGATGCGGCCGTCGGCCAGCACGACGATCCGGCTCGCGCGCTGGACCGTCGAAAGCCGGTGGGCGATCACGAACGTCGTCCGGCCTTTCATGAGATTGGCCAGCGCCATCTGGACCATGCGTTCGGATTCCGTGTCCAGCGAGGAGGTGGCTTCGTCCAGGATCAGAATCGGCGGGTTGCGCAGCAGGGCGCGCGCGATGGCCAACCGCTGCCGCTCACCGCCCGAGAGCTTGACTCCGTTCTCTCCGATGAGGGTGTCGTATCCGTTCGGCATCCGCACGATGAAGTCATGGGCAAACGCAGCCCGCGCCGCTTCGATGATCGCGTCGTCCGTGACGTCATCCCTGCCGTACGCGATATTGTTGCGCACCGTGTCATCGAACAGGAGCGTCTCCTGGGACACGATCCCGATCCGACGCCGAAGCGCCGCCAGGCGGATCTCACGGAGGTCTACCCCGTCGATGAGGATCGCGCCTTTCGTCGGATCATAAAATCGGGGGATGAGGTTGACGAGCGTGGTCTTGCCGGCGCCGCTGCTGCCCACGAGAGCCAGCACTTCCCCCGCCTTGACTGTCAGCGAGATACCCTGCAAGGCCCAGGTCTCAACGCCTTCGTACTGGAACGAGACGTCCCGCAGCTCGATGGCGGACCGCACGCCGTCGAGGTTCCGGACGCCGGTATCCTGCGCGGCTTCAGTGGGAACGTCCAGAACCGCAAAGACGCGTTCGGCGGCGGACAGGGCTTGCTGGATCGAGTTGTTGGCCGAGGCCAACCGCTTCACGGGGTTGTACATCAGAAACACCGCCGTGAGGAACGAGAAAAATGTCCCGGAGGTCATCGTCCCGTGCATGACCTGCCACCCTCCATACCAGATGATGCCGGCCACGCCAAGAACGCCGACCGTCTCCAGTACCGGCGAGGTAAAGGCGGACACTTGCGTGGATTTCATCCAGGTGCGGAAGTATGCCTCGTTGACCCGCGCGAAGCGCCGATCTTCGGCGGCCTCGCGCGTGAAGCCCTTGACGATGCGGATGCCGGTCAGCGTCTCCTGCAGCGCTGTGGACATATCGGCTGTCCGTTCCTGGCCGGTCGTGGCCAGCCGCCGGAGCCGAGCCCCGAACCGGACCATGGGATACACCGAGAGGGGAATCACTACAATTGAGAGCAGGGTCAGCCGCCAGTTCTGATAGAACACCACACCCAGCAGAACCAGAAACGTCAAGCTTTGTTGGAACAGGTCCTTCAGCACGCCGGACACCGCATTTTGAATCCAATTCACGTCGTTAATGACGCGAGACATCATCCGGCTGGATGGGTTTTTGAGGTGAAAGCTTATCGGAAGACGCATGAGATGACCGAAGAGCTGCTGGCGGATGTCCGTGACCACGCGGGTGCCGACATAGACCATGAGGTAGGTCTGTCCATAGCTGGCCACGCCCTTGAGCGCCGACACAGCCATCAAAACAACCGGTAAGAGGATCAGCCACGTCTCGTTCCTGTTGATGAAGACCTCGTCAATAGCGGGCCGCACGAGCCAGGCATAGGCGCCCGTAAAGGCCGCCACCAGCCCCGAGCAGATGGCCGCAGCCACCAACCGCCCCCAGTAGAGCCGGAGGAACTGGAGCAATCGCAGGTACAATTGCATCAGACGCCTGCCTCTCTCCGTCGGAGTTGCTCGAGCACGACCGCAGCCGCACGCGCGGAGGCTCCCGGAGATCCGAGCAACGCTCGGACACGGGCCATCTCTGTGCGCATCCATTCACGGCAGGACGCATCGTCAAGGATCCGCTTGGCCTCTTCGGCAAGACGGGCTGGCGTAGCCTGATGCTGGATCAGCTCGGGAATAAACGGTCGGCCGGCCACGATGTTGGCCAACCCGATGCTGCGGACACGTACCAGCAAACGAGCGAGTAGATATGTGAACCAGGAGTGCTTGTACGCAATCACCATCGGGGTTCCGATGATCGCCGCCTGGAGCGTCGCGGTGCCGGACGCGATGAATAATAGATCGGCCGCCGCCATGACCCCGTTCGGATCGCGCGGCACCAGCCGGACATCCAGCCCGGCTTCGTCGCATGCGCGCTTGATGGCTTCCTGACTCACCGTATCGGCGACGGCCAGAATCAATCGAATCGGTCGGCCCTCTTGCTGGAGCAGACGGGCGGCCTTCAGAAAGACCGGCAGCAAGTCCTTTACCTCCCTGGTCCGGCTCCCAGGCAGGAGACCGAGCACACAGGCATCCCGCGGAAGGCCGTAGGCGGCCCGCACCTTCTCCCGGTCATAGGACTCGGCTACATCGTCCATGAGCGGGTGCCCCACGAAGCTGCAGGGAACGCCGGCCTGCCGGTAGAGCTCCTCTTCGAACGGCAGCACCACCAACACGTGATCGACCCGTCGCTGCATCCACCGCATGCGGCGAGGACGCCATGCCCAGATCTGCGGCGCGATGTAGTACACCACGCGAAGTCCGGCCTGCTTGGCAATACGGGCAAAGTGGAAATTCAGGCCAGGATTGTCGATGAGGACGACGAGATCAAACGAGCCCTCTCGCAAAATCCGTCTGATGGTGAGTATCCGCCGTGCCAGGGTACGGACGGCGGAAAGTCCGATCAGCCCGATCACGTCTAGATGGCCGATGTCCTGGACCAAGTCTACGCCGGCGGCCCGCATACGGGATCCGCCCACCCCCAGAATCGCGAGACCCGGCGCCTGCGCCCTCAGGGCTAAGGCCAAATTGGCGCCGTGCAGGTCGCCGGAGGCTTCACCCGTGATGATAAGGATGCGTGGCAATTTCATTCATGATGGCATACGCCAGCTCCAGCGCAGCCATACCCTCCTGTCCCGAAACCAACGGTGCGGCGCCCGTACGGATTGAATCGAGAAAGGCTTCCAATTCGAGCTTCAGCGGTTCGCGCCCATCGCCCCGGACCTGTTCCGTCAGAACTTCATGGCTCCCCGATATCCCCATGGTCCGCCGGCCCACTACCGCAGTTTGCTTGGCCAAATCGATCATCACGAAACCTTCCGGCTCCCAAACACGCACCTCGCGGACCTTGGATTCGGCCACGCGATTCGCGCTGAACGTCGCGATACAGCCGTTTTGGAAAACGACCCGCGCCTGCGCCACATCGGTCGTAGGCGAGAGCATCGCAAGTCCGTCTGCCTGCACTTCACGCACCGGCACGCCGACCAACCCAAGAACAAGATCCAAATCGTGGATCATCAGGTCCAACACCACATCCACGTCCGCCCCGCGGGAAGTAAACGGCGCCCAGCGTTGACACTCGATAAGGAGCGGCGCTTTGATGGCTCCCCGCGTCGCGCGGAAGGCCGAATTGAAACGCTCAATGTGCCCCACCTGCAACGTCACCTTCCGAGTCGAAGCGGTAGTGACGAGATCGCGCGCTTGGTCCACGGTTGCCGTGAGCGGCTTCTCCACCAGCACATGCAGACCCGCCGTCAGGCAGGTCCGCGCGATCTCGTGATGGAGAAGCGTCGGCGCCACCACGCTGACAGCGTCCACCTCCTCGATCAGTTTCCGGTAGTCGGTCATCGCCTGACAGCCGTGTCTCGCGGCGACCGACTCCACTCGTTTTTTGTCCACGTCCGCGACGCCCACCAAGCGAGATCCAGGAAGCTCCGCGTAGACCCGCGCATGGTGCTGCCCGAGTGATCCCACCCCGATCACGCCGACGCGCAGTTCTTTCATCGTGCAAGGCCCACGATCGCGATGCCGGCTCGATCGGCGGCATTGATGGCTTCTTCCCGATCCAAGAAGACTGCCTTTCCGGCTTCGATGGCCAACACGACCGCGCCGCTTTCAGCCATCGCCCGGATGGTCCCCGGACCGACGGCCGGCAGGTCAAAGCGTCGGTCCTGCTGAGGCTTGAACCGTTTCACGACCACTGCGCCCGAGCGCGCCAGCTTCCCGCCCCTCCGAATCGTTTCATCAGACCCTTCGACCGCTTCTACCGCCACCACTACCCGGTCCTTCACCACTACGCACTGACCGATGTCGAGGCGGCCGACGACCTCGGCCATCTCCCAGCCGAACTCGATGTCACGCCATTCCTTTTTGGTAGGCGCCCGCTTGGTGAGTGTGCCTTCCTCCACCAGTAAACCATCCAGACCGAACGTTGATTCCCGTATCTTGATGCCCTCATCTTCCAGTTCAGCGGCGAAGGCGCGCAGCAAGGCGTCGTCTTTGCGGACGGTCACGCGTCGGAGGAGCGCAAGCGAGCGGAGGTCGAACCGGATATTGGAAAACAGGTGCGTCTTCTTGACGCCGCCGATCATGACGGCCTGGCGGACGCCATCCTGCTTGAAGGCCTTGATCAGCCGCCCAAGTTGGCCCAGTGCGACCCAGTGAATCCGGTCCACGACCCGCTCGAGCGAAGGGTCAGCTTCCCCAGTAAAAGCCACCGCCGACACACGGTAGCCGAGCCGGCGGGCGTTCTCGGCGAAGAGGAGCGGAAAGCGGCCGTTGCCGGCGATCAATCCGATCCATTCGGCTTGCGCGTCCGGCACCAGTGCCCTTTCACTCCTCCTCGCGTTCATCAGAACCTTTGCAGACGCCGCGCTTCGTGCCATCCAGAAAAGCCAGCAGGGCCTGCACATCCTCGGACTCGCCGAATTCGTCACGGACCTTCTTGACGGCTTCGGCCAGCCGGAGATCCGACCGGAATAGCGCCAGGTAGACCTGCTTGAGCAGCCGGATACGGTCATCGGAGAACCCATGGCGTTTCAGCCCGATCGTGTTGACGCCGAAAAGCCGAGCGCGATAGCCGCCGGCCGCCCGCATAAACGGAGGGACATCCTGCCCGACCGCCGAACAGCCGCCGATCATGCTGTAGTGCCCGATCCGGACGAACTGGTGAATTCCGACCAGCCCTCCCACGATGGCATGATCGCCGATCGTGATGTGGCCGGCCAGCGTGGCGGCATTCGCCATCACGACATGGTCGCCGATGTGGCAGTCGTGGGCGATGTGCACATACGCCATCAGCACATTGTGATTTCCCAGGCTCGTCACACCTCCGCCAAACACCGTGGCACGGTTGACGGTCACGTACTCCCGGAGAATGTTGTGGTGGCCGATCCGGACGTAGGTCTCCTCCCCGTTGTACTTCAGGTGCTGCGGCGGCGCGCCGAGCGAGACGAAGGAATGGATCTGGCAGTGTTCCCCCACCTCGGTCCATCCCTCGATCACAACATGCGGATCAATGCGGGTACTCCGTCCGATGCGCACGTGCTCCCCGATCACGGTGTACGGTCCCACCGTCACATCCTCGCCCAGCTCGGCCTTGGGATGCACGATGGCGGTCTGATGCACACGGGCGCTCACGGTTCAACCTCCGGCGCCGATGACCCGTCCGTAATCATCGCCATCAGCTCGGCCTCGCAGACAAGGGTGTCGTCCACGAAGGCCTCCCCCCGCATCTTCCAGTAGGGATGGCGGGCCCGCAGGACATCCACCACAAACCGCAACTGGTCGCCGGGCGTGACCGGTTTTCGGAATTTGGCCTTTTCGATTCCCATGAAGTACACCAGCTTGGCGCCTGCTTGATTCGCCGACTTGAAGGCGAGGATCCCTCCCACCTGTGCCATCGCCTCGATGATCAGGACGCCCGGCATGATGGGCCGGCCGGGGAAGTGCCCCTGAAAGAACGGTTCGTTGATCGTCACATTCTTAATGCCGACCACCCGCTTGCCGACCTCCAGTTCCTCGATGCGGTCCACCAAGAGGAACGGATAGCGATGAGGCAGGATCGCCTGGATATCGGTGCTGCTCAGACACAAGGCATGACTACTTTCCTGGTTCACTTGGCCCCCTTCGCGTCCAATTCCTTGATCACGCGGTCCGTGAGATCAAGAGAGGGATGACTGTAGATGATCAGCGAACCGGCGCCATTATCCCCCTTTTCCACCACCAAGGTGATTTTCTCCTTATCAGCGATTCCCCGGATGACCTGTTCAAGGCCCTTGTTGAATTCATCCAGCGTCTCTTTTTTCTTGACCTGGACCTCCTGGTTCAGTTGCTGGACTTTCCGCTGATACTCTACCATCTTCTGGCGGAACTTCTCTTCCTTCTCTTTCTTGGCCTCGGCGCTCAAGACCGCGCCCTGCTTGACCAAGTCCTCCTCCATCTTTTTAAGTTCTTCTTCTTCCATATCGATGAGCTTTTGGCGCGTCTTGACGTATTCCTGCAGTGAGTCTTTGATCTTCTTGCCGGACTTGGTTTGATCCAGCACTTTTTGCGGTTCGATCACGCCGATTTTTAATTCCGCCGCCCAGACCGGCGCCCACCACACCACTGCGATCGCGACCCCAACCGCCAAGATCCCGCTTCCGTGCTTCATGACCATGTCCCTTTCTCATCCATGGGGCAATCCACGCCCCCGCTAAAAGAGCGCACCGACCGAAAACTCGAACACGCCCGTGTGTTCTCCTGCGCGCGGAGAAAGATTAATTCCGTACGCCACCCGGAGAGGACCGAACGGCGAGATCCACCGCCCCTCGAGGCCCGCCGACTTGCGCAAGTTCAAACCCAGCGGTTCCCCATCATCGAACCCCTTCCCGTAATCGAAGAATAACACTCCTTTGACCTTCAACTCAGGAATCAACGGAAAAATGTAGTCGAAGTTGAAGATCAGCTGCTTGTTGCCTCCCAATGGGGTGAAATCAGGAGCCACGGGGCCGGCCCGACCGAAACTGAATCCCCGCATGGTCTGGATGCCGCCCACGAAGAACCGGTCACCGACCGGAAGCTGACTGCCGGCTTCGTAGGCATGGGCGACGCCGAGCCGAACACGCGGGTTAAACACGGTATCCCACACCACTGGGAAGTACCATGAAGTGTCTCCGATCACCTTGTAGAAATCGTTGCTGCCCCCGAGCACGCTCCCCGCAAACTCCGTAGTCAGGGCGTGGCGCGCGCCGGACTTGGGATCCACATACACGTCCCGCGTGTCGCGCGCGACACCCAGGATAATCGCGCTCGTCGTGGACGTCCCGAGTTGCTCTTGGACCAAGAACGGAAGATCGGAAACCGGAGTGCTCGTCGTCCCTCCTCCACCGAGGAAGAGCTGGCCGGAAAGATCGTTGGAAATCTCGAGCTTCTCAAGCAGGTACGTCGCACTTCCGCTCAGGTATTCCGAGAACCACTTGCCAATCACAATGTCGGCGCCTTGCCGCCGTTCAAAGTACGAGGTGTAAAACGTCTGACGGGAGAACAAGTCAACCTGCGCCGACAGCGCCTCGTCGAACAGGTAGGGCTCCCGGAAGGTCACGACTCCATACGTCCGCGCCTGGCCTAACTGGCCACGAATTTTCAGGAGCTGGCCCCGGCCGAACAGGTTGCCTTCCGTGATGTCGGCCACTATTCCCAGCTTATCGAGCGAGCTGTAGCCGCCGCCTACGCTGAAGGTTCCGGTGGACTTCTCCTTGACCTTCACGTCCAGATCGACCGTGTTCGGATCGACCTGCTTCGGGATGATCTCGACCGTCTCAAAGTAGTTCATGTTGTTGAGCCGTTTGAAGCTCAGCTTCATGGCCTCCGTATCGATCAACTCGGCCTCGTTCACGCGTAGTTCCCGTCGGATCACCTTGTCGCGGGTCTTATCGTTGCCGGAGATGTTGATGTGTCGGACACGAATCAGTGCGCCTTCTTTGACTTCGAAAATGACCGCGGCGGTCTTGGACTCAGGGTCCGGGAGAATCTGGGGGTTCACGTCCGCAAACGCGTACCCCTTCACGCCATACAGATCCGTGGCGCGGGTGATGTCCTCGCGAACCTCCGCCATCCGGACGACGTCTCCCTCTTTCAACTTGCTCCCGGTCCGAAGCTCCGACTCCGGAAAGAGCGTTTGTCCCTTGTAGCTGATCTTCGCGAACCGGTATTGCGACCCCTCCTCCACAGGAAACCGGATCGTAAACCACTGCTTGTCGTCGCTCAACTCCACCTTGGGCGTGCCGATCTTGACGTCGAGATACCCTTCGTCGAAGTAGGCCTGGCGCAGCCGCTCAACGTCGTTGGTAAGCTCGTCCTTTTTGTAAATCCCGGAATCGTCCCACCAGGAGATGAGCCAGAAGTACTCCCGCGTGAACAGCGGTTTCTTCAGTTTCTTGACCGGGATGGCCTTCGCGCCATCGAAGGCGACGGTCTTGATGCGGGCCCTGGGGCCTTCCTTGATGAAAAAGGTCAGCGATTTCCGTTCACCGTCCAGGGACTTGATGACCGGAACCAGACGGGCGCTGAAATAGCCTTCTTCCTCATACAACAATCGCAGACGCTCGACGCTGTCCTTGATTTGCTGCTGATCCAGAAAAGACTGGGTGCGGACCGTCAGTTTCTCCGTGAGCTTCTCGTCTTTAATATTGTCATTGCCGTCGAAAAGGATTTCCGTCACGAAGGGTTTTTCCGTGACGATGAAGATCACGGCTATCCCCCCTGCTACAGGCTCGGTTTCCACGCGGACATCTTCGAAGTACCCCATCTGATACAAGGCTCGAATCTGTTCTCGGATCCTTTCCGTGGTAAAGCGCTCGCCCTCCTTCAGCGTGAGGCGGCCCTTGATGGCGGGGACTTCGATCCGTTTGTTTCCCTGGATTCGAATGGACCGGACCTGCTGGCCGGACTCCTGAGCCATGGCGATTCCTTGGCTGATGACCCAGATGAAGCCTCCCACGAGCACGATCCAGATCCCCAATAGCGTAGTCACTCTAAGGACCGCACCAACTCCTGTAAGCAACGGCCACGCCAGGTTTTGACCGGGACGGTCCGCCCCTTTCGTGCGGCAATACTGCACCGTCCTGGAACCCCCTCCCGATCGCCATAACTGCCTCCGGCAGCGTACCGAAGACATGCCTAAAACTGCGCAAAATGCGAGGAAATTCTACAGATTACCTCAAGGGAAGTAAAGGGAAAAAGGCCGGATGGAGACCTCGGCACTCAGCTTGACTTTGCGGGGTACCGCCCGTAAAATCCGATTGTTATGGCATTGTCTAAGGTCTCCAAGGCCATCATCCCAGCCGCTGGCCTCGGAACCCGCTTCCTTCCAGCCACCAAAGCCTCCCCCAAAGAGATGCTCCCACTGGTCGATAAGCCCTTGATTCAGTATGCCGTGGAGGAGGCGGTCAGCGCCGGGATTCAACACATCATCGTCATCACAGGTCGGGGGAAACGTGCCATCGAGGACCATTTCGATCTATCGTTCGAGCTGGAAGAAGTCCTGAGAGAGAGTGGAAAAGAAAAAATGCTCCATGAGATCCGCAGGATTTCGGAACTGGCCAATTTCTCCTACATCCGCCAGCGGCAGCCTCATGGGCTGGGGCACGCCATCCTCTGCGCCAAACATCTCCTCGGCGATGAGCCCTTCGCTGTCATCCTCGGAGACGAAATCATCGACGCGCCTGTTCCTGCAATTGGACAATTGATAGAACTCTATGAAGAACTCGGCACCCCCATCCTGGGCGTGTACGAAGTCGCGCCGGAGGAAGTGTCCAGCTACGGCATTATCTCTTCCCAGCCCGTTCGTCCGGGCCTTTTCAAAGTCACCGATTTGATCGAAAAACCGACGCCGCAGGAGGCGCCCTCCCGGCTGGCCGTGATCGGCCGCTATATCCTGCCCGCCACGATCTTTTCCGTTTTGGAGAAAACGCAACCGGGCAAGAACCAGGAAATCCAGCTCACCGACGCACTGCGCACCCTAGCGCATGCAGCGCCGATGCACGCCGCTCTCATCAACGGCAGCAGGCACGACGCCGGCGACAAGCTCGGCTTTCTGAAAGCCACCGTCGCGTTCGGGCTCAAGAATCCCGAACTGGGTGCCCCTTTCGCCCAGTATCTGAAGGGGCTTCGCCTCTAGAAATAGGGTGTTCATGGCTGAGCAGGCTCAAGGCGAACTGTCCCGGACGGAGATTCCTGACCGTCTCCCTCTTCTTCCGATTCGTGACATCGTTGTGTTTCCCTACATGGTTCTTCCGCTGTTCGTCGGCCGTGAGATGTCGGTCAAGGCCATCGAAGCGGCATTGGCGGGAAATCGGATCATCATGCTGGCGGCCCAGCGCTCGCTGGAAGTCGAGAACCCCCAACCGGAGGATATCTATTCTGTCGGGACGGTGGGGATGGTGATGCGAATGCTCAAACTGCCCGACGACCGGATCAAGATCCTGGTCCAAGGATTGGCCAAGGCCCGCATTGAGGAGTTCATACAGACCGAGCCCTTCTTCGAAGTCCGTCTGAGGCAGCTCCCCGAGGTCAAAGTTCAAGGCCAGTCCCTGGAGGGCGAAGCCCTGATGCGGACGGTGAAAGAGCAGCTCGAGCGCCTTGTGAGCCTGGGCAAGATTCTGATGCCGGACGTCATGGTCGTCATCGAGAACCTCCAGGATCCCGGCCGGCTCGCTGACATGACTGTCTCGAACCTCGGACTCAAAGTAGACGCCACCCAAGAGGTCTTGGAGATAGAGGATCCCATCGTCCGCCTCCGACGCGCCAGCGAGCTCCTCGGGGCGGAAATCGAAGTCCTCTCGATGCAGCAGAAAATCCAGGCCGAAGCCAAAGGCGAGATGGACAAAACCCAGCGGGAATATTTCCTGCGTGAGCAGCTCAAGGCAATCCAAAAAGAGCTGGGCGAACTGGACGAACGGGCCGAAGAGGTGGCCGAGTTCCGGAAGAGCATCAAAGACTCCAAGATGCCCGAGAAGGTCCTCAAGGAAGCCGAAAAACAGCTCAAGCGCCTGGAGAAGATGCATCCGGACACCGCCGAAGCGGCTACGGTACGGACCTACCTTGAGTGGCTGGTGGAATTACCCTGGAGCAAGAAGACAAAGGACACGCTCGACATTAAAGCCGCCGCCAATGTCTTGAACGAAGACCACTACGACCTGGAAAAAGTTAAAGAACGTATCCTGGAGTACCTGGCCGTCCGGAAAATGAAGGAGAAAATGAAGGGTCCGATCCTCTGCTTCGTCGGCCCACCCGGTGTGGGCAAAACTTCGCTGGGGAAATCCATTGCGCGGGCGCTGGGCCGGGAGTTCGTCCGAATCTCACTGGGCGGCATCCGGGATGAGGCCGAGATTCGCGGCCATCGCCGGACGTATGTGGGTGCCATGCCCGGCCGCATCATCCAGGGCATCAAGCAGGCAGGCACCGCCAACCCGGTGTTCATGATGGATGAGGTGGACAAGGTGGGAGCTGATTTCCGCGGTGATCCATCGGCCGCCCTGCTGGAGGTCCTGGACCCGGAGCAGAACCACGCGTTCAGCGACCATTACCTGGGCGTGCCGTTCGACCTCTCCGAGGTCATGTTTATCACCACGGCCAATCTCATGGACCCGATCCTCTCGGCCCTGCGTGACCGCATGGAGATCATCGAGATTCCCGGCTATTCTCAAGAGGAGAAAATCGGCATTGCCAAGCGGTTTCTGATTCCCCGCCAGCTGACCGAGCACGGCATCACCGAGAAGCAGATCACCTTCACCGATCGGGCGCTTCACCGGATCGTCGGAGACTATACCAGAGAAGCGGGAGTTCGGAACCTTGAGCGCGAGATCGCCAACGTGATGCGCAAGGTGGTCAAGAAGATCGCCGAGGGAGAGGACCAACTCTACGCCATCACACCGACGTCCCTTCCCAAATACCTGGGCGTGCCCAGGCACCACAAGGAAAGCGAAGAGAAGAAGGACCTGATCGGCGTCGCCACCGGCTTGGCCTGGACCGAAGTCGGCGGAGACATCATCCACATCGAAGCGACGATCATGAAAGGCAAAGGCACCCTGACCCTGACCGGTCACCTGGGTGACGTCATGAAAGAATCGGCGCAAGCCGCTCTCAGCTATGTCCGGGCGCGCGCGCGCCAATTGGGTCTCAAACCGGATGTCTTCGCGCAACATGACATCCATATCCATGTCCCGGCCGGTGCGATTCCGAAAGACGGGCCCTCCGCCGGCATCACCATGGCCACCGCGCTCACCTCCGCCTTTACCAACAGGCCGGTGCGCCATGAGCTGGCCATGACCGGGGAAGTCACCCTGCGGGGGCGGGTCCTGGAGATCGGCGGGCTCAAGGAAAAGATCCTGGCGGCCAAGCGGGTCGGTATCTTCAAAGTGATCCTTCCCAAGAAAAACCAGAAAGACCTGGTCGACATCCCCAAACATCTCCTGAAGGGAATGACTTGCATTTTCGCCGAGACGATGGACGAAGTCCTGGGAGCGGCCCTGCGTCGCGCACCGGTTCCCGGTGGAGTTCACGCGAAACCCGCCGCCCACCCGCGCCGATCATCGATGAGCCGGCGACCCGTCGCCGCCGCTTCCTCCCGTCAACACGGCTGATGCGCCGAAGCCACATCGGCGAGTTCGAACTGCTCCAACGCCTCCGGCAAGCGACACGAGTCCCGCGCGCGTTAAGGGGATCGGTCGTGGCGGGAATCGGCGATGACGCTGCCGTCCTAAAACTCCGGCCAGGACATGTCTTGCTGGCGACTACCGACTTGCTTGCCGAGCACATTCACTTCGATATGACGTGCACCTCCTACCGGCAGCTCGGATACAAGGCCGCCATGGTCAATTTCAGCGACATCGCGGCGATGGGAGGCATCCCTCGCTTCGTGCTGATGGCCCTGGCCCTCACTCCGCGCGAGTCGTCCCGTGATGTCGAAGCGCTGTATGCGGGAGTGCACGCCGCGTGCCGACGGGCCGATGTGGCAATTATCGGCGGCGACACCTCGGCCTCGCGCCGCGATTTGTTCTTGACGATCGTCGTGCTGGGAGAGTCCGCGCCCCGTGAGGTGCTTCGACGGTCAACCGCCCATGCCGGCGACTATCTCTTTGTGACTGGCACTGTGGGTGATGCGCAGGCCGGATTGGAACTGTTGCAGGCGCGCAAGCGCACCAGTTCCTACCTGACTGGCCGTCACTTGGCGCCGACGGCACGGCTACGTGAGGCCCGGCTGCTGGTCGAGAACCGGCTGGCCAGCGCGGCCATTGACCTGTCGGATGGATTGGCGGGAGACGTGCGGCACATCTGTGAGGAGAGCGGAGTCGGTTGCCTGTTAGACGCCCGGAAGTTCCCGTTGTCGCCGGCGCTCCTCACCCATGCACGGAGCCGGCGACGGAATCCGATCGCGTATGCGCTCAGCGGCGGGGAAGACTATGAACTGCTGTTTGCCGTTCCCCCGCCCAAAGTCCGACGCGTCGAGGCGCTCATCAGCCGTCGGCGGCTGCGAGCGACTGCCATCGGTCGAATCGTCCCGGCAAGTCAGGGACTTCGCATCATTGGGACCAACGGCTCTGTTCGTCCGCTGGCCGCCAAGGGCTATGAGCACCGCGTGGGATGATATCCTTCTCCGTCATCAAGGAGAAGCTCCATCAGGTTCTGCACCTGGGCGACTCACCCCAACGCACTGCTCTGGCCTTTGCCGTCGGGGTCTTCATCGCCTTTTCTCCCACTTATGGCCTCCACTTTGTCACCGCGCTGCTCTGCGCCTGGGCCTTTCGCTTAAACCTCGTGGCCTTGATGGCGGGCAATCTCGTCAACAACCCTTGGACCTTCGTGCCGATCGTCGCTGGCAGCATATGGGTGGGCTTGCTCCTGGACCCGGTCGGTCCCCCGCCCAACATTGATTGGATCGCGTTCAAGTCCCTGCTGTTGGTGGATAAGTTCCGGATCCTGTGGGATCACTTCTATCCCTATCTGGTCCCCTTCGTCGTAGGACACGTGCTTCTGGGGACTATCGGAGCGATCATCGGATACATTCTGCTCTAAACCACCGAGAAGGACCTCATCGATTCACCCTGGGCCCAGCGACTCCGCTATATCTACCAACTCCAGAGCGCCCGGTGGGTCTATCCGTCGGCCGAGCATAGTCGCTTCGTCCACTCGCTTGGCGCCATGCACGTCGCCGGCCGGTTCGCACGGCACCTCTATCCCTTTTTAGCCAAGGTCATCCGGGACGTCCCCTCGGCCAACTATATCGAAGAGCTGCTCCGCGTCACCGCCCTCGTCCACGACATCGGACACGGACCGTTCTGCCATTTCTTCGATGAGAATTTCCTCGAACAGTTCCACCTGACCCATGAGAAACTCGGACAACTCATCATTCGAGAGCACCTCGGCCCGACCATCCGGAGGATCCGCCGGAGTCCTTCGGGGCCCTTCGCCAAGGGCGAGGAACTGGACCCCAACCAGGTCGCGCATCTCATCCTGAAGGAAAAAGGCAAGGACAGTTCGCGGATGCCGCGATGGCTGAACTTTCTCCAACCCATCATCTCCGGCAGCTATACGGGGGATAACCTGGATTATGTCCTCCGCGACTCGTACATGTGCGGCGTGGCCGTCGGTCCGGTGGACCTCAGCCGGCTCATCCATTACACGATGATCACCGACAAAGGCTTCACCATCCACAAAACCGGTCTGCCCGCGCTCCAGATGTTCTTGAACACACGGATGTACCTGTACTCCAACGTGTACTACCACCGGACGACGCGGGCGATTGACATCCACCTCCGCGAGATTTTCGGCGACACGATGCGGCTCGTCTTCCCGCACGACCCGCGCAAGAAGATGGAGGAGTACCTGCACCTCACAGACTGGTCCTTGTTGGAGGAAGTCCGGGGATGGACGAAGTCCCGGCAAGCGACGCGTCGACGGCTCGGCGAAGAGTGGGCCCTCGTCCTCGGCCGTGACGTCAAATGGAAAATGGCCTACAACACAATCCTGAAAGAAAAGGGGCAGGAACGTGGGATGGACTTTCCGAGCCGTGAGCAGTTCGAGAAGCAGATCCAGAAGGAGTTGCCGGGCAAACTTCAGCAGGTGCCCTTCAAGGTCGACATGGCTCCCTTGGATCCTCGGCCCGATCCCAAAGACACGCGGGGGGTCCCTCTCTACGTTTACGATTCAGGCACGCAAACTGTTTCAACGGAGCCGTTGGAAGAATTCCTGGATCTCCTCCCGACGCGTCTTATTCAATTCCGCATCTATGCCCTTAACCACGCCTCCGATTCGGAGTTTTCCAGAGCCGCCTCCACCGTACTCAACAAGGCGCCATCCAGCATTCCGACCAACCTCTAAGGCCTGCATGCCAACGTTTAAAAGCGGCGCCTTCGCGCAACAATGTTTCTCAGCCCATCCCCTCTCGTTGAGCTTCAAAGCCTTGCTGCCGCCGGACC
>WNGA01006425.1_pt1 | contig 16751 bp, 15 predicted proteins | sample 5400061 | NCBI WGS metagenome assembly WNGA01 (sample SAMN13153366, study PRJNA577476) | soil metagenome | isolation source: 100 cm soil or saprolite under grassland replicate 2 | place: USA:California | collected 2016-06-15 | reverse complement strand
CACGCAGCACAGATACGGCAGCCACAAACCTCAGCGCCGATCTGTTGGCGGTTCGATTCCCTATCAGGCAAAAATCTCTCTGGCTGCATCGGCGTGCCATATCAGCCCACGGGCGATCCTCCAAGCTGTTGGTGCGCCAACAGACACCTGTTGGCACCAACAGGTGTTGCCCGCTGTGGTCACAGCCCACCAACAGGCCCGGCCCTTCGGCCACCAACCGCCAACAGCCGACCAACAGGTACGCTCGCCGACCAACAACCTGTCATGACAGGCCCCTCCTGGAGCCCTTCGTAGGTGACGGCACCCGCAGGTGCCACCATGCCAGAGGGCTCACCAGGAGGACGCGCACGCGCATGCCTGACGACCGCCAGGCCGAGCCGTCGATCGTGGTCCTCCCACCAGTGCTCCTGCCGATGGACGCCCAACGTGAGCGCCGCGCCGTGGAGCTGCTCGCCGAGCTTCTGGCCGACCTGCTCGACGAGCCATCATCCCTATCCAGCGGCGACCAGCACGTCAACGACTGAAGGAGCGGCATCTCGACTCCTTTGGCGTGCCTGCAACAACCGCATTCGCGTATCCCGAAGGCTCGCGGTATTCGCCGTGAATACTCGGCCGCGCATAGCGGGCTCGAAAACCGAATTTGAATTCTAGGCGAAATTATGAGAAAATAGACATAGAAATTTCTTTGACGCGCACCGACGACCTTCCCCGAAACGGCGCTTGCGTCTATTTCTCCCCACCTTTACGCCGCTCGACGGTCACGCCCAGGAGGTCGCCACGATGGCCGCGCGTACCAGCCGCTCCAACCGCACACGTCGCCAATCACACAACAACGGTATCCCAACGCCGGGCGACACCCTCCGCGCACGGAAGTACCGCCGCCGCTCCACCAACGAAGAGAACCAGCCCTACTCCATCGAGGCCCAAGACGCCGGCCTGGACCCATACATCCAGAGCCAGCCAGGCTGGGTCGCCGACGGCGAATACGAAGACGACGCCAGCGGCGCCACCATGGACCGCGAGGGACTCCAGCGGGCACTCCGGGACGCCAAAGCCGGACTCTACGACGTGCTGCTGGTCTACCGACTCGACCGCCTCACCCGCTCCATCCGCGACCTGCTGATCATCGTCGACATCCTCGACGAGGCCGGCGTCGCCCTCGTCTCCGCCACCGAGCACTTCGACACCCAGACCCCCATCGGCCGCATGGTCATGCGCATCCTGGCCATCTTCGCCGAGTTCGAGCGCGACATGATCATCGACCGCGTCATCGGCGGCATGGAACGAAAGGCCGCCCGCGGCGGCTGGACCGCCGGGTCCCACCCCTTCGGCTACTCCCCCGAGACCCGACCCGACGGCACCAGGACCGGCTTCCTGGTCCCCAACCAGCACGCCTCGCTGGTGGCCATCATCTTCGAGCTGTACGGCCGCAGGAACCTCGGCGCCCACGCCATCGCCCACTGGCTCAACCAGCAGGGCCACCGAACCCGCAACCACAAACCCTGGAACCACAAGGCCGTCCTGCAGCTGCTCAGAAACCGCGCCTACATCGGCGAAGTCTGGTTCCGTGACACCTGGCACAAAGCCCCCCACCGGCCCCTCATCAAGCCCGAGCTGTTCGACACCGTGCAGGACCTGCTCGCAGAACGCGGCGACGACCACCCCGGACAAGTCGCCAACCGATCCGACTACGACCTGGCCGGCCTGATTTACTGCAGCCGCTGCGGCAAGCGCTACATCGGCAACGCCGCCCACGGCAGAAACGGCCGCTACCGCTACTACACCTGCTACTCCCGGCAGCGCTACGGCACTGCCACCTGCCCCGCCGACCGCCTCCCCGCCGACCAGCTCGAACACGCCATCCGCGACGCGCTCCTGGCGACCTACCAGCGCGGCGACCTGTTCCACCAAGCCGTCGTCCAGGCACACCGACACGCGGCCGCCCACCAGCAGCGCCACACCGCCGAACTGGCCACCATCCAGGCCAAGCTGCACCAGACCGACCAGGCCATCGACCGCTACCTGGACGCCTTCGAGCACCGCACCATGCCCGACGACCTCTGCCGCCCCCGACTGGAGAAGCTCAGCGCACAACGAGACCAGCTCCGCGTCCGCGAGCAACAACTGCGAGACCTGTTGGCCACCAACACCACCGCCGCCCCCGACCCGGCAGCGCTGACAGCACTCCGAAGGCGCATCCAGGACATCTTCGCCAGGGGCAACGGGCCAACCCGCAAGGCCCTGCTGAAGACCCTGATCGCCGAGATCAAGGTCGACAACCGCCATACCATCCGGCCGTTCTTCTACGTCCCCACGCTGACCAGCAACAACAAGCCCCAGGTCGCGGTTCGCGACCCGGGGCCTCAAGTGGAGGTGGGGGGACTCGAACCCCCGTCCCACGACGTCGTCCCAGGGCTTCTCCGAGCGCAGCCACCGGGTTGATCTCGGACCTGGGTTGTCCGGTGGCACCGCATCCAGGTCCCAGCCCGCTTAGATGTTCCCGAACGGGAGCGGGCACCCCGATCGGGTGGAGCCTGCTATCGACGCCCGACCCGCTCCCACAGGCGAAAGAGCGGCGGACGGCCACCTAAGAAACCTTAGGCAGCGAGCGCGTAGTTGTTCTTGGCGCTTGTTGTTTCGCGGTTTGATACGGAGCCCCGCGAACTCCGGCTCGCTTCCCCTGAGTCGATCCGCCACGGTCGAACCCAGGCACCCCCATATGTAGTTGTTCAGAATGCTTCCCGGCGACCGCCGGGCACCCCCATTGTAGCGTCCCGCGCCGCCGCGACGTTCCGAGTCGAGGTCAGCCGCGGGTCCGGACCTTGCGGATCCTGTCCATCTCGCGGGCGGCGTCCCGCTTGGCGATGGCCTGGCGCTTGTCATAGGCGCGCTTGCCCTTGGCCACGCCGAGCTCCACCTTGACCAAGTGGTGCTTGAAGTACAGCCGCAGCGGCACCAGCGTCAGGCCGCGCTCGGCGACGCGGCGCGCGAGCTGGTCGATCTCCTTGCGGTGCAGCAGCAGCTTGCGAGGGCGGACCGGCTCGTGCCCTTCGTAGCCTATGTGGGAATAGGCGGGGATCTGCATGTGCAGGATCACCTCGCCGCGCTCCACCTCGGCGTAGGCGTCCTGCAGCGAGGCTCGGCCCTCCCGCAGGGTCTTCACCTCGCTACCGCGTAGCTGGATCCCCGCCTCGATGGTGTCGAGGATCTCGTAGTCGTGCCGGGCACGCCGGTTCGTGGCCACCGTGCCCGGCGGCTCCCGTCTGGGCAAGGCTCGCCTCGTCCTCCCGTCGTCCGCCGGCCCTTACACGCGCACGTACTTGCGCAGCGCCAGGATGCTCGAGAGCGCGGAGGCGACCACCCCGAGGAACAGCAGGACCACGAAGGACTCGTACAGCTCGTGCCTGCCTGCGATCGGCAGGAGCTGAAGGATCGAGACCTGGTGGCGCACCCGGTCGAGGTACAGCATCCCCGCTCCGAGCAGCCCGAACGCCACCAGGGTACCGAGCAGTCCCGCGACGACGCCCTCGGCCAGGAACGGCAGCCGGATGTAGGTGTTGCTCGCCCCGACCAGCTTCATGATCTGGGTCTCCTTGCGGCGCGCGAAGGCGGCGACGCGCACCGTCACCACGATCAGCACCACCGCGGCGCCGCCGAGCACGCCCGACAGCACGAAGAAGGAGATCTTCGCCAGGTTCAGGATGGCGAACAGCCGCTCCACCAGTCTGCGCTGGTCGACCACGGAGTCGATCCCCGCGTTGCAGATCTCCTTGCCGCGCGAGTCGGTCCTGCCGGAGCAGAACAGGTCGTGGACCTGGTCGAACTGGTTGGGGTCGCGGAGCTTCACCCGGAAGCTCTCGGGCAGCACCGTGGGAGTGACGTTGCGCACCATGTCCGGGGAGTCGCGGAACTGGTCCTTGAAGCGCCCGTACGCCTGCTGCTGCGACTCGTAGAAGACGCGCTCGACGGCGGGCAGCTCGCGGATCTGGCTGCCGACGCTGCCACGCTGCTGGCTGGTGATGCCCTTGGCAAGGAAGACCGACACCTCGATCTTGTCCGACCAGTACCCACCCCAGAGGTTGACCTGCTTGCCCGCGAGCAGGGCGATCCCGAACAGGGTGAGGCTGATCGCCACGATGATCACCATGGCGCCTGCCAGCAGCAGGTTGCGCCGGAACCCCCGGTAGGCCTCGAAGAGGATGTATCTGAGCCTAGCCAAGGTCGTACACCCCCCGCTCCTGGTCGCGGATGACCTTGCCGTGCTCCAGCTCGATGACACGCTTGCGCATCGTGTCGACGATGCGCTCGTCGTGGGTTGCCATCAGTACGGTCGTGCCGGTCCGGTTGATGCGCTCGAGGAGCTTCATGATGTCCTGCGAAGTGCTCGGGTCGAGGTTCCCGGTGGGCTCGTCGCAGAGCATCAGCAGCGGGCGGTTGACGAACGCGCGCGCGATCGAGACACGCTGCTGCTCGCCGCCTGACAGCTCGTGCGGGAAGCGCTCGGCCTTGTCGTGGAGGCCGACCAGCTTGAGCACTTCGGGAACAGTGCGATAGATGGAGTGGCGCCGCGCGCCGATCACCTCGAGGGCGAAGGCGACGTTCTCGCGCACGGTCTTGTTGGGCAGGAGCTTGAAGTCCTGGAACACACAGCCGATTGCGCGGCGCAGCGCCGGGACCTTCCAGGAGGCCAGCCGGTTCAATTCCTTGCCGGCCACCCACATGCGACCCGCGCTGGGCCGCTCCTCCTTGATCAGCAGGCGGATGAAGGTCGACTTGCCGGAACCGGACTGGCCGACGACAAAGACGAACTCGCCCTTGCCGATATCTACCGAAACGTCGTCAAGGGCGATGACGTCGTTGCCGTACACCTTCGTGACGTGGTCGAGTTTGATCACGCTGCGAGCAACCTTTCGCTCTGGGGCTCCACATGGCTGGGGGGTGGGCTGGAGCCCGCGTGGCCATCGGCCGAGGCGAGACATTATCAAACCTGGAGGCGGAGCACCTATTCGGGGCGGCGAAAATGCGGGGCGCGCCGGCCCCGGGACACGCTCAGCCGGCGTCAGACCGCTTCGGCGGTCTGACGCCGGATGCCAGTCGCCTGAAGGAGCCGGGCAGCGCCGGCAGGACCAGGATGGCGAGGCCAAAGGCGGTGAATGCCTTGCCGGCGATCTCGACCGAGGTGTCGCGGTAGACAAGGCGGACGTGCGCCTGGGTCGGCACCACCACCATCAGCCCGGGCGAGAGCAGCCACGGCCCCTTGGCCCCCTCGGCGTGCCAGTTCGGGAAGTAGGAGACTTTCACGACGTGCGGCTCGCCGATGCGGTCGGTGGTGAAGTCGATGGCCTGGTCTGTCATAGTCGACGGGATCGTGCCCGGACGGGCCAGGGCCTGCCTGGGCAGGGCGGTGACCGGCAGCCTGCCAGGGTCGGCGAAGGCGGCCCTGGCGGCCGGATCACGCTTGGAGGCGAACGCCAGCGGGGTGTCGAGCCAGCTCGCGTTGCGGTACCAGGTGAGCGCGTTGTCGCGCCAGTCCGGGTCGTCGAACAGCACCGGCTTGTAGGACGGCACCTCCACCAGATGCCCGTCACCGACCTCGTAGATGGTGAACCTGCCGCTGGTCGCCACGACCGGCAGGTGGGCCTTGCGGGCCGCCCCCTTTGCCTGGTTGGTGTAGGCCACGTACCAGCGCACTCCGAACATCCGCAGGTGCCGCAGGCCGGTCGGGAAGTCGAAGCCGGGATACTGCACCCCCGGCACCGCCTGGGTCGCGGTCTGCGACGTCTCAGCCTGGTTGATGAAGTGGAACGGCCCGTTCAGGGAGGACTCGATCAGCAGGCCCTCCATGGTTGGCTGCTTGGTGAACACCGGGATGTTCTCGAGCGTGCGGGTCGTGCCGAAGCGCTCGTAGTCACGGTTGAACTCCCACATGACCCGGCCCTCCGGCAACCGGTTCAGGGTGCTGAACAGCGCGGTCGCCTCTGACCAGCCAGGCTTCACCTCGAAGCCGGAGTAGTTGTAGTCGGTCCAGCCGGGGATGTAGCCGTTGGCCCGGCCGGAGGACGGGTAGGACGCCACGATCGGCGTCAGCGCCAGGATCAGCACCACCAGGACGTAGCCGATCTGGACCGGCAGCCGCACGCCGCGCTGGAGGAGAGCGACCACCCGGCCAACTATCGCCGTTGCCCCGTAGGCGGCCACCAGCAGCTCGCACAGGTAGATCAGCGGTAACAGGCGGGCGTTCCACAGCGCGCCGCCGGGCACCAGCCGCGGCAGGGCCACGTAGACGAAGGCGGCCACCATCGCTGGCCAGGCGAACAGCAGGATGCGGCGCTCGCCGCGCGCGATCGCCACGGCCAGCCCGATCACGGTCAGGATCAGGTAGGGCCGGAGCGGGTCCGGCAGCAGGTAGCTGTAGTTGGTGAGCTGGTCCCACTTCATGTGCGCTGTGTAGGGCTGGCGCACGATGAAGGTCAGGCCCCAGAACGCCGACAGGCAGAAGGCCAGCCCGTAGATCCGGGCGAGCCGCCACAGCGCGCGCCCGACCGCCGCCAGCGGCAGCCGGAGCAGCAGCACCGAGCTGGCGATGATCAGCGAGATGGTGGTCAGGATGTGGGTCAGCACCACTCCGGCCGTCAGCACGCTCGCCAGCCGCCAGCCCTTGCCGTCCTCGACCGACCGGTACACCACCGCCATCGCCAGTGGCAGCAGCGCGAAGCTCAGGGCGAAGGGGAACTCCCCCGCCATGGTGCTGGCGATGTTGCCGCCCCAGATGTTGAACTGGTCGGTCTGCCCGGGGCCGATCTGGCTCATGAGCAGGAAGACCACGCTGGCACACGCGGCCAGCAGCGGCGCCGGCTCGCGCAACCGCAGCACGCGAAAGGCTCCCCAGCAGGTCAGCGGGAGCAGGAGCGGTCCAAGCGCGGTGATCAGCTTGAAGGCGATCTCGTTGCCGAGCAGTGGGGTGAGCGCGGCGATCGCCAGGTACGGCAGGGGAAAGTAGAAGGTGAGCATCGGGATGCCCGCGAACCACCCTGGCGCCCAACCGGTGAGCTGCCATCGTGGCAGCAGACCCTTGCGCAGGAACGTATCGATGTAGTGGTGCGATCCCATGTCCCCGCCCGCGGCGGTGGTGCGGGACAGGATAAGGTTCAGGTGCAGGATCTTTACGAGGACGACGTAGATGGCGACGAACCCGATCACCGTGAGAACCCGGTGCACCAGCGTCGCCCGGGCATGGGCCGCTGCGAGCCCTTTCTGTCGCGGCTGCTGCCGTGGGGCTGCGATCGTTGCCAAGCCTGCTCCTCGAGACTCGAAAGGTTTGTGCCTATGAAAGCAGGAACGGCGTGGTAATGCCGCCGTCGGTCGCATCCCACGCGGCAGGCACGCTCCCTCCGTGGGCTGGGGCGTGGCTCCCCGCTGGCGACCTCTCGCTCGCGGGCGACCGGACCGCGACGGTGTCGTTCGACCGGGAGGGCCGCTGCCGGCTGCTGCTGGTGCTCGATCGCGAGATCGACGAGGACGACGTGAGCGCCCTGGAGGAGGCAGCCGACGCCCTGCCATACCTCCAGCTCGGCGACCTGGAGGACGGCGCGGGCTACCCGGCGCGCCACGCCGACGCGTTCGCCCTGCCGCAGCCGTTGCCGGGCCTCGCCTTCAACTCCAGCGCGCAGGTCGAGCTGGTCGCCCGGCCGGGCGGCCGCCACCTGCCAGGCCGCATCGGCAGCTTCGGCCTGCCCACCCGGACCATCTTCGTCCCGGTCGAGGACGAGGCGGCACCTGAGGCTGACGCGGAGGGGAAGGCGGAGGCGCCGCCGACCTCGGCCGCGGCGGTTGAGACGGCCCCGGCGGTCGCCCCGGTGGAGCGGGCCCTCGCGGAGGTCGGGCGGCGGCTGCGGGCGCTGACCGGCCTCGAGGGCACGACCCTGTGCCTGATCGCGCTCGGCGTCGTCCTGGCCGGGTTCGTGGTGGTGTTCGTACGCCAGACGTGGGGCCTCCACCAGCACTTCGGCACCTACGGTTTCGACCTCGGCATCTACGACCAGGGCACATGGCTGCTGTCCCGGCTGCGCAGCCCGTTCGTCACCGTGCGCGGTCTCAACCTGCTCGGCGAGCACGCCTCCTACATCCTCATCCTGGTCGCGCCGCTGTACCGGCTCTGGGCCGACCCGCGGCTGCTGCTCCTGCTCCAAGTGGTCGCCCTGGCGGTCCCCGCGGTGGTCGTCTACCGCCTCGGCACGCGGCACCTCGGCAACCCGGCGGCCGGGCTTGCCGTGTCCGTCGCCTACCTCGCCTTTCCGGCGATGCAGTGGGCGCTCACCTGGCAGTTCCATCCCGAGACCCTGGCCGCCGCGTTCCTCGCCCTGGCCGCGCTCGACGCCGACGAGCGGCGCCCACGGCGCATGGCCGTCTGGCTCGGCCTCGCCCTGCTGTGCAGGGAGGACGTCGGCCTGATGGTCGCCGGGTTCGGAGGACTGCTGATGCTCACCGGCCGGCGGGACGTCGGGCGGCGCGTGGTGATCGCCGGCCTGGCCTGGTGGGTGCTCGCCACCTTCCTGTTCATCCCGTGGGCCAACGGCCGCCAGACCAACCTCTTCGAGCTGAACTACGGCATCAAGGGGGCGGGGCCGATCGCGCTGCTGCGGGCCCTGCCGACCATGACCGGCCGGGCGCTTGCCACGGCGCTGTCCAATCAGGGCATCGTCTATCTGCTGCTCGTGATGGTGCCGCTGCTCGGGCTGCCGCTGCTCGCGCCACGGGCGCTGCTGCCGGTGGCGCCCGCGCTCTTCCTCAACCTGGCGGCTGTCCCGCCCGAGCAGCACCAGATCCGCTACCAGTACCTGGCCACCTCGGCGGTGTTCCTGGCCCTCGCCGCGGTCGCGGGCCTGCAGGTCGTGGCCATCCGGCGCCGCGCGCTGTTCGCGCCCGCGCTGATCGCGCTGGTGGTGGTCGCCGTCGGCATGGACCAGCGCTACGGGCCGGCTCCCTGGTCGAGGGACCCGGTCGTCGGCATGGCCTCGGCCGCGGACGCCCCCCGGCAGCAGGCGCTCGCGCTGATCCCGCCGGACGCGCCGGTCAGCGCCCAGTTCAACCTGGTCCCGCACCTCACCAACCGCACCAGGATCTACGAGTTCCCGAACCCGTTCCGCGCGGCGAACTGGGGGCTCGACGGCGACGCCCACCCTGCCGAGGACCAGCAAGCACTGCGCTACGTGATCGTGGACCGCAGCCTGCTCGACAAGGACCAGCAGGCCCTCTTCCAGGACCTTCAGGCCAGCCCGGACTGGAAGATCAAGTTCGACTCGAGCGGCGTCGTGCTGCTCGAGCGCCGCGGCAGCCCTGGACCGCCGCCATGACCACGCTGAGCATCGTCTTTCCCTGCTTCGACGAGGCCGAGCGCCTGCCGCACACCTTCGAGCGCTACCTGGCGCACTTCCCGGCCGACCCGGCGGCGATCGAGTTCGTGGTCGTCGACGACGGCTCCAGCGACGACACGTTCGCGGTCGCCGAGCAGATCGCCGCCCGCGACCGGCGGGTGCGGGTGCTGCGCGCCGCGTCCAACCATGGCAAGGGCTTCGCAGTCCGCACCGGCGTGCTCGCCGCCAGAGGCGATTGGGTGATCTTCACCGACGCGGACGGCTCCTACGGGCCTGACGAGGTCGAGCAGGTGGTGCGCGCGCTCGAGCAGGCGCCGGTGGCGATCGGCGTCCGCCCTGCCGTCGGGCGACGTGAGGCCGTCCAAAGGACCGCAGCACCCGCCGAGGGCGCCCGAGGTGCCGATGCCGAGGGCACCGGAGCCTCGGCCGGGGTCCAGGGCGCAGGACTGCGCCGCCTGGCCAGCCGGGTCTTCAACCTCGCCATGCGACTGGAGCTCGGCCTGCCCTTCCACGACACCCAGTGCGGCCTGAAGGGCTTCCGGCGCGAGGTGGCCGCGGACCTGTTCGGGCGCAGCCGCCTCGACGGCTTCGCCTTCGACGCGGAGATCCTGCTCCTCGCCAAGCGGCTCGGCTACGAGGTGGCCGAGGTGCCGGTACAGCCCACCGATCGTGACGGCAGCAAGGTCCGGCTGTCAGTGGACGCGCTGCGGATGCTCAGGGAGGTGTGGTCGGTCCGGCGGGCAGCCGCACGGGGCGCCTACGACCAGGTCGGCGGTCAGACCCGGCTCCGCGACCACGCCGGCTGACGCTCGCCGCCGGCCGGTGCCGCCGCGACCCGGTCGGGCGCCATGAACACCCAGCGCTTGTAGCTCGTGAAGCGGAACAGCATGCCCAGCACCAGGCCACCGAACTGGGCGATGTTGAACCACAGCACGCCGTCCTTGCCCAACGGCACCCGCACCAGCCAGATGCAGGCCAGCGCGATCACCAGGCCGACCCCGTTGAGCAGGAAGAACAGTGTGTACTCGCGGGCGATGCCGGTGCGGGCGCGATGCCGGAAGGTCCAGTACCGGTTCATGAAGTACGCGGAGGTCGCCGCGACGACCACCGAGAGCGTCTTGGCGAGGTACTGGTTGGTGTGGAGGCCGACGTGGAGGGCGTTGGCCAGTCCAAAGTCGAGGACGGTGTTGAAGGCGCCGACGATGCCGAACTTGGTGAGTTCGTGGACGAGATGCCGCCAGCGCTGGTAGAGGCCCATCACGAGGCTCATGCGGCAGCACCGGCCCGCGCCGGCGTCACCGAGGGCATCGGCACGCTGTCCATCAGGTCGACGAGATCGGGCAGATTGGATCGCAACGAAAGCTCCTGAAGCAGGACGGGTTCTTAACCCTAGCGTATGCAACCAGGTAGAGAAGTGGCGCCGGATCACGAATCGGCATCGGTCCCGGCGGCAAAGCTCATCGGGTCAGTAAACCAGAGATGAGGCCAGACGTCCCATCCCGGCATCTCCGTCCCCCTCTGTCCCCTCTTGTCCCCTCCTTGTCTTTATCGGAGGCTCGGCCCTCAGCCGGGCGCACCGGAGCCGGGTGCGCCGGAGCCGGCGCCCGCGCTCGGTGCCGCGGCCTGGGAGCGCCGCCGCCAGGCCGCCCAGGCGGCGAGCACCGCCACGGTGAGCAGCGTGCCGGCCACGCCGAACCGGTCCCACCCATCGGAGCGGAACTCGAGTGCGACCCTGCTCGACCCCGCCGGCAACGGGACCGTCAGCAAGCCGTCCCGCGACCGTCCAGGCCGGACCGGCAACCCGTCCACGGTGGCATGCCACTTGGGCGACCACGCAACCGCGGCCATGGCCACCGCCGGCCGGTCGCTCCGCACCAGCGCCACCACCTGCTCCGGGCGCACCTCGAGCATGCTCACCTCGGCCTGGCCGCCCGTGCTGAGCAGCGACCCCACCGCCGGGAACCCCGGCTTTGGCAGCACGGCCAGCACCGCCATCGGCTCCTGCCGCCACAGGAGCCGGAAGCGCGGCGAGGACAGCATCGCGAAGGCCGCCTGGTCGTAGGTCACCGCGACGTGGCTGACGCCCAGGCGCAGCAGCTCATCGGCTGCCTGGTCAGGAGGCTGGCCGGTCATACGGTCCGGCTCGTAGTCCGGACCGGGCGTGGTCGACGACTCCACGTTGAAGATGTTCAGCGTGTCACGCCCCGACGCCCACGCCAGCCAGAAATCCGGGTGGGAGACACCGGTGGTGGTCAGCTCCCGCGGGAAGTCACGCTGCGTCGCGAACCGCGCCCCGACCGGGACGACCACAGACAGCTCGGTCGCCAAGGCCTGGAGCTGCGGAGTCGGCGCCTGCTGCCGCACCACGCCGCGGACCGAGCCGCTGGCGACCACCAGCGCCACCGCACAGCCAAGCGCCGCGGCCTCCCCCAGCCAGCGCCACAGCCGGCCCCGGGTGACCTGGGCTATCCGGCCGAGCAGCGCGGCCAGCGGCAGCACCGCGATCACCCCGACATACCCCAGACCGCGGTTCATCAGCTGGAGGCTGACCAGGTTGCTCGGATCCCACCGCAGGAACAGGTCGGCGATCACCAGGTACAGGAGCGGCGCGGCCACCAGCCCCAGCGCCCAGCGCCGGCCCTGGACCACCCGCCACACCCCGAACAGCCATCCCACCAAGACGAACCAGACGATCCCGCGCTGGAACAGCACCGTCTCGTGGAAGATCTGCCCAAGGCGCTCGAGCAGTGTGGGGTTCGGCCAGGAGGTGAGGATGCCGCGCAGGTCCCGGTGAGCCAACGAGGGCACCAGCCAGAACGACGCCAGCCCCGCCGCCAGCCCCGCCGCCGCAGCCAGGCGCCCCACCAGGCGCGCCGACAGCCGGTCGGTGATCAGGTAGGTCGGCAGGACGATCAGCAGGAACGGGACCAGGATCACCGCGGCGATGGCATGGGTGATGAACATGGCGGCCATGGCCGCCCCGGCGAACAGCACCCAGCCGGTCCTCGGGTCGGCCACCACCCGCAGGATCCCGCCGAACGCCAGGCAGAAGAACACCCCGCCGAGCTGGTTCGGGATCAGGCCGGAACCGAAGGTGCCTGGCAGTCCCACGCCGCCGAACGGGCTCGACACGCACAGCGAGAGGATCGCCGCCAGCCCCGCGGCCCGCGGGTCCAGGTCGAACGACCGCGCCAGGAAGGCCACGCTGAGCGGCAGCGCGACCACGGCCAGCACCGCCGCGACCTTGAACGCCCCGGCGACGGAGACCAGCCCGAGGCCCAGCGAGTGGACCAGCGCGACGAGCCAGGTGAACCCCGGGCCGTAGAAGAGGAACTGCTGGTAACCCAGGCCGAACTGCGGCTGCCAGCCGTCCAGGCGCGGCAGCAGCTCGCGGATGCTGAACTCGGCCCGCACCAGGTGGGCCATGGTGTCGTCGCCCACAGGCTGCCCCGGCCCCCACAGGCCCGCCAGCATCCACAGGGCGAGGGCGACCGCCGCCATCAGGCTCGCCGCAACGGCGATCCGTGGCACGCGCCGTCGAGCCTGGACGGCCCCCTCCGCCGCCTCGGGTGCCTCGGGTGCCTCGGACCCGGGCCTTCCCCGCGCCGCGGCCAGGTCGCCACGCGGCGCCGGCGGGGCCTTGGATCCTGTCGGCGCCGGACGGTCGGTCATGGACGTGGCTCCCCCGAGCTGAATCGCGCGGACGGCACGACCATAAGCAACCTCCGGACGGCAGAGCAACCGCAACCGCCCAACCCGCACCGCGCACCGCCTACGCCGGGCCGCCACCGGCCCGTTCGGCGGCGCGGCGGCGCAGCTCGGCGGCCACGAACTGGTCGAGCTCGCCGTCGAGCACAGCATTCACGTTGCCGGTCTCGATCCCAGTGCGATGGTCCTTGACCATCTGGTAGGGATGCAGGACGTAGGAGCGGATCTGGTTGCCGAAAGCGATCTCCCCCCGCTCGCCGCGCAGCGCCGCGAGCTGCTGCTCCCGCTCCTTCCGCGCCCGTTCGGCCAAACGCGCAGCGAGAATCTTCAGCGCAATGGTCTTGTTGGCGAGCTGGGACCGCTCGTTCTGCACCGCGACAACGATCCCGGTCGGCAGATGGGTGATGCGCACCGCCGAATCGGTGGTGTTGACCCCCTGGCCCCCCGGCCCCGACGAGCGGAAGATGTCGATCCGCAGATCGCCCTCGTCGATCTCCGGGGCGTCCTCGTCCTCAAGCACCGGAATCACGTCGACCGCCGCGAACGAGGTATGCCGCCGCCTCGCCTGATCGAACGGAGAGATCCGCACCAGCCGGTGAGTACCCGCCTCAGCCGACAGCAGGCCGTAGGCCCGCGGACCCTCAACCGTCACGGTCACCGACTTGATACCGGCCTCGTCGCCCTCCTGGTAGTCGTTGACCGTGACCTTGAAGCCGCGCCGCTCCGCCCACCGGGTCATCATGCGCCAGAGCATCTCGGCCCAATCCTGCGACTCCGTACCGCCCGCTCCCGGATGGATCGTGGCGATCGCGTCCCGGTCGTCATGCTCACCGCTCAGCAGCGCCAGAATCTCGAGGTCCTCGATCTCCCTACCGAGCGCCGCAAGGCCCTGGCGGACCTCCAACGCCGAGGCGTCGTCGTCCTCCTCCAGCGCCAGCCCGTTCAGCGTCTCGAGGTCGGAGAGCTGCCGCGACAGCCGCTCGACCTCACCGATGTCCCCCTCGACCGCCGCCAGACGACGCATGACCCTGCGAGCGCGGTCGGCGTCTCCCCACAGGTCCGGCGCCGACGCCTGCTCCCGCAGCGTGCCCAGCTCACGCCGCTTGGCGTCCAGGTCAAAGGAACTCCTTAGCGTCCGCGAGGCGCCTGGCCAGCGCCGCGAGCTCCGGGGCATGATCGGTCGGCATCGTCTTCCAGCGCTCCTGCCATCACTCGAACCTGACGTGCGGTACAACAACCCTCCCATCCTACCGGCCGCGGACCCCCCTCTCACACGTCCAGCCAGCACCCCGCCCGTCGCTCACTCAAGCCACCACCTCAGCCGTCGCGGTCGCGCGGCCACCGATCACCGGTGCCACCAAGTGCAGAAGCCGCAGGAACGCCACCGGAGCGACAGCTCGCAGCTCCACCGTCACCCGCGGCCCACCACGCGATCCCAGGCGCCCAGAAGGCCGACCCACCCGGACCGCGGCGACCGACACCCCCTCGACCCCCGAGTCACCAGCCACGTCGTCCAGGTAGCGCCGCACAGTCGCCGCAGCCTGCCCCTCCGCCAGCTCGATCCGACGGCCGTCGCTGGCGTAGAAGGCCCGCAGGTCGATCTCGCTCGCCGCGGCGATCGCCGCCCCGTCCGCCAGGTTGTTCAGCGCCCGGTGCCCCAGAAACCAGTTGGAAGCGTCCCATCCCAGCCCCAGCACCATCAGGACGAGCACGACCAGGCCGATCAGGAAGACCACCATCTGACCCTCCTCGTGGCGTACGGCCACACACCCCCCGGCCCTCCCCCGACCGCCACCCACGCCAGCCGCCGTCACGGGCCCAGCCCCCGGTAGCGGTCCACACGGGTGTGATGCGTGGCCCCCACCTGGAAGTCCGGGCCGGCGATCGCGCCAACGAATGGCACACGAGCGACCGGAACCCGATAGGTCACCACCACGGTCACCTCCGTCCCCGGACCAAGCGCCCCAGCGCAACCGGACGGCACCCCAGCCGGGCAACCCGCCCGCAGCGCAAGGTGAGCCCGCGGGTCCCCCGCGGCATAGCCGAAGTTGCGCATGACGTCCCCGAAGGCGACGTCCGCCCGCCCAAGCGCCTCGGCGGGGTCCGAAGCCGTCACGTACACCCGGCCAACCTCGCGGGCCGCCGTCGAGACCGCCAGCAACGCCCGTTGCACATCGGCCATGATCGCAATCGCGTAGACCAGCGGGACGACCAACGCCAGAAAAACGGCCACGAACTCCACCGCGGCCGCCCCCCGCTCCCCGGCATCCGCAGCCGGTTCCCCGCGCCCGTCGATCCGCCGAAAGGGCGGCGACCCGCCCCGCGAGCCCGTCGGGCCACCCGCCCAGCCTCTCCGGCGCGCTTCATCGGCCCAGCCGTGCAACACCCTGGCGCAGCAACTCCTCCTTGTGCATGGACGCGCCCATGCTGACCTCCAGCCCAGGAACGACCGGCAGGAAAGACGGCAACACACCCTCGGCGCGCACCACCACAAGGCCACCCTCCATCTCCCCATGCACCAACACCTCACCGGCGACCCGCTCACCCAGCGACTGGCGCAGCAGCTCGCGCACCGCCCGCTCACCGTCCGCGACCGTCCGACCCCCAGCCGCGGCCACCCGAGCGCCCTCCGAGAGCGAGCCCATGACCACGTTCCGCTCGTACAGGAACAGAGCGAGCTGCGCGACGGCCAGCGCCACAACCAGAGCCAGCGGCATGACCAGCGCGAACTCAACCACCGCGGAACCCCTGCCACGACCGTCGCCCACCACGACGTCACGACCCGAAGCGCAGGCCGACCAGGAAACGGCTGAGAATGTCCTGCAACGCGCTGCTGGCCATGCCCCAGATCATCATGACCAGAGCAACCGTCATGGCGGTCACCAGAACCCAACCGGGCACGTCGCCCCGCTCGTCCTTCGAGCAGGCCAGCAGCCGGGCGACCAGAGCAACGCACCGCAGGCGAGCGCCGCCGCGGCGGCGCATCGCCGCCCGCCCTGATCGAGGCCCGGCGCCGATGCATGCCGGGCTTCTTCGGTGGTGGATCGTGGACACCGATCCTGCCTCCCTCCACTGTCATCCCCTCGGCCATCGGACTCCACTCAACGAGCAATCTGGGACAGGGTGAAAAATCCCGGATATAGCACAAACAGGACGATCACCGGCAAAACCAAGAACACAACGGGCACAAGCATCAGCACCTCCTTCCTGCCACCCAGCTCGATCAGCTCCCGCCTGCGCTGCTCGCGGATATCGGCGGCCTGCGCCCTGAGGACGTCGGCCAGCGGCGTGCCGCGCTCCACCGCAACGACAAGGCCGTCGACGAAACGAACCACCTGAGGGACTGGCACTCGGGCCGCGAGCCGCTCCATCGCGGCTGTGAACGGCATCCCGGCCCGCAGGTCGGCCAGGACGAGCTCGAACTCGCGGCTCAGTTCCCCGCGGGCGCGCATGACCGCCCGCTCGATCGCGGCACGGGGCGCTTCACCAGCGGTGACCGCCAGGCAGATCAGGTCCGCGAGCGTCGGAAGCTCACCCAGCATGCGTCCCTGACGGCGGTCGACCTGCTCGGTGAGCCACCAGTCACGGCCGAGCACACCGGCGAGCAGGCCGAAGGCCGCGCCACCGAGCACCACGATCGCAGGCGGTCGCCGGCCCGCCAGAAGCGGC
>WNGA01029062.1_pt1 | contig 16752 bp, 18 predicted proteins | sample 5400061 | NCBI WGS metagenome assembly WNGA01 (sample SAMN13153366, study PRJNA577476) | soil metagenome | isolation source: 100 cm soil or saprolite under grassland replicate 2 | place: USA:California | collected 2016-06-15 | reverse complement strand
CGCCTGACGTACGGCGGCGACGGCGCGAGCACGACCGTGCTGTGCGGCGCGTTCGAGGCCGCGCTCCTGCCGGACGACCTGACCGACCTCCTGCCGCGGGCTCTCGTGCTCGACCAGGACGGAAGCAGCAGGGTGACCCGCTGGCTGCAGCCGTTCGCCGACCTGCTGGCCTCGGACAGCGCCGCCCCGGGCGATGCCGCCGTACTGGCGAAGGTTGCCGACGTGTTCCTCACCGAGTTCCTCCGTCAGTACCTGGCGCAGCAGGAGGCAGCCCTGGTACATCTGCCGACCGACGACGGCAACGGCGCGCCGATCGCTGCCGCTCTCCGACTCATGCGACGCGATCCACGGGCGCGGTGGACTGTCGAGGGTCTCGCGAGACAGGTCGGTATGTCGCGTACGGCGTTCGCGGCGCAGTTCCGCGACTCTATCGGTGAGCCGCCTCTCAGCCACCTCACGCGCGTCCGGCTCAGTCAAGGCGCCGGCTACCTGGCGACGACCTCACGCACCATCGGCGCCATCGCGCGAGACATCGGCTACGACAACGAGTCCTCGTTCTCGAAGGCCTTCAAGCGCATGTACGGTCGCTCCCCCGGCGCCTTCCGCACCGAATGGTCCACCTGACTCAGACCTTGCCGTGCCCCGAAGGGGGTTGCTACACGTTGAAGCGGAACTCCACCCGATTGCGTCGCCAGCCAATAGGCTGTACACAGGCCGGCCGAACGTCCGTCATACCCCCGACCGGGTGGGTCGAGGACGTCCGCCGGCACTACGATTCGTTACTCCCAACAGACATCGCGGTGAGCAGTTCGCGCACCAAGACGGCCAACAACCGAAGGACATCGAGTGCATCCTTGTCCACGATCCGCCGGGAGTTGCCTTGACTGGCATCAGCGAGACGATCGTCGAGCTTGATGGCCTTGGCGACGAGAAGGGCAGCCGGACCGGCGACGCGAATCTCGTGCCGGCGGGAATCTGAAGAATCCAGGGCTGTGATGCTCTGTGGCGCGTTATCTGACAGCGCAAGGGCAAGACCAGGCCCGATTCTCGCGACGCTCTTCGCATGTGAGGTGAGGTGTGCAGCGCGCGCCGAGGCCGATTGCCTGTTGGACTGGTGCGGTGCGACCATCAGGTCGACGGCGATTCCTTGCGAGTTCTCCCAGTGACCCGGCTGCCCGGGCACGAACCCGGCCGCCTGCAGCGTTGCAGCGATCTCGGGGTCGTCAGCAAGGAGGTCCGTGTCCAACGCCAAGTCGGCGTCCGTCGTCGTCGGAGGCACGTTTGTGCCCTGAGAACCGGTGTGGAGGTACACCGCCTGTGCACCGATGAGGACAAGGCTGGGATGGTGCGCCGACAAGGCGTCCAAGGCGTCGAGCAGGGTTCGACGTGCAGCAACATATTCGGGCGCGGGCTTTGTTCATGCGGATCCCTTGCGTACAAACTCAGTCTCGTAGCCGGCACAACAGGCACTGTTCCAGCGCTCAGGTACTCGTTGCCCGCGAATGCCCCCGTCGCACACACCTTCGACAAGGTTGGCAATCGCGCGAGGACTGGAGTAAGACCTCGAGGCGCCAAGTAGTCCAAGACGATGCCGTTGCCGTTCAGGTAGCTGTAGTCCTGGGTCCAACGCTGGAGCAGGGCCCTCCTCTTGATGACCGCAATCCGGCCGCTCTGGTCGCGCTCGACGGCACTCGCCGCCACGAGAGTGGGCAACAGCTTGGACACGGACCCCGGGCTCTTGACGGACGCACGCTCGGCTAGTTCGCGCACCCCGATGGGTGGTTGAGTCTCCAGGAGCGTTCGCACGACGCGACCGACCGCGATGCCGTTGAGCCGGGTCACCTCGTTGTTGACTCTGGGCTGGGCGCGGTCGGCGCCTGCCGTACGGACGAGGATCGGCGGGTCGTCCAGTTGGAGGAACACCCATCCGGACTCGTCGACGTAGTTGATCCCAAGTTCCTCGCATGCCTGCCGGAGGGGTCGGTTGGTGTAGTCCGTCATGAGGAGCAAAGGGTTCGCAGTTCTCCGCTGCACGCCGGCCAGCGCCCCCGTTACCGCAGAACTTGGGGCCGTGGTCCAGCGCTTGACGACAACATCAAGGATGCCCAGAACTCCTCGCGGACCGCGGAGGCTGATGGTGGCATCTACTGGACTGTCCGAGGTCACGACAACTTCCACGACCCACGCGGGCGGCAGTAGCTCGCGCAGGGTCTTGGTCAGAGCCTGGATCAGCGTTTCCTCAGTAAACTCGTTTCTCATAACAAGAAACAGATTATTTCAGGAAACGACTTGCGTCAAGTCACGGTCCAACAGCGCAGCGTGTTCACGCTGGGTGCGACTTGTAGTTCGAGCTATTCGACGTCACAGGCTGCGAACACGACCGCGCCAGACCTATCTGCGGGCTTGTGGTGAATCAGACGTTGAAGCGGAACTCGACGACGTCGCCGTCTTGCATGATGTAGTCCTTGCCTTCCATGCGGACCTTGCCGGCGGCGCGGGCGGCGGTCATGGAGCCGGCGTCGATCAGGTCGTCGTACGAGACGATCTCCGCCTTGATGAAGCCGCGCTGGAAGTCGGTGTGGATGACGCCTGCGGCCTCGGGGGCAGTGGCGCCGCGCTTGATGGTCCAGGCGCGGGCTTCCTTGGGGCCGGCGGTGAGGTACGTCTGCAGGCCGAGGGTGTTGAAGCCGACCCGGGCGAGGACGTCGAGGCCCGGCTCGTCGATGCCCATCTCGGCGAGCATCTCGCGGGCCTCGTCCTCGTCGCCGAGCTCGACCAGTTCGGCCTCGAACTTCGCGTCCAGGAAGATCGCCTCGGCCGGCGCCACCAGGTCGCGCATCTGCTGCTTCAGGGACTCGTCGGCGAGCTCGTCTGAGTCGCAGTTGAAGACGTACAGGTACGGCTTGGCCGTCATCAGCATCAGTTCGCGGATCGCGTCGCGGTCCACGTCGGTGGCGATGATCGGCGTACCCGCCTCGAGGTGCTTCTGCGCGGCCCGGACCGCCTCGAGGACGGCCACGCTCTCCTTCTTCAGCCTTGCTTCCTTCTCCAGCCGCGGGATCGCCTTCTCGACGGTCTGCAGATCGGCCAGGATCAGCTCGGTCTGGATGGTGGAGATGTCGTCGGCCGGCGACACCTTGCCGTCGACATGGGTGACGTCGTCGTCGCGGAACACCCGGGTGACCTGGCAGATCGCGTCCGACTCGCGGATGTGGCTGAGGAACTTGTTGCCCAGCCCCTCCCCCTCGGAGGCGCCGCGGACGATGCCGGCGATGTCGACGAACTGCACCGTGGCCGGGATCACCTTGGCGGAATTGAACAACTCGGCCAGCTTGCCCAGCCGCGCGTCCGGTACGCCGACCACGCCGACGTTCGGCTCGATCGTCGCGAACGGGTAGTTCGCCGCGAGCACGTCGTTCTTGGTCAGCGCGTTGAAGAGGGTGGACTTGCCCGCATTGGGGAGCCCGACGATTCCGATGGTGAGTGCCACGGGCGTCAAGGGTACGCGGCCAACCCCGTCGCACCCCAATCCGCGGTGCGACGAGGATCCCGCCGTACGACGTCCCGCGGTACGACGAGCTGCCGTCGCACCCCGGCCGAGCGTCGCACCTGGCCGAGCGTCGTGCCGGGCAGGGCGTCGTGCCGGGGCTCAGATCACGAAGGACTCCAGCTCGGCGCCGTACCAGCGGTTGGTCCGGCCGAGCGGGCGCATCCCCAGCCGCTGGCAAACCGCCAGCGAGGCGTGGTTGTCGGGCCGCACGACGGCGTAGATCTCCCCCAGGCCGCCCTTGAACCCGTGGGCGATCGCCCCGCGCGCCGCCTCGGTTGCCACGCCGCGCCCCCAGGCGTCCGGGTGGAGGTGCCAACCCACCTCGACCTCACCCTTGCTCTCGATACCGTCGGACGGGTCGGGCAGCGGCGTGAGCAGAACGGTCCCCGCGACCGAACCCGTCGACCGCTCCTCCACCGCCCACACGCCGTACAGGGGATCCTTGTTGCGTTCGTTCCAGCGCTCGATCAGCCGCACCGCGGCGTCAAGGTCCGTCATCACGCGCGGCTCGGCGCCGAGCCAGCGCGAGACCTCCCAGCGCCGGTAAATGTCGAACACGCGGTCCCCGTCGGCATCCGACCAGTCGCGTACGACCAGCCGTTCGGTCTCGAAGACGACTCTCGGATCCATGCCGGCCTCCTCCCCATCGCTTCCCGTTCATGTATCCGTCCGAACCAGCCGAGGGCAAGCGACGTCTCCACTCTGTGACCAGTTGGAGAGTTCGCGCCATCGATCAATCACGTTTCGTGACCGGCTGACTCGGGCTGGAACTGTTCAAGGTGCGGATCGGGTCGTGGCAGTACCCAGGAGACGCGGTCACCAAGATCGGCGGGGTGCCGCTGTTCGCCGGGTTCATGTACGCCGCGGTCGGCAGCTACATCTGCCAGGCATGGCGGCGGTTCGACCTCCGGGTGAGCGGGTACCGCCCGGTGCTGACCACCGTCTTCGCGGTGCTGATCTACGCGAACTTCTTCACCCATCACTGGATCGCGGATCTGCGCATCCCGATCGCCCTCGGCTTACTCGTCGTGCTGCGTCGTACCTGGGTCTTCTACACCGTCGGCGCACGGCGCTATCGGATGCCGCTCGCGGTGTCGTTCGCGCTGATCGGCTTCTTCGTGTGGGTCGCGGAGAACTTCGGCACCTTCCTGGACGCGTGGAACTATCCCGACCAGGTCGACGTCTGGCGGCTCGTCCATCCGGAGAAGTTCGGCGCCTGGGCGTTGCTGGTGAGCATGAGCTTCGTGCTGGTCGCGAGCGTCAAGTCGCTGGAGGGTCGCCTTTACCACCGCGGCACGCCGGCCACCGTCGCGACGCCGCGGGCGACCCAGGTTGAGACCACACCGCAACACGAAAGCGCCAACCAGATCAGTACATGACGCGTCTCCCTTGATGTTCCGGCACAGCAGTTGTGAGGGCTCCTGAGGGGGAGCGACCGGGGTACGTCCGCCTGATCCGCAAGGGAGCATCATGTCCCGCAAGTTTGCCGGTCAACCCAGCCGTCAACCCACACGTCGGCGACACCGAGTCCGACGCCGACCCAGACGCCCAACGTCAACGCGCCGACGACTCCGCGACGCCCGATCCCCAACCCGACCGCCGCGCTTGCCACAGGCAACAAGAAGGTGCTGTTCCTGAGCTTCGACGACGGTCCGGACCCGGTCTGGACCCCGCAGGTGCTGGACGTGCTCGCGAAGTACGACGCCCACGCGACCTTCTTCGAGCTCCGTGCCATGCAGGACGCACACCCGGGCCTGCGCGAACAAGTGCTTGCCGCTGGCAACACCATCGGCAGCCACTCGATCACCCACCCGCAGCTGACCGTGGTCTCGCCCGCCAAGCGCCGGCACGAGATCTTCGACGGACCGCAGTCGAACTGCTTCCGGCCGCCGTACGGTGCCACCAACGCGAAGGTCCGCGCCGACATCCGGGCTGCCGGCATGGTCCAGGTGCTGTGGGATGTCGACCCGCGCGACTGGGCCCGGCCGGGCACCCAGGCGATCGTGCAGAACATCCTGACGCACGCCCACAACCACAACATCATCCTGCTCCACGACGGCGGTGGGGACCGCTCGCAGACACTCGCCGCTCTCGACACGGTGCTCCCCCTTCTGAAGGCGCAGGGCTACTCGTTCCCCGCGATGAACTGCTGACGTCAAGTCTTCGCCGCCGAAGCCGCGCGCACCACGCACTCATCCAGCACTTTTCCGGCATTCTTCCGGCACTCTTCGGAGATTCGGCAGAAACTGTCGGCGGGCTTCGGCACTATCTGTGACATGACCGGTACGACGGTGTTGATGCTGCTGCTGTTCCTCGTGGTGGGGTTGCTGCTCGGGGCTGTGTTCGGCGTGCTCTGGGTGCGCGGGAGGGACGGAGCCGAGCTCGCCAAGGTCACGGCCGAGCGCGATGCGGCAGAGGACCGCGTGGTCGAGCTGACTCAGGAGCGGACCACCGTCGGGCAGCAGATGTCCGGCCAGGCGGTGGTTAAGGAAGCGCTGGATCGCCTGCATGCACAGCTGAATCAGCTCGAGCAAGGTCGGGCGGCATGGCAGAGCCAGCTTCACCAACAGGTCAACGAAGTGCGGATGAGCGGTGAGGCGTTGCGCCGGGAGACGGCGGCGCTGTCGACCGCTTTGCGGAAGCCACAGGTCCGAGGGCGCTGGGGTGAGCTCCACCTGCGACGGACTGTGGAGCTGGCCGGCATGGTGGCGCACTGCGACTTCACCGAGCAGACGACGACGCTCGGCGAGGACGGACTGCTCAGGCCGGACCTGGTGGTGAGACTTGCCGAGGGCAAGAATCTGGTCGTCGACTCGAAGGTGCCGCTTGCCGCGTTCCTGGAGGCCGCGGAGTCCGACGACGCAGCCTTCCGCGAGGAACGGTTGCGAGCACACGCTCGGCATCTGCGAACGCATGTGGATCAGCTGGCATCCAAGGCGTACTGGACTCGGCTGTCACCGTCGCCGGAGTTCGTCATCCTCTTCGTGCCCGGGGAGTCGTTCCTGTCGGCGGCCCTCGATGTCGAGCCTTCATTACTCGAGTACGCCGCCGAGCGCCGCGTCATCCTGGCGACACCGACGACACTCATCGCCACGTTGCGCGCTGCCGCATATGCCTGGAATCAGTCGGCGCTGACCGAGTCGGCGCAGCAGGTCTTCGAGCTGGGCCGCGAACTCTACGAACGCCTCAGCACCATGGGCGAACACCTCGGCCGAGTCGGCCGCTCGCTCACCTCGGCGGTCGAGGCCTACAACGGCACGGTCGGGTCCTTCGAGCGACGTGTCTTCATCACCGCCCGCAAGCTCCGCGATCTCCACCTCACGGAAGCCGAATTGACCACCATGGAGTCGATCGAAGCCTCAGTCCGCCCACTCACCGCACCGGAATTCCTAGCCATCGAGGACACCGACTCGACGAGAAGATGGCCCCCACCCCAGGCGGGCTAGCCGCCTGGCCACACGGCCGACACAACCGACGTGTCGGAAAGCCGACAGGCGCGCGGCATTGACATCGCCGGAGGGTTTCACGATCGATGAGAGCGCTCTCACACGCCGAGCGATGTTCCACCGTCCCCGTCGTTCGGACCTGAGCGCCGGCTCGCATGCCGGGTGCGCGCTAGCAGCGGCTCGGCCGAGCGGCGCCTTGCCTTCTCGCCTGGGACTGACCTGAGGAGGAGTTGTGCGCATCAGAGATCGCGTGCTGGCGACCGTCGTGGCTGCGGCGAGTGTGGCCGGCGTACTGATCGCAAGTGTCGACAGGCCGGCGGCGGCTGTGCCGGCAACCATTGCGCTGAAGATCACGAACAACTCGGGCCGCGCTGATCCCGTGTACATCTACAACCTGGGCACCAACCTGGCGACCGGGCAACAAGGGTGGGCCGATGCCGCGGGCAACTTTCATGCCTGGCCGGCCGGTGGCAATCCGCCGACCCCAGCGCCGGACGCGTCGATTGCCGGGCCGGCCAACGGGCAGTCGCTCACCATCCGGATGCCGAAGTTCTCCGGCCGGGTCTACTTCTCGTACGGCCAGAAGCTTGTCTTCAAACTGACCACCGGCGGTCTCGTGCAGCCCGCCGTACAGAATCCGAGCGACCCGAACCGGAACATCCTGTTCAACTGGTCCGAATACACGCTGAACGACTCCGGGCTGTGGATCAACAGCACCCAGGTCGACATGTTCTCCGCGCCGTACGCGGTCGGCGTGCAACTCGCCGACGGGACAAGCAAGAGTACCGGCCACCTCAAACCCGGCGGGTACAACGGCTTCTACAACGCACTCCGCGGACAGCCGGGCGGCTGGGCCAACCTGATCCAGACAGCACCGGATGGGTCCGTACTGCGCGCGCTCGCACCCTTGTACGGCGTGGAGACCGGCGCGCTCCCAGCGAACGCGATGGACGACTACGTGAACCGGGTCTGGTCGAAGTACAGCCCACAAACGTTGGCGGTCACGCCGTTCGCGGACCAACCGAACACCAAGTACTACGGTCGTGTCGCCGGCAACGTCATGAACTTCACCAACAGCTCGGGTGCGATCGTCACGTCGTTCCAGAAGCCGGACTCGGCCAGCATCTTCGGCTGCTTCAAGTTGCTCGACGCACCGAACGACCAGGTCCGCGGCCCGATCTCCCGCACCCTCTGCGCCGGCTACAACCGCTCGACCCTGCTGGTGAACCCGAACCAGCCCGACCCCAACGCGGCCAACTTCTATCTCGACGGCGCCACCAACCACTACGCCCGCAAGATCCACGCCCAGATGGCAGACGGCAAGGCCTACGCCTTTGCCTTCGACGATGTCGGCAACCACGAATCCCTGGTCCACGACGGCAACCCCCAACAGGCCTACCTAACCCTCGACCCCGTCAACTAACAAGCCCGCCCAGCCCACCGCACCCGCAGCCCAACGGCTGTGGGTGCGGTGGCCTGCCTTCACAGGCTGTGCGACCCCGCACCCGGCGCCGATGCGCGAGGAGCCGGCGGTGACGGGCGGCGGTAGGCGGGCGTGAGGGCTTGACGAACTGGTTGGTTAGTGGCAGCTTACCGTTCGTGGGGACTTACGGATCACTTGCGGCGGCGGGGCCGGTGCTTGATGCGCTGGGGGATCCGACGCGGCGGGAGATTCTGGAGACGCTGCGGCAGGGTGGGCCGAGTTCGGTCACTGCGTTGGCTGAGCGGATCCCCGTCAGCCGGCCGGCGATTTCGCAGCATCTGAAGGTGCTCGGCGCGGTCGGGCTGGTGAAGCACGAGTCGCGCGGGACGCGGAACATCTACCGGGTACACCGTGCGGGTCTCGACGAGTTGCGGGACTGGCTCGACCAGTTCTGGGGTGACGCTCTGGCCGCGTACGCCGACCACATCCGGCGGACCGAGTTCCGCACGGACGAGTCGCCCGCGAAGGACCGACGAACCGAGGAGGAGCGGGGATGAGCGTGGAGCAAGAGATCGCACCACTGGTGAAGAAGGTTGTGGTCCCGGTGGGGGCGGAGCGGGCGTTCGAGGTGTTCACGGCCGAGACGTCGGCGTGGTGGCCGTTGTTCTCGCACTCCGTGGGTGAGGACACCGCACGCGAGGTGCGGCTCGAGGGCGCAGTGGGCGGGCGCATCGTCGAGTACGGCGAGGGTGGCGTGCTCGCCGTCTGGGGCACGGTGTCGGACTGGGATCCGCCGACGTCGGTCAGCTTCACCTGGCACCCCGGCAGCGATCCGCAGGAGGCAGGCCACGTGACCGTCACCTTCACCCCGGTCGATGACGGCACCGAGGTCGAACTGGTGCACTCCGGCTGGGAGCGCCGCGCGGACGGCGCACGGATTCGCGTCAGCTACGACACCGGTTGGGACTACGTGCTCGGCAAGTACGTGGAGTTCGCGCGATAGGGCTCGACGGGTCCGCCGTACGACCCTGATAGTGGGCAGATGGCGAACGCTCCCGTGGATGCTCGTGCTCTGGAGACCTCGTTGCGGCCGCATGGCGAGTCGGTCATGCTGCCGCGCGAGGCGTACACCGATCCGGCCGTGCTCGCTTGGGAGCGCCGGCACTTCTTCGCCGCGAGCTGGACCTGCGTCGGCCGGGTCGACGAGTTGTCAGCCAGTACGACGCATCGCGCGGCGACCGTCGGCGACATCGCGGTCGTCCTCACCTTCGACGATCGGCCACGCGCTTTCGCCAACACCTGCAGGCATCGCGGGCATGAACTGCTTCAGCTGGACGAGACCAGCGACCGGCAGTCCGTGGTGTGCCCGTACCACGGGTGGTCGTATGAACTCGATGGCGCGGTGAAGGCTGCACCGCGAATGGGCGACGCGTTCGACCCCACGCCGTACAAGCTGGTCGAACTGCCCGCCGAGGTGTGGCACGGGTGGTTGTTCGTGAATGCGACCGGTGCGGCAGGACCGTTCGACGAGCACCTCGGCGGGATCACCGAACTGGTCGCGCCGTACGCGCCGGAATCCCTTGTATTGAAGGCGCGGCATCAGTACGACGTCGCGTCGAACTGGAAGACGATCGTCGAGAACTACCACGAGTGCTACCACTGCCCGCTGATCCACCCCGAGCTGTGCAAGGTGTCGCCGCCGAACTCGGGCGACAACTGGAATCTGCCCGGCGCATGGGTCGGCGGGCTGATGGATCTCCGGCCGGGTGTCGAGACGATGTCGCTCGATGGGCGGTCGCGTGGTGTGCCCCTGCCGGGCGTTGATCCGCGGCGGGTGAACTACCTCGGGCTGTTCCCGAACCTCCTGATCTCACTACACCCGGACTACGTGATGACGCATCGGCTCGAGCCGAAAGCGCCGGGGCTGACCGCGGTCGAGTGCTCCTGGTATTTCCCGGCCGAGGTGGGCGATCCGTCGTACGCCGTTGAGTTCTGGGACATCACCAACCGCGAGGACTGGGCCGCGTGCGAGTCCGTGCAACGCGGCGCCGAGTCCCCGCATTTCCGGCCGGGCCCGCTGGCACCCGCGGAGGACGCCGTCTACCAATGGGTGACGATGATCGCCCGCGGATACCTCGGGAAGAACCTCAGCACTCAGTAGCCAACGGTGAAGCGCCGACTTGGCGTGAAGCGCCGACTCAGTAGCCGACGGCGGCTGTGGGCCGGGGTTTCGATCTCGTTGAGCAACGCGACCGCGAAGTCCTCGGCGGAGATGTGGTCGCCGACCGGCTCGTCGAGGCCGAGGCGGAAGGTGCCGGTGCGCTCGCCCGGGGCGATCACGAAGGCCGGCGACAGCAGCGTCCAGTTGACCGACTCGTCGGTGGCGCGGAGGTTCTCGAGTGCCTGGGACAAGGTCAACGCCTCGGGCTTGTAGGCGGCCGGGAACTCCGGGCCGTCGACCACACGGTTGCCGTTGACAACCAAGCTGCCGGCGCCGCCGACCACGAGCAGGCGCGCCTCGACTGCGGCCAGATTGTCGATCGCGTCCAGGAAGTCCTGGTGGTCGCCGCCGGTCCGGCTCGGTCCCATCGCAGAGACCAGCACGTCCGCCTCGGCGGCGATCTCCTTCACCGACGCGACGTCGTTGGCGTTGCCCTGCACGGCCCGTACGCCGGCCGGCAGTTCGCCGCCCGAGCGAGTGATACCGATCACCTCGTGCCCGCGGCTGACCGCCTCGGCGGCAATCCGGCTGCCGATCATGCCACTGGCGCCGTAGATCGCGATCTTCATCCTGCGCGCTCCCATCATGTGAGTGAACTCTCAACTTCTCGTCCGATAGTATCCATTGGTAACTGGAGACTTCAACGTGCTATAAGTACCTCGTGGTTACTAATGGCGCGCGGGGCAACGTGTTCGACCCGAACTGCCCGACCCGCGTCATCCTCGACCGGATCGGCGACAAGTGGACCGTTCTCGCCGTACTGCGGCTGCGGAACGGCCCGCTCCGGTTCACCGAGCTCCGCGCCGGCATCGGCAACGTCGCGCCGAAGGTGCTGACGCAGACCCTGCGCCGACTGGAGCGCGACGGCCTGGTCACGCGTGAGGTGTTCGCCGAAGTTCCGCCACGCGTCGTCTACGGCCTGACCCCGATGGGCGAGTCGCTACTCAAGCCGATCACCGCCGTCACCGAGTGGGCCGAGGAACACCTGCCCGCCATCTCAACCGCCCAACGCGAGTACGACGCCGCCACCTGACCCGTCGGGCGAACCTGCGCCACTCACCAACCCCCGGCGCAGCGCTGATCCAGGTCATGGCTGACCGTGAACTGGGTGGGCCGCGCGTGCTTGATGAGTGTTTGGCGTCCACTGTTACGAGCTCCCGGATATCGGATCACGACTCAACCTTTCGATCCCGTCCGGTCATCACACTTCTGACCGAGATGGACGAGATGGGGGTTGGGATGGATCCAGGACGCGACCACGAGTTCGCCGAGTTCGTGGACGGGCGCTTCACCGCGCTGCAACAGTTCGGATACCTGCTGACGGGTGAGTGGCACCTGGCCGAGGACCTGGTACAAACCTCGCTGACCAAGGTGTGGTTCCACCGCAATTCGTTGCGCAGCGGCAACGCGATGGAGAGTTACACCCGCACCGTGATGGTGAACACCAGCACGCAGTGGTGGCGGCGCCGATGGAAGGGCGAGACGCCGACCGAGCATCTCCCCGAGACGCACGCGCCCTCGCAGTGCGGCACGGTCGACGACCGCGACCTGCTGCTCCGCGCGCTCGCGACACTCCCCCGCCGAACCCGCGCCACGCTGGTACTCCGGTATTTCGAGGATCTTCCGGAAGCCGAGATTGCCCAGATCATGGGCTGCTCGATCGGCACGGTGAAATCCAACGTCTCCCGCGGACTTGCCAAGCTCCGCGAACACCAACTGCTGACTGCAGTCCCCGCCCCGGCCCAGAAGGAGGGCTGATCCATGACCGACGATCTCAAGCACAAGTTCGAGCAGCTGGTCGCCGACCCGCCACCGCCGAGCACGGTACCGAGTGAGGCCGTGTTCGCCCGGGTTCGTTCGGTACGACGTCGTCGTACTGCTGGTGTGGTCACGCTGGCCGCGGCCGCAGTGGTGGCCGTCGCCGTTGCCGCCGGCAATCTCACGGACATCAAGAGCGAGCCGCCGGTCACTGGCACGAGCAAGACGGTGATCGGACCGCCGACCACGACAACCGCCGGAGGGACGACTGGACCGACGCCGACGACGACACGGACCACGCCGGTCAAGCCGCCGCTCGCGGCTGACATCGCGCTGAAACCGACCGTCAGAGGCCGGACCGTGACCATGAACGTGACGGTCTCCGGGACGGTGCTGGTGCCGACGGCGGACGGTCAGAACCTGCCGGCCGATACGTCATTCCTCGATTTGTCCGGCGGTACGACGTACGACTTCGGCGACGGCTACACCAGCGGGTCGGACGGTGGCGGGGTGCTGTGCGCCAAGTCGTCGAAGAAGCGGACTACCGGGCGCGAGACCTACCAACTGGAAACGCACACCTACACGAAGCCGGGCACGTACACCTTCCACTACACCGTGGAGTACTGCGGAACCAACGGATGGTTCAACACCGGTAAGACGACCCAGCTGGTGATCAAATAGTCCCGGCGTGGTCCGAGGTGCCGGTGGTGGGCAGGCCGGCGGCCTTGAGGTCACTGCGGAGCTCGCGGGGCAGGGCGAAAGTCAGGCTCTCCTCGGCCGTGGTGACCTCTTGGACCTCGGCGTACCCGCGCTCGGCCAGCCAGCGCAGGACGTCGCGGACCAGCACCTCCGGCACGCTCGCGCCGCTGGTGACGCCGACAGAGTCGACACCCTCCAGCCAGGCCTCGTCGATCTCGTCGGCGTAGTCGACCAGGTAGCCGGCTTTGGCACCGTGCTCGAGGGCGACCTCGACCAGGCGTACCGAGTTCGAGGAGTTGCGGGAGCCGACGACGATCATCAGGTCGGCTTCCGGGGCGAGCTTCTTCACTGCGGCCTGGCGGTTCTGGGTCGCGTAGCAGATGTCATCGCTCGGCGGGTCCTGCAACTTGGGGAACCGCTCCCGCAACCGCCGTACTGTCTCCATCGTCTCGTCGACGGAGAGCGTGGTCTGGGACAGCCAGACGACCTTCTCGGGGTCGCGAACCGTGACGTTCGGCACGTCGCCGGGGCCGTCCACCAGGTGGATGTGCTCCGGCGCCTCTCCGCTGGTCCCGACGACCTCCTCGTGACCCTCGTGACCGATCAGCAGGATGTCGTAGTCGGTGGCAGCGAACCGCTTGGCCTCCTGGTGCACCTTGGTGACGAGCGGGCAGGTCGCGTCGATCGTCTTGAGCTGCCGCGCGGCCGCCTCCTGGTGCACCACCGGGGCGACGCCGTGCGCGGAGAAGATGACCGTCTGGCCCTCGGGCACCTCGTCGGTCTCGTCGACGAAGATCGCGCCGCGCGCTTGGAGGGTCTGCACGACGTGCTTGTTGTGCACGATCTCCTTGCGCACGTACACCGGCGGGCCATAGAGGTCGAGCGCCTTCTCCACCGCCACGACCGCCCGGTCCACGCCGGCGCAGTACCCGCGTGGGGCAGCGAGCAGCACCCGCTTGGTCCTCACCGCGGTCGTCGTACCAGTGCTTTCAGGCTGGGCAGTCACGCCCCCATGGTACGGGCCGGATTCAGCCCCACCGGAGCCGGATGTCACCGTCTCACGCGTCGAGGAGCCGTCCGCCCTGTCCGGACGGCTCCCCCAGGAGGTGTTCCGATACCGCAAGAATGCGGCGCACATCACCTTCCCCGCAAAGGATTTTCCAGCCGGCTGCGTACGGCGTCCTCCACGACCCCATCCCCTGAACGGGCGAGCGTGCAGAGGATTGTCGGTGGGGGGTCGTAGGGTCTGGGGGTGGCTTTGGAGACCTCGCCGGATGCGCCTGCAGCCGTTCGCACGATTGCGAACGGCATTGCGAGCTGGATCAACCAGCTGGGCGCGGTGTGGGTCGAGGGGCAACTCACGGATGTGTCGATCGGGCGCGGTACGACGACCGTATTCGGCACGCTGCGGGACACGGACGCGGACATCTCGCTGCGGTTCACCTGCAACCGCGGGGTGTTCGAGGCGGTCGACCCACCGGTCAGCGACGGGTCGCGCGTGGTGGTGTACGCGAAGCCGAACTTCTTCGCCCGCCGCGGCACGCTCGCGCTGGCGATCAGTGAGATCCGGCACGTCGGCATCGGCGAGCTGCTGGCCCGGATCGAACGGTTGAAGCAACTGCTCGCGGCCGAGGGGTTGTTCGCGTCGTACCGGAAGAAGCCGTTGCCGTTCCTGCCGCACACGATCGGGCTGATCTGCGGCCGGGATTCCGCGGCGGAGCGCGACGTACTGGAGAACGCGAAGCGCCGGTGGCCGGCGGTGGCGTTCCGGATCGAGTACGCGTCGGTGCAGGGACCGGCGGCGGCCGGTGAGGTGATGACCGCGCTGCGGAAACTGGATGCGGACGAGTCGGTCGAGGTGATCGTCATCGCGCGCGGCGGTGGTTCGCTGGAGGATCTGCTGCCGTTCTCGGACGAGGGGCTGATCCGGGCGGTGTCTCAGACGCGTACGCCGATCGTGAGCGCGATCGGGCATGAGCCGGACTCCCCGCTGCTTGATCTGGTCGCGGATCTGCGAGCGTCGACTCCGACGGATGCGGCGAAGCGGATCGTGCCGGATGTTCGTGAGGAACTGGACGGCGTCCGGCTGCTGCGCGAGCGTGGGCTGCGAGCGATCACGAGCTGGCTGGAACGGGAGATGCATGCGCTCGCGGCGATCCGCAGCCGGCCGTCGCTCGCAGCGCCGGTGACCGATCTGCAACGCCGGTCCGACGAGGTCGCGGCGCTGGTCGATCGGAGCCGGCGGACGTTGACCCACCGGCTGGATCGGGCGAGTGACGACATCACCCATCGGCTGGCGAGCGTACGCGCGCTGTCGCCCAAGGCCACGCTGGACCGTGGATACTCGGTGCTCCAGACGGCCGACGGGACCGCCGTACGGGAAGTGGCGCAGGTGGCGCCCGGCGATCTGCTGCAGGCGCGGGTCAGCGACGGCCGATTCGCAGTCGAAGTCAAGTCCGAGGAGAACACGTGAGCGGCGACCGTCCCGAGATTTCCTACGAGCAGGCCCGGGAGGAACTGGTCGAGGTAGTCCGCAAACTCGAAGCCGGCGGTACGACGCTGGAGGAGTCCCTCGCGTTGTGGGAACGCGGCGAAGAACTCGCGGCGACCTGCCAGCGCTGGCTCGACGGCGCCCGCGAACGCCTCGCCAAGGCCCAGGCTGCCCACGAGGAGAAGCAGAACTGATCTCAGCTCAGCAGGTCTGCCGCCAGGGCGCGAAGGCCGGTCTTCATCCGGTCCAAGGAGAAGCCCTGGTCGCGGAGAGCGAAATGCAGGTCGGCGGCCAGCGGCGCCAGTAGGGCATGAGCGACGTACTCGCGGTCCAGTTCCGGCCGGGCGTCCTCGATCAGCATCGCGAGGTGGCGGTGCCACAAGTGGTAGGAGCCGATCCGGTAGCGGGCGCCGTCGGACGCGTTCTCGCTGTCCATGAAGAGCTCGACGTGACGGTCGAGAAGATCCAGGTAGGCGTCGAGGAACGCCGTCACCCGCTCGACCGCGGGAGCGCCGGGGCCTAGCGGCGGTGGGCCGGTCAGGATCTTGGCCTGGAGTTCCTGTTCGCGTTCGTCCAGGAGGGCGACCGCCAGGCCGGCGCGGTCGCCGAAGCGGCGGAAGACCGTTCCTTTGCCGACGCCGGCAGCGGCGGCGATCGCGTCCAGGGAGACGTTCTTCACGCCGTGCTCGGTGAACAGGCGGTCGGCCGCCTCCAGCACCCTCAGCCGGTTCCGCCGCGCGTCCGCACGCTCCGGGCGCGGCTCACCCAGAACCGGGAGCCGTTGTGAAGCGGACCGCGGTCCGGTACTGTCGCTCATAAGACGGACTGTAGTCCGCTAAAGACTCTGGAGGAAGCTATGACCAACGCCCGGATCGCGATCGCCTATCACTCCGGCTACGGCCACACCGCGAGGCAGGCCGAGGCCGTCGCCGCAGGGGCCGCGTCGGTGCCGGGCGCCGTCGCGGACCTGGTCCCGCTCGACGACCTCACCGAGGACGTGTGGGACCAGCTCGCCGCCGCGGACGCGATCATCTTCGGCGCACCGACGTACATGGGCAGCCCGAGCGCGGCGTTCAAGAAGTTCGCCGAGGAGAGCGTGCGCGCCTGGGCCGACAACCTGGCCTGGCGGGACAAGATCGCCGCCGGGTTCACCAACTCGAAGTC
>WNGA01014445.1_pt1 | contig 16752 bp, 20 predicted proteins | sample 5400061 | NCBI WGS metagenome assembly WNGA01 (sample SAMN13153366, study PRJNA577476) | soil metagenome | isolation source: 100 cm soil or saprolite under grassland replicate 2 | place: USA:California | collected 2016-06-15 | reverse complement strand
CCACCCGGTCGCCGTCCCGGCCATCTCCCTGATCTACCGCTACGCGATCACCGGCGGCCCCGGCGTCACGCTGTCGTCGGGCGGCCAGTACTCGGCCCACGCGGACTTCTTCAACGCATGGCGGCAGGGCACGCTCGCCTCGCTCGTGCAGGGGTGCCTCAACGCACTCCGCCACTGCGGGCACGACAGCTAGTAGCGTCCGCCGCATCGAGGAGATCGCGCCAGGCCTGCGCCGCTGGACGGCGTGGCACGAAGAATGGGAGGACGAGGTCGCGTCGCTCGCGCTCGAGACGCGCGACGGGCTCGTCCTCGTCGACCCGATCGATCCGCCCGCCGAGCTGGGACCGCCGGAGCACGTGCTCGTGACCGTGTATTGGCACGGACGCTCGACGCAGGACGTGCCGGCGAAGCACGTCTGGGCCTCGTCGCGCTCGGCGCAGCCGCTGCGCAACCGCGGGATCAAGGTCACGGACGTCTTCCGGGCGGCTGACGAATTGCCTGGTGGAATCCGCGCCTTCCAGACCGCGCGCTCGGCCGAGGTCGTCTACTGGCTGCCGGATCAGAGCGCGTTGGCGGTCGGCGACGTGCTGCTCGGCGCGGGCGCGAAACCTCGCCCGACCGAGGAGCCTTTGCGCCTCTGTCCCGAACGCTGGCTCGGCAAGAAGACGCACGACGACCTCCGCGAGTCCCTCCGTCCCGTGCTCGAGCACCCGCTCGAACGAGTACTCGTCTCCCACGGGGAGCCGGTGTTGAGCGGCGGCGAGCAGGCCCTCGCGGCGCTCGTTTCCTAGGCATGCGCAAGGATCTCCGGCCCGAGCAGCTGGGCGACCTCCTGGAACGGCCGCTCGTGGCCGTTCTCGCCACCTACCGGTCGGACGGGAACGTCCTGCTCTCTCCTGTCTGGCACGAGTGGCGCGACGGAGGCTTCAACGTCGTAACCGGGAGCGGCGACATCAAGGTGAGACATCTGCGGCGGGACCCGCGCGCGAGCATCGTCGTCTACGAGCACGAGCCGCCGTACCGAGGGATCGAGGTGCGCGGCGAGGTGCGTCTCGAGCCTGTCGGTGACGCCGTGCGCCGGATCGCGACGCGGTATCTCGGCGAGGAGGGAGGCGCCGCATATGCGGAGAGCGCGGGCGACGACACGCTGATCAGGCTGGAGCCCGGCCGGCTCCGCGCGTGGGACTTCGCCGACGAATGATCTTCGTTCCGTCCACCCGCCACCTGCTGCGCGCCAAGGATCTGATCGACGCGCGCTACCGCGAGCCGCTCGACGTGCCGACGCTGGCGCGGGCGGCGCACGTCTCGCCGGCGCACTTCAGCCGGGAGTTCAGGCGCGCCTTCGGCGAGACGCCGCACCAGTACCTGCTGACACGACGACTGGAGCGGGCAGCCCATTTGCTCCGGAACACGGACCGGACCGTCGTCGAGATCTGCGCTCGCGTCGGGTTGACGAGCGTCGGCTCGTTCACGACGAGCTTCGGACGCGCTTACGGCCTGTCGCCGATGGCCTACCGCGCGGCGCATCCGCCGGTGTCCGCGCGCGTCCGGATTCCAACGTGCGTGCTGCGTGCCTATGCGCGCCCGCTGTCCAGCAGTTTTCGAGAAGACGGCGCCGCGCGCCGCCGCTAACGTCGTCGCTGTCTCCACAAGCGAACGAAAGGCTGACGATGCTGAAGCAACTGACATACGTGCAGGTCTGGGTGAACGACCAGGACGAGGCACTCGCGTTCTACACCGACAAGCTCGGGATGGAGCTGCGCGAGGATGTGACGGTCCCGGAGATGGGGAACTTCCGCTGGGTCGCCGTCGGCATCCCGGGCCAGGACGTCGCGATCACGCTGATGGCGATTCCCGGGCCGCCCGTCTTCGACGAGGAGACGCGCGAAGCGATCCGCTCGCTGCTCGCCAAGGGCGCCTCGGGCGGTCTCTTCTTCGCGACCGACGACGCGCACAAGAACTACGACCAGCTGAAGAGCCGCGGCGTCGAGTTCACGCAAGAGCCGACGGAAATGCCGTACGGGATCGACGCGGGCTTCCGCGATCCGTCCGGGAATCACTTCCGCGTCGCGCAGCAGAAGGCGTAACCGCAGTTGTGAGGAGCCGGCCGAGCCTCGGCCGGCTCCTCTGACTACGATCGCGTGCGGTGAGGGTGCTCAACGGCAAGTGCGAGTGCGGCGCGGTGCACTATCGGGTCGCCGACGAGTTCCTCTATGCGGCGAACTGCCACTGCTCGAACTGCCGCGCGGCTACCGGCACCGCGTTCAAGGCGTTCGCCGGGATCGAGCGCGCCAAGCTCGAGGTCGTGGACGGGCGGGACAGCCTGCTGATCGTCGGAGAGGAAAACTCGAACCACACGCGCTGTGGCGCCTGTGGCTCACTCCTTTATTCAGTCGTTCGCGATGGCGAGTACGTGCACGTCGCGATGGGATCCCTCGTCGATGCTCCCCGCATCCGGCCGACGGAGCACATCTTCGTCGGCTCCAAGGCGCCGTGGTTCGAGATCACCGACGATCTGCCTCAGTTCGAGGAATACGGCTGAGACGCGCGGCCTGCGTCGTCAGGTAGCGCTGTTCCGGCAGGCTCCTAGTCCGGGCGGCCGCGGCGCGGTAGTGCGCCAGCGCGGCGTCCAGGTCGCCGGCCATCTCCAACAGGTGCGCCCGGATTGCGTCGACGCGGTAGTGACCGTCCAGCCGTTCGTCAACCGCATCGAGCAGCGCGAGACCGGCGGACGGCCCGTCGGCCATCGCGGCTGCAACGGCGCGGTTGAGCGTGACGATCGGATTGCCCGTCATCTGTTCCAGTAGCCCGTAGAGAGCAAGAATCTGCGGCCAGTCGGTGTCCTCGGCCCGCGCGGCCTGGTCGTGGAGCGCCGCGATCGCCGCCTGGAGCTGGTATTCGCCGACCTTCCCCTGGCCCACGGCCTGGTCGAGCAGCGCAGCGCCTTCGGCGATCCGCGTCTGATCCCAGAGGCTTCGATCCTGTTGCGCAAGCGGGATCAACTCTCCGTCGGCATCGGCCCGCGCGGGTCGCCGCGCGTCGATCAGCAGCATGAGTGCAAGCAGGCCCATCACCTCGGCGTCATCGGGAAGCATTCGCCGCACCATCCTGGTCAGCCGGATCGCCTCCTCCGACAGCTCGGTGCGATGCAGCTCCCGGCCGGCGGTGCTGGTGTAGCCCTCGTTGAAGATCAGGTACAGCACGTGCAGCACGGAGCGGACGTGGTCGGGTTGCTCGGCGGGTGTCGGCATCCGGAACGCCACCTGCGAAGCCTTGATGCGCTGCTTTGCCCTGCTGATCCGCTGGGCCATGGTCGCCTCCTCCACGAGGAACGCGCTCGCGATCTCCGTGGTCGTGAGCCCGCCGACCGCGCGCAACGTCAGGGCGATCGCGGACGCCGGAGTCAGCGCCGGATGGCAGCACATGAACAACACGATGAGGGTGTCGTCCTCGTCGGCGACGTCGGGCGCGGACGGCTCTTGTCGTACCGCAGTCGTCTCGCGCTCTCTCCGCGACCGTTCGCTGCGGTAGTGGTCGATCAGCCGCCGCGTGGCGGCTTGGGTCAGCCAGGCCCGCGGGTTCTCCGGCACGCCGTCCCGGGGCCACCGCAAGGCGGCCGCGACGAGCGCTTCCTGGACGGCGTCCTCGCCGGCGTCGAAATCGCGGTACCGCCGAACGAGCGTGCCGAGGACCTGCAGCGCGAGCCCGCGCAGCAGGTCCTCGACACCGGAGCGATCGCTCAGCGCTCGCCGCCTGCGTGCTGGAGGTACTCGTCCATCTCCGCGACACTCCTCGGAGATTGATCCATCACTTCGCGCACCTGGATCGGCTGCTGTGTCGCCACGCCGTCCGGTCCGGGAACGGCAGAGATCCTCGCGGCGATCTCGATGACGCGCTCCTCCGATTCGACGTCCACGATCTGGAAGCCGGCGAGCCACTCCTTGAACTCCTGAAACGGTCCGTCGGTCACCACCGGCGCGGTCCCGTCCGACGTCACGATCTTGGCGAGGTCGGGGCCGACGAGAACCTCGGACTGGACCAGCTCGCCGCTGTCGACGAGCTCCTGGTGCAGGGCCCTGTAGTGGTCCAGGTGCGCTTCGACCTCCTCCTGCTTCCACTCTTCCATCGGCGTGTCCACCACGCCGCCCTCGAAATTGACCGCCAGTAGGTATCTGGTCATGTCGCTCCTCGTGTCCGTGTGCCCAGTCGGCACTATCACTTTAGGAACGGAGCCGCGGGCGCGTTCTCGACATCCTCGCGTGTCACTCGAAAGGGCGAGGCGAGCCCGTTTTGCGCTGAAATACGTCAGCTGAACGAGACCGTCTCCAAAGAAGAGCTCGAGGCCCTGCACTGCTGGGAAGCCGACGACCGTGTGCCGAATCATCCCGAGCTGACCGAGTTTCGGCGGAGGCTCCGCCACCACCAGGCACGATGGCGTGAGGCGCACGGATACCCGATCGGTACGCAGCCGATCGTCCCGCGACCAAAGGTGAAGAAGCGACTCGTCGGCAGCCGCCTTCCGCTCGACTGGGCCAAAGAAACCGGCGCGAACTTCCTCACCTCGAAGGGTCGCACGTCTTACGTCGAGCCCCACCAGAGCTTCGATCACCAGCGGCTGTGGGCCGACCTCCTGTGGTCGCCGGCGCTGGCCTTCAACCTCTTCGGCGACCTGGCCGCCGACCTCGCCCTCGCCGACCGCGCCGTGCGCGCGTGGTGGCCGGACGTACCGGGCACGGTGAGCGAGGTGCGCTTCGCGCACTCGCCAGGCCGGCTCGATCCGGCCTGGCTCGGAAACCTCGTCGATTGGGAGGCCGCGTTCGTGGTCGACATCGGCGCCGGTGCCCACGGGATCGTGGGGTTCATGACCGCCTACTGGGACGTGAACAGGCGGCAACCGCCGAAGCCGCAGCGGCTGCCACGGTACCGCGAGATCACGGAAAAGTCTGGCTTCTTCGGTCCGGGGTGGCTCGATGCGGTCAACGGCACGGAGCTGATCCACATTTGGCTGCGTCACCTGCTGGTGCTGTCGATGCTCCAGCACCCGAGTGGCGCGTGGAGTTGGGGGCGGCTCGTCGTGGTCCACCCCGCCGGCAACACGGACTTCGCCGACGCGTGCAGCCGCTACCACGCGCTACTCGTCGACCAGTCGACATTCGCGTGTGCGACGATCGAGGAGCTGCTCGACGCAGACGTCCTGCCGCCACCGGCGGCGACGGCTCTGCGCGATCGGTATCTCCCCTAGGATCGCGGCTCGTGTTCACTGTTGAGCAGCGGGATGCTCTCCGCGAGCACGTGCTGCAACTCGCGGAGAAGGATGACCGTGTCGTGGCCGGAGCCGCGGTGGGCTCACTCGCCGTGGACGGCGGCGACCGGTTCTCCGACTTGGACCTCACCTTCGGCATCGCCGACCGCGTGCCGGTCGCCGAGGTGCTCGGCGACTGGACGCGCACGCTCAGCGACGAGCGCGACGCGGTGCAGCTTGCCGACCTCGAGCGCGGCGCGATCATCTATCGCGTTTTCCTGCTACCGGACGCGCTTCAGTTCGACCTCTCGATGTCGCCGGCGGCTCAGTTTCGTCCCGGCGGCCCACGGTTCCGGCTTCTCTTCGGCGCGACGACTGCGGACGAGCCCGAGGTACCCACAGCGCGGCCCCCAGGGAACCTCTCCATTCCTACGCCGGCGGTCGCACACGACATCTTCGGGTGGGGCGTCATCTACGCGCTCCACGCGCGCGCGTGCATCGAGCGGGGACGCGTCTGGCAAGCCGAGCATTACGTCGATGCGGTGCGCGACCACGCCCTGTCGCTTGCCTGCCTCCGCGAGGGGGTGACCGCCGTGCAGGCGCGCGGCTACGACGACCTTTCCGCCGAGACCCTCGCTCGATTCGAAGCTGCGCACGTCGGCTCGGTCGAGCCTGAGGCCCTCCGGACACCACTCGCCGCATCGGTTCGTACACTCACGCGCGAGGGCGCGGAGGCGGGACTGCCGCACGCGGACGCCGTCTCGGAGCGCCTGGCCGGGCTGCCCTGAGGAGCGGTCGGTGAGGGCAGTCGTTCACGACAGCTACGGGCCACCGGAGGTGCTCCGAGTCGAGGAGGTGGAGCGCCCGGTGCCGGGCGACGACGAGATCCTCGTTCGCGTGCATGCGACGACGATCAACCGCACCGACTGCCATCGTCGCGGGGCTGACCCGTTCCTCTGGCGGCTCCTGCTCGGCCTCCGCCGCCCGAGACAGCGCGTGCTCGGGATGGAGTTCGCCGGCGTGGTCGAAGCGGTCGGCTCCGCAGTGGACGAGTTCGCAGTCGGGGACGAGGTGTTCGGGCTGAAGGGCTTCGGCGCGCACGCCGAGCTGGTTTGCATCCCCGCGCGCAAGCTCGTAGCGCACAAGCCGGGCAACGTCACGTTCGAGCAGGCGGCTGCCGTGCCCGACGGCGCGGTCAATGCGCTCACGTGCCTGCGCCGCGCCGGCGTCGGCCCGGGCATGCACGTGCTCGTGTACGGCGCCTCCGGCTCGATCGGGACCGCGGCGGTGCAGCTCGCCAAGCACATGGGCGCGCGCGTGACCGCCGTCTGCAACACCAAGAACGTCGAGCTCGTCCGGTCGCTCGGCGCCGACGAGGTGCTCGACTACACCGACGGCGACGACTTCACGAAGAACCGCCAGGCGTACGACGCCGTCGTCGATGCGGTCGGCAAGCACTCGTTCATGCGCTCCCGCCACGCGCTGAAGGCGGGCGGAGCCTACGTCTCGACGGACGGCATGCGGAACGTCGTCCTCGCGCCACTCTCGCGGCTCGGTAGCAGGCGGGTCGCGCTCGCGATCGCGCGTGCGAGGAAAGACGACGTCCTGCTGCTCAAGCGGCTCCTCGAGGACGGGGAGTATCGCGCGGTGATCGACCGCACCTACCCGCTCGAGGAGGTCGCCGAGGCAAGCCGCTACGTCGAGACGCAGCAGAAGACCGGGAACGTCGTCCTGACGGTCAGCGCCGAAAGGTGACTGAAGAATTCGACCACGGCAACGAGCCCAGAGCTGAGGAGATCGCGCTGCATCAACGCTTCCTGACCCTCGAAGGTGAGATGGAGGCCGCCCAAGCGGAAGGGAACGAGGCCGAGATGCGTCGGCTCCGCCCGCTTCTGCAACGCGCGCGAAAGCGTTGGCTCGCCGCAAACATCCGTGTAACCCGAGGCCGCTAGCTCACTGCGTCGCGAGCGCACGCTCGAGGGCAGCTTTATCTGCCGGCGCTCCGTGCGTGAGGAGGACGATCTCGACAGGAAGCGCGAGCAGTGGCTGCATGCTCCTGCGGGCCTGCGCCGCAGCGACAGCCCACTCCTCTGGGACGTTGTTCGGCAAGTCGCCTAGGAACTGCAGGCCGTTGCCACGGTCTTGGAGCGTGTCGCCGGCGACGAGCGCACCGTGGCTCTCGACCCAGAGGACAAGGTCGCTCGGCTCCATCCCCGGGAATGCCTCGACGCCGATCGGCAGCCGGTCGCCCTCGCTGAAGACGGTTCCGTCGACCGGGCTCGCGTCTCCCTCGTCCGGCGGCGGCACATACAACGGCGTGCCGTAGCGGTTCGCGAGAGCCTCGGCGTCGCGCCTGTGCCAAGGGCACGTCAGGACGATCGCCGTCTCGCGCTCATCCGCGAGCTTCTCGATCTCGGCCGGCGGCGTAAGCGGATCGAACAGCACCAGGCGCGCGCCGTCGTCGATCGCGTACGACGAGACCAGCGGCCCCCACCACTGCCGCTCGTTCCATTCCGGGTGACGCGCCTCCCAGTGCCAGACCCCGGCTCGAACCTCGCGCACGGCTCCGATGCTACGCGACGGATGCTCGAGTCGCTCCGCGGCGTTTCGTCGGCAGTCTCCATAGCGTCAGTAGCATCTGAACCGCGTTCAACCACATGGGGGATCGAAATGGCAGATGACCAGACGAACGCTTCCAAGCTGATAGAGGAGAGGATTAGGGAGCTGGGCGACTGGCGCGGCAAGACGCTCGGCAAAGTGCGAGGAATCATCAAGGCGGCGGACCCCGACGTCGTCGAGGAGTGGAAGTGGGCGAAAGCCACGAGCCCCGGGACCCCGGTGTGGTCCCACAACGGGGGTATCTGTACGGGTGAGACCTACAAGAGCGCGGTCAAGCTGACGTTCTTCAAGGGTGCTGCTTTGAACGATCCTTCAGGTCTATTCAACTCCAGCCTTGACGGCAAGGTCAGACGTGCCATCGACATCAAAGAAGATGACAAGATCAACGAAGCTGCACTGAAGAGCCTCATTCGTGAAGCCGTGGCGCTGAATCTAAAGAGCAAGAAACACTCCTCTTGAACTCGGCCCAATCCGCATTTCGCTAGGCCTCTCCAAGCCGGAAGTGGAGGCGGCGGGAACCGAACCCGCGCAAGATTTCAATCGTGCCCCGGGAACGCGTCGACCCTCACCGCTGGCGGAGAACAACTGCTGCCCCTCGATGGGAACACGTTCGCGAGGCCGATTTGGCAGATCGCCGGTTAGTAGCAGATTAGTGCGGCACTTCAGTTTTATCGGGATCGGCAGTCGCAGAAAGGAGACTTCGCCATGAAAGCACGAACCCGAAAGCGCCTCACGCGCCCGCTAGCGAAAGGATTGACCATGGACAGGCGCCTTCGACGATGGACCCTCGCCGTAGCCGCCGTCGCCGCGGCGCTCGCTACGGCAGGCGGTTTTGCATACGCACAGGTGGCCGACGATGCCATCATCAAGGCCTGTGCGAAGACCGACAACGGTCAGCTCCGGCTCAACCGAGGCGGCGGCTGCCTCGCGAGCGAGGACGCGCTGCAGTGGAACCAGACGGGCCCGCAGGGGCCGCAGGGAGTACCGGGCCCGCAGGGGCCACCGGGGATCAGCCACGTGGACGAACGCTTCTTCTTCCGCCCGCTCGCAGATCCGGGGACGTGGCTTCCGATCGTGAGCGGGACGTGGCCGGACGTCCGTCCGTTCATGACACACGTCTTGACCATGCACCTCGACAAGGGGAACTACGCAGTCACGGCGGAGTTGATCGCCGAGAACGACTCCGGCCAGGGCATCGTCGTGTGCCTGCTCGGGAACTCCATCGTCGGCTTCACCTTGGCGCAGAGCGGCGTTGGGAACGCAGCAGGGTTCGCGCTCCAGCAGACGTTCGAAGCGCAGGGGACCTTTACGCTGGATGCACCGGGCGATCTGGAGCTCTCCTGCTTCAACGCGCCGCCGAACGAACCGGCGGGAAACCCGCGCATTGGGTTTGCGGACGTCCTGGCGACGAGGGTCGACACCGTCACCTCAACGCAGGAATAGGTGGGCACGGGGTCAGGCGTCGAGAGGCGGCGGCTGACCCCGCACAAACACGCAAAACATTCGCCGCAGATGCCGGCTCGGCCGGCGTCGGCCGCCACGGCTCGGATCGAAAGACGATCGCCGAGAAGTCGTCATGGCCTCGCGCAGCAAGGCCATGACTTCTCGGCGGAGCGGAGGCGGCGGGAACCGAACCCCGCGCAACATTCCGACAGGCGCGTCAGTGAACGCGAAGCCCGAGCAGGGCCGCCCCATTCGGGATGACTACTCCGACAGACCCCCAGTTGGGAACGACGACACGCCAGAGTCCGCTGCGCCCGAAGCGAGCCGTGCCGCGCCAACGATTCGACGCAACCTTGCTGAGCTCGACCTCGAAGCCATGGCGGGCGACGTTCGGATCGGGGCGGCTCGTGTCTCCGGTAATTGCCGCGACGACGCGAAACACCGGCTGACCTGGTGCGACCGCGATCAAGCGCAAGTCGTGGGTCAGCGGTTGGTCGGTTCGGACCACCAACGTCACGCGTTGGTGCACTGCGGGCGTGGTGTCGCTCGCGACGATCGAGATGTTGAACTTCGCGAGCGCCGATCCGCACCACGCGAGCGCGACCAGAGCGAAAGTGGCGAAAGCTTTCACGGCCGTCCTCCACCGCCTGCGACGGTGCGGGTCCATCGACCCCTTCATTCTAGGTGGGCGGAACCAGACGTTGGGCAAACCACCCGCTCGTAAGCGCGGAGGCATTGAACTTGTCGCGATCTTGATCCGCGTCGCTACTGCGACCGCGGGACCGCGACCCAAACAAGGCCGTGGCTGACGATGACGCCGTCGACGGCGCGCGTGTGCAGCGGGATTCGAGCGACGATGCGGTTTGTGCTGGGATCGATCCGGAAGACCGTTGCGTCGACGCTCCTCCCGCTGGGTGCGAGCACCCGCTGCGCGGTGACCCAGACCGAGCCATCGCCGAGGGCGATGCGCAGGGGGGTGAGCGGAAGCGGGATCCGTTTGACCGGCTCGTTCGTCTTCGAATCGATCCGCCAGACTCCGGGGGTCGTTCCGCGTGTCGGTCGCCACGACCCGCTCGGGCCGTTCTGGTCGCGCGCAAGCACCCAGACGGCGTGCTCGTCCGCCGCAAGCCGCGCCGGTCCTCCCGGAATGCGGATCCACCGGACGATGCGGCGCGCATGCTCGTCAATCCGCGCGACGAGGTTGCGCGACGGGTCGCTCGCCCAGACCGTGTCGCCGGCACTCGCATCACCGACCGCGGCAAGGCCGCCCGGCGAGACCCCGTGGATCGTGATCAGGGTCTTGCCGAGCGAGCGGTCGATCTGCCGCACAGTCTGGGTGTTCTTGTTCCCTGCCCAGACCGAATAGCTTTCAGGGCTGTCGGCCGCGATCGTCGTCTGCTCCTCGTCGCCGTTCGTGCTGGGGCCGACCCGGATCGTCGTGACGGTCGGGCCGGGGCGCCAGACCGAAACGGTCCCCGGCCCGACGCCGAACGGCGTGTGTCCCGGCGCACCGCCGTTCGCCGCCCACAGGTCGCCGTTGCCGGCGACCACGTCGATCGCCCGCGAGAAGCTGAATGTGTCGAAGAGCTTCCTTCGCTTCGCGAAGATCCGGGAGACGGTGGCGTCGCCGATGTTGCAGACGTAGACGAAGGTGTCGTCGGCCGCCAGCGGGCCAGGATAGCCGCCGATGGGAATGTCGGAAACGACGGCGTTCCGCTGCGGGTCGATCACGGCGACGGAGTCTCGCTTCACGGCCACGGGTTTTACGTCGCTCGAGTTTTCGAGGGTCGCAACGGCCGCAAACGCTGCGGCTGCGGCAAGAGCGACGCCGGAGGCGATCAGCGGCCAGCGGCGGCGCAGTCGTGAGACCACCGCCGGTGTGGCCGCAGCCGCCCCGAGCGCCGGGTCCTGGCGCAGAATCGCCTGCTCGAGCTCGCGCAGCGCGGGCCCCGGCTCGATCCCCAGCTCGTCGAGGAGCACGCCCCGCCCCTCGCGATAGGCCTCAAGTGCATCGGCCTGCCGGCCGCAGCGGTACAGCGCCGTCATCAGCTGGGCCCGCAGCCGCTCGCGCGATGGGTGCCGGTCGACGAGCTCGCGCAGCTCACCTACGAGCGCGTTGTGCCGGCCGAGAGCCAGATCGGCGTCGATTCGGTCCTCAAGTGTCTGGAGCCGCAGCTCGTCGAGCCGCTCGATGTCCGCACGCGCGAACTCCTCGTAGGCAAGGTCGTCGAGCGCGCCTCCCCGCCAGAGCGCCAACGCCGCCCGCAGGCGATGGGCTGCCGCGTCGGCATCGCCGTTGATCAGCAACTGCCTGCCTTCACCGGTCAGCCGCTCGAAACGCTCGGCGTCGACCTGCTCCGGGCGGATCTGCAGCACGTATCCGGGCGGCCGTGAGACGAGGACCTCGTGCTCGCCGCGGTGGCTGCCTGGCTCGAGCGTCTTGCGGAGATGCGAGATGTAGCCCTGGAGCATGTTCGCAGCCGACTCCGGCGGCGAATCGCCCCACAGCTCATCGATCAGCCGATCCCTCGAGACCACCTCGTTCGCGCGCAAGAGAAGCAACGCGAGCACAGCCCGCTGCTTCGCCCCGCCAATCGGGAGAGACGTCCCGTTGGCAGTGACCTGCAGCGGGCCAAGGACGCGGAAATCGAGCTCCTTCGTGGCTCGAACGTAGCGCCGCGATCACCTCTCTGCAAGCCTCGGACAGCGTTAGGCGAGGTGCGGGCAGGTCCCGGCCGTCCCGCACCTCATGTCGCTCGCTGCCGGCCGGAGAGCACGAGAAATGGAAGACCCGCAAGATCGCGGGTCTTCCGTGCACAAACGTGAATCTCGGTTTACGTGACGCCAAGCGCCGCGACCAGCACGCCACAGTCGCCGTTCGCGAACAGCGAATGACCGCCGCGATCGCTGACGATCTCGGCGCTGACGAATTCGTCGCCGTTGAAGGTCACCTCTACGACGAGGTTGCCGGCGTCTCGGGCGATCACTCCGCCGTGGGCATCGCGAATAATCTCTGCGGCTCCCTTGAAGACGCCTAGGACGGTGTGAACCGCGCTGGGGTCACCGGAGATCAGCGTGCTGGTGAATCGGTAGCCCGAGTGGATTAGCACCGATGCACCCGTCGCAGGGTTCGTCAAGACGCCATTTGACTCTGAGTTGTTCCAACTGCCAACCGGCACGTTCGGAGCCAGAGGGACGGTGAAACGGCCGTCGAACGCGAGGTCGACGGTCTGTTCAGTGCCGCAGAAGTCGAAGTCGGCGAACGAGTCGGAGAAGTGGCAGCTGAGGACCTGAGCCGACGGAGAGTTGCACGGCGCGTTCGGACTCGCCGCAACGGCGCTGGGGCTCGAGCCGAGCGCCAGCATGGCCGCAATCGCCGATGCAATGAGGCCGACGACAAGGAGCGGACGGACGTGCAGGCTTCGCCCACGCATTGGACACCTCCAATCGAGAGGGTGGTGGCCTCGGAGGGCGCGCTCCTCGGCCGGGACGTCTCTCTATATGTCAGGTGGCTCTGGATGAACGCTTGACACCGCTGGAAGACGACTGAATCAGCGCGGGTTCTCGGCATATCTGCAGATGCACAGCCATTAGAACAACTCCGCGCCGAACAAGCACCCGCACCGAGATTCAGCCAACCTACCGCGTCGTCACGCCCGCGGTTTGCGCAACGTCTGAAAAAGTGGAGGCGGCCGGAATCGAACCCGCGCAACGTTTCCCCCGCGACGAGCCGGCTTTCAGATGAGAGGACGCTCGCGCAGGCCGGCGCCCTGTGTCGCGGATGTCCTACCTAATTGAAATAGGTGGATGCTTCGTAACTTCGAAACGCACCTGAAGGGTCGCTCAGCCGTCGGCGGCCGGCAGCCGATGATGTTCTAGATGACCTCTATCAGGCGCTGGAATTTCTACAGAGCGCTCGTCCTCGTCGGCGCTGGCGTCTGTGCCTTCGCGGCCGTGCGACTACGCGACCAGTACGGGTGGCAGGAGACAAAAGCCGAGCTCGCGTTGGTCGCAGCCTGCACCGCCGCCGGCATCTTTGCTGGCGCCGTCGGCCTCGCCTCCAGACGACGTCTCAGCGCCGCGCTCGCGTATGCAATGGTCGGAGCCGCGCTCGTTCTTGCACTCATCTTCGTCTACTACGTCGTCAGGATGCTCACGACGGCTGACTACTCGTAGTCGAACTCGCGGGTGTCCTACCTGAAGGGAGTCTAAGCAACGCGCTCAGGGCGTCGGCGCCTGTCCCTGACGTCATCGAGTAGCACTTCCTCCATGACACGCCTCTAGGGACATTCCGCATCGCTGGCGCAAGGTCAGCGTGCCTGGGAGGCAACCGGGTCAAGTAGGCACGCTGCCCGGCGAGCTGCACGAGTTAAATCGGCGCGCGCAGACACAAGCCGACCTGAAAGTTCAGAGCTGGTTAGGCGTCGCGCGGCGCGTAATCGACCTGCTCGAACGGCCATTCAGACGCGAGCCAGTCGCTGACCGCGCGCCAGAGCGGAATGTCGAGCTCAGCTCGACTCGCGCGCACCCACGACTGCACGTGGGCGTCAGTCGCTGCGGTGCGATCGGGATAGATGTAGACGCAGCCCACGACATCGTCGCTCTGTGGCTCTAGCACTGTGTAGGTGAAGCCTTTGCGGTTTCTAAGGTCATCGGCGTGACGCTGCAGATCTCGTAGGTTGTCGGCTGCGGTCCGCCGGTCGGGCCAAGCGCTGTTCTCCCACCCAGGCGTCGCGTGGATGTGATCGGCTGACGACGACCAGGCTTCGTAGTCGGCGTCGTTGTGCGTCGGCCCAAGCGGCTCGAGTCTGAATTGGTCCCGTAGAAGAACGAGCGGGACGATGAAACCGGTGGGAACGAATGTGGGTTCAGCCAACGACGAAGACTCCGCGGCGACGATATGGGAAACCGGACAACGAGACACAGGCCAACCGCAATCCATCGGCAGCGCCCGGCGGCTGGAGTGAGCCCATTGTGTGCTCGAGGGACATTCCACAAGACTCGCTCATGCGACGGGGTCATTCGCAGGCCGCGCGTGGGCACCCGTGTTTGCCTCAATGCGGAGTGCTCTGGGTGACGACAGCTCTCGCGAACCTCTTGATCCTGGCGTCGACCTCGCCCGCGGACGCGACGAACGCGGATACGGCCAGCATTCAGGCGGGCGTGACGATGGCCGCGGCCCGCCGGCGTCACCGTCGTGCACAACTTCGTCGAGTCGAGCGGGTCGACGAACGACGACGACGGCATCCGGATCGAGCTCGCCCCGAACAATGTCGTGCAGCACAACGACTCGCGGCTCAATCGGCACGACGGCGTGCACCTGGTCGCGGCTGTCGGCGCTCTCGTCGCCGACAACGTGCTCGTCCACAACGGCACGCCAGGCGCCGGGAACGGCTGTGGCATCGACGTCGACTCGCTCACGGTCGCGGGCGTTACGACACCGTCGACGGGGAACACGGTCACGAACAACGTCGCGCGCGAGCACACCCGCTCGGGGATCCGTGTACGCAACTCGCTCTCGAACACCGTCGCCAATAATCACCTGAAGGACAATCCCGGTGACGGCATCCTGCTCACGAACGGCGACAACAACAACGGAGGTGAGGGCCGGCTCGCCGAGCCGGCCCTCACCGAGCCGGCTGCGTCGTAGCCGCTCGAACCACGGCGCAGCTCGGCCGGAAGGGCCCGGACCCTCAGCGCACCCTTCGCCGGGACGAACTCGAACGGGTCCTCGCCGATGCCGAGGCACAGAAGACGAAGGTCGCTTGCTCCGGCTACTGATCGACGAACTCCGCGTCAACGGCCAGGCAGAGATTCGTTACCGGATCGTCGCCCGCGGCTTGCGCAATGTCCGGAAAAGTGGAGGAGGCGGGAACCGAACCCGCGAGACGTTCCGCACGCATGACGGTTATAGAATTCAGCCGCCAGATCGCCGGCCCCAGCCCTGCGATCCCAGCGTCCACGCCATCCGACCCGGGGAGGTCACGCGATGAGCAGCCGACTTCGGCGTTCCCTTGTTCTGACGACCCTGCTGGCCCTCTTGCTCGCGGTATCCGGCGCCGCGGCGCCGACCGGCGCGGCGGCCAACCCGCCGAACACCAACGTCTCCGGCATCGACGTCGACGCGACGACGATCCCGCAGCTCGAGCAGTTGATGAACTCGCGCCGGATGAACTCCGTCGAGCTGACGAACTTCTATCTCCGCCGCATCCGCCAGCTCAACCCGATGCTCAATGCGGTGATCACGGTCAGCCCCACGGCACTCGCCGACGCACGAGCGGCCGACGCAGCGCGACGCAACGGCGATCACCGTCCGCTGCTCGGGATTCCCATCATTGTCAAGGACAACATCGACACCACCGGTATGCCGACGACAGCCGGCTCCTGGGCACTCGCCGGGAGCACGCCCAACGACGCGTTCATCGCGCAGAAGCTGAAGGCCGCCGGCGCGATCATCATCGGCAAGGCGAATCTGTCCGAGTGGGCCAACTTCCGGTCCGCCCCGTCGTCGAGCGGCTGGAGTGGCATCGGTGGCCAGACGAACATGCCCTACGTCCTCGATCGCAACCCGTGCGGCTCGAGTTCCGGCTCCGGCGTCGTCGCGGCTGCCGATCTCGCGGTGGCGGCCGTCGGCACGGAGACGGACGGCTCGATCGTGTGCCCGTCCGGCGCCAACGGCGACGTCGGGATCAAGCCGACACTCGGGTTGTGGAGCCGCGCGGGCGTCGTCCCGATCAGCGCCAACCAGGACACGGCGGGCCCGATCGCCCGCAACGTGACCGACGCCGCGGTACTCCTCGGCGCAGCGACCGGCGTCGACCCGGACGACCCCGCGACCGCCGCGCAGGCCGGCCACGCCTTCACCGACTACACCCAATTCCTCAGCGATCACGCCCTCCAGGGCAAGCGGATCGGCGTCTGGCGCGCCGGCACCTACGACCCGGCGTTGGTGGGACCAGTCGTGGAGCCGATCCTCGATCGCACGATCGCCGCGCTCAAGGCCCAAGGTGCGACGGTGATCGACGGGACCGACATCGACCTGTCGGCGACCGCCAATGAGCTCGGAGCGCTCCTGTGCGAGTTCAAGACCGACATCGCGACGTACCTCCACACCTACGTCCACGGTACGAACCCGGTGTCAGGCCAGGCATACGCGCAAACGCTCGCCGACCTGATCGCCTTCGATGAGGCCCATCCGAACCTCGAGGGGCCTTGGAACGATTTGATCTTCGAGCTTGCCGAGGGGACGAACGGCCGTGACGCCGCTTGCGCTGCCCTTCGGCAGGCGACGACGCCGCCGGTTCAGGCCGCAATCGACCAGCTCATGGCCGCGAACCACCTCGACGCGATCATCGCCCTGACGAACGGTCCGGCGTGGCCGACGAACGACGATCCGAACGCCGGCGACCTCAACGGGCACTTCGAGTACTTCGTGGGCTCGTCGACGG
>WNGA01011203.1_pt1 | contig 16754 bp, 15 predicted proteins | sample 5400061 | NCBI WGS metagenome assembly WNGA01 (sample SAMN13153366, study PRJNA577476) | soil metagenome | isolation source: 100 cm soil or saprolite under grassland replicate 2 | place: USA:California | collected 2016-06-15 | reverse complement strand
TAAGTCGGCTGAGGTTTCGGGCCACACGAGGTGGATGAGGGCCGGCTTCTCTCGCGATCCGTCAAAGTAAGCCCGCACGTCTTCAGTGAGCGCCGACACATCCACCCCCATATAGATACCGGAAAACTTCTGCAGGCGCTCCAGGGCCGCTTGGGACAGCGTGTGGGTTGGCTCCGACGCGTTGACCAGGCGCTTCAAATTCGCTGCCGCCACCTGGATCAGGGCCTGCAGGAACTGGCCCTGTGGCAAATCGGGCCCCACGGCATGCCACAACCCCTCGAACACTTCGTGGCATTCCCACCAGTAGCCATAGTTGTAGAGATCGATGCCGTAGAGGTACCACTCGCTGTCCCACCATTCCTCCGGCATGAACGGGGGCGGCGTCGGTTCCGGCTGGCCATAAGAATGCCCCTGCCGGTCCCGCCGCGGGTGGGGCGATTGGCCGGGAATGAACCGGTATGCCGGGAAGGGGCGGTCCGTGTAGCGCGGCAACGACATTGTGCGACTATAGCACACGTCGGCTTGACACCAGAGTCCCGCACGAGTAACATGAAACTACCTTTAAGGCCAGTCCTGCGAGGCTGGGAAGGAGTCTGATATGGCGCAGGTCGTTGCGCTTCTGCACAGTCGGGTGCCGTTGCCTTCCGGTGGAGATTCCCCGGAAGGTTTTTTTATGCCCATGAGGCCCTTTACTTCGTTCAGGGTGACAGGATGGAAGTGAAGCAGGCCTCCCGCACGGTCATGGACGCGCAGGAGATCAGCCGGGCCCTGACCCGCGTGGCTCACGAGATCATCGAGAAGAACCACGGAATCGCCAACGTGGCCCTGGTGGGCATTCGGACCGGCGGCGTGTACCTCGCCAAACGGCTCGCCAAAAAGCTCCAGGAGATCGAAGGGACGACGGTCCCCGTCGGGGAGTTGGACATCACCCTCTATCGTGACGATCTCAACGCGCGGAAAGGGCACCCTGTGCTGCGTAAGACTGACATCCCGTTCGACATCACGCACCGCAAGGTGATCCTGGTGGACGACGTCCTCTTCACCGGCCGGACGATCCGGGCCGCCATGGATGGGCTCATTGACCTGGGACGCCCGGGCGAGATCCAACTGGCGGTGCTGGTGGATCGTGGGCACCGGCAGCTCCCGATCAAAGCCACCTATGTGGGCAAGAACTTACCGACAGCACTTGAAGAATCGGTTGAAGTTTATCTGGAGGAGGCGGGGACCCCGGACCGCGTGGTGCTCCTGCCCTGAAACCATGAGCCTCAAGCGCAAAGACCTGCTCGGCATCCAGGACTTGACGGTGGAGGAGATCCAGTTCGTCCTGGAGACTGCCGAGTCCTTCAAGGAAGTCACGGGGCGCGAGATCAAGAAGGTCCCGACACTCCGCGGCAAGACCGTCGTGAACCTGTTCTTCGAGCCCAGCACCCGCACGCGGACCTCCTTCGAGCTGGCGGCCAAGCGGCTGAGCGCCGACGTGATCAACTTCGCGGCGTCCGCCAGCAGCGTGGTCAAGGGCGAGACCCTGCTTGACACGGCCCGCAACATCGAGGCCATGCAGGCCGACTTCATCGTCCTGCGCCACCCGGCGGCCGGCGCGCCGAACATCCTGGCCCGGCTGCTGCGGGCCTCGGTCATCAACGCCGGGGACGGCGGACACGAACACCCGACGCAGGCCCTTCTGGACCTCTACACGTTGCGCGAAAAGAAGCGCGCGTTCAAGGGACTGCGTCTGGCGATCGTTGGGGACATCGCCCACAGCCGCGTAGCCCGTTCCACCATCTACGCCCTCGTGAAGATGGGCGCGGAGGTGCGGGTCGCCGGCCCGCCGACAATGATGCCCCAGGAGATCGAGCGGCTAGGCGTGACGGTGTTCCACAAACTGGATGAGGCGCTGCGCGGCGTGGACGTCATCATGATGCTCCGGCTGCAGCTCGAGCGCCAGGGCATCGCCCTCTTCCCCAGCATCCGCGAATACTCGCGGCTCTACTGCCTCACGCCGGAGCGGATGAAGCTGGCGACCCCGGACGTCCTCGTGATGCATCCCGGGCCGATCAACCGGGGCGTGGAGATCGCCCCGGAAGTGGCGGACAGCGTGTCGTCTGTGATCCTCGACCAGGTGACCAACGGCGTCGCGGTCCGCATGGCGGTCCTCTACCTCTTGTCGGGCGCGAAATGACCGTCCTTATCCGCAAGGGCCGCGTCATTGACCCGGGCCGGATCAACGGCCCGGCCGACGTCTTCATCCAGGACGGAAAGATCGCGCAGGTCGGTAAGGGACTGGCCGTACCACCCGGCGCCACCGTCATGGACGCCACTGGCAAGTGGGTCCTGCCGGGATTCGTGGACCTGCACGTGCATCTGCGCGAGCCTGGGTTCGAGTACAAGGAGACGATCCAGACCGGCACGGCGGCAGCCGTCGCCGGCGGCTTCACCAGCGTCTGCTGCATGCCGAACACGTCGCCGGTGAACGACAATCAGTCTGTGACGGAGTTCATCCTGGACAAGGCCCGCGCTGCGGGGCTCGCTCACGTGTTCCCCGTCGGTGCAATCACGAAGGGGTCCGAGGGCAAAGAGCTCGCGGAGTTTGGGGAGCTGAAGGACGCCGGGTGCGTGGCGGTGTCCGACGACGGCAAGCCCGTCATGAACGGCATGGTGATGCGCCGTGCGCTCGAGTACGCGCGGGCCTTCAACCTCACGGTCGTGGACCACTGCGAGTGCCTGCATCTTTCCGAAGGGGGGGGCATGCACGAAGGGTTGGTCGCCACCGAGTTGGGACTGCCTGGCGTCCCGGCCGCGGCGGAGGACGTCATGGTGGCCCGCAACCTGGTCCTCGCAGAACTGACCGGCGGGCGGCTGCACCTGGCCCATCTCAGCACGGCCGGCTCGGTCCGGATGGTCCGGGAGGCCAAGGCCCGTGGCATCAAGGTCACGGCCGAGGCCTGTCCGCATCACTTTCTCCTGACCGACGAGGCCGTGCGCGAATTCAACACCAATGCGAAGATGAACCCGCCGCTGCGAAGCCGCAGGGACGTGGACGCCATCAAGGCGGGACTGAAGGATGGGACCATCGACGCCATCGCGACGGATCACGCCCCGCACGCGGACTTCGAAAAGCTGCGGGAGTTCGACTATGCCCCCTTTGGGATCGTAGGGCTGGAAACCGCCTGGGGGCTCGCTTTGACGCTGGTGGACGAAGGCGCATTGTCGGTCGAACAAGTGGTCGCGTTGCTGACCGTGCAGCCGGCCCGCGCGTTCGGCCTCTCCAAGGGCACCCTGGCCGTCGGGGCCGACGCGGACGTGACGATCGTGGACCCTGACGCTCAGTGGGTCGTCGAGCCCGAGCAGTTTCGTTCCAAGGGACGCAATACGCCCTTCGCTGGGTGGAAGCTGAAGGGACGGGTGACGGCGACGATCGTCGGTGGGAGGGTTGTCTATCCGTAAGCTCATCGTGGTGTGTCAGTGTGTCGAGGTCATCGCGCTGGCCGTCTGGGTCGGGGGACTGGTCTCTATCATTGTTGCCGCCATACCAGCAGTCATCAACACGATGGGCAACCCAGGTGGGGTGGAAGCTGGAGGCCGCCTGCTCACCCGGACTTTTCACAGATATGACCACCTGTCGATGGTTTCAGCCGGATTCATCATAATCGGGATGCTCGCACGCGTATACGCAACGACAGGCCATTGGAGAGAACAGATCAGCTTGACCGAAATCGTAGTATTGGGAACGATGACCATGATCGCGTCGTATCTTACGTTCTTCTTTAATCCGCAAATTGCCCATCTCCAGGAGTTGGCATTTAGTGCACAAAGTAAGGTAGAGAGAAGCATGGCATACCAGGACTTTTTTTCCGGTCATTACATAGCGCGAGCGCTCTACATGATCAACTTGGGCTTGGGCATCGCCTTGCTGTTAATGAAGGTGCGGAAATGGGTGCGGTGAAGCCGGCGGTCCTCGCGTTGGCGGATGGGACCGTGTTCAAGGGCACAGCCCTGGGCGCGCCGGGGGAAACCGTCGGCGAAGTAGTGTTTAACACCGCCATGTCGGGGTATCAGGAAATCCTGACGGACCCGTCGTACCGCGGCCAGATGGTCACAATGACCTATCCGCACATCGGCAATTACGGGATCAACCCGGAGGACGTGGAGTCCTCGCGCCCGTGGTTGGCCGGTTTCATCGTGAAAGAAGCGTGCCCCTACCCGAGCAACTGGCGGAGCCGGCTGACCCTGGACGAGTATCTGCGCCAGCATGGTATCGTGGGGATCCAGGGGATCGACACGCGGGCGCTGACCACGCACCTCCGCGACCACGGCTCGCAACAGGGAGTCATTTCGCATGCGGACCTCGATCCCAAGCGGGTGGTGCGAAAGGCGCGGGAGGCCCCCAGCATCCTCGGCCGGGACTTGGTCAAGGAAGTGACTTGCGCCAAACCTTATAAATGGATGGAAAGCAGCGGGAGGTGGGCGCTAAAGAATAATACGAGGGGGGAGGGGAAAGGCGGGGGTGGATTTCGGGTCGTGGCCTATGACTTTGGGATCAAGTACAATATTTTGCGGCGGCTGGTGGATGAAGGCTTCGAGGTCACGGTCGTGCCGGCCCCGACCACGGCCGACGCCGCGTTGGCGCTGAATCCCGACGGGATTTTTCTGTCCAATGGTCCGGGCGACCCGGAAGGGGTTCCCTACGCTGTCGAGGCAGTGCGGACGCTGCTCGGCAAGCGGCCCATCTTCGGGATCTGCCTCGGCCATCAGATCATCGGACTCGCGCTGGGATTGCAAACGTATAAGTTGAAGTTCGGGCACCACGGGGCGAACCATCCGGTGCTCGACTTGGAGACTCGCAAGGTGGAGATCACAGCCCAGAACCACAACTTTGCGGTGCGGGGAGGGGACCCCTCACCCAGTCCCTCTCCCCACGGGGGAGAGGGGAGGGTGAGGGGGGCCCCATGGCCCACGGCTCATGGCCGTGTGCAACTGACCCATGTCAGCCTGAACGATGACGCCGTCGAAGGCTTGCGCTGTCTCGATCTGCCGGCGTACTCCGTCCAGTACCATCCCGAAGCCTCTCCGGGCCCTCACGACGCGAGTTATCTGTTCCACCGGTTCACCGACCTGATGACGAAAGGAAAGGCATAGCGGACCATGTCAACTCGGCTCGACATCGTTGCCACGGCACTGCTCGCGCTGGTCACCGCAGGCTGCATCTCCATTTCCCTCTTCCCGCAGGCCATGCCGCTGCGGGAGAAGACGGTGCAGGGCACTGCCGCGGACAAGATTCTGATGATGGATATCTCCGGTGTCATCTCCGACAAGAGCTCCAGCAATCCCCTGAGCGAGTCAGAAGATTTGGTCGCTCGCATCAAGGAGGAACTGACGCTGGCCGCCGAGGACAGCCACATCAAGGCGCTGCTCCTTCGGATCAACAGCCCCGGCGGGACCGTTACGGCATCGGACGTCATCCATCACGAGATCAGCGAATTCAAAACGAAGCACAAGATCCCCGTTGTGGCCACCATCATGGATATCGGCGCCTCCGGCGGGTACTACATCGCCGTCGTCGCCGATCAGATTATCGCCCACCCGACGAGCGTGACCGGCAGCGTGGGAGTCATCATGCTGCGCGTCAACGCGGAGGGCTTGCTCCAGAAGATCGGCGTGGAGGCAGGCGCGATCAAATCCGGCGCGAAGAAGGACATCGGCTCACCCTTCCGTCCGATGAGCGAGGATGAGCGCGCGATCTTCCAAAGCATGATTAACGGGTTCCAGTCGCGCTTCCTCGAGGTGGTTACCAAAGGACGGAAGGCCCTGCCGGCCGACCAGCTCAAGCTGATCGCGGACGGGCGCGTCCTCACGGGGCCGCAGGCCGTGCAACTGGGACTGGTGGACCAGGTCGGCTATCTGGACGACGGGATCGCGGCGGCCAAGCAACTGGCCGGGCTCGCCGATGCTCGCGTCGTGATGTACGTGCGGCCCGGAACGTACAAAAACAACATCTACTCCCAGGCGCCCGGTACAAGTACTCTGGAAGCCCTGGCGAACCTGGACATCATGGGGCTGGTCCGCGGCGGGACGCCCCAATTCCTCTACCTATGGATCCCCTGATCGCAGACATGATAGGCAGGCGTGATGCCCTTGCCAAGGTACTCCGGCTCACCACAGGGCTGTGCGGAGTGTGCCTGACCGGAGGTCTGCTGGACCTGTTGATGGGCTGCACGCGCGCACCCATCACTGGCCGCGAACAACTGATTTTCTTTTCCGAGGAGACAGAAAATAAGATGGGCATCGAAGCCTACCGGGATATCCTACGCCAGTTCCCGCTCAGCACGAACCCGGAGGCCAATGCGATGATCCGCCGCGTCGGCGAGCGGATCGCGGCTGCTGCCAACAAGCCGAGTTATGACTGGGAATTTGCCCTGATCCAAGACGATAAGATCATCAACGCCTTCTGCCTGCCGGGCGGGAAGGTGGCCTTCTTCTCCGGCATTCTCAAGCATACGCAGAACGAGGCCGGCGTCGCCACGGTGATGGGCCATGAGGTAACCCATGCCATCCAACGACATGGCGTCGAGCGGATCAGCCGAGGAATCCTCGAGCAGATTGCACAGGTCGGCGCGATCGCTGGAGCGGCAACAGGGAGGGTGGATCCCCGGGCGGTCCAGGGCGTCCTGATGGCATACGGCGTCAACGCTTCCTTGCCGTTCAGCCGCGTCCAAGAAAGTGAAGCGGATTACATCGGGCTCCGCCTGATGGCCCAGGCCGGGTATGATCCCCACGAAGCCATCGCCTTCTGGGAGCGGATGAGCGGATGCCCCCGCAACATGATCGGCAAGCTCTGCTTCCGGTCCGGCGCAGGCGTGCCGGAGTTCCTGAGCACGCATCCTTCGGAAGAGACCCGGATCAAGAATATCGAGCGCTGGATTCCCGAGGCCATGCACTATTACATCCCGCCTCCCGACGCGCCACCCACCGCTCCACCGTCCAAGGCCATGGGCTAAACACCGGTGCCCAAGCGTCACGACATCCAGACGATCCTGTTGATCGGCTCGGGCCCGATCGTCATCGGCCAGGCCTGCGAGTTCGACTACTCGGGGACCCAGGCCTGCAAGGCCCTGCGCGAGGAAGGCTATCGCATCGTCTTGATCAACAGCAACCCGGCCACCATCATGACCGATCCGGAGCTGGCCGACCGCACCTACATCGAGCCGATCACGCTCGACGTGGTCGAGGAGGTGATCAAACGCGAACGTCCCGACGCGTTATTGCCCACGATGGGGGGACAGACCGCATTGAATATCGCTGTGGAATTGGCCGCGCGCGGAACACTGGCGAAGCACGGTGTCCACCTGATCGGGGCCTCTGCCGAGTCGATCCAGAAGGCTGAAAACCGTGAGGCCTTTAAGCAGGCGATGATGCGTATAGGCCTGAAGACTCCCGATAGCATCGTCATTCGAGGCCGTGTCGATACTCCCTACGTGGTTGACAAGATCGGCGGTTTCCCGGTCATCGTGCGGCCCTCATTCACGCTTGGCGGCACCGGCGGCAACATCGCCTACAACCGGGAGGAGTTCGAGGCCTACGCCGAATGGGGGCTCAGCACGAGCCCTGTCGGGGAGATCCTGGTCGAGCGCTCGATCATCGGCTGGAAGGAGTTCGAGCTCGAGGTCATGCGCGATACGAAGGACAACGTCGTTATCGTCTGCCCCATCGAGAACTTCGACCCAATGGGGATCCACACCGGCGACAGCATCACGGTCGCGCCAGCGCAGACCCTCACGGACAAGGAGTACCAGCTCATGCGCGACGCCTCGCTCATGATCATGCGAGAGATCGGCGTGGACACCGGCGGCTCCAACATCCAGTTCGCCGTGAACCCGGTGGACGGCGAGCTGGTCGTCATCGAGATGAACCCGCGGGTCTCCCGCAGCTCCGCCTTGGCGTCGAAGGCGACGGGCTTCCCGATCGCGAAGATCGCGGCCAAGCTGGCTGTCGGCTACACCCTGGACGAGATTCCCAACGACATCACCCGTGTGACGAAAGCCTCCTTCGAGCCGAGCATCGATTATGTCGTTGTGAAGATCCCGCGGTTCGCCTTCGAGAAGTTTCCGCAGGCCGATCCAGTCCTGACCACACAGATGAAATCGGTGGGCGAGGTCATGTCCATCGGGCGCACGTTCAAGGAGGCTCTGCAGAAAGCCGTCCGCTCGCTGGAGGTGGACCGCTACGGTTTCGAGCCCCACCCCTCGCTGGCGGAAGGCGATCCGGATGATGTCGTCGCGCAGATCCGCGAGCGCCTGCGGCGTCCCGATCCGGAGCGGCTGTGGCACGTGGCCGACGGGCTGCGCATGGGGATCTCCGTGGATGAAATCTACGCGCTGACGAAGATCGATAGCTGGTTCCTCAACCAGATGAAGGACATCCTGGCGGTCGAGGATCAGCTTGGGCGCGCGAAGCACCCGCTTCCGGCCCCCCTGCTCCGCGAGGCCAAGCAACTGGGCTTCTCAGACCACCGGCTTGGCGAGCTGCTCAGGACCTCGGAAGAGGCGATCCGCCGGCTTCGGATCGATGAAGGGGTGACGGCAGTCTTCAAGCGAGTGGATACGTGCGCCGCCGAGTTCCAGGCGCTGACGCCCTATCTCTATTCCACCTATGAATCGGAATGCGAGAGCCGGCCGGAGGCCCGCCAAAAAGTTATGATCCTGGGCGGCGGGCCGAACCGGATCGGGCAGGGCATCGAGTTCGACTACTGTTGCGTGCACGCGGCGCTGGCCCTGCGCGACATGGGGTACGAGACCATCATGGTCAACTGCAACCCCGAAACGGTGAGCACCGACTACGACACCTCGGACCGGCTCTATTTCGAGCCGCTCACCGAGGAAGACGTCCTCGCCATCGTGGACACGGAACGGCGTGCGGGCGCGCTCTTGGGTGTCGTCGTGCAGTTCGGCGGGCAGACCCCGCTGAAACTGGCCTTGCCATTAGAAAGGGACGGCGTTCCCATCCTGGGCACGTCGCCGGACGCGATCGATCGGGCCGAGGACCGTGAACGGTTCAAGACTTTGTTGGAGAAACTGGGCCTGAAGCAGCCAGCCAGCGGCGCCGCACGGTCGGTCGCCGAGGCCGTCGCCGTCGCGGCCTCGATCACCTATCCGGTGATGGTCCGCCCATCCTACGTGCTGGGCGGCCGGGCCATGGAGATCATCTACGATGAGAAGAGCCTCAACGCCTATGTCGGCCAGGCGATCAAGGCCTCGGTACAGCATCCGGTCTTGATCGACAAGTACCTGGAGGACGCCATCGAGATCGACGTGGACGCCATCTCGGACGGGCGGCGGATCGTGATCGGCGGCATCATGGAGCACATCGAGGAGGCCGGCGTCCATTCGGGCGACTCCGCCTGCTCGCTCCCGCCGTATTCGCTGTCGCCGGCGATCTTGGATGAGATCCGCCGGCAGGCTGTGGCCCTGGCTCTCGAGCTTCGCGTGGTCGGCCTGATGAACGTACAGTTCGCTGTCCGCGATGGGATCGTGTATGTCCTTGAGGTGAACCCGCGCGCGTCCCGCACCGTGCCGTTCGTCAGCAAGGCCATCGGCGTCCCTCTGGCGAAACTCGCCATGCAGGTGATGATGGGACGCACGCTGGAGCAGATCGGGTTCACCGCTGAGCGGACGCCGAAACATCTCTCCGTGAAGGAAGCCGTCTTCCCCTTCACCAAGTTCCCCAACATCGATGTCCTTCTCGGTCCCGAGATGAAATCGACGGGCGAAGTCATGGGCATCGCCGACGACTTTGGCGCGGCTTTCCTCAAGTCCCAGCACGGGGCCGGTTCCTTCCTGCCCATGCAGGGGCGGGTGTTCATCAGCGTGAAGGACAAGGACAAGGCGGCGACTCTCCCGCTGGCCCGCCGGTTCCTGGAATTGGGCTTTACCATTGAGGCGACGCGGGGCACCGCCGCCTACCTGGCCGAACGCGGCCTCATGGTGGACACGGTTAACAAGGTCAAAGAGGGCCGGCCGCATTGCGTGGACCACATCAAGAACGGGGAGATCCAGCTTGTCATCAACACGGTGGGGGACAAGGTCTCCCAGGCGGACTCCGCGTCCATTCGCCGGACCGCGTTGGTTCAGAACGTGCCCTATCAGACCACGATGGCCGGCGCCCGCGCGACTCTGATGGCCATCGAGGCAGGCTTGAAACGCAAGCTCACCGTCAAGCCCTTGCAGGAGTACTACGCAGTAGGAACGAAGGCATAGCGAGGAACGAGCGTGAAGATACCGATCACGAAGAAAGGATACGCGGCGTTGCAGGCCGAGCTCGAGCGGTTGAAGAAGGTCGAGCGCCCCAAGAACATCAGGGAGATCGAGGAGGCACGGGGCCACGGCGACCTGAGCGAGAACGCGGAATACCACGCCGCTAAAGAGCGCCAGAGCCACATTGACGCGCGGATCCGCGACCTGGAGCACAAGCTGGCGGAGGCGCAGATCATCGACACCTCGAACCTTTCGACTGAGAAGGTCGTCTTCGGCGCGACCGTCACGGTCAAAGACGTCCAAACTGAGAAAGAGCAGCGCTATACACTCGTCGGCCCGGACGAGGGCGATCTGAAAAACGGCAAGATCTCGGTCCAGTCACCGGTCGGGCGCGCCCTCATCGGCAAGCGGGTGGGGGACACCGTCGAGGTCAAGACCCCAGCCAAAGTCGTGGAGTACGAAGTGCGCAACATCTGCTTCGAGGACATGTAGGGGCGGTTCGCGAACCGCCCTCCGGAGCCCAACATGGCACGGTCGCCGGACAGCCCTGAATCTGTCCCGCCACCCATCATCACCCTGCTGACGGACTTCGGCGCCGCCGACGTCTTCGTCGGCAGCATGAAGGGTGTCATCCTCGGCATCAACCCGCACGCCCAGATCATCGACCTGACCCACGACATCCCCGCGCACAACATCCGCGCCGGTGCCTATCTCCTGCATTCCGCGTCCCGCCACTTTCCCCCCGGCACGATCCATGTGGCAGTGGTGGACCCCGGCGTCGGCAGCGAGCGACGGCCGTTGCTCGTGACCACGCGCTCGTACCATTTCCTGGCGCCCGACAACGGGCTCCTGAGCTACATCCTTGCATCAGAACCGAAAGCTGAAATCCGCGAGCTGACGGCGAAGCAGTACTTCCTGGGCACGGTCGGCTCGACGTTCCATGGCCGCGACCTCTTCGCACCGGCGGCCGCGTGGCTCTCCCTGGACGAGCCGACCGACGCCTTCGGACCCAAGATCGACAATCCAGTCCGCTTCGAGGTGCACCAGCCGACTCTTGAAGAGGGCCGGCTCGTGGGTGAAGTCCTGCACGTTGACCGCTTCGGCAATCTCATCACCAACATCAGCCAGACCATCTTGCGCGAGGCCTTGGGAACGGCCGAGTGGGCCAAGGTACAGGTGCGCATCAGGAACACCGACGTGCAGGGCCTCCGGCGTTTCTACGCTGACGCGCCGCCGAGAACCCTTGCCTATAAATTCCCCTCTCCCCATCGAGGGAGAGGGCAGGGTGAGGGGGAGCATTCTGAATGTAGGGGCGGGGTTGATCCCCGCCCGTCTTGGATTGGGGTTACCAATGGAGCGGGTCCTGTCGCCGAGTCACCCTGACGTGCTCGTGGCCCGTCGCAGCCCCGCAGACTCGGGTCTCGCTGCGCTCCGCCAGCGTCCCGCTCGGCGCCACCCGCTTATAACAGCGAACTTCAGTCACCCTGAATCTACGAAGGGTCTCTCATATTATGAAATGCTCAATTTGTCCTAACTGCAAAAATCCCGGGATATCAGGATGGTCACGCCTACGCTCTGGACGGTTGTTCCCCATAAGATGTGCTTATTGCGAAACACGCTTTTATGTTCGCTTGCCATTACGAGTTACATTGTTACTCAGTAGTTTGGTCGCCATTATTTGGGGAGTGTTGCTGGTTTTCACTCTAACGAATGCTTGGATGTTCACAACGGGTGTGCTTGGCATACTTTTACTTATCGTTTCGTGACTGGCGGGCTCAGTTATATCGGTAAGTACATCACCAAGCGTCTGGTTTTGGAAAGGAAGAAGGTCGTCATCCTCACAGGGCATCCGAACCGCGCTAATCCTTTTGGCAATCAAGTCACAATTGCTCCCTGGAATTTCGACAATGAGAAAGCACTGATCTCAAGCCTTCAAGGCGCCACAACGCTCTACAACACCTACTGGGTCCGCTTCGATTATGGTGCGGTCTCCTTCGCAAAGGCCATCGAGAATACAAAGCGGTTGATCAAGGCAGCTGAAGAAGCCGGCGTTCGCAAGATCGTCCATCTCAGCGTCTCGAATCCCTCTGAAAACTCGCAGTTCCCATATTTCAGAGGCAAAACAGTCTTGGAAAAGGCCGTCAGCCAGTCCAAGCTGTCTTATGCCATTATTCGGCCCACCTTGGTCTTCGGTGGAGAAGAGGAAATCCTGGTCAACAATATTGCCTGGCTCCTCCGACGATTTCCGGTGTTCGCCATACCAAAGCCAGGTAGCTATCGGCTACAACCGATCTTCGTGGAGGAGGTGGCCGAACTTGCCGTCAATGCCGCTTACAATGTCCACAACAAGATCATCGATACGGCGGGTCCCGATATCCTCACCTTTGAGGAAATGGTTCGACTAATCGCTCGGAAAATCAGAAGCCGATCTCTCATCTTTACTCTAAGTCCAGGGATTTCCCTTTTCCTTATGAAGATTCTCAACACTATGGTCAATGATACGGTCCTAACGAGCGATGAACTTGGCGCCTTGATGGCAAACCTGCTAGTCTCCAAGAATCCACCGACAGGAAAGACTCGGATGAGTGAATGGCTTGACCGAAATGCCGACAGTCTAGGGCGACGATACGCCTCCGAATTTGACCGGCACTTTCGTTAAAAGAAAGCCTGTTGGACGGTAAAGGGGATAGGTTAGATAATTGACTTGACTGAGGCAAGAGAGTGATCAGGATGCGCATTGTGTTATTGGGGCTTGCGGTGGCGATGATGGTGGGCTGCGTCCAATACTGGCATCAAGATGGGAAGTCCCAGTTGGAGACGGATACGGACTATGTGAATTGCCAGGGGTTTGCCTCCGTTACTACGCCGACCGGTACGCCCGATGACAGCGCCAGACTTGCCGAAGTGACTGATACCTGTATGCGAGAAAAAGGGTATCGTCAGAAAGGGCTCCCTGCTGAATTCGAAATACGCCCAGAACAGCGAAAACCCTGCCCCCGGGGGGACATTGTTCCCTGTCGATGAAGACCGGTCATGACCTGTAAAGTCTGTGCAGGGGAGTGGCCGCCGAAGGACCACAAGATCGTCGATCAAGGGCTCGAGGAGTGAGTATGAAACTAAACGAGAAAAGGTGCCCAGCTGCTTTTTCGGATTCGCGGGTGTGCTAGAATTGCTTACCTAGAGGGAAGAACCACAGATGCCCAGAGCAACCGCCGTAGCCGAAAACATTGAGCCGCTGATTTATGAATTCCCCGTCAAGTATCAGCGTGACCGGACGGGGTGGATGGCATGGCCAGAGGGCCTTCCTGTAACCGCCATCGCACCCACAAAGGCCAGAGCCCGCCGGAAACTGCGTGGCGCACTGCGCGCGTACTTTCGCAGTACCCTTAGTTACGGTGATCCTTTGCCCACTCCGCCACGCCGCGTACCAGCCGAAGCCGAGACGATTCTGGTCTGTGCGTGGCCAAGCTGAAGGACCTGCTGCGGTTCCTTCGCGCGCACGGATGGGAACAAGACCGGCAAGAATCCAGTCATCGGGTCTGACGACATCCAGATGGTCGGCGGATCAGTATCGCCGCTGACGAAAGCTAAGAACTCAGCAGACCTAAGCTGGCCAAGATCCTGAAAGACGCCGGCTATACGTTGGAAGACTATTTCCGCTAGTAACGGTTATGCCGGTGTTGAGGATCCCATATGCATGACCTGCCAGAACAACAGGCGTTCTTGGTATTCAACCATCACGTGGGTGGGGTGTTTGTGCTGATCATGGGAGTCATCTCCCTGCTCGAGGTTCTTAATCGTGCAAGGTTCAGGCGAATCGGCTTTCTCTGGCCGGCCTCGCTCCTCATTCTTGGCGGTTATATGGTCCTGCTCAGTGACCCGGCCGCTTGGCCGGTTGGCCCCCTGGGCCTCACGGAGAGCCTGGCCAACCCAACCGTGCTCCAACACAAGACCTTTGCCATCATCCTGGTGGCCTTGGGCTTGATTGACCTGCTGCACAGGCTTGGCCGGCTCACCGCACCTGGCTGGCAAGCAGCCTTCTATGCCGTGGCACTGCTCCCGGGAGTAATGCTGTTAGCGCACACCGCCGCAAGCTCCGGGCAGCATCACGCGCAGTCGGTCCTTTTCAGCCATCCGCTGATGGGAACGCTGGCTCTCGCAACCTTGACGGTCAAGATCCTTGTGGATGCCAAATTCATCACCGGCACCAAAGCCATTGCGTACCCCGTTCTTATTCTCATGCTCGGCCTTCAATTGTTCCTGTACACGGAGTAATTTCATGCCGCCGTTGAAGATTCCGTCCCGATTGCCGGATCATGTGACCCGCCCTTTTACTTTTTCTCCCCTAAGAGTATAGTTATCGCTACGGGTAGGTGCCCGCCTATGGACCAGAGCCGCGGTAACGAGACCATCCTCGTCGTGGATGACGAGTCCGAGGTCAGGATCATGTTGCAGGAGCAACTTAAGACCTTCGGGTTCACGGTGTTGGTGGCAGAGGGCGGACCGGAGGCTTTGAAGCTCAGCCAGGAGTATCCTGAAACGATCCATCTCCTGCTGACCGACGTGCTCATGCCGAGAATGAACGGCGGCACGTTGGCTGCCCGCATGACGTCCGCCCGGCCAGATATAAAAGTCCTCTATATGTCCGGCTTTACACCCAACATGGCAGTTCATCACAGCGTGCTGGACCCCGGCACCGCCTTCCTTCCGAAGCCGTTTACCCCAGAGATCTTGCTCCGCACCATTCGGGTCATCCTAGACGCGCCTCGATCAAGTGAAAGACGCGCTTCTCACGAGCCGCTCCCGTAGCCGGGACATCCCAATACCGTCCATGCTCTTGCAGCGCTCGGGGCGAAACCGTAAGATGGCGCATACATGCGCCTGCGCGTCCACACCGCCCAAGCCGGGTCTCCACGTCAACGCGGCGAAGGGCTCCGTATCGGCGCTGTCCGGTTCCTCCCGCGGGGCGTCAGCAAGAGAGACTACGCGAGGAAAAACTACTTCGATGTCTGGCTCCCGTCTCTGGCCCCCAGCCGGCCGTTACTCGCACGGTTTTTGAAATCCGGGGTGCCCGTCGCGACCTTCTTCCGACAATATAGGAAGGAGATGGAGAGCACAGAGCCGCGCCAGGTGATCAAGCTGCTGGCGGAGATCGCCAAACGAACGCCGATCGCCATCTGCTGTTATTGCGAGGATGAGCGCCGATGCCACCGCTCTGTGCTCATCGAGCTCATCCGCCGCGCAAAATGATCGCGCTCAAGACATTGCTCTTCACGATCCTGGTCCCTGGGACGGTGACGGTTCTTGTTCCGTATCTGTTGCTCTCTTGGGACGTCCAGATCTTCTCCTTCGAGCTCGGCCCCATTCGGTTCTTGGGGCTGCCTCCGATCCTGCTGGGCGCCGTGACCTATCTGTGGTGTGCCTGGGATTTCACCTTCACCGGCAGAGGCACCCCAGCGCCGATCGACCCGCCGAAGAAATTAGTGGTGAAAGGCCTCTACCGCTATGTGAGAAATCCGATGTATGTGGGCATCACGCTCATCCTGTTCGGGGAGGGCTTACTTTTCGAGGCGGCGACCCTGTTCCTCTACGCCGGATTCCTGCTTGTGTGCGCCCATCTGTTCATCGTGTACTACGAGGAGCCCACCTTGAGGCGATTGTTCGGAGCGCCATACGAATCGTATTGCAAATCTGTGGCCCGGTGGATTCCTCGCCTGCCGTGAAACGCATTCCCTGCATTGGTCTCCTCCTCCTCGTTTTCTTCACCTCAGTCCATGCCCAAGAAGCTGAAATTCCTCCCGGCGACAACCTGGTCGTCGAAGGCATTCCCAGGGTCCCGGCCACGCTCGCTGAGACGGTGAGCCGGTACACGGAGTTCCGTCGGGCGGCCTTTTTGAGCTGGCACCCCATCAAGCGCGAGATGCTCATCCGCACGCGTTTCGCCGAGACGGTGCAAGTGCACCAGGTCCGGTTCCCCGGCGGGGCCCGCACGCAGCTCACCTTCTTTTCCGATCCGGTCCATGGCGCCTCGTACCCGCCGAAGGACGCGCCGTGGTTCGTCTTCAGCAAGGACACCGGCGGGGACGAGTTCTACCAGTACTATCGTTATGATCTGGACACCGGTGACGTGACCCTTCTGACCGACGGCAAATCCCGGAACACCTCCGCCGTCTTTTCGAACTCCGGCGAATGGCTGGCCTATAGCTCCACCCGCCGAAACGGGAAGGACACGGACCTCTATGTCCTCAAGCCGGCCGATCGCAGCAGCGACCAGCTGCTGGCCAAACTGGAGGGCAGCGGGTGGCGGGCCCTGGACTGGTCGCCGGACGACCGCATGCTGCTCGTCCTGGAGTTCATCTCTGCCAACGAGAGCTACCTGTGGCTGTTCGACGCCGCGACCGGGCAGCGCACGCTGCTCACGCCCAAAGGCGGCACCGAGCCGGTGTCCTACGGCGGGGGACGGTTCACCCGGGACGGGAAGGGGCTGTACGTCACGACGGACCGCGA
>WNGA01006423.1_pt1 | contig 16755 bp, 14 predicted proteins | sample 5400061 | NCBI WGS metagenome assembly WNGA01 (sample SAMN13153366, study PRJNA577476) | soil metagenome | isolation source: 100 cm soil or saprolite under grassland replicate 2 | place: USA:California | collected 2016-06-15 | reverse complement strand
CAGCCAGACCGACGTCGCGGTGGAGTACACCGACCGCTACGGCGGGAGCATCACCGGCCAGATCGTCTCCAAGTGGGAGGCGTGGCCCCACGGGCACAAGCCCATCCAGCCCGGCCTGCTGGTCCTGCAACGCCTCGCCGCCATCTACCACACCACCCCCGCCAACCTCGTCGCCACCATCGACGGCGAGGACCTGCGTCACACGCCAAGCATCCCGGCACCCAGCGCCCTTGCCGGTCCTCCACGCGTGGAAAGCGCCGAACCGACAAGGTCATCGGCTGGTGTCGCTTCGCGCGGGCTGATCGCCAACCCGCACCTCGATGAGCTGGCCCCAGGGCAGCTCCTGGAGTTGCTCACGCACCTTCGTGAGCAGTGGCATCTCCAGGTGAAGACCGACAACCTGCTCGGCGCTCAGTACGCCCTGATCACCGTCCACGGGCACCCGCCCATCATCGACGCGATCCTGGACGTTGCACGGGACGACCGGCTGATGGTCTCCTGGGTGCTGTTTCGTCGTGGTGAGCAAGCCCGAGCCGACCGGCGCGCCGCCCAGGTCATCGGTTTCGCGCAGGCGGCCCGGGGGCCAACCGAGCTGCTTCCCGCGCCCATGCGGGCCGCGATCCCGCAACAGGCGGCCCCAGGGGCAGACATCGAGAGGCTGGTGACGATGGCGGCGGAGGATTCGGCCCGGTTCGGCCAGCGCGCCGAGGGCACCAACGTTGGAACCACAACGCTCGAGCAGTTACACGCCGACGTCGGCCGCATCGCGCTCGACTACCTGACCAAGCCGCTCTACCCGTTGTTCCTTGAGTTGCTCGACCTTCGCGATCGGGTGTTCGCGCTGCTCGACGGCCGCCAGCAACCTCGCCAGACGATGGAGCTGTACCTGCTCACCGGCCAGATCTGCGGGCTCCTGGCCAACGCCTCCAAGGATTTCGGCTGCTTCGGTCCAGCGCACACCCAGGCACGAACCGCGTGGCTCAGCGCGGAACTGGCCGGCCACGACGGACTGCGAGCCTGGGTCCGCGGCACCCAGAGCCTGATCGCCTACTGGGAGGGACGCTACCAGGACGCCGTGGACCTCGCCGCAGGCGGGATGCCCTATGCCACCAAAGGCAGCGCAGCGGTCAGGCTCGCGACGCTCCAAGCCCGCGCCAGCGCGCGGTACGGCGACAAGCAGCAGGCACTGACAGCCCTGGCGCTGGCCGCTGACGCCCAAGAGCACCAGACCGGTGCCGACGAGGTGAGCGGGGTGTTCGCCTTCCCCGAGGCCAAGCATGCGTGCAACCGCGGGACGACCTACCTGCTCCTCGGCGACCCTGCGCTGCTGCCCGACGCCGAGACCGAGTGCGCCAGAGCCATCGACCTGTACCAGACGATGCCCGCCGCGGCGCGGTCAATCGGCGACATCCTCGCCTCCGAACTGGACCTGGTCAGCGTGTACCTGGAACGCCGTGACCTCGACGGCGCCGCCAGCCGCTTGCGTCCGCTGCTGCACACGCCGGTCGAGCATCGCATCGACAGCATCGTGCAGCGCGCCGGCACCCTCGAAGGCATCCTGGAACGCCCCGAATGGGGGCCAGCCCCACTCGCGCGGGAACTGCGCGAGCAGATCCGGCTGTTCTGCCCCTACTCGGCTGCGGGGGCGTTCCCATCCGGCATGCCCCCACTGTGACCAGGCCGATCGGCTGGCAGCCGCCCAGCCGCATGCGGGAACCGCAGGCCTCGCCACGCCGGCTCGGCCGGTGAGCCAGATGCTGTGCGGGCTCCATCCCACCTGACGATGGCAGCGCGTGCCTGGCTACTGCTGGTGGCCCTCGGTGCCACCTGGGGTGCGGTCTACCCGCTCACCACGATCGCGCTGCGCGACCTGCCCACCCTGGCCGTGGTCGCCTCTCGAAGCGCCCTGGCGGCGGCTGTCCTGCTACCCCTCGCCGCCCGGAGCCGGCCCGGCCGGCACGTACGCCAGCGGCTAAGGAGCCTGCTGGTCGCCGCCCTGCTGCAAGCCACCATCCCGCTGGTCCTGCTCACCGCCGGGCAGCAACACGTCGCCGCCTCCCTGGCCGGCATCCTGTCAGCCACCCAACCCGTGTTCGTCGCCCTACTCGCCTGGGCGATGGCGGCCGCCGACCGGCCCACCTGGCGGCAGCACGCCGGCATCGCCCTCGCATTCGCCGGCACCGCCCTGCTGGTCGTTCACGCCGGAGGCGGCCGAAGCACCACCGTGGGCGCTCTCGGGGTGCTGGGGTCGGCCATCTTCTTTGCCGCTGGGGCGGTCTGGATCCACCGCCGCCTCCCCGACACCCCGCCCATCCTGATCGCCGCCGCCGCGATGACCGTCACCACCGTGGCGCTGGCCCCAGCCGCGCTCACCGCTGCCCACCACCTCACCACGGCCCCGCTGCTGGCGCTGCTGGCACTCGGAACCGTCGGCACCGGCCTGGCCCTGGCCGTCTACTACGCACTCATCCAGGACGTTGGCCCGACACGCGCGTCGCTCGCGTTCTACCTCGCGCCCGCCTTCGCCGTGCTGTATGGCATCACGCTCCTGGACGAGCACCTGACCACCGACATGATCGTCGGTTTGGGGCTCGTGACCGCAGGATCCGTCCTGGCAGCCCAGCGTCCAGCCATCCAAGGTGACCAGGTGAGAGTGCGGTGACCTGCGGGTGCGGGGTCCCGGCTAGCTTTGGCGCAGCACCCGTCTCGCGTCTCGATCCCCGGCATCAGCCGCCCGCTGATACCAGATTCGTGCCTCCATCGCGTCGTGGTGCTGCTCCTCGAGGGCGACCGCGAGGTTGTACATCGCCTCCCGATCGCCGCCATCCGCGGCTCGCCGATAGTAGTCCAGCGCCTCGTCATGGCGGCCGGCCTGCTCCAAGAGAAGTGCGAGGTTGCCGGCGGCGTCATGGTCTCCGGCGTCTGCGGCTCGCCGGTACCACGAAATGGCCTCGGTGATGTGGCCGGCTTGGTCGAGCAGGAGCGCCAGGTTGTACATCGCTGCACTCCGGCTCCCGCCACGCTGGGCGGCTGGCCGGATGCGGCGAGCCTGCCAGAGATACCAGGGGCCCAGGAGCCGGCGAAGCACACCTTGTCATGGAGCTACACCGTCGTATTTACAGTCCCCGCGCCGGTCCGTTGCAGGCGAGGTAGCGGAGGGTGGCGGCGGGGTAGAAGCCGGCGTCCTGGTGGGCTGCCAGCAGGTCTGGATGTTGCGGCACGACGGCGCGGGCGACGGTGGCGTGGTGGCGCCGCGCGGTGGTGAGGGTGGAGTGGAGGAGGTGCTGGCGGATCAGGTGACTGTGGAGGTGGTGTGCGATGTGGAGGTCGCCGAGGAGTGCTTCGGTTGGCTCGGTGGGGTGGGTGTGGGCCAGTAGGTAGGTGAGCGCGACGCCGACCAGTTGGGTGTGGTCGATGGCGAGGATGAGGCAGTCGGGGTGGTAGCGGTGGTCGGCTTGCCATAGGTGGAGGGTGTCGTCGGCGCCGGCCGGGCCGACCTGGGATGTGGTGGTGAGCAGGTCGGCGATGGCGGTGTGGAGCCAGGGCTCGTTGTGACTGTCAAGGGCGGCGACGGTCGTCAGGCGGAGTCCTTTCAGGGGTTGGGGTGCTGGGGGTGGTGGCTGTTGGAGGTCGGCTTTGAGGAGGGTGGCGGTGCCTGCGGGCTGCCAGCCCGCTCGGGTGTAGAGGCGGATGGCGGCGTGGCGGGTGGTGGGGATCTCGGCGGTGGTGAGCCACACCGGCCGGGCGGCCAAGCGCTCGGTTAGCGCCTTGAGGAGCCGGTGGGCGTGGCCGTGGTGTTGGTGTTGGTGGTGGGGGTGGATGACGGGTCCCCAGAGTCGGCCTGGTGTGGTGGGGTAGGCGGGCCAGCGTAGTGCTGCCGCGCCGATGAGGGTGCCGTTGGGGCTGCGGGTGATGGCGATCACGGTTGGGGGGGCGTGGCCGGCGGGTTGGAGGCGGGAGGCGACCAGCGCCGGGGTGATGGGTCGCTGGTCGGGCCAGCCCTGTACGGCGGTGTAGGCGAGGGTGGCGAGTTCTTGGTCGATGGTGGGCTGGGGCTGGTAGTCGGCGATGGTGATCATGCGGATACCCCAGTCGCGCGGGTTGGGGTGGGGTTGGTGGCGGCGACGCCGACCCGGCGGCTACCGCGGCCGGTGAGGGTCAGGGGGTGTAGGCGTAGCGCCAGCGACGCAGCGCTGGGGGTGGCGTGGAGGGTGACGGTGGCGAAGTGCGGGGTGAAGGCGGCGCGGACGGCGTGCTCGTCGGTGAACGGGCTCACCCGGACGGCCGTGGACCATGCCCGGGCGGCCAGGCGGAGCCGCTCCGCTGGCGATGCTGGCCAGCACAGGCACGCGAGCGTCTGGAGGGCGCGGCCGAGGTGGTCGTATTCGAGGCGGTGGCCCGGGTGGGTGAGGCGGGTGGTGTAGGCGAGCAGCCCACCAGGGGTGAGCAGTCGGGCGAGGCGGCCGATGAGCTGGTCGCTGTTGTGGCCGAGGAGGGACAGCAGCCCGTCGCTGATGATCAGGTCGTAGCGCTCCCCGCCGAGGTGGAGGTGCTCGACGTCGGCTTGCTGGGTGGTGAGGTCCAGGCGGTGGTGGCCTGTGGGCGTAGCGGCCGGCGAGGGTGAGCGGGGTGGCGCAGCGGTCGACGAGGTGGACGTGGATGGGGTGGCCGCGGGTGAGCTGGTGGACCTGGGCGAGCATGGCCTCATCCGAGGCGCCAAGGATCAGCACGCGAAGCGGAACGCTAGCAGGCCAGCGGCCGGTAAGGGTGTGCTGGTAGAAGGTGTGGTGCCAGGCGGGCTGGCTTTTCACGCCGAGCCGGCGGGCCGGCCGCCAGGCGGCGTGGTAGGCGAAGCAGTCGGCCTGGCAGCCCGCTCGTGCGGCGCGCAGGGCGGTGACGAGGTTGATGGGCGCGCGCATCGTGGTGCTCCACCTCAGGTGGTCGACGTGCGGGCGAGAAGGTGGAACAGGCGGGCGATCTGCCGGTAGGGGTCGCGGTCGCCGGCGGCCAGTTCCAGGTCGATGATGGCGGGGAGCTGGTCGTCTGGTGGGGTGTCGCCGAGGTGATCGGTGAAGCACCGCACCCCATACCAGCAGACCTGGTGGGTGCCGCGCTGGCGGAGGGCGGCGCTGAGCTGGTCGGGGGTGTCTGAGCGGGTGGCCAGGCCGAGCCGGTTGGTCTCCTGGTCGTCGTTGAGGGCGGCCAGCGCGTCGGGGTAGCGGCCTTCCAGGGCGGGCCGCATCGCCAGCGCGTCGGCGTTCTTGGTGAGGATCGACAGCAGCCCACCGTCGGGGCGGGTCATGGCGACCAGCGCGTCGAGCATGGGATTGGGGTCGTCCAGGTAGAGCAGGACGCCGTGGCAGACGACGATGTCGAAGTGCTGGCCGGCCAGCAGGGTCGGGGCGTGCTCGCCAGGGCCGCGGATGAGCTGGATGCGCTGGCGGACCTCGGCCGGCTCGGTGCTCAGCGCCGCCCGGGCGTTGGCGAGCATCTCCTCGGCGGGGTCGAGCAGGACGACCTGATGGCCTTGGCGGGCGAGCTGGATCGCGTGGGTGCCGCTGCCGCCACCAACGTCGAGGATGCGCGCGGGTGGCTTGGGAAGGTGGCGGGCGAGCTGGCGGGCGACCACGGCATGGCGGACCGCGCCGCGCAGGCTGGTGGTGTGGGCCAGGTAGCGGGTGGTGGCTGCCGCGGGGTTGATGTCGGTCCAGGTGTTGGCGGTGGCGGGCATGGTGGTCACGCTCCAGCGGTCGAGCGGGCTATGAGTGGGGCGGGCATTGTCCCCCGAGTGCCGGGGGCGAGGTGGTCGGTGAGGCGAACGAACAGGCGGGGGTGTTCCAGGACGAGCCGAAACGACAGGTAGCGATGCTCCAGCAGCCCGTCCAGCGCGTGGGTCTCGGGGGTTGGCGGCAGTTGCCGGCCGCGGGCGGCGTGGCGCACCGCGAGCAGGCCGGGCAGCCGCCGGGTCCATGCGTCGAGGTCGTCGGGCACGGGTGGCCAGCCGAGCGCCGCCAGCGTGGCGGTGGTGGTGGCCTCCCAGACCACCAGGTCCAGCAGCCGTCCATCGCCAGGGTCGGCAGTGAGCAGGTGCGGCAGGCACACCAGCCCGGCCGGATGCTCGGGGAGGGGGATGGGTTGCGGGCTGGTGATCGCGCCGGTGGCTGGGGGGCGTGGCCGGATCGTGGCCAGATGCTCGCCAAACGCGCGGGCCAGCCGCGCGTCGACGACTCCAGCCGGGGTGGCTGGCACCACGACGCTCAGAACCGAGGGTATCCGGGCGACCCGCAGCGCCACCCCGACCAGGCTCGCCGAACCGGCGGAACCGGCGGGCAGCCACGCCGAGGCGCTGTCCTGCGGCGGGTTGGGCGGGGCCGCCGACAGCGAGGCGCCAGCGGTCCTGGCCTGGGTGCGGGACACCAGCAGCCAGTTGCCCGCCGCGGGGGACGGTGGGATCGGGGCGAGCTGGTCGAGTTGGAAGCCGCGCTCGCCGCGGCCCAGGGTCAGCATGCTGGGGGTCCGTACAGCTGGTAGTAGCGCTCCAGGACCGGGGAGGTGTCCAGGACCTGGTCGGTCCGATCGACGTTGTGGCCGGGACGGAACCCGTGGTCGGGGGTGGCCAGGGTGCACGCGCCGACCAGCAGCGCGGCCAAGACCAGGTCGACGTACTTGTTGGGCAGGCTCTCGGCGTAGTGGAAGTTGACCGGGTAGCCGTCGGCGAGCACGGTCACCGCAGGCCCGCTCGGCAGCAGGTAGCGGGTGCCGGTCACGCCCAGGGAGCGGTGCTCAACCGCCAGGACGGCGAGCTCATCCAGAGCGAACTCGTAGTTGCGGGAGGTCACGCTCGCCACAAAACAGCTCCGGGTGATGGCGGCGAACTCGTCCGCGTGGAGGGCGGTCCGGCCGGTGCTGCCGACCACCAGCAGCGGCTGGTGGCGGCCGAGCAGCCCGGGCAGGTCGCGGCTGGTGAGGAAGCCGCGCTCGTGCGCAGCGATGAGCCGCACCAACTGGCGGTCGTAGACGGCTACGCGCATCCGCCGGGCGCGGAGCACCTCGGCGAGCTGCTGGCCGATCCGCCCGTAGCCGACCACCAGGGCCGCCTGACCCTCGAACTTCTCGTGGGGCAGCAGCGCCAGGATGCGCCGGATCGCGGTGTCGGCAATCCCGTAGGACTCGACCGTGGCCTTCAGTTGGCTCTGGGCGACGCTGAAGATCGGCACGGGCAGCTCGCGGTAGCGTTCGAGCTTGGTGATCCCGCTGGTGGTCTGCTCCACCAAGCCCGTGAACGTCCCGGTCAGGTCGGGGAGGCGGTCCAGCAGGACCGGCAGGACGTAGCCGCCGTCGTCGATGATCAGCGACGGTCGCCCCTGCGCGTCGGCGCGGTCGGCGTGGTCCTTGATGGCGTGCTCCAGGTTGCGGTAGCGGAACACCGCGATCCGCATGCGCCGTTTGAGGTGCGCGTCGACCCGGCGGGTGTGCAGGTAGGGGTACTCCTTGTCGATGACCGTCATCGCTCCCGGCGGCACGCCAAGAGCCACCAGCGCCTGCACCATCCCGAGGAAGTCGGTCATATGGTGGATGGTCAGCAGCACGCTGCGGCCGGCAAGCGCCCCCGGGGCGACCATGGCGGGCAGGCCGCTGGTCAGCGGGAGCTGCTCCTGGAGCTCGCCACACTCCAACCGTGTGAGCGGCAGCGCCTGGACCGCGCGGAGCAGCCGCGCGGCGACCGGATCGGCAACGCCGTGGCCCCTTGGCAGCCGCAGACACAACGTGTAGCTGCCTGTCGGCCTGGCCGCCGGGTCCAACACCTGGGCGACACCCAGGTCGGCCGTCCCGCCGGGCAGCTCCAGCCGGACCGACAACCCGTCAGGGTCGGCCGCAACCTCCAGGTCGATGGCGTCATCCAGCCCGCCGCCAAGCGTGCACGCCAGGTGGGCCGCCATCTCTCGCAGCACGGCGGGCAGCTCGTCAGGGGCGGCGCGGAACTCCACCAGACTGGTGGACGGCGACAACCGATCGTGCAGGCTGGTCAACGGCAACGACGGAGCGTGCATGGGCGGCCTCCCGAGCGGCGGGCAAGGACGCTGGGCCGGACAGCAACGGCACCAGCCTCAAAGCCCACGATCCGGCAGCGACACAGCCAGGTGAAGGGACACCAGGACCCAGCTTGGCGACCGGTCCGGGCGGGCTAGGACACCGTGGGCTAGTCGGGCAGCTTGCACCGCTGGGGATCAGACGCAGCGTCCCACCTACCGGGCACACCAACGGCCGGGGGCGGCCGGTCGGCTACAGCTCGACGTGGAGGCGCTCCGCGAGCTGCTGCACCCGCGAGCGGCGACGACCCTCACGCTCCGCCAACTCCCGGACCATGTCCCGGGCCAGCGTGTGGTAGCGCATCCACTCCGGCGCGATCCGCTCCGCCTCCAACAGCGAATCCACCGCCTGCCCCAGGCGGCGCGTCTGCGACTGCGCAATCGCCACGTCGATCAGATACCGCGACCGCCACGTCGGCGTCACCCAGCCATCCCCGGGAACCAGCCGCGACAGCTGCAACGCGCGAGCGAACCGGCCGCTCTCCACCGCCAGATTCACCGCCGCGACCGCCGCGTTCGTCGGGCCAAACGGCGTCGCGTACACGTTCACGTCCCGGCCCAGCCGCACCGCCGCGGCCTGCGCCAGCCGCACCTGCTCCTCACCACGATCGGGCTGGCCAGCGCGCACCGCCGCGCTGGCAGCCCGCAACAACAGCACACCCCACACGGCAAGCTGCCGGGGCGGCCCCCGCACAAAATCCGGCTCGACCCGCTCAGCGGCCACCACCGCGACCCGCTCCGCCTCCTCCAGCCGGCCCTGCTTGAACAAGATCCACGACAACCACGCCAGATTCCCCGCCTGCAACAGCCCGTCCCCGGACCGCTCCGCCGCCACCTGCGCGTGCAGCATCGCCAGATGCCCAAGATCCTCCCGCGCAAGCGCCGTCATCATCGTCGCGGCGATCTGGAAGACCTCCGACAACAGCCCCAACGCGCGGAGCTGCTCGTCCCCCTGGTACTCGCGGGCGGCGCTCCGAGCCTCGGCAAGCAGCCCCGGCAGCAGCCCGCCCAGCTCAGCGAACCCCCCACCTTGGCGGACCGCCTCCGCACGCCGGACCGCGACCCCTAACGCATCCAAAACCGGCGGCTCGTCCTCAACCTGCTCGCTGGTCGCGAGCCCGGGAAAGTCCTCCAGCGCAGTGATCGCATCCCGGACCGCCAACACGCTGGCCTGCCCGTCATCCCGGCGGGCAAGAGCAGTGGGCTGGGCGATCAGCCGTGACAACTCCACGTCCAGCGCCCGCGCCAACGCCGTCAGCGAACTCATCCGAGCCGAATGCCGACGACCCTGCTCCAGCTTGCGGATCAGATCAACCCCAACCCCTGACCGCTCAGCGAGCTGCTCCTGCGTCAACCCCCGACGTCCCCGGATACGCCGCAGCCGCTCACCAACCGGCACATCAGGATCCGCTGTCACACGATCCTCCTCGGAGCTGCCGTGCCTCACACACGCCCATCGTCACCATATTCGCGCACGACGCAACCAAGAGCAGAGGGTTTGCGAGCCATTGAGGGTGAACCTTCCCCTCAGCCTATCCATGGCTCATCAAGGAACACGAGGACATCGACCCGACGACCGTCGGCCGGCACGCTCGCCGCCTCTACCGCCTCAGCTCCCATGGCATCCAGATTGCCAGCCACGAACTCGCCGTCCTCAACGATCAGCTCCGCCTCATCAACGAATGTCAGGTCTCAGTGAAGATGAGAAACGAGCGCTCCAGGACCAGGCTGTTGGAGAAGACGATCTCGACCGCGCCGATCAACCCTGGCGCGCCGTCGGTGATCACCAGCAAGGGCGGCCGCAGGCCGCGGTCCACCAGCTCGCCGAGGAACCCTGCCCAGGTCATGGCCCTCGTGTGCGCCGGGCGCCAGCCCGAACAGCACGGGGCTGCCCTGGCTGGTGACCCCCAGGCACACAGCACCGGCTCGGCCCGAGCGCCAGCGTGCATCCGAAAGTGCGAGCCGTCCAAGAACAGGTACTCCAGCTTGACCCCGGACAGATCGCGGGTCTTCCAGGCGTCGAACTCATCGGTGATCGCCTGGCAGATGCGGCTCACGCATATGCCGTGGTGCCCGTTGTCAACGACGCCGGCGTCGTCGACCTGCCGCTGGGGGCGGATCGCGCTTGCATACCTGTGCGCCGCCGAGGCCGACACCGAGGTGGCAAGCGCGGCGATAGGCGACTCGGTGCTCCGGGTCGTCGAGATCCTCACCGAGATTCGGCCCTGAGTGGCGCGCCGGGGCAAGTTGTAGACTCGCCGCATGGCTGACGACGACATAACCCAAGCGCTGGAGCGTCATGACGATCTGGTCGAGCGCCTCCGCGGCGGTGACGTTTGGGCGCTGCCGAGCTTGATGGAGGCCGTGACCGGCGGCCGGGTCGTCAAGATGCTCGTCATCGAGGACCAGCGGACCGCGGGTAGCTCATGGTCTCAGCGACCGCGCCTCGGGTGATCCCGGGAGGCGCGCCGCGGGCTTGTGGTCAGCGTCCTCGGCCTTGCCGGGCTCATGAGGAGGCCCGGCCCTCGTTTCGCCGCGTCGAGGTCCTGTTGGCCAAGGCCCCAGCCTCCCCTCGTAGATGGACCGGGCCGCCCAGCCGCGCTCAAGGTAGCTGCGCAACTTCCGGTAGGTGACCTGGCGCACCCCTTGGGACCAGCGGACGATGGCTGAACCGGCGGCGCTACCATGCCCGCCGCCGGCCAGTACCGACCGATCGGGCGCTGGGGCGCGATCGACCCCAACTGGCGCACCAACGGTACAGGCGGGCTGGTCGCATCGCTGTGACCTTCAGGCGCATAGAGGGAGCAGCGTGACAAAGCAACGGCTCAGGCCCGCAGGGCGTTCGACACGGAGACCACATGACCGAGCAGGAACTGTCCCGTCGGGCAAAGAGCGGTTGGCGATCCAGCAGTGATGCCTGGCGAATCAAATTCTCGCCGATCGCACGGTCCGACAGCCCTTGACCAAGGCACAGTCGGATCTGGGCGGGAAGTCCCGCTCAATGCTCATGGGCAGTCGCTGACGGATCGGCGCCGCACTCCTCGATCACGATCCCGGCCGCCTGCCCACCGGTCGCGGGCGTCACGGCGTCCCCGGTTGGACGCTGGCGGCGTCGGCGAGCCAGTCCGGCAGCGGGACCTTGTGCTTGGCGGCCAGCTCAGCGACAGCGGGGGCTGGGTAGCGGCGTCGGCCCCCGTCCCACCCGGAGGGGAGCCGGTCCTCGTTGGCCCACCCGTGGACGGTCGACTCGCTGACCCCGAACAGGCCGGCTACCTCTGCGGTCGTCAGGTCCCGGGCGGTCACCGGGGGTGCTCCTCGATTGCGGCTGGGGCCGACACCACCTGGACTGGGGAGGGGAAGGCGCCGACGAGGGCCTGCTGCTCGGGTGGGAGCAGCGGTGCAAGGGCGCGGGCGGCGACCTCACGGTGCTGGGGGCCGCCGGGCCTGGTGGTGGTCTTGGTCTGGCGTGCCAGCCCGAGGCGGCTGAGCATGCCGAGCGGCCCGTGGTGGTGGCCGGCCGCCCGACGGTTGGCTTGGAGGGTGTCCAGCTCAAACGCCAGCGGGCGGCCGATGAGCCAGACGCCAGGCCCGGCCAGCAGCTGCACCCACAGCGGCCAGCCTGGCAGCCACACCTCAACCAGCGCGGCGATGGGGGCGAAGACGATCTGGTCGGCGACCTTCAGGCTGCTGTTGCAGGTGGGGGATTCCGCCGGGCTGGCGGCGATGTTGGCGTCGGTCAACGCCCACCCTTGCCGGACACAGTTGAGGGCCTGATGCTCGGCGCCGTGCAACGCCGCCAGGTCGTCGGGGACGCCGCGCTTGCCTTGCAGCCACGGCAGCAGCGGCCATGCCACAAACACCACGGCGGCCAGCACGCAGGGCAGCCACCGGCCGTGCCCGCCGATGGCCAGCCCCGGCAGGAGGAGCTGGATGCCGGCCTGGTCCCAGAGCACGAACGCGAGCGCCCACAGCGCAGCGGTCACCCGAAGCGACCGCAGATCGGTGGGCCGAGAGTCGTCGCCTCGGGCGGGCGCGTGCTGGCCGGGCTTGCTGCTGGTGGCGCGTTCCAGGCGCGACAGGGCGGCGGTGTCGCCGAGCTGGGCGGGCAGCAGCACAAGGCCGCGCAGCAGCGGACGGCGGCGCACCGCAAACCTGAGCCGGCGCAGTGGGGCCTGGAGGGTATGGACCACGATGCCGCCGTCGGGGCGGCGGCTGGCGCTGGCGAGCTGGTGGCCGTTGGTCATGCAGATACGGCCCCGGGTGGTGCGGCCCCCGTAGACGGGCTCCTGTGTGCTGGCGGCTGTGGCGCTGAGCGGACTGTTGGACCGCGTCGTGGGCGGCATCATCGGGTAGTGCTGCTCCTTGTCAGGATCCTCTGGGGTTTCGGGGCGACGACACGCTTGGGCCTGCCGTTCAGGGCGTGGGGGCGTTGGCCAATGGACTGGTCGCGACCCGGTTGAGGTGCATGTTCCCGGAGGATCGCTCGACTCCTGAGATCCCAGACAGGATGGCGAACGGCACCATGACCGCCAGCAGCCAGACAGGGGGCCGTTGGCGATCGGTGCGGCGACCGTGTCAGCCCCCTGGGCGCCGCTGGCCTGTCTGCCCGTCGCGGCGAGCTGGGCTGGGTCCAGTTGTCGGTCCGGCGTGGGGGAGGAGGCCGTGCTCCCGGTCGTACCAGGCCATGCCGAGCTGCCAGGGTTCCAGAGCAGCTCGCCGGATCGGCGTCGGGCCGGGCGGGTGCGTGTCGGCGCCAGCGTCCGTGCGGGCCGTCCGGGCCGGCCGGGTTGAGGTGGTGGACTTCGGGCGTGATGGCGGGCGGTCGGGGTGAGGGTGAGTCTGAGGGTGAGTCATGGTCTCATCCGATGTGGAGGCCGTGGTGGTCAGTGGGTTGGGGCGTCCCAGCACATGGCCAGGGCGCGGTACTGGGAGGTGAAGGTGGCGCCGGGGAACACCGCGCGATAGCGCTGGGCGAACTGGGCCGGGTTGAGGAACCGGTCGTTGGTGAGGTGCTGCAGCCAGGCCGGGTTGGTGTTGAGCCGAAACAGCTCCAACGCCTCGTTCGCGGGGCGGCGGCGCCGGAGCAGGTCCGCCGCGAGAATGCGGACGGCCTCGTTGATGAACCAGCGGCGTGGGACTGCCGGGGTGGGGGCGACGTTGTCGATCAGGACCACCCGCCCGCCCGGGGCGACCAGCTCGCGGATACCCCACAGGGCCAGGTCGAGATCGGGGAGGTGGTGCAAGGCGTACGAGCTGACGACGAAGTCGAAGACACCGTCGGTGTCGGCGCGCACCTTGCTGAGGTCGCATTCCCGGTAGTCCACGTTGGCGAGCCCACGGCGGACCTGTGCCAACTCGAGCATCGGCTCGGAGATGTCCACCGCCAGCACCTGCCGGTAGTGGCGGGCGAGCAGGGCAGCGTGGCGGCCAGTGCCGCAGCCAAGGTCGACCGCCCGCTCCCCACCCTCCCTGGGCAGCACCGACTCCAGATAGGCGTCCAGCGGGCCGCCGACCAGCTCGGCGAACCGGTCGAAGTGTTTCGCCATCTGGTCGAACGACCCCACTGGCATGGCGGTTAACCCCGCAGCCCGATGGACGAGTCGATGTAGGCGTTGGTGGCCACGTCCACCGGCCCCAGCCCTGGCTTGATCTGCTTGTGCTGCCCCGCGAAGATCGGCTGGGTGATCGCGATCAGCCGGGCTATCCGGCCGGTGTCGAAGTTGCCAAGGGTCGGGTCGCCGCCGTTGTCGACGATGCCCAGGCTGCGCATCTGCGCGACCGCGAACTCGGCATTGCCTTTGGTGTACACGAACCCGGTGTTGTAGGCGGCGTCGAGCTTGACCATGAGATCGATGGCCGGGCCTGGCCGGGTCATGAAGTCGACCTGGGCCTGCTGGAGCATCGGGACCAGCCGGTGCAGGCAGCCGTCCAGCGACGCCCTGCGGTCGGTGTGGACCGCGAGGACGTTGGCGTAGTTCGGAAACCCCGTGGCGTAGACGAGCTGGTAGGCGACCGGCTTGCCCCAGGCCTTGATCTCGTGCTGGTACAGGTAGGGCTCGTTGGTGGCGTACGCCTGCACGGCGATCTTGCCGCCCGACGCGACGAACGCCGCGGGGGAGCCGTCGTAGGAGCCGTCGACCTGGCTGCGGCGGAGGATGCCGCTGCCGAGCAGGTAGTCCATGTAGGTGTTGCCCTGGAAGTACAGGACCTTGGTGTTGGTCTGGCCGATGTCGGCGATGGTGTGCCAGTCCGGGTGGCTCTTGGGGTCCCAGAGGATGATCTGGGGGTCGATCTCCATCGGCGCGACCACCCCGACGACCGGCTGGTCCTTGGAGAGCTGGATGATCTGGTCGGGGTTCATCATCCCCAGGGTGATCGAGGGGTCCTGGTACATCAGCGCTGCGGCGGTCTGGTTGCCGACCGCGGGCCCGCCGGCGCGGATCTGGAGTCTGATGCCGGTGCTCTTGCCGTTGACGGTCAGGGGGCCGGTGACCCGCTTGTGCGCCGCGTCGACCTGGTAGCCGGTGCCGAGGAGCTGGTAGACGGCGCCGTGCTCGGCCTGGGGGAACCAGCTCGACTGGACGACCACCGGGTCGGGGCAGACCCCTTTGAGGTTGAGCGCGGCGCTGGCGGCAGGCGTGGCGGCCGGGCCGGGGCTGGTGCCGCTGGTGCAACTGGCGCCAGCAAGCGCGATGGCCAGCCCGACAATCCCCAGTCGGACACGGCGACCAGACCGCCCCGACGCGATGTTTGCAATTCCCACCATGGTCTCCTCACTCGTATTGGTTCTGCTGGAACCCAGGACGCGACCTCGGAGGCAGGTGCCCGTCCCATCAGCGAGGGGCCGCCGAGGATCGGCTGGCACCCTGGTGCTCAGGGCAGGCCCGCTGAGTCCGAGGTGGCCGCCGACCCCTGCGGGCCGGTAGGTCGGCCTAATGGTGGCCACTTGGAACAGCTGCGCTGACGGCTCCGGGCGGACTGTGTGCGCGCCTTCCGAGAGTCGCGGTCGCCGCACTACCCGCCGCTTGGCGTGGCTGACCAGTCGCCGCGCAGACCCCGGAGCCCGCCATCAGCGGGCTCCCTTGGCGACGAGCTGGGACAGCAACCGCTCGTAGGCGCGCACCATGACTGAAAGGTCGAATTGGGTCGACGCCCAGTTCCGGACTCCGTTGGGGTGCAGTCGCCCGATGCCGTCGATCGCCCGGGGCAGCCCCGCCAGGTCGTCGGCGATCAGGCCCGCCGGGCTATGGTTGACCAGTTCGGCGCCGACAGTCCCGGCCAGGGTTACCACTGGTGCGCCGTAGGCCATCGCCTCCACGATCTCCAGGCTGTAGGGGACGTGGGGATGGAGCGGGGCGACCAGGCACGAGGCGCGGGCCAGCACGTCCCAGCGCTCCAGCACGGTCACCTCTGCGAGCAGCTCATCCCCGTGGCCCAGCCGTGGCCGCAGCGCCGCCTCGGTATAGGCGGTCGCCGCCTCACCCGGCTGGGTGCCGGCCAGCACGATCGGCCGTCCGGCGGTGTGCGCGGCCGCCAACGCAGGCCCTGCACCATGGCTGCCGAGCAGTGGCCCCAGGTACACGCACGGCCCGGTGTGCTCGGAGCTGAGCAGGTGGTCACCGACCGCGACGCCAGGGTGTATGACCCCTGTCCAGGCTGGGCTGGACGCCTGGCGCTGCTGATGTCGGGAGATTGCGACCCATCCCCGATGCCCCGGACGCCGCCGTGTCGGTCCTGGAGGGCTGGTGAGCGGCTGGTAGCTGGTGTGGACCGTGGGCAGGTCCTCGCTCATGCCACCGGCCGGGCGCCACCCGGTGCGGGTGTGGTCGCTCACCACCTCCACATCCATCCCGCCGAGGTACTCCAGGACCTTGCCGGCCTGCTCGGCGTGCCATCGCTCGAGTTCCGCGCTGGCACGTTCCCCGCCGGCGGGGTCGGTGTCGACCACCCCATACCCAACACCGGTCAGCCCGCCAAGACCCATCCCGATCAGCGTGACCAGATGGCCACGCTGCACCAGGCCCTCAGCAAGCCGGCGGACGTGGTTCAGGCCGCCAAGACTGTCCGGCGGCACCGTGGCGGTCGGCGGAGCGATCAGCGCTACCCGCAGAGACCCCGACGCCGCCGGTACCAGCTCCCGTGTCGGCTGCGTTGAGTTCATGTGAGTGGCGACCTTGCTGACGCCTGCCGGGCCGGCAGCGCCCCACCCATCGGGGTCGTGGGATTGCTTCGGTGAGGTGCTGCCGGCCCAGCAGGCCAGATCCGGCCCGCGCCGTCCCCCGCGGTACGAGTGTCGGCGCAGGCCAGCTCGCGTGTGGGTGGCGCAGCACCGGGGGCTGGAGCGCACACCAATCGGGTTGTCGATTCCGGCGGAATCGGGCCTAGAGCCAAGCGTTGACCCCGCCTGGCGAGCGGCGGGCGAGATCCGTCATGGCGCATGGGCACTCACCCTCCGTCAATCACGACACGCATGGGCGACCGGGAAGAAGCAGCACAGACGTAACTATCTGCACGGAAAGGTGCCGGCGTCTTCACTGTGGGACAATGGGGTTTCCTCGTGCTCACAGCATGAACATCCAGCCCACCGCCCCAACCAGCCCGAGCGAAACGACACCCAGATGGCCCCACCCCGCCGCCGGCACCTCCCCAAGCCCACCCGCAAACA
>WNGA01006421.1_pt1 | contig 16758 bp, 13 predicted proteins | sample 5400061 | NCBI WGS metagenome assembly WNGA01 (sample SAMN13153366, study PRJNA577476) | soil metagenome | isolation source: 100 cm soil or saprolite under grassland replicate 2 | place: USA:California | collected 2016-06-15 | reverse complement strand
CAGGTAAAGTAGGAAGGTAGCCCAGCAGGCCAAACGAATAAACAAGAAATGTTTTACTGAATTCCTGTTCGCTCTTTAGTTCGCCCGCCAGCAGAAATCCTGTTATGGGTGAAACAGTAAGCAATGCATTATTCAATGCAATTGCCTGTGATTTAAATGTAGTTACAGCTCCGGGATTTGACGCGCTGTTATCGATCAGCAAATTATCATCATACAAATAAACAATTTGTATAGCGGGTAACCATGTAAGCAGAAAGAATGTTTTTTTGCTCTTTAATTCAAATGGAATTCCTGCTACATTTACCGGTTTATTTATGGCACCTGTACAATCTGCAATTGCCATTACAGCTTCATTGCCAGCCTGTAAACAATTATAGAAAAAGAGAAAGCTATCCGTGTATTGCAGGTCTATTGTATTCCATCTGTCTTTAGCATCTTTCCATAATTTATATTCCTGTTTTGCATTGATGTTGCCGGCATTTAAATCGGTAATAGAGATGCGTCCGGGCTCGAGTAATATCCACGGGCTGCGCAGATTTATCCATTCTCTATTCTGCAGGTTTACATCCTGCAAACCATACCAGTTTGCAGATAATCCTTTACCAGTCTGTATCATCATGCCGCCAATGCCATTAGCCTCCAGCGGATTGTTTACATCAAGTACAGCACAATTCAAACTCCATGCTGATCTTACGACAGAAGCAGAGCCGTTGATATTACAAACTGCAGACTCGCAATTCAAAACATCAAACGGCGACCGCGAACTTTGATATGGAATACCGATCCTGTTAAGTTGTGGTTCATAAAAAACAGGTTGGTTCTTATCAAAAACAAAATCATCAGGCTGCCCATAGATTGTCCATGATGCATCTCCTGCTGTAAGTACCTGGCTGCCAGAAATGCTGAAGCTAAAGCTTACTGTTTGTGGCAATTGAACACTCGCATTTTTTGCATCAACGCCGGTAAGATCAGGTGATACGGAATTATCTGTTTGTTGCACCAGCTCCAATGTAACTGTAACAGTAGTGCCGGGAGGAACAACCATTGTACTGTTGTTCAATTCCACATCGTTTGTAAAATGAAGTTTACCTTTCTTTATTGTTAGTCCGCAATATTCACTATCAGGTGCTGATGACGACAGGAGGTGAGCGTTTATCCAGACACTGCATTCGGGAATGCTGTAATCTTTATTGTTGTGAAAGAAAAAATAAAGCCATGAAACCTCTACAGATAAAATCATAGCAGGTTTTGAACCGCCCTGCAAAAACAACTGAACACCCGGCACCACATGATAAAAATCCCACCAGAATCTGCGTCCCTGCAGATCTATCAGCGGCCCGATTGTCTTTACTATTTTCGCACCTCTTGCCCACCCAGGTACACTGCCCTTTACCTGGCTGCTGATAAAAGGCACTTCACGCCGGAAAGCTTTGATATTGCTATCTTTCAGCGAACTGCTCTCAGCATTTTGCAGCACCTGGTTCAGGTGAAGTAAATCAGATTCACCAAGATGCTGTGTGCTGAAGTTTTCCATTTTTTCAAATTGGAAACCCTGCTGCAATTGTTCTGCCGGTTGCTGCAAAAGAGCAATAGCAACACTGTTTTGAAAATTTTGTAACTCTTCCAAAGAAGGATTATTCGCAGCCACAAATGCACCGGTTAATTGTGCTAACCGGGAAAGAAGGGGGTGTTCATTCATAAAAGTATTTTTTCAAATCAACAGTTAGAAAGGAGAGAGTAATGGATTTTTTTATTGGTAGCAGCAAAAGCAAAATCCAAATTATAACTTTTTATGAGATTAAGAAATTATCCTTTTTTTAAATTATTCCGGGTATCATTCATTCACATCTGCGTCATGAATAACTTCAGTGGTTTAATTTTTTATTACCCAATTATAATTTTGCTTTAAACGATTATAGGCGGATAAGGAACGATGTGGTATTCGTGTTTCATGGCATTACTTTCTTGTACGTTCCCAAAATTTGAGAGTCAATTGAAGATGTTTTGTGTTTGCAACAGCTGTAATAATTATAGTTGTCTTATTGCAAGAGCATGTAGCTGATGCGCGTTTTGTCGATCGAAAGTTACTTAGGAGATTTGAAAAGATCTTCATCTAAAATAGCATAAAAATAATTGTCCTTCCATTCCTCTGATGGGTAATATTTTTCTTTTAATTCCTTCTTTTGTCATTCCCACTTTCTCGAGCACTTTATTTGATGCAATATTTTCGATTGCACAACCTGCTTCAATTCTATGAAGTTTAAGTTCGTTAAAACCAAAGTCTAAAAGTTTTGTCAAAGCCTCTGTAGTGTAACCCTTTCTCCAGTGGTCTAAGTGAATAATTCTCTTATAAATAATCTGTTCGTTTGAAGTGTCATGGCTATTAGCGTTACAGCTAACGTTCGGGCTTGGTAGCATGCTGTCAGCCCGGAACTGTCGTTGATTTTTTATTTAAAGTTCAAGATAAAAATTTTTGATGAGTGGAATTCCGTCGCCCCCGACAACTGCTGCCAATAGCAAAACAAAAGTTGATGTTGCGTAATGTCAAACCCGCATTTTGGCAAGCCACTTGTTATAGCCCGTTTTTAAGTTTATTTGAAATGAAATCCGTTAGATATCTATAGTCGCTGTCTGTCATTGATTTTTTTGGAAATAAAAGTGTATCAGTTGAAATTAAGCTTATAAAATCATCATTCATTTGAGCCTTTGTGAATGCAGACCATTTTTGTTATTGTCTCTTCGTTATCTTGAATAATGGAAATCGAATTAGTTGTCAAAATTATTTTATGGCTTTTAAATTTCGAAAGCGTAGTTAAATATTCATTTACTTGTTTTTTCCATTTCAAGATTGGAGAAATTTGTTTTTCATATCTAAGAACAGATAATAAACAGATAAAAAATAAAACTATAGGAAATCCCCAAAGATGGTTTGTCAATAAGGAATATATAGTCGAACATATCAAAGTTGTAGCAAAAACTAAAAGCATGGTAAAATGTCCTTTTACATTTTGTCCCCAAAAAGTATCTCCTTGTCCATTTCTAAAATAAATCTCTTCAAAGTCTTGCCGATTAAATTTGAGTTCGATTACTGATTTAGGATCTGTCATAAAATGGACTATAACGTCCAGCATTTGCGATGGCAGGATTCTGCATTCCGTCACGCCTGTACCGAAACTGATTTTTGTTTTATTGTTGAAGATAACATTTATTGCTGATTAGAATTCCATTGTCCTGATAACTGGCAGTCCTGCTATTGCAAATACTTTTTGTTGGCTGCTGTGCTTATAAATGTCTTACCCTTTTTATTAAGGTCAACCAATTATTATATGTAAGTACAGGTTCTTATTTAAATAGCTCCCTTAACTTTTTATCTAATGCTACTTCATCGTCAGTTCCTGCATACCGGCCAATAATTATTCCGGTTTTGTCAATTAAAATTTTTGTAGGAAATACATGAACACCAAACTTTTTAACTATGGATTGCGAGTCATCTATTTCTTTATCCTTATTTATTTTCCGCCCACTTAATACATTATGCCATATATCTGTTCCGTCTTTTTTTACTGCCGCCTTCCAGGAAGCACCAGTTTCATCATATTCCTCGGCCACACCAATTATATCTAAACCATTATCATGATACTTCCTAAACAAATCAATAAGATGTGGAGTACTTTGTCTGCATGGCACACACCAACTGCCCCAAAAATCTAGCAATACATATTTCCCTTTGAAGTTTGACAAACTGATTGAATTACCATGTATATCCGCAGTAGTAAATTCTTTTGCCATTTTTCCTGCCGAATTATTATCTATTTCCCTGATCGTTTCTCCTACCTCTTTTCCAAAAAGGCTGTTCTGAATCAAAGGGCTAAGAATATTATAAAGTAATCTTACAGAATCTATGGGCCACCTGGTTTTATAAAGCACAAGTTGAAAAGCACTTACATAAGAATCTGGATGAGCCACTATAAACTGATGGCTTACTTTAGAAAATTTTTCTTCAAGAGAATCTGATTTTTCATCTATCATAGCATATTGCTTTTTCAACATTTCATATTCATCTTGCGTTGGAACCTGTTAGTTTTATTTCTTTAAAATGATTATACGTGAGTGAAGCAGTAATATTTCCTGGTTCCAGGTAAAAATCAATAATGTTGGGGTTCTCCACATCGGCCATGAATTTTAAATTGCCTTTTAAAATAGCCAAAGTAGGTTCGCTAATATTTCCTTTAAAATGAAAGTTTCCTTCTTGTAAAATACAGCTATCTTTTATATCCTTTCCATCTTTATCACTGTAGAATAAATAAACATAAGTATTTTGAGGATTTATTATTTTACCTGTTAGTGTAAATTGGTTGTTTTGTGATTTTTGTGCAAATATGTGAAACGGAGATAAACAAATTAGGCAGATGCAAAATATTTTCTTCATGAATAAAATATTTTATTGAGTTCAAATATACGAAGCGTATCGTATAATAGTAAAATTTATCCCTTTTTTAGTGAATATGTGATAAAGCAATTTTGAAAGTGTAGGCTGCAATAAAATAACTGCTTACAGGTATATTTTGAACTTTATAAAATGAACAAGTGTCATATGGCATAGCAGCCAACGGTTGCAGGGAGAAGCAGTGCGGCTTCGGAGCTACAAACTTTCACCTTTGACAAGTAAGTTGGGAGAAGAGACTTTCCAAACCTAAAAACCAGCATTGCTTTCTGCCTGCTGTTAGGGGCTGTTTTTTAGGATGAGTGTCGGATTAATTCCAATGACATTAAATTTGATGTATCTGTCAACTGCGAGCTTAAAAATATTATCGTCAGTCCTCAATTCATTGAAATATGCTTGTAAGGCACTTTCTATATCAACAATGAAATTTTCAAGATTTAAAATAACTTTTCCCTCTGTAGTTTCAGCTTTATGTAGTTCCGAATGGTTGTCAGTAAAAAAATAACTACCGCCTTCTGAGTAGTTATGAACTAATCTACAACGAAGGTCTTTGTATAATTTCGTCATCATATTTTCCGTTCAAATAAGTTTTAACAAAGTTTTTGTAATCATTGCTGTTTGTTTCCTTACCATAGCGAAATCCTGCTAAACAGTCAATAAAGCAACTTGATAAAATAAAAGCGCCCATTTTTGATTTTCCATCTGATGCTCTCTGAATATCCATGAAAGCCATGTCGTGTAGACTATGCCATAAAAAGGAAATGAATTTTAATTTATCAATATGGCTGTAAATAATTTTTGTCATTGAAAGGGATATTAGTCCGACCCTATTTGTCCGTGAATGTACATTGCTGCAATTAATAGTAAAGTCAGTCCAAAGGCCAAAAGTGTCCTGGCTCTTTGCCCTTTTATAATTGTCCATGTTCCGTAAGCCATTGTCAAAAGAAATATTAGTCCCCAAATAAGGTTTACTGATGCATATAGATTTGCTGTACTATAGTAATATGGAGTTGGACCTTCTCCCACAAATGGATAGCCGTCTGTTTGTTTTAGAATACCGATTTTATACCATTCGGATAAGTTCATTAAAGTCAGCAGCCCACTGAGCAAAAGTGTCAGTATGCTGAAAACAAAAAAAATTGGCCGGTTTATGGAATGTGTCATTAAAATAGCCCCTAACTTGTTTACACACGAAACAATTCCTCTCTCAGTTTCGTGTATCCAACCAAATCAGGGTGGATACACGAAGTAAATAAAAATGATTTGTTTCGCTTTATTTTTTCCAGTTTAAACTTTGGTTAATCACCAAATCATCAAAGCGACTTTGTAGCATAATTACTTAAGCCATACAAATGAGCAAGCACATCAAATATTCTCTTTGGCCTGGCGCCTTTTTTCAATAATATTGATTTTGTTTTAAAACTCCTTTGCTCTGATCAATCACAACCTGGGGTATGGGGAAATAATAATTTTTAGGACGCTGAAAAGTACGACCGGCAACAACAACTGCTCCATTGTATGGAGGCAAAGGTGAAGCTGTTTTTGGCTTATTGAAAATGGTATCAAGATTAATGATTTTATCTTTATCCCATCTTAACAAATCCTGGAACCTGTTGTTTTCACCACCTAATTCAACTCTGCGTTCATGAATAAGCTGCGGCATACCTGCACCGGATATTGCAGGCAAACCGGCTCTTGTGCGGACAGTATTAATTTCTGCATCCCCTGCACCTGCACCGCTTAATCGAATTTTAGCTTCAGCCACTACAAGATAAATATCAGCGGTGCGCAATATTAGTTGCTTTAAATCACCGTCAAGTGCACCGGAATTATCGGGATTGAAGGCTGTATATTTTCTCAAGCAATAGCCTGTTGTTAAAGAGTTGCTGGGAAGCATCCTGCCTGTTAATTGTCCCTCTTTACCTGCAAACATTTGATATGCATCTTTATCTGTTATTTCAATCAATGTTGTTTGATGCGGAATAGAATCTCCAACAGATAAGATAGTAGTCTTCTTACGGATAGAATCAGCAGGCTCAAATGACTCTACAAAGTTTTCAGTTGGATGATGAAAGCCCCAACCATTCCATGCTCTTGGTGTAAAATAAATATTGATGGAAGAATTATTATAGTTGTTCTTATTCCACACAGCAAAAAGAATTTCGGAATTAGTTTCCTGTTTACCCAGCGTAAAATTATCTGTATAGCTTGGGGCAAGTGCATAATTAGCATCATTGATTACTTTCTCACCATACTCCTGCGCTTTATCGAGCTTATCCCAAAACAAATACAGTTTTGCAAGCAAGCCCCATGCAGCTCCTTTGCTTACTCTTCCTTTATCATCAGGGCCATACGTCTCTGGTAATAAGTCTGCTGCTTTTAATAAATCAGATTCAATCAGTGTCCTTACTGAATCAACAGAAGATTTTGGAATATTATAATTACCTGTAAGCACATTATCTTCAACAATAAGAGGCACTTCTCCAAAGATTAAATTAAGCGTCCAGTAACCATGTGCTCTCAAAAAATATGCTTCACCTAAAGAGCGGCTCCTGATACCTTCATCCATAACAGGAACTTTGGGAACGTAGATCAAAGCATTATTGGCCCGTGCAATTTGTTCATAAGCCCACCCCCATGTCGGATGTAATTGATATGTAGCAGGAGTTGCAGTGAATCGTTCAATTTCCCAAAAATCAGGATGGTCTCCGTCAACAGAAATATCATCGGCTGCATCATCAAAGGCATACAAATTATGTCCTACTCCTTCTTCTTGTGTAAGCACATTATAAATGCCGTTTATCCCTGCTATTACATCGCTTTGATTACGCCAATAATTAGCATTGGTATACACTCCTACAGGCTGTACATCCAACGGATGTTTTATACATCCTGCAATCATTATAAGAATAAAGCAGCTAACAATTATTGATAAATATTTTCTTTTCATAGTAATGGTTGTTTAAAAATTAAGTGTAGCACCAACGGTAACAGTTCTTACAGAAGGATATTGAGCCACGTCAACGCCTCTTTGTTTATTGCCATCTGTATAACCTAATTCGGGTGTGTATCCATTATAACCCGTTATATAAAACACATTATAGCAGCTTACATAAAGTCTTATGTCGGGTAACTTGGCATTTGAAACCTGCAGGTTTTTAAATGTATAGCCTAATGAAATATTTTTCAAAGCGAGGTAATCTCCTTTCTCCACCCATAAATCAGAAGAACGGTAATTGTTGTTTTGATTTACTCTGCCCAAACGCGGAATAGTATTGCTCGTGCCATCACCATGCCACCTGTTCAACGCTTCTTGATACATATTAAATACCTGTGTGGCATCCAGGCCAGCCATGCGATCTGCATTATATAATTCAAACCCAAGCGCACCGGCAAAAGAAAAACTGAAATCAAAATTTTTATAACTAACACTGCCATTAATACCCAACACAACATTTGGATTTGGGTCACCAAGATTTACTCTGTCACTATCATCAATCAAACCATTGCCGTTAATGTCAACGAATCTTACATCGCCGGGTTTTATAACAGATTTATTAGGATCGTTGGCAATATTTGGATCTTTATCAATGTCGCCCTGTGTTTGATATAAGCCATTTGTTTTAAAACCGTAAAAAGAGGATATCGGTTCACCTTCATAAGTACGTGAAGTTTCTAATGATTCACGTCCATATAATAATGAGCTGATATAATCTGCTTTTGTACCATAGAGATGTGTTACTTTATTCTTAATGAAGGATGCATTTGCGCCGATGGAATAATTTAATTTGCCTGCCCTGTTTTGATAATTCAGATCTAATTCAATACCACGATTATTAAGCGTTCCAAGATTTTGATTGGGAATAGTTACATTACCGCTGCCATATGACAGGTTTACATTTGCTCCATAATTTTCCACCAGGGAATAAGGTATCAGCATGTCTTTGGTATCCTTATTAAAATAAGTAACCGTGCCTGTCAAGTGATTTTTGAGTAAACCAAACTCAAGACTGATGTTTGTCATTACCGCTCTTTCCCATGTAATATTTGGATTTGCAAGGCTTATCACATAAGACCCATCAACTACATTGCCTGTTACGCCAAAACTGTATAAAGTACTATTGCCTCCGCTTCTTATGATTGCGAGATACTGAAAGTCAGGTATGTTTTGATTACCCAATTGCCCCCATCCGCCGGTTAACTTTAAAGTATTGATGAAAGAAACATTGTTTTTAAAAAAGTTTTCATCTGATATGCGCCATCCTGCAGAGAAAGCAGGAAAATAACCCCATCTTTCATCGGGTGGAAATTTACTGGAGCCATCAGCACGCATGGTAGCTGTTAAGAGATACTTTCCTTTGTATGCATAATTACCACGCACAAAATATGATTGCAATCCTGCATAAGGCTCTTTACTGCCGCTGCCGCCTGAAAATTGGTTTGCGCTGCTACCGTTATCTAATACTCTGTGATCAGTAGATGCATCGGCAAAATCTCTGCGTTGTGCATAATAAGAATTGCCCGCAAAAGTTTGGGCAGAATAACCTCCTGTAAGCGTGAGATTATGACTCTTGCTTATTTGTGTGTTGTATGTGAGAAATATTTCCTGCAGCCATGATGTTGACTCGGAGTGAGTCTGCGTTAAAACATCTAATGAATTTACTCTTGTTTGATCAGGCGTTGCTATATCAAATGAATAGCCATCATATATTGATTGATCAAAACCATAATTAACTTTTAATGTTAGTCCTTTAATAATATCTAATTCAGCGTAAGCATTAGCCAGTACACGACGCGTTTCATTGCGTCTGTCAGTTGTAGCAGCAGTAAACACAGGATTATTAATATCACCTAATTCATTATCTGCTTTTGAACTCCCCCACGTACTATCGTTAACCATAACTGGAATGGCAGGATTAAAGCGCAAGGCACTCCATACGAGGCCGGCTTGGGTAGATCTTGTATCAGGAGCATCCCCATTTGTATAAGCGTACAAGAAATTTTCACCTACTCTTATTCTTCCACCAATTTTATGTTCTGAATTGAGTGTTCCACTGTACCGTTTAAAAAAAGAATTTATGATCATCCCTTTTTCATCATAGTAATTACCTGTGATGCTATATCTTGAATTAGTACCTCCTCCTCTTATCGCCAAATCAGCATTGGTTACTTTTCCTGTTTCAAAAAGTGCACGCTGCCAGTCTGTTCTTTGTGTTGCATAATAGTCGTCATTCCATATAGCTGGAACAGGCAAACTATCATTCGTGAATTCTTCCTTTTTTAATGTAACAAGATCAGGTGCTGTTAACAGGTCTAAATATTTTATTGGATTTGACCAGCCTTGATAAACATTTACTGTTGTTTTCAATTGGTCACCAAAATTTCCTTTTTTGGTTGTGATAAGCACCACACCATTCGCAGCACGTGTTCCATAGATTGCCGAAGAAGATGCATCTTTTAAAATTTCAATTGAAGCAATATCGTTTGGATTTACATCATTCAAACCACCAGAAGGAACTCCATCAATTACTACCAAAGGATCTGAATTATTAATGGTACCCGTACCTCTTATCCTGATGCTTGGAATACTTCCCGGAGAACCATCACTGCGAATAATATCCACTCCCGATGCGCGGCCCTGTAAATCTTGTGCGGCATTAGTTACCGGAAGATTTTTAAAATCATCACCTCTCACACTGCTGATAGTGCCCGTTACATCTCTTTTGCGTTGCGTGCCATAACCAACTACCACCACATCTGCCAGCGCACTCACAGCAAGTTGAAGCGTAACATTAACTTCAGTCTTCCCGGCAATATTGACTGTTTGTTTTTGATAACCAACTATTGAAAACTCCAGTTGAGTGGCACCCGCAGAAACAGTTATTTTGTAATTACCATTTATATCTGTTGATGTACCAATTGAAGTTTTAGGAACAGTTACACTTACGCTTTGCAACTTCTTACCATCCTGGTCAGTAACAATACCGGTGACCACCGTCTGCGCAAAAAGCATGCTTGCACAAAATGTAAAAATGATCGCTAAAGGCAAGCCTTTTTTTAGTCTCATAACAATGTTGGTTTTTATGGTTATAGTAGAATTAAAACATCATTTGATATTTACATTTAGTATTTTTTATGAGCCCGGCTGTATTACTACTATGAAACTTTTCTTGCGTCGCACACTTGTACTGAAATAAATTTATTCAGCAATCACGCTTCGGATTATTATGCATCCTCCATTTCTTTCTGGTTCCATTAAAGCCTCGTTAGAGGCGAAATGTTAGTAGAAATAATATTAGTTATCGGTTAAGCTCCGTAGGAGCGACATGTTAATATGGGTTAGCATTTTTAAAATACATTCGTAAAACATATCGCTCCTAACGGAGCTCTTTACACTTATTTTATTTTTTCGCTACTAATATTCCGCTCTTACGGAGCTTTTTATTTTATCTTATCATTCTTATTTATTTCCAGTATTTGTAATTGCCCGTTATTCTTTGCTGCAACAATAAAATCATGATCACCTCCTTTTATTTTTATAAGATTGCGAACATCACCGGGTAAGCATAAACCTGTTTCAGCATAAGGCAGAGGAGTAAATTTACCCTTGCCATTGTTCTTCAGCACGAGACCAATGCCCGCATCACATGGCCCCATCTGAACACGAAATGGATAAAAGTTTCCGGCAAGAATTATGTCTTTGTTGCCATCGTTATTAATATCATCTGACACAATTCCGTTTACTACACTTAGCTGTGCATACAGCGGCAAAGGTTGCAGTGTAAATTTTTTGTTTCCATCATTACGCACGTAAACAGATTGCGTGGTTTTAATTTCCACCGAAAAAGATTTTGCAAGTTGTTCTTTTGTAAAAAGATCAGTTAACTGTGCATCCGCATAATCTGCATAGTGCAAAAATTTTTTCTGCATCGAAGGAATCTGATCCGCCATTTCATCCTTTGAAAAATATGGATAATTTTTTCCCTGGTTATAATAACACAAAATGGGATCAATAACACCGTTGCCATAAAAATCGGCATAAACAATAGTTAGGGGTTCTTTTGCAGAAGCTTTTAATTGTGTATTCATGCCCATATTACCAATCACGAGATCAGTGTCGCCATCATTATCAAAATCATCTGCAAGAATGCGGCACCACCAGCCATTTGTTTCAGATAAACCATAAGCTTCTGTTTCATCTGAAAGTTTACCATGATGATTTTCAAAAACTTTTATCGGCATAAACTGACCGACAACAATTAAATCTTCCCATCCATCTTTATTAATATCAAACCACATTGCATCAATCACCATTCCTGCATGAATCAGTATTGTATCTGTTTGTGATTTATCCTTTTCAAAATGAATATGACCTTGTATGCTTGTATTTTTTAAAACAAAACTTTCTGGTGCTTCAGGAAATAAGCCTGGTTTAAATCTTCCTCCTACAAAGAGATCAGGTAGACCATCTTTGTTTATATCTGCTGCACGAACGCAAGCGCCACTTATTGTTTCTGCAGGAAGTGCATCATCAATTTTTTTAAAATTACCATGACCATCATTTTCATAAAACCTGTCCTGGTAATTTTTACTGTTCAAAGGATAATCAGCGCCGCCACTTACAAGATACAGATCAGCATCACCATCTCCGTCTGCATCAAAAAATAGTGCATCTGCATTGGTAAAAACCTTTTCACTGTTCCATGGCTGATTTTGTGCAGGAATAAATTTTCCATCTCTTGTTTGCAGGTATAACAAACTTTCCTGTGCTGCAGATGCGCCGATAAATAAATCTTCCAACCCATCTTTATTCACATCTGCCTTAGCTATGCAGGGACCAATTTTGGATAACTGGTAAGGCAATAACGGTGAGATTTTAAAATCTACAAATGGTGATTGCCTGTGAACAAAATTGATCCCTGAGCTTTGAGTAACATCTTCAAATAAAGATTTGCTGATGTTGCTACGCACACTATTGTTATATTCATTCAAATTATTTGAAGAAGTACTTTCATTTATTACAAGCAATGTATCTGCTTTAATATTTTGCTGCAACGACACTTTACCACTCAGCCACTTCACTGTAACGGATTGTATAATACTATCTGATCCCAAGCCAATATGCATTATAGGATCAACCGAAGACTGAAACCCTCTTGTAATATATTCTTCCTGCATTTGTTTGCCATGAGCAGTTTGCACATACACTTTGGCGCCTACACCATAACTATTTTTATTCTCTCCGTTTAATTTAATTCTTATATAATGCGAACGAGCATTCTCTGATGTATTGTTGCGATAAATAGTTGCCTTGTCATTCAAATTGTTTATAACAAGATCAAGATCACCATCATTATCCAGGTCTGCATAAGCACTGCCGTTACTTACAGAACTTTTGGTAAGTCCCCAATCACCTGTAACATTTGAGAAGTTGAGATCATGATTGTTTCGGAATAGATAATTATGAAGTTTGGTTGAAGGCATCTCCTGGATTAACTGCCACATCTCTTCTTTGCTGCCTTTGGTGTTGGTGAGACTTGCCGTATATCCCGAAGTATATTTTACAAAATCAAGATTGGTAATGTCTTTCAAAATTCCGTTTGAAATAAAAAGATCTTTCCATCCGTCATTATCAAAATCAGCAAAAAGTGGGGCCCAACTCCAGTCTGTGTTTGATACGCCTGCCAATTGCCCCACTTCGCTGAATACCGGAATGCCACTGCTGTCAACACCATTATTTAACTGCAGCGTGTTGCGCATTTGCTGATGATGAAATCCATGCTCAACCCGCATAGTGTATTTGTCATAAGTATCTGCGCCCTTCAGTAATTTTTGACGGTGATTATCTTCGGGTAGCATATCGAGCACCATTACATCAGGCTTTTCATCATTGTTGTAATCGGCAATATCACTGCCCATTGCAAATTCAGAGATGTGGTTTGCTGCTTTCGTTAATACTTCACGAAAAGTTCCGTCATGATTATTGAGGTAAAGAAAATCTCTTTCGTCATAATCGTTGGTTACATAAATATCAGCCCATCCGTCATTGTTAATATCGCTTACAGCAACACTTAAACCAAAGTTCAATCCGCTTCCATTAATATGTGCTTGTTCACTTACATCTGTAAAATGACCACCATCATTTCTGTATAAACGATTACCAAATTTTGGATGACGTGTAGTACGCAATTTATCTGTATTGAAATATGGATTATAAAACATATCGGCATGATTCACCAGGAACATGTCGAGGTCGCCATCATTATCCATATCAAAAAAAGAAGCTGTTGTTGTATACGTGCCCGGCGCATCAATGCCATACTGCTTTGCAGATTCAGTAAACGATGGAACACCTTTTTGTGCACCGTTATTTATATACAATTCATTTGCTCTTTCTTCGTCAGTGCCGGGCCCCGAATAGCACACATATATATCAAGCAAACCATCACCGTTCACATCAGCCATTACAACACCCGTTTTCCATTTGGCACGTCCTGCAACACCTGCTTTATCCGTAATATCTTCAAATTGTAAATCACCTTTGTTGAGGTATAATTTATTCGGTGTCATGTTGCCGGTAAGCATCACATCTGGTAATCCATCATTATTTAAATCACCAACCGCAACTCCACCACCGTTGTATAAATATTCGTAAGTAAGAATATTATAATCTTCATTTTCTTTTATATCGTTCCTGAAATTGATGTGAGAATGTGAGGAAGACACTTCAGTAAATAAAGTTTTGTTTTCATTGCGGCACGATGAAAAGAAAATAATTAAACCCCATATAAAAAATCGGAACAAGTGTTGTTTCATATAAGCAATTATTGTAAGCCCGACTGAGTGAAAGCATGTCTTGTATGATAACAATTCTATTCAGTAAACATTTTCAAAATCATCCGAATAATTTGTAATTTTTCAAAACAGTTATTTTGTTTAATCTTCTTTGCAACAATTAGAATAAATAAAAGGTGCTCTACATTTTTAATGCAGAACACCTGTTCCCTTTTCAATTACCATGCAACATTATTTTTCATAAGTTATTATTCAATTGTACGTTGTGCAAAAAAAATCTGATTAAATTCGAGTGAAACAATTTTATTTTTTCTGTTTAATCTTTATCCAGGAGATGAAAGGATTTTTTCGTGTATAATTTATTTTCAATAGTCTCAAAGAATCCGCCTTAGGCGGATTTGCGACGCAGGAAAGATGCCATGAAATAGCATTGCCGGTATCATAAAAATCAAAATTTTAATTCGGCAGGTAAATATTTTGCTACAAGGTCTTCATAATATGGACGCAGTTGATTCCAATCCGGCGGTGTTGGATTTTTTGAATACAAATCATACGGATTAAACAATTTAACCCACTTAAACATTTCCCGATCATGCTCATCCATTAAATGATCATAAGCATTTTCGCGGTGCTGTGCATAAAATGAATGATAGCGCAGCATGTATAAGGCCGGCTCAGGTAAATAATCTTTTGCCATATTGTATATATACTCATCATGTCCCCATGAAAGATGAACATTGTTTAAACCACAATTGGGTGAATAAACGCCGTACCTTGTATTATATCTTTCATCTGAAATATCAGGATTATCTTTAAAAAATTCTGAATAAACAACCGCTTCAGAAAAAGCACAGCCAACCGGGAAAGTATCACCCACAACAGCCCATTGCGGTTCGCCAAATAAACAAAGCACTTTGCCCATGTCGTGCAATAAACCTGCAAGCACCATCCAGTCAGGATGACCATCTGCACGTATTGCTTCAGCAGTTTGTAACAGATGCTGAAATTGATCAAGATCAGTATCAGGATCTGAATCATCAACCAATTGATTCAGAAATTCAAACGCATCCCAAACCGGCATTTGCTTTTTATCAAACTTTAAAAATTCCTGTTTCTTCTGCTGCACAAATTCATAAGTCTGGTACGTATGATTTAACCTGTAGAATTCGCGAACCGAATCTCTTTGAGGATTTTCATAATTTCTATATTCTTCTGTATTTTTCCCTTTAGCAATAGAATCAGGTTCAGGATAACGTTGCAACAAATCATCTTCCCACTCATCAAGACTATTTAAAGGGTTATGTTGCACTGATACGTTTGGTTTCGGCATGACGAAATGATTTTGATTAAACAAGTAACAACAATTCGCATGCTAATTTGAGATTTTTAAGACGCGTTTATGCCAAATGCATCGTTTTTATTTACGAAACCGTTTTCGTAAATACCGGAAATCAGTTTACCTTTCCTAAGATTATCTTTCAAAAAAAAAGTGAGTTCTATTCATGGCTAATACCACCATAAAAAAATTAGCCCATGAACTTAATCTTTCGGTTGGTACAGTATCAAAAGCATTAAAAGACAGCCATGAGATAAGCATTGAAACAAAAAGAAAAGTTCATGAGCTGGTGAATAAATTAAACTACGTACCTAATCCGTATGCAAGCAGCCTGCGTAAAAGAAAAAGTAAAACCATCGCAGTTGTTTTACCTGAAGTAGCAGATAGTTTTTTTTCGCTTGCTATTAATGGTATTGAAGCCGTGGCGCAAGATAAAGGTTACCATGTTCTCATTTATCTTACGCACGAAAATTTTTCAAAAGAACAGAGCATACTTAAAGATTTTAAAAGTGGGAGAGTTGATGGCATTTTAATATCTGTATCAAGAGAAACAACTCAGGGTAATCATATCTGCGATGTACAAACACTCGGTATTCCCGTTGTATTTTTCGATAGGGTGTGCGATGAAGTAGAGACAGCAAAAGTGACTACAAATGATTTTGAGAGCGGTTATGTTGCGGCAAAACATCTTATTGTAAGAGGATGCAAACAAATAACTTACTTATCCATTTCAAACACTTTATCCATTGCAAACAAACGAATGGAGGGATATTGTAAAGCATTGACAGACCATAGAATGGAAACGAAAGAAAACGGCGTCGTATTTTGTACGAATAATGAAGCGTATAATTATAATGCGATAAAAAATTTAATGAGCAATAAAGATCATCCTGATGGTTTAATTGCTTCTGTTGAAAAACTTACCATAACTGTTTACCATGTTTGCAATGATTTGAATTTGCAAATTCCACAAGATGTAAAAGTGATAAGCTTTTCCAATCTTTCTTCAGCTCTGATTTTAAATCCTTCGCTCACAACCATTACACAACCTGCTTTTGAAATGGGTGAGGCGGCTGCATCATTATTGTTTAACGCGCTTGAAAAAAGAAATTTTATTTTGAAAGGTGAAAACATAATTCTTCCTTCAGTGCTTAATATTAGAAATTCAACTAAGTGAGTTCAT
>WNGA01010969.1_pt1 | contig 16760 bp, 13 predicted proteins | sample 5400061 | NCBI WGS metagenome assembly WNGA01 (sample SAMN13153366, study PRJNA577476) | soil metagenome | isolation source: 100 cm soil or saprolite under grassland replicate 2 | place: USA:California | collected 2016-06-15 | reverse complement strand
CAGCTGCGCGAGGCGCGCGAACTGCCCCGACACGAGGACGAGCCCCATGAGGATGACGATGACGCCGCCGACGACGTTCACCGTGCGGATGTTGCGCGCGAGCACGCGCACGGCGGCGCCCGCCGACCCGAGGCCCGTCGCGATGACCAGGAAGGGCACGCCCATCCCGAGCGCGTAGGCGAGGAGCAGCACCGCGCCCGAGGCGAGCTCGAGCCCGAGCAGCATGGTGAGGATCGTCCCCAGGTACGGGCCGACGCACGGCGTCATCCCCACCCCGAACGCGGTGCCGATGAGGAATGAGCGCGGTAGCCCGCTCGTCCCGCCTTCGAGGCGCAGGTCGACGCGGCGGTCGAGGAGCGGGATGCGGATGAGGCCGACCATGTGCATCCCGAGCGCGACGAGGAGCACGCCCCCGGCCTGCTGGACGCGGTAGACGAGCTCGCCCGCGAGCGCGCCGACGAGCGCGATCGCGACCCACAGCAGCGTGAACACGACGCTGAACCCGAGGACGAACGCGAGCGCGTGGACGACCGTACGCGCGCGGTCGCGGCCCGAGAGCGCGGCCTCGCCCGCGATGTTCACGAGGAACGCCGGCACGAGCGGGAGCACGCAGGGCGACAGGAACGAGAGGATCCCCGCGCCGAACGCGATCGCGACGTTCATCTGCCCAGCGTACGCGCGAGCGTCCGTAGACTCCGGCCCTATGACCGCGGTCCGTGGCGAGCGGCGACTCGTGACGACCATGTTCGTCGACGTCGTCGGATCGACGGAGCTGACGATGCGGCTCGGGGCCGAGCGCCTCAAGCACGAGCTCGGGCTGGCGTTCGGCGAGATCTCGACGATCATCGCCGCGCACGGCGGGACCGTCGAGAAGTACGTCGGCGACGCGATCTACGCGCTGTTCGGCGCCCCCATCGCTCACGAGGACGACCCGCTGCGAGCGCTCCGAGCGGCCGACGCGATCCGCGAGTTCTGCAGGGCCGGGAAGGAGCACGGTCACCCCTTCGGCGTACGCGTCGGGATCGAGACGGGCGAGGCCATCATCGATCTCGAGGCCGCGGCCACGACGCGGCAGCAGATGAGCGTGGGCGCCGTCGTCAACATCGCGGCGCGCTTGCAGCAGCGCGCCGACCCCGGGGAGATCCTCGTCGGCCCGACGGCGCGCGCGGCGAGCGCAGGTGGCGCTGACCTCGAGCCGCTCGGTCCCGTGGACCTGAGGGGGATCGGCGCGCTACCGGTGTGGCGTCTCGTGCGCATCGCCGAGCGGCGCATGCCCTCGCTGCCGTTCGTCGGGCGCGAGGCGGAGCTCGGGCTGCTCGGCCACGCGCATCAGCGCGCCACGAAGGGCCGGTCCGTCCTCGCGGTCGTCAGCGGGCCGCCGGGCCAGGGCAAGACGCGCCTCGTGCAGGAGTTCCTGCGCGATCACGCCGACGCGTCCCGCGTGATCGCGACACGCTGCCGGCCCGCCGAGGAGGTCGGCGTCTTCGCGCCGGTGCGCGAGATCCTCGGCGTCACGACGCTCGACGCGCTGGCCGCTCAGGTCGGGCGGCTCTGCGCCGACGACGTCGAGTGCGAGCGCGTCGTCGCCGGGCTCGCGGAGAGCGCCGGGATCGCCACGAGCCGATCGCTCACCGCTCTCCCGGCGGCCGAGCGCGAGGACGAGATCGTCCAAGCGTGGCGGCGCTACCTCGGGATCCTCGGCGAGCAGCGGCTGGTCGTGCTCGCGGTGGACGACATCCACTGGGCCGACGCGTCGCTCGTGCGGCTCATCGACCGCCTCACGTTCGGCGGCCCGCGGCTCCTCGTTCTCGCGACCGCGCGGCCCGAGTTCGCGGACTCGGCGGGCATCCGCCCGAGCGGCGACCGCTTCTTCATCGAGCTCGAGGGTCTCGACCCGGAGGAGGCGCGCCGTCTCGCGGGGCTCGCCGGCCGCGACGACGCGCGCGTCATCTCGCGCGCCGAGGGCAACCCGCTCTTCCTCGTCGAGCTCGCGCGCTCGGACGCGAGCGGGGAGGAGCTGCCCGTGACGCTCGCCGGCGCGCTCGGCGCGCGGCTCGACCAGCTCCCGGCCGCGGACCGCGTGATCCTCTCGCTCGCGGCCGTAGCCGGCGAGCGCTTCACCGCGGCCGACGCGGCGTTCCTCGCGGAGCGCGACGTGGCCGATACGGGTCGCGTCCTCGCGCATCTCGTGGATCTGCACTTCCTCGATCTCAGCGAGGCTGGCTACCGGTTCCACCACGGGCTCGTGCGCGACGTCGCATACGGCCGGCTCCTCGCGGCCGAGCGGATGCGGGCCCACGCGCGCTTCGCGCGCGAGCGCGTGCCGCCGGACGACGCCGTGACGCTCGCGTATCACTGGTGGGAGGCGCTCCGGCCGCCCGACGCGGAGTGGGTCTGGAGCGACGCCACCGAGCTCGCGGCGATGCGGCGCGAGGCGTTCCGCGCGCATCTCACCGCGGGGATGCGCCACGCCGAGCACTTCGCGCTCGATCGCGCGGCCGAGCTGCTCGAGCGGGCCGCGTCCTTCGCCTCCGACGACGCCGAGCGGGCGCAAGCGGAGCGCGCCGTCGGCGAGGGGTATCGCCGCGTGCTCCGGACGGACGACGCCTGGGCGCACTTGAAGCGCGCCCGTGACCTCTACCGCGCCGCCGGATCCGTGCCCGTCGACCTGTATGCGGAGCTGATGACCACCGCGCAGTACATCGGCGCGTTCCATCATCAGCCGTCGGACGAAGAGATCGCCCTGATCGCCGACGAGGGTGTCGCGGCCGCGCGCGCGGCGGGCGACTTGCGCAGCGTCTCGCGGATCCTGCGCGCTCGCGGCGCGTACGTCGGGAACAAGTACACGGGTGAGCCCGAGCGCGCCGAGCCGTACGTCGACGCGGCCGTCGCCGCCGCGCGGAAGAGCGGTGACACCGAGGTCACCCGGACCGCGCTGGCCACCCAGGGCATGCTGCTCGGCTTGCAGGGCCGCGCCGGCGAGTTCCTCGAGGTCTTCGAGGCGCTGGGCGGCATGTTCGCCGACGCGGACGCACTGGAGCAGCTCAACTACCACCGCTCCCTCGGCAGGGCACATTTCCTCGCGGGCCACCTCGCGGAAGCGGAGCGCATCGCCGCCGATGCCGCCGGCGCGGCCGAGGTGATGGGACCGCACAACCGCACGCACGCCTGGGACGATCTGGCCGATCTCGCATTCACGCAGGGGCGGTGGCAGAACGTCCTCGATCTCGCGCACCGCACCGCACGCCTCGTGAAGGAGGAGACCGCGTCGGCCTTTTGCCGCTCCGCCGCGGGGATCCTCGCGCAGGGCGCGGCGGCGCACGCGCTCGCGGGGCAGCGCGACGAGGCGCTCGCGCTGCTCCGAGCCGTCCCGTCGACCGACATCATCGATCGGGACCTCGTCTCGGGCCTCCCCCGCGCGCTGCTGGGGTTCCCGTCGCCGGAGACGGACGCGCGCCTCCGCTCGGGGCGGCATGGATGGTGGGAGTGGGCCGAAGCCGCGATGCGCGCGGTGGTCCTGCGACGCCCGGATGATCGCATCGCTGCGCGCGCTCGGTCTGGATGGCTGGGCCGAGATCCTGCGCCGGCGGGTCGACGCCGAGTACTAGACGGGGATCAGCCGATGGCCTGCGTGAGGTCGGCGATGAGGTCGTCGATCGCCTCGATGCCGACCGAGAGCCGGATGAGGCCCGCCGGCGGAGCGAGCGGCGTCCCCCGCACGGAGCCATGCGTCATCGCGAGCGGTACCTCGATGAGCGATTCCACGCCGCCGAGCGACTCCGCGAGCGCGAAGATCCGCGTCCGCGACACCATGCGCTTCGCCGCGGCCTCCCCGCCCTTCAGCTCGAACGAGAGCATCCCGCCGAATGCGCGCATCTGGCGGCGCGCGACCTCGTGGCCTTCGTGCGTCTCGAGGCCGGGGTAGTTCACGCGCTCGACCTTCGGGTGCTGGCACAGCCACTCGGCGATGGCCATGGCGTTGTCGGAGTGACGGTCCATGCGCACCGCCAGGGTCTTCGCGCCGCGCAGGACGAGCCAGGCGTCGAGCGGGCCCGGGACGCCGCCCGCCGCGTTCTGGATGAACGCGAGCTTCTCGCGCAGCGCCTCGTCCGTGCCGACGAGCGCCCCGCCGACGACGTCGCTGTGGCCGCCGATGTACTTCGTCGTCGAATGCAGGACGATGTCGGCCCCGAGGCCGATCGGCTGCTGCAGGTACGGGCTCGCGAATGTGTTGTCGACGACGGCGAGCGCGCCAGCCTTGTGCGCGATCTCGGCGACCGCGGCGATGTCGACGACCTTGAGGAGCGGGTTCGTCGGGCTCTCGATCCACACGAGCTTCGTGCGCTTGCGCATCGCCTTGGCCACATCGCGCGGGTCGCGCATGTCCACCGGCGTGATCTCGATGCCGACCCGGTCGTACACGCGCGCGAAGAGGCGGTACGTACCGCCGTATACGTCGTCGCCCATGACGACGTGATCGCCGTGCGAGAGCGTGTGCGTGACCGCGTCCGTCGCGGCCATCCCGGACCCGAACGCGAGGCCCCAGGCGCCGCCCTCGAGCGCGGCGAGGCACGTCTCGAGCGCGGTGCGCGTGGGGTTGCCCGTGCGCGCGTAGTCGTAGCCCTTGTGCTTGCCGACGGCCTCCTGCGCGAACGTCGACGTCTGGAAGATCGGGACGGTCACCGCCCCGGCGGTGGGATCGGGGTCCTGCCCCGCGTGGATCGCGAGCGTCTCGAACCCGGGCTTGCGCGGGGGAACGACGTCCTCGGCCACGCGGCGAGGATATGCGCCGGTAGACTCCGCCGCCGATGACGCCAGCGCTGCTCATGCTGCAGGGCGCCGCGGCCACCGTGAGCGCACTGCTCATGACCGCGGCCGTGTATGGGTGGTGGCTCGCTCCTGTAGCGGCGGCCACGGGCGGTGTGCGCGGCGCGGCGCTCGCGCTCGTGATCATCGACGTGCTCTGGGTGTTCCTCGGCCAGGGCGTCGCCGGTCTCATCTTCTGCGCGGTCCCGGTCTGCCCCGACGCGACGCCGTGGACCGACATCGTCCGTTACGGCAGCCTCGTCCTCGGCGCGGCGGCCGCGTGGACGGCGTGGGGCGCGTACCGCGCGATGCGCGGCCCGACGCAGTGGGCGCCGGTCGCGACGGCGGTCGTGCTGATCCTCGTCTCCTTCACGCTGCAGGGAATGAACTCGAAGCTCCCGCCGTCATAGGTCAGCCGCCGGAGATCGCCGGCAACAGCTGCACCTCGCTCGCGGGCGTGATCGGCGCGGCGCGGTCGAGATAGCGCGCGTCCTCGCCGTCGACGAACACGGTCACGAAGTCGCGCCACGCGCCGTCCGCGTCATAGAGGCGCTCCGCGAGCGCGGGATAGCGGTCGCGGATCTCGGCCGCGAGGGCGGCGAGATCGCTCGCTTCGACCTCGACGATGGGCGCGCCGTCCGCGAGGGGACGCAGGACGGTCGGCAAACGGAGCTTCGCCATCAAGCCACCTCCACCAATTCGCGCTGTGGGAGCGCCTGCTCGAACGCGTCGAGCCGCGCCGGGATGCGGACACGTGTCGCGCCGGACACGTCGACGGCGTCGGGGGTCTTGAAGCCGTTGCCGGTGAGATACGCGACGACGACCGCGTCGCGCGCAAGCGCGCCCGAGCGCGCCAGCTGCACGAGCCCCGCGACCGTCGTGCCGCCGGCCGGCTCGACGAAGACGCCCTCGGTCCGCGCGACGAGGCCGATGGCGTCGCGGATCGCGTCGTCGTCGGCGCTCACGATCGAGGCGTCGGTGGCGCGCGCGAGTGCGAGCGCCGCGTTGCCATCGGCGGGAGCGCCGATCGCGAGCGAGTGCGCGATGGTGGTCGGCTTTCGGACGGGCGTGTAGCGATCCGCGCCGCTCGCGAACGCGTCCGCCACAGGGGCGCATCCTGCGGGCTGCGCGCCGTAGATGCGGAGGCGGTGCGGCTCGACGAGGCCGTGCTCGACGAGCTCGCGCGCGGCCTTGCCGGTGTTCACGTACATCGCGCCCGACGCGATGGGGATGACGAGCGCGTCCGGCAGACGCCACCCGAGCTGCTCCGCGACCTCGAAGAGGAGCGTCTTCGACCCCTCGACGTAGTACGGGCGCAGCGTGAAGTTCACGAAGGCCCAGTGCCGCTCCTCGGCGACCTGCGCGACGAGGCGGTTGACCTGATCGTACGTGCCGTCGACCTCGACGAGCGTCGCGCCGTACGCAAGCGGCGCGACGATCTTCGCCGGCTCGATCGAGGACGGGACGAACACGACGGCGCGTAAACCGTGGCGGGCCGCAGCGGCCGCGACCGCGCCGGCGAGGTTGCCGGTCGAGGCGCACGCGATCGTGTCGTAGCCGAACTCCTTCGCCTTCTGCGCCGCGAGCGCCACGACGCGGTCCTTGAAGGAGAAGGACGGGTTGACGGTGTCGTTCTTCAGGTAGAGCGCATCGAGCCCGAGCTCGCGCCCGAGCCGCTCGGCACGGATGAGCGGTGTGAAGCCGACGGCCTCATCCGGGATGTCGCCGTCGATCGGCAGGAGCGGCGCGTACCGCCACAGCGAGCGTGGTCCGCGCTCGATCGTCGCGCGCAGGTCCGCCGACGAGGGGAAAGGCGGATGGATGACCTCGAGCGGCCCGAGGCATTCCGGACAGGTGTGCTTGTCGTCGGCCGGATACGTCGCCTGGCATCCGCGGCACCGCAGGTGATAGCGAGGCATGCGTGACCTCCCCAGTCACGCTCGCCGAGAGGTCCGGGAACGAAAAAGGACCGATCAACGGATCGGTCCTTCACTTCGCTTCTCATCTTGCGGCTTGCGCCGCCGGACTTGGCACCTTGCGGGCCCTTTCGGGCCTACAGGTTGTCGGGCTTCACAGGGCCGTATCCCTCCACCCTCTCGATGAGCGCGTATTCAGTTGTGTGTGTAGGACGATAGCAGGTGATCCCAGCTGCCCTGTGCGCGGTGCACAGCGGCCTAGCGGCGCTTGCGCTGGTGGGCCACGAACTCCAATAGATCCGCCTTCGTGATGATCGAGACGGGGCGGTCGTCCTGCGCCGCGATCAGCGCGGGGATGCCACTCGCGAGCTCCGCGTAGAGGCGCTCGACGTCCTCGTTCGCCTGCACGACCGGGAACGGCGCCTCCATCACCTTCTCGACCTTCTCGTCGACGAGCGCGGGCTCGCGGAACACGCGGTCGAGCATGGTCCGTTCCTGGATGCTGCCGACGATGTCCGCGAGGCGCTCCGCCTTCCCATCGCTCACCACGGGGATCTGCGAGATGCCGTAGCGCTGCATCGTGTCGATCGCGGTCCGGACCGTCTCGGACTTCGAGAGGACGACCATCCCCGGCACGCCCTCCTCGCGGTCCTTGATCACGTCGCGGACGCTCGCGGGCATGGCGCGCTCGAAGAACCCGTTCTGCCGCATCCACTCGTCGTTGTAGACCTTCGAGAGGTACGAGCGGCCTGAATCCGGGAACAGCACGACGATGGTCGCCTTCTCGTCGAGCTCCTTCGCGAGCACCAGCGCGGCGAACATCGCGGTGCCGGCGGATCCGCCGACGAGGATCCCCTCCTCGCGTGTGATGCGCCGCGCCGTGAGGAGGGAGTCGCGGTCCGTGACGCGGAACCAGCGGTCGACGATGCCTGGGTCGAACGTGCCCGGGTAGAAGTCCTCGCCGATCCCTTCCGTCTTGTAGGGATGTATGTCGCCCGTGTACACGGAGCCCTCGGGGTCGGCGCCGACGATCTCGATCCGCGCGTTCTGCTCCTTGAGGTACTTCCCCGCCCCGCTCACGGTCCCGCCGGTGCCGACGCCCATGACGACGTGCGTCACCTTGCCGTCCGTCTGCTCCCAGATCTCGGGGCCGGTCGTGCGGTAGTGGGCCTCGACGTTGTTCGGGTTGTAGTACTGGTTCGGCTGGAAGCCGCCCGGGATCTCGCGCGCGAGGCGTTCCGCGACCTTGTAGTAGGACTCGGGCGACTCCGGCGGGACCGCGGTCGGGCAGATGACGACCTCGGCGCCGTACGCGCGCAAGAGATCGCGCTTCTCCTGGCTCATCTTGTCGGGCATCGTGCAGATGAGGCGATAGCCCCTGATCGCCGCGGCCATCGCGAGGCCGACGCCGGTGTTGCCGCTGGTCGGCTCGACGAGCGTTCCGCCAGGCTTCAGGAGCCCGCGCCGTTCCGCGTCCTCGATCATGAGCAGGCCGATCCGATCCTTGACCGAGCCGCCGGGGTTCAGGTGCTCGAGCTTGCCGAGGATCGTCGGGCGCAGCCCTTTGCCGATGCGGGAGAGCCGCACCATCGGCGTGTTCCCGACGAGCGCGAGGATGTCCGCCGCGACCTGCACCGCTGCGGATGGTAGAGGCGCTACCTCCCCCCTTCCTCGTCCGGCGCGACGCGCAGGCGATCCTTCTCGACGACGAACGGACGCTGGAGGCCTTCGGCCCCCTCGAGCTCCTTCTCGATCCGCGGCATGAGCTCGCCCTTGCTGAGGCGCTTCGGTGCGTCGCCCTGGAGGTGCTCGAAGTACTTCATGCCGGTGCCGGTGTTGAAGACGACGACGTCCTCGTGCTCGTGGATCATCCCCGCCTGGCGCAGCTGGTACGCGGCCTCGAACGCCGCGGCGCCCTCGGGGCACGCGAGGAGCCCCTCGGTCACGCCGACGACGCGCATCATCTCGAGGATCCGCTCATCGGGGACGTCGAGCGCGACGCCGTTCGACTCGCGGAGGATCCGCAGCACGAGGAAGTCGCCGAGCGCCTTCGGCACGCGCAGCCCTGCGGCCACGGTGGTCGGATCGGGCCACGGCTCGCTCTCGTCCTTCTCCTCGTGGAACGCCTTCACGATCGGCGCGCATCCCGCGGCCTGGACCGAGATGAAGCGCGGCCGCTTCTCGTTCGCGCCGAGCCAGCCCGCGGCGCGGAGCTCGTCGAACGCCTTCCACATGCCGATCATCCCGACGCCGCCGCCCGTCGGATAGATGATCACGTCGGGCAGATGCCACCCGAGCTGCTCCGCGAGCTCGAAGCCCATCGTCTTCTTGCCCTCGATGCGGTACGGCTCCTTCAGCGTGGACGCGTCGTACCAGCCGTACTCCGCGACGGCGCGCTTCACCACGGCGCCGGCGTCGGCGATCGAGCCGTCCACGAGATACGTGCGCGCGCCGTACGCCGCCGTCTCGCGCTGGATCACCTCGGGCGTGTCGGCGGGCATGACGACGATGACGCCGAGGCCGGCGCGCGCGCCGTACGCCGCCCACGCCGCGCCGGCGTTGCCGGCGGTCGGGAGCACGATGGTCGCGGCGCCGAGCTCGCCCGCGCGCGACACGCCCACGGCGGCGCCGCGCGCCTTGAACGTGCCGGTCGGGAGCAGCCCCTCGTCCTTCACCATCAGCCGATGCAGCCCGAGCTGCGATCCGAGGACGGGCAGCTCGTAGAGCGGCGTGTTCCCCTCCCCCAGCGAGACGGCGTCCTCGATGTCGTCGAGCGGGAGGAGCTCGCGGTACCGCCACAGCGAGTGCTGCCGCCCGTACAGCACGTTGCGCGGCACGCCGCTCTTGATCCGCTCGAGGTCGTAGCGCACGAGCAGCGGTCCGCCACACGTCCCGCAGAGGTGCGCTTCCTTCGTGTGGTCCGCGCGCGCACCGCAGCGGCCGCACTCGAGGTGCGTGACGTACGAGCGCGGTGGCGCCTCGGTCGGGAAGGGGCCGATCACTCGCGCGAGATCTTCGCGCCGAGGGCGCGGAGGCGGACATCGATCGCGTCATAGCCGCGGTCGATCTGCTCCGCGTTGCTGATGACGCTCGTGCCCTTCGCGCAGAGCGCGGCACCGAGGAGCGCCAGGCCCGCGCGGATGTCGGGGCTGCGGATGTCCATGCCGTAGAGCTGCGATGGACCCACGACGACCACGCGGTGCGGGTCGCACAGGACGAGCCGGGCGCCCATCTGCTCCAGCGTCCCGACCCAGAACATCCTCCCCTCGAACATCCACTCGTGTATGAGGACCGTGCCGCGAGACTGCGTCGCCATGGCGGTCGCCATGCTCGTGAGATCGCTCGGGAAGCCTGGCCACAGGCCGGACTGCACCTTCGGGATCTTCCCGCCGATGTCCTCCTCGATGACGTACTCGTCCTTCGCGGGGATCATCAGATCGTCGCCGTCGACGCGCGTCTCGACGCCGAGCCTGCGGAACATGGCGCGTGTCATCTGAAGGTGCGGCGGCGCGCACCGGTGCACCGTCACCTCTCCGTGCGTCATCGCGGCGAGCGCCAGCAGCGATCCGACCTCCATGTGGTCGCTCCAGATCTCGTGGTCCACGCCCCGGAGCTCCTTGACCCCCTTGACCTCGATCGTGTTCGTGCCGATCCCATGGATCTGCGCACCCATCTGCACGAGCACCATCGCGAGCTCCTGGACATGGGGCTCGCTCGCGGCGTTGCGGATGACCGTGCGCCCGGGCGTCCGCACCGCGCAGAGCAGCGCGTTCTCCGTCGCGGTCACCGACGCCTCGTCGAGATGGACCTCGGCGCCGGACAGATCGGGCGCTTCCAGTCGGTAGCCGCCGGGGAACGCCTCGAGCCGCGCGCCGAGGGCGCGCAGCGCCAGCCAGTGCGTGTCGGTCCGCCGCCGCCCGATCACGTCGCCGCCCGGCTGCCCGATGCTGACCCTCTTCGCGCGCGCGAGCATCGGTCCGGCGAAGAGGAGCGAGGTGCGGATCTCGCCGGAGAGCTTCGGGTCGAGGTCGGTCCTGCTGACGTTCGCCGTCCGGATCACGACGGTGTGCGGATCGGGCTCCTCGACCTGCGCGCCGAGGCCGCACAGGATCTCGAGCATGCCGCGGACGTCGCGGATGCGCGGCACGTTGCGGAGCGTGACGGGCTGGTCGGTGAGGAGGCTCGCCGCGATCAGCGGGAGCGCGGAGTTCTTGTTCCCTGCCGCCGTGATCTCGCCGCGGAGCTGGACACCTCCTTCGACGATGAACCTCGCCATGCGCGGCTAGCCTATCGCTCTGCGACACTGGACACCGGTGCCGCGATACGACGCGATCGGCTTCGATCTCCTCACGGCGCTCCTCGACACGTGGTCCGTCTGGAAAGCGGTCGCCGGCGATGACGATCTCGGGATGCGATGGCACGCCGCGTCGCAGTCGATGCTCCGCGGCCGCGCGTATCGCCCGTTCGAGGACATCGTTCGCGACTCCGCGCGCCAAGTGGGCGTGAGCGACGAGCGCGCCGCCGAGATGCTCCGCCGCTGGGGCGACTTCGAGCCGTGGCCCGACGTCCCCGCCGCGCTCGAGCGGCTGCGCGGGATGCGGCGGTTCATCGTCACGAACTGCAGCGTCGCGCTCGGCGAGCGTGCCGCGCAGCGCGCCGGGCAGTTCGAGCTCGTCATGACCGCCGAGCGCGCCGGCGCGTACAAGCCCGATCCGCGCCCATACCGCGCCGCGCTCGACGCTCTCGGGCTCGACCCGACGCGCGTCCTGTTCGTGGCCGGCTCGGCCCACGACGTCGGGGGCGCGTCGCGCGTCGGCATGGACGTGTACTGGGCCAACCGCGGCAACGTCCCCAAGCCGCCCGACGGGACAGCGGTCCTGGAGCGGCCGGACCTCGGCGCACTGCCCGACCTCGCCCTGTCGTGACGATCCAGCTCGGGCTCGGCCTCGCCGACCCGGGCGCCGCCGCGCTCTGGACGCGCGACGACGGGACGATCGACGACCCGCGCAGCGACGCCGAATGGGACGCGTGGGTCGCCGCGAACGCGGTCCGCCACTGGTGCGACGGCGATCCGCTCCTCGACTGGCTCGATCGATACGGCCAGGCGCACGGCCTCATCCGCGACGACCGCCTCGCCACCTATGACCCGCGGTTCGATCTCCAGCGGCTCATCGGCGACCGCGCGCATCGGTTCGAGGACCTCGTCATGACGTACCTCGCGCGGCGGCAGCGCGCGATGCGCGTCGCCGAGCTCCCCGAGGACGTCCGCTCGCTCGACGCCGCGCGCGCGACATGGCTGGCGATGACGGCGGGCGATCCGATCATCGCGCGCGCGGTCCTGCGCGATCCGCAGGCGCGGACGTACGGCGTCGCCGATCTGCTCGTCCGCTCCGACGTCCTCACGCAGCTCTTTCCCGCCGCGTTCGACGGCGAGGAGGAGCGCGTCGGCGCGCCCGCGCTCCCGGGGCAGCGCTGGCACTACCGCGTCATCGACGTGCGGTACACGACGCTCGAGCTCCTGAAGGACGGATCGCTCTCGACGGCGAACGACCTCGGCACGATGACGCGCCTCTTCATCCTGAACACCGCGCTCGGCCGCCTCCAGGGGCTGACGCCGCCGTACGCGTATGTGCTCGGCCGCGGCTGGCGGCAGGGCCAGCTGCGCGGCACGACGTGCTTCGACCGCCTCGGCCGCGTCCCCTACGACGCTTTCGTCCGCGCGCAGGAGCGCGACCTCGCGCAGGTGGCGATCGACGCGCTCGCGTGGGTGCGCCGCGTCCGGACCGAGGGCCGCGAGTGGCGGCTGCGACCGGCGCCGTCGGTGCCGCAGCTCTGGCCGAACATGAAGTGCCGCTACGACGCGCCGTGGCAGCGTGCGAAGCGCGACCTTGCCGAGGCGCTCTCCGAGCTGACGCTCGTCGCGCACGTCGGCCCGCGCATCCGCGCGCAGGCGCACGCGCGCGGTGTGACGCGCGCGGACGATGCGCGCGTCAACGCCGAGTTCCTCGGCATCACGGCGCAGAACGGCGCGCGCGCGGTCGACGCGATCCTCGGGGCGGACCGCGCGCGCGACGCGCAGCGCATCCGACCCGCGCGGATCGCCGCGGACGAGGGACGCTGGCGCACGCCCGCGGCGGTCGAGTGCTACGTCGACTTCGAGACGGTGAACGACGTCCTCGACGATCTCACGACGTTCCCGGAGCGCGGCGGGCAGCAGCTCATCTTCCAGATCGGGTGCGGCTGGTGCCTGGGCCCCCGCGCGAGCGGAGCGAGCGCAGGGTCAGAACAAGCCGGCGCGTGGCAGTTCCGCTCGTTCACGGCGACCGCGCTCACGCCCGATGCCGAGGCGGACATGATCGACGACTGGATCGACCACCTCCGGTCGCTCGCCGAGCCCGCGGGCGTCGGCGTCAGCGACGTCCGCCTCTTCCACTGGTCAGCTGCGGAGACGAGCGCGATCGAGAACGCGTACCGCTCGGCGACCGTGCGCCACCGCGAGCGTCACTGGCCGGACCTGTGCTGGTACGACCTCCTCAGCAAGGTCATCCAGGCCGAGCCTGTCGTCGTGCGCGGCGCGCACGGTTTCGGGCTGAAGGCGGTCGCGAACGCGATGTTCGCGCACGGGCTCATCACGACGCAGTGGGCCGACGGGCTCGCCGACGGCGCGGGCGTCATGGCGGGCGCGTGGCACGCCGCGCAGGAGGCAGCGCTACGCGGGCTGCACCTCACCGAGATCCCGCTCATGCGCGAGATCGATCGCTACAACGAGATCGACTGCCGCGTCATGGCCGAGGTGCTCGACCATCTGCGCCGCGAGCATTAGGTCCGCTCGAGCGCGCGGTCGATATCCGCGATGAGATCCTCGGGATCCTCGATACCGACCGACAGACGCACGAAGCCGTCGCTGATCCCGAGACGCTGGCGCTCCTCGGGCGGGATCCGCCGGTGCGACGAGATCGCGGGGTACAGGATCTCGGAGTAGATGTCGCCGAGCGTCGTCGCCGAGGCGATGAGCTCGAGCGAGTCGAGGAAGCGGAACGCGGCGTCCTTCGTGTCCGCGCGCAGGACGAACGAGACGACGCCACCGTAGCGGCCGCCGAACTGGCGCGCCGCGAGCGCGTGCTGCGGGTGCGACGGGAGCCCGGGGTGATGGACACGTGCGATCTTCGGATGCCCGGCGAGGTGCCGCGCGATGGCGAGCGCGCTCTCGCACTGCCGCGCGACGCGCAGCTCGAGCGTCCGCAGGCCGCGGAGGATGAGCCAGGCGTCGTGCGGCGGGAGATATGCGCCGTCGAGGATCCCCCGGTCCCGCATCTCGCGGGTGACGTCCGCGGGCCCCGCGACGACGCCGCCCATGACGTCGCCGTGGCCGTTGATGTACTTCGTGAGGGAGTGGATGACGACGTCCGCGCCGAGGTCGCGCGGCCGCGTCAGCGCGGGGCTCGCGAACGTCGCGTCCACGGCCAGCGAAGCGCCGCGCGCGTGCGCGAGCGCGGCGAGCGCGGCGATGTCCGTGACGCGTAGGAGCGGGTTCGAGATGGACTCCACGTACAGGACGCGCGTCGGCGCGGCCTCGAGCGCCGCCGTGACCGCGGCCACATCGGTCGGATCCACGAAGACGACGTCCGCGGCCTGCTCGCGGCGCAGGCGCTCGAGCATCGCGCGGACCTGCCCGTACACGTCCTCCTGCGCCACGATCCGCCCGCCGTCGCGCAGGCCGCATCCGGTGACGTACGCGTGGATCGCGGCCATCCCGCTGACGAAGCAGACCGCGCCGTCGGTGCCCTCGATCTCGGCGAGCGCGGTCTCGAGCGCGCTCGTCGTCGGCGTGCCGTACCGGCCATAGACGTATCCGGGACGCTCGTTCGCGAATACCGCGTCCTGCTCGGAAGTGGAGGGGTGATCGAAGGCGACGCTCTGAACGAGCGACGGGACGACCGGCTCGCCGGCGCCGGCCGGGAGGGAGCGGGCCGCGCGAACGACCCGCGTCCCGAGGCGCTCGGCCTTCCCCATGGCGGGGAGAGCCTAGCGCCGCTCCGCTACGCCGCGGGCTCGCCTGCCTTGCGTTCCTCCATCGCCTTCGCGCGCTCGATGAGGTCCGCGACCTTCTGGCCGCCCTTGCGGCCGATCTTCTCGAAATGCTGCGGGCCGTACTTCGCGGTCACGGCCTTGCCGCCCTTGCGGCCGATCTTCCCGAAGAACTCGGGGCCGTAGCGCTCTGCCGTCGAGGAGCCGCCCTTCTTGCCGATCCGCTCGTAGAACTCGGGGCCGTACTTCTCGCGGACGAGACGCCCGCCCATGCGGCCCGCCTCGGCCACGGTCATCGCGCCACCCGACTTCCGGTGTTCCTGGGCCATATGGGTGCTCCTTTCGATGTCGCCACAGGAAGTGGGCCGCAGTCCCCATACCGTCCGAGCGAGCGCGCGGCAGCATGGATCGGCGGTTGTGTAACAACAGGGCAAAGCTCGGCCCCTGGGTAAACGCTCGGTCAACATTCGAGCGTGCGCTGCTAGTCGATCGCCTCTCCGGCCGCGATCTCGGCGGTGCGCTCGGTCACGAAGCGCCAGACGATCACCGCCGACGCGAAGGCGGCGACGGCCGACATGATCCCGAGCGCTTCGTACCCGAAGCCGTCGATGAGGATGCCGCCGATCGACGTGCCACTGACGATCCCGATGCTGACGATCGCCGAGTTGATGGCCAGGAGCGTGCCTCGGGCGGTCGGGGCGAGCTCAGACAGCAGCGTCGTGTTCGTCGCGAACCGCGCCCCGGCGAAGACGGCGAGGACCAGCGCGATGAGCACGGCGCTGACGAGGTCGCGCGCCACGACCGTCTCGAGGAGGATGAGCACGCCGCCGGCGAGGATCGTCCACCCCACGACCACCTTGTGGCCCATGCGGTCGCCGATCCGTCCGCCGAGCTGGCTCCCTGCGACGATGCCGACGCCGGTCACGAGGACGATGAGCGAGGCGGTCGCCGTCGGGAGCGCGTACCGCTCGACGAAGAACGCGACGACGTACGTGATCCAGGTGAACCAGAAGATCGAGCCGAGCAGCGACGACGCGACCGCCGCGCGCACGGAGCCGTCGGCCAGGACCGAGGCGAACAGCTCGCGGGTCCCGATCTCGACGTCCCGCACCGGCACCTCCATCCGGATCGACCGCGACACGACGAGCGCGGCGAGGAGCCCGAGGGCGCCGACGAGGAAGAACGAGAAGCGCCATGACGAGAGCCCCGCGATCAAGCCGGCGACGGGCACCCCGACGATGGTCGCCAGCTGGTTCATGGTGATCACGGTGCTCATGGCCCGGCCACGCTGCTGGTACGGGAACTCGTCGGCGAGCGTCGCGTTGATGTTCGGGTACAGGACGGACGCGCCAATGCCCGCGCCGACGCGTGTGAGCAGCAGGTACGCGAACCCGGGGACGAGACCGCCGAGCACCGTCAGTCCCGACATCACCACCGTCCCGCCGACGAGGAACGCCTTGCGGCCATAGCGGTCCGAGAGCGGGCCGGCGAGGATCGCGACGACGATCCCGGGGATGCCGTACGCCGTGACGAGGAGGCCCGCCGTGCCGACGGAGACCCCGAGGTCGCGGCCGATATCCACGAGGACCGGCGAGACGACGATGTTGTTGTAGACCGCGGCGAACGACAGGAAGCCGAGCGAAGCGAGGAGGGCCCTCGAGCTCACAACGCGCGGCCGCCGAACACGTGCAGGAAGCGCCCGAACGCCCGGATGTGGTCGAGGTAATCCGCGATCGCGATGTTCTCGTTCGGCGCATGGTTCGAGGAGCCGGCGTTGCCGGACCCGAAGCCGACGACGGGGATGCGCAGGGCGTCGCAGACCTGCGCCATCGGGCCGGACCCGGCCATGAGCGGGTAGACGACGGGATCCGTGCCGTACGTCGCGCGGCAGGCGGCCACCGAGGCCTTCGCCACCGCGGTGTCGGCGGGCCAGCGCGAAGGCAGCTCGCCGTGCTGCGGGACGGCCTCGATGTCGGTGAAGCCGCGCTTGTCGAGGTGCGCGCGGAGGAG
>WNGA01017343.1_pt1 | contig 16765 bp, 17 predicted proteins | sample 5400061 | NCBI WGS metagenome assembly WNGA01 (sample SAMN13153366, study PRJNA577476) | soil metagenome | isolation source: 100 cm soil or saprolite under grassland replicate 2 | place: USA:California | collected 2016-06-15 | reverse complement strand
CTGCTTCCGCGTTCGAGCACTGGCGTAGGGAATGAGCTAGACACGCTGTACTGCAGCGAGCGTGCTGAGGAAGTACAAGTTTTGTGTGCTTCACGGGTGCACACATCTTGCACATCTATTGTCGCCATAGCGATCGAGTTGCGCTCATTTCTGCATCTCTCGCCTATTCGGTGGGTGTCATGCCATAGACACACGCAAGGCCATCAGCCAATGGCAAGGAGGAGCAATGGAGAAGCTGTTGCCTGACCAATTGAAGGCGCTGTGGCAAGCTGTTGACCAAAAACAGCTCACCGTTGACGCGTTCATGAGCGAGCAAGACCGCTTGCTCGCTGCATACCGGCAGACCTGGGAGCAGGCGCTGCTCCTGGGGAGGTACAAGGGTCTGTCAGAGAGTCTGCTCGCTGAACTTGGTTCGTACATGGGATGTGCAGACATGGCTGAAATCCAGGGCCAATGCGTGCATGCGGTAGCCACACTCAAGGCTGAATGGCACGGGAAGGTTAACCCGAGCGATCGCCAGTCTATCGAACAATTTTACGATGCGAGTCAGGCGACCATCTACGACCTGATGTGGTGGCACACCTTGTGCGATGATGCTTCCCCGCTCGCCTATGTTACAGCCTTGCATTTTACCAGGCAGCAGGGGTGTCGGAGCTACCTGGACTTTGGCACCGGGGTAGGCTCGGGTGGTATCCTCTTCGCCCGCCACGGGCTCGAGGTCACCTTGGCAGACATCAGCTCGACCTTACTCGGCTTCAGCCAGTGGCGCCTAGATAGGCGCAGGCTGCCGGCTGCATACGTCGACCTCAAAGTCTGCCGTCTCCCAAACCACACCTTTGATCTCGTGACGGCTATGGACGTCTTTGAGCATCTGGTTGACCCCATGGAGACGGTCGAGCAACTCTGGGACGCTTTAAAGCCGGGAGGATTCCTCTATGCCCGCATCAGCGCGGAGTCTGATGAGGACCGCCCACAGCACATTGTGCAGGACTTCGGGCCAACCTTCGAACGCATGCAGGCGCTTGGCTTTGTGCAGGTCTGGCAAGATGAGTGGTTGTGGGGCCATCAGGTGTTCCAAAAACCGTAAGGTCTGCAAACGTGCATGCGGGAGGGGTCCTATGACCGAGAGAGCCCTCATCGGCCAGAAAGCGCGGGAGTTCTGCGATATGCTGTGGCAACAAGGTGATTTCTGGAACTTTGGAAGCTCGGAGTACGAGCGGGTCAGATGTGCGCGACTACTCACCATCCTCGCTGGACGTCGCTATACGCGCGCGCTTGAGATCGGTTGTGGCGCCGGATACTTCACCCGCCTCCTCGCCGGTATCGCTGACCAAATCGTCGCCTTCGATATCGCTCCAGCCGCTATTGCCCGGGCACGCACGCTGGGAACAGATCTGCGGCAGGTCGAGTTCCGCGTGGCCAATGCCATGGATTACGAGTGGCGGGCCGACGGCCCGTGGGACCTGGTCGTCTGCAGCGATACCATCTGCTACCTGGGGTGGCTCTATACCTTTTTCGAGGTCGCCTGGTTTGCTGCCGAGTTGTTCGCGGCCACCCACAGTGGCGGGCGACTCCTCCTGGCCAACACCATGGACGAGGTCGAAGACAAGCTGCTACTCCCTTACGGCATCCGGACCTACCGGGACCTGTTCCTGCACGTGGGCTACCGGCTTGAGGCCGAGGAGATCTTCCGCGGCACCAAGAACGGTGTCGACTTTGAGATTCTAATCTCCCTGTTTGTCAAGGCGCCTGCAGCGGCAGGTGGCGACGGCTAGATCCCTTAAGATAGGCCCAAACGATACAAACATGCGCTGTAATACCTTTATGATGACTTGTCACTTGCGAGAGAGCAAGGAAGTCTTGAGCAATGCACATCTTCAAATTTACTACCGCAGAGCATAGTAACGCTCTCAAATACATGAAGCAGCTTGACGGGCTTCGAGCTATGGCTGTCTTGGCAGTTCTTTGGACTCATTATCTGCCTGAAGAGTATTGGCTGTTTGGTATTTACTGGGGAGGATTGGGAGTTCGATTATTTTTTGTTTTGAGTGGTTTCTTGATTACAGGCATTCTGCTTAGATCGCGGCACTATGTAATCCAAGGGCAACAATGCTCATTGTTTGCTATACGCCAGTTTTACATCCGGCGCTTCTTACGGATATTTCCTCTGTATTACGCGACATTGGCTTTGACGGCTTTGATAGCCATTCCTCCGGTTAAGGAGACAATGGCTTGGAATATTCCTTATCTGTCAAACGTCTATTTCGCTCTACAAGGGAGGTTTCACGGCTTTATTGGTCATTTTTGGTCTTTAGCCGTGGAAGAACAATTTTATCTGCTATGGCCTTGGCTTATAATATTTTTACCAAGCAGGTTGTTATTGCCGACCACAATCATTGCCATTGGTGTTGCGCCTCTATTCAGGATAGTAAGTTCAATTATGGGAGTAAATCAAGTTGCGATTTGGGTGCTCACACCAAATGCATGCGATACTCTCTGTCTTGGAGCTCTATTGGCTTATCTAAACTCTCATGAGGATGAGCTTCTTATATCAAAGAAAAAAATCCTCTACTCCTTCTTCTTCATTGGCTTACTTATCACAATTGTGTTCCCAATTTTACTTTGTTCAGCTGCTAACGGGCTTGTCGTTACCAGCTTGGCGGATACTGGCAGGGGACTGATCTTTACCTGTCTGGTGGCGGCAGCGGCGCATGGCTTCAAAGGTTTTGTAGGAAAGTTGCTAGAGTCTGAACCAATGGTGTATTTAGGAAAGATTAGTTATGGCATTTACATCATCCACGCCTTTATGCCAGAAATAGCTCACAGAATAATTGGTCGTTTTGGTCTAGAAGACTATAGATCGCCTCTAGTAATAGCCATATTCTCAACGGTGGCTACTATCGTTGTTGCTACTATTACTTGGCAGGTTTTAGAAAAGCCAATGAATGACCTGAAGCGATTCTTCCAATATATCGCCAAAGGCCCTCAATCTCTAGTGAGTTAATAAGAAAGTGTCCCCTATAGACTCACCTGACGGCATTCAGGATCTGCATTTTTGTATGAGCAGAGGGATAATAAATGTGGCAGAGTATATATGCTGCTGATCTCGAGTGGATGAAACCCTTGACAAAAGCTTGTCGTTGCTTGTTTCTTGCCCTGGTAATACTGATGGTGCAATCTGCCAGCGTCGTCAGCGCCTGCTCCCCCATGGCATCTGCACCGCATTCACGGTGGCAGGTGACAGCACACAATGGTGTGTTTTGGCTCTTGACCCCATGCGGTGAGCGTTTCTTTTCGCTCGGGGTCAATGTATTAGATGCCGGTTATCCGCAACGCGTGTTTCAGGGACGCCTCGCCTACCACTGGGGGACATTCTACCCTGACCTGGAGACGTGGGCTCAGTCCGCACGCCGACGGGTGTTGGCCTGGGGCTTTAACACCTCTGGGGCCTGGTCGTCTCATCCAGACATGTTAGGGCTGCCCACCATTCCAGACCTTGAGCTTGGACGCGAGGCGAGCTATCACTGGTTCGACCCCTTTCAGCCCTCTATGGAGGAGGAGCTGCGCGCCTGGGCGCGCCGCTTGGTTGCCCCCTACAAGGGCAATCCCTACCGCATTGGCTATTTCTCCGATAATGAAGTGGGCTGGTGGAACGGTGCGCTGTTTACCTGGTACATCAAACAACCTGAGTCAAATCACACCAAACAGAAACTGGTGGCCCTGCTGCGCAACTATTATGGCCGCGACTGGGAACGGTTTAGCCGGGATTTTGTGCCGCCGCAGGGAGTGGGGTCCTTTGACGACCTCCTCCACCGCAGCGAAGCGATCACGCAGCTCCGGCCAGGTGGGGACGGGATGCGCATCATTCGGCACTGGGTTGGTATCGTGGCGGAGCAGTACTATCGTCTGGTGCATGGCGCCATACGCGAGGCGGATCCCGACGCCCTCATCTTTGGTGACCGCCTGCAAATTTATTATGACCCGGAGGCCGTTCGCGCCATGGCACCATACGTCGATGTCGTGGCCACCAATTACGACGTTGACAGCCCAGACGGTTGGATCGCCCGGTACTACTTTGACGGCCTCCGGCAGCTCACAGGCAACAAACCCGTCCTGATCTCCGAGTGGTTTTTTGCCGCCCATGAAAATCGCACTGGGAACCACAATAACGGGCACTTGATGACAGTGCAAACACAAGTGGAGCGTGCACGTGGCGCGGCGGCGGTGGCGCAGCAGTTTGCGCGGCAGCCACAGATCGTCGGGAGCCACTGGTTCCAATACTACGATCACCCTTGGGGAGGACGCTTAGATGGGGAGGATTATAACTTCGGTCTGGTGGACGTCGATGATCGTCCGTATGAAGAACTCGTCGCAGCGTTCAGTCGCGTCAATCCCGGTCTTACGGCCATCCATCAAGAGGCGCGACTTGTATCCCCCGGCTCACCTGGAGCGCCACTGGAGATCCCCGCAGCCGATATCGATCCCCACGACCGCTCCCTGCGCGACTGGCCGAAGGAGCAGGCGCTGATCCCTGGACTCGTCGCACCGTCCCCTGAGGTCGTCTTTGGGGACGTGTATGTGGCCTGGAACCACGCCGGCTTGTACCTGGCCACGATCAGTATGGATTACTACGACCCTGGGCTCTTGGCCTATGGCGACACCTTCCCCCTGGAGGAAGCGTTCCGTCTTGAGTGGGGGGTGGATGCGGGAGCCTACGTCATTCCGCCAAAAGTGTTTCCCAAAGACGGAGCACCGGCCATGCGTCTCCAACTCTGCCGGACGGACTCCACGGCCTGTGCGTCCGTTCCTGCTGCCGTGGCCACCTACTTCGGAGGCGATGTCCCCCGCATTGTGGCAGAGGTCTTCTTGCCCTGGAGCGCCCTGGGAGTGACTGGACCACCGCCAGATAGCCAGCTACGCCTGGAGCTGGCGACGACTGGCTGGTACCACGCCCGTTGGATGTCCTGGAGTGGGCTGCCACCGGAAATGGCCCTGCGTAATCCGGCCCAATGGCGGGTCGTGAGGCTGGGGAAGAGGGCGCCAGTCCCTTAGCCAGTCGTCGTTGCTGACAACGGTTCGGTAGTGTTCTAAAAGTGGAGATGACGGCTTCACTCAGGCATCTTACCTCTATTAAAGCAGGGCCTTTTGGTCTTTACGAGCGGCGTATCTCCACATTCAGAACACCACCAAAGCAACCAATCTTGTGGGAGATCGTGCCTAATGAAGTTTTTAAGGCTGGAGACTGGTGGCCGTGAAGAGAGGCGATCTCGAGGAGATAAGCGTGTCGTCATCGTCATCCCTGCCTACAACGAAGAGCGAAGCATCACCGCGGTGATTCGCGGACTGAAGCAGCAGGGGTTCGCGAGACTCATCGTCGTCGATGACGGCAGCAGCGACCATACTAGCGAGCGGGCTCGTCAAGAGGGCGTCATACTCTTGCGGCATATCCTGAACAGGGGCCTCGGAGGAGCGTTGGGGACAGGAATCAACGCTGCCCTTCGTCTAGGCGCCGAGCTCATTGTGACCTTCGATGCCGACGGCCAGCATGACCCCAATGACGTCGGTCGGCTCCTCGAGCCTATCGAAAACGGGAAAGCGGATATAGTGATCGGCAGCAGGATGCTGGATCCGATTGGCATGCCCTATCTTCGCCGATTGGCGAACTGGACCGCCAATCTCGTCACCTATCTCCTCTTCCAAGTCTGGACGACGGATTCCCAATCAGGTCTGCGGGCTTTTTCGAGCCAAGCGGCGGCTCGCATGCAGATCCTGACTAGTGGCATGGAGGTCAGCTCGGAGATTATCGCCGAGACTGTTAAGAACGGTTTGAAGTGTATAGAGGTGCCAGTGAAAGCAATCTACACCGATTATTCCCTTTCGAAAGGTCAAAGCTTCAAGGTCGGTCTGAAAACGCTCATGAGGCTCACCCTAGCCAAGGTGCGGAGGTTGACGCTATGAGACCCAGCCAGTTCTTCCTTCTAATCTTTGTCCTGATTGCCTTGACAAAAGCAATCCACTCTTACAAACAGCGGGGCATGCGCACGCCTGAGTGCCTCTTTTGGACCCTAGTTTGGATGGGAACCGCTTCCATCATCATCTTCCCAGACGCTACATCCTTTGTCGCTCACCTGCTTGGAATCGGTCGAGGTGCCGACTTGATCATTTACATGAGCCTGCTCATCACCTTCTACCTAATCTTCCGGATTCATCTGACGCTTGCTCGCTTTGAACAAGAGATCACGGAGATCGTCAGGGCAATCGCCTTGGCGCGGCTGACGGAGCCCGCCGATTCAGGCTCAGGGAATGGCGAATAGCAAACGTGCAAAGCTCTACTGCAGGAGATCTTTCGTGGTACGATGGCAAAAGATCAAAGATCGTCTCTGTTTTCCTCTCCTCATGTTTTTGTCCTCCGACCAAGCCCGATCCTTTCGTCTAACTCCCATTGATGAAGAGCGGACCGCCTCGACTCTCGCCCACTGCCGCGGTCTGCTATTGGACATTGGGTGTGGGACGAACGAGCTGACTCGGCGCTACAGATCGATGCAGGGTATGGCCATCGGGGTGGATGTTCATCCATGGCCGGGCGCAGACGTGATCTGCGATACGACCAACCTTCCATTTCCTAAAGCGCTTTTCGATACCGTCACCATGTTAGCCTGCTTAAACCATATCCCGTGGGAGAGGAAGAAGCAAACGGACTCTGGAAAAAGGAGGTTAAGCAGCTTCTAGCCGGGAACGGCTTTCACATTATTCGCATTGTCCCTTTCGTTTTTGGCCTTAACTGTCTGTATATTGCGCAAAAAGATGCTCAGTAGGGGCATGTCTTATCGGGCATGGCCCTACTTCATAGACGACGCTCTCGGTCCCAATCCTTCGATTGGTGAAGACTTCAAGTAGGAATTCCGAGTCAAGTAGAGAGGACGCTTCTGGTATTTAGTATGCTGCCAACTTCAAACCCCACAGACGGAGCTGGACATGAGGCGCACCCGTCTCTCGCGCTAGGCGGTCGCCGTGTGTGGATCGTCCTGACGTTGAGTGTCCTGGTACTTGTGGCACTGTTGCTGCGTCTACAAACTGCCTGGCAAAGGAACCACGCGTCGCCGGATGCACTAGCATTGCGCCTCGTCGGCGACGAGATTGACTACGAGGGTTTGGCTGACGCGCTGTTGCAGGGAGCGTTTTTTCCATGGCCCGGGCGAGTGCCAGCGTACCCGCTGTTTATTGCCGCAACATACTACGCCTTGGGCGAGCGCTCGCCGGCCAAACTTTTATATGTTCAGGCTCTTATTGGTGCGGTGGTGGTCCCGCTGACATACCTGCTGGCGCGGCGCTTGACGGGGATTATTCCCGCGTTAGGAGCGGCGGGAATTGTGGCGCTCGACGACTCGCTGATCGATCAGGCCTGGCAAATTTATGCCGAGATCCTGTACACACCTCTGCTACTGGTCGTGCTGCTGGTGCTGCTGTGGGCGTTGCAGGCGCCGCGGCTAGGGCGCTTCGCGTGGGCCGGGGCGAGCATGGCCGTGCTCACGCTGTGCCGTCCTACTAGCGCACTGTTCCCACTGCTTCTGCCCCTGTTGCTGCCCCGAGGCTGGCGCCTGGAGCAGAAGGTGGGAGCCTTCCTGGTATATGGCCTGGCAATGGCGACAGTTATCGCCCCGTGGACTTACCATAACTGGCGCCAGTATCATCGCTTCCTCCCCTTAAGTATATCAGGGGGGGCACTTTGGCAGGGGAGTCCCGAGTTTTATCACCTGGTACAGCGTCACCGCAATCATCTGGACATTTGGGCCAATGAGCTAAACCCAGAGCGCAATGGTGGCCACGACCCGCACACCATCGATGGCGATCGGTATTTCACACGGCGGGGGAGCCAGTCGATCCGTGCCGAGCCGGTCGTTTACATCACCTACTCGCTGAATAAGGCCTGGTATTTTTGGCTCGGGAATCCAGCGGCAGAGTGGGGATACCTCGCTTTGTTCGACTGGCAGACGATGCGCCAGTGGTATCCTTATTCATCGCTAACGTTGTTCAACATGTTCATGGCCCGGCAACTGCCCCTTATCGCCTTGGTGGCCCTGGTGTTCTTAGCCGTCCGCGGCCGAGTTCGGCCCCTGCTGCCGTTCGTCGTGGTCTGCACATATTTTATGCTCGTCCACATGAGCACTTGGTCCGAGATGCGTTACAGCGAACCGCTGCATCCACTGCTAGCGATCATCGTAATGGCGGCTGGCAAAGAGGGATGCGACTGGTTTGCACGGAAACAACCGTCTTGAATGCCGATAATGAAGCCGATCTCCTGCGGCGGCACCTCGCAGACCCCTCCCAGGGCCACCGTAATAGACAGCGGCGTGGTCGCCTCGCCCACAATGATCCCCATGTGCTGCGTCTCAAAGACGGCGCCGTACAGCAGCATGGGCCACTCCACGATGCTGAAGAGGAGTTCGACGCATCCGCATCTGCGCCCGGTACGGTATAGCATATCATCCCACGTTTAAGGGAGTTGGGCAAATCAATGGCAGTGCACGCACCCGCAGTGGCATAATTTCTACCATACTGCGACATGTATCCCCAAAAAAGGTATGGCTTCTATGACGCAAAAAAACGTGTGGACTGTTCTGCTTACCCTCATGTGTCTGCTGGTCCCGGCTGCCCGGGCGGACCAGCAACTGCCGCTGCTCGCGATGTCCTTCTCACCCGCTACCCGCCTCCTGGTGGTGGCACCCCACCCCGATGACGAGACCCTGGGCGCTGGCGGCCTCATCCAGCGGGTGCGGCGCGCTGGTGGAGCCGTGAAAGTAGTCTTCATGACCAGTGGCGACGGCTTTCCAGCAGGCGTGGCATTAGCACGTCATCTCCAACATCCCCAGGCCCAGGACTACCGTGAGTATGGCCTGCTTCGCCAGAAAGAAGCGAAGCAGGCCCTCGCCACCCTGGGGCTGCCAAGCAAGGACGTGCTCTTTCTCGGTTTTCCCGATAGCGGGCTGTGTCCCTTGCAGCTGACGTATCTCATCGACAACGGGCGGAATTATCTCTCACCATTCACCCTGGAGGACCGCCCTCCGACCGCTGATGTTATGCTGCCCAGTATCGAATATAACGGTGAGGATCTCACGAAAGAGCTCACCTGGGTGCTATCCCATTTTCGTCCCACCCTGGTCGCCACGGTGCATCCTATGGATCGGCACCCGGACCACTGCGCAACGTATCGCTTTGTCAGGGCGGCCTTACAGGCACTGCAAAAGTATGACGTGGCTCTCCGCCCCTCCCTCCTCACCTTTCTGGTGCACTTTGGCAATTGGTGGCCCATGTTTGGCATGGATAGCACAGGACCACAGCTGCACCTGCCACAGCATTTCCCGGAGTCAGAGGCCACATGGTGGTCGTTCTCCTTGTCTGCCGAGGAGATACAGACGAAGCGCCAGGCCCTCTTACAGTACCACAGTCAGATGCTGGTGATGCCCCAGTACCTGCTGAGCTTTATCCGGACGAACGAGCTGTTCGCTGCAGAGCCCCAAGGCATGCAGGAAGTGTCCCCACAGATGCCGTGTTGTTCCAGGGAGAGCCGGTAGCACAGGGCGCGTACTTTGCCTGTTGTGCTGCTGGGCGTAAGGATGGATCGATGGCTCCGCCTCCGAGAGAACGCCTGGTATCACTCGATGTCTTGCGCGGCTTGACCATCGCTGGGATGATTCTGGTCAACAATGCTGGCGACTGGAGTTACGTCTATGCCCCGCTGCTGCATGCCCCATGGGACGGCTGGACGCCCACCGATCTGATCTTTCCGTCATTTCTCTTCATTGTTGGTGTCTCCATGGCGTTTGCCTTCGCACGTTACCGTGGTCCAGAGCGCCCGCCGATGCGGGTCTATCTCCGGGTGGGACGACGCGTTGCCATCCTCTTTGGCCTCGGGTTGGTGTTGAACGCCCTGTACTCTATTCCCTGGTGGCAGACCCTCACCAGCCTGCGCATTCCGGGCGTCTTGCAGCGTATTGCCGTGGTCTATGGCATTGCGTCGCTCCTCGTCCTGTGGACCACTCCCAGGCAGCAAGCATACGCCGCCGTGTTGTGTCTGCTACTGTACTGGGCGCTGTTGACCCTGGTGCCCGTACCAGGATACGGGGCAGGTGTACTGACCCCCGAGGGAAACCTGGCCGCCTACATCGATAATCTGCTGCTGCGCGGTCACCTCTGGCAGGGCAGCTGGGATCCGGAAGGGATCCTGAGTACCATACCGGCCATCGCTTCCGCGCTGTTCGGGGGCTTGGCCGGACAGTGGCTGCAGACCTCCCACGATCCCTATGAGAAGGTCTCTGGGCTCTTTGTCATGGGGGGCGTAGGGTTGCTACTCGGGGTAGCGTGGGACCCGTTCTTCCCGATCAACAAAAATCTCTGGACGAGTTCGTACGTCGTCTTCACCACTGGCATGGCGCTTGCGGCACTGGCCTTCTGCTACTGGTTGGTCGACATCAAGGGGTATCGGCGAGTGGTCACATCCTTTGTGGTCTTCGGAACGAACGCCATCACGGTCTATGCTTTATCCATCTTCATGGATCGGATTCTGGCCTGGTGGAGTCTCTCACAGCCGGATGGCTCGCGGGTCTCGCTCAAGATGTGGATCTACGTCCACGGCTATGAACCCTGGGGGCAGTGGTTGGGCCCGGCGTCCGCCTCGTTGCTGTATGCCTTGACCTATGTGCTGCTCTGGCTCGGGCTGATGTGGCTCCTCTATCGCAAGCGGATTTTCATCAATATCTGAGGTACGGTGGTCTGTACGCAGGTCGAAGGTCGTGATCCACAGCAGGTGCTCTGTGAGCGTCTGTCTTTCCCCCTGGCTTCTGCCTTTCCTCATATACTGCTCATTGGTATCGGGCTGCTGTGCTATAGAGCCGCCGTTTGGCTCAATATCCTCGTGTATCGTCTGTAGGGACTGCCTCACATAACGTGCGTTCGGGACCGGCGAAGACGGTGGCACAAACAGCAGAACCCTCTCATGTCTATTGGCTCAGCCACGCATCAACACCCCAATACGAGAGGGTTCCTATGGACCAACTGATTGCTGCGGATAGAGCACCGTCAGCTTCACATACCACTGCTTAAGGTCCGCGTAGAGAACGATATCTCCGGACGCACCGCAGGTATTTGTCGTTGACACTCCACCCTCTCCCTCTTAGAATGGCATTGCTATGCCTAGGCGATGGAGGAGTATCAGCCACAAAGCCAAGGACAATACAGAGGAGCACAAGACTATGGCGAAGATCAAGCACATTGCCCTGACCACCCAGGACCCTGACAAGGCAGCGACTTTTTACAAAGAGGCGTTTGGGCTCAAAGAAATCCGGCGTAGCCCGAATGGCGCGGTGTTCCTCACAGATGGGTACATTAACCTGGCCATCTTGAATTGGAAGACCGAGAAAGATGCGGACGTGGGCACCAATGGACCCAACTATAGTGGCATTCACCATTTTGGCTTTGAGGTGGATGATCTCGCAGAGACCTCTGAGCAGCTCGAAAAGGTCGACGGGCAACGACTCACCCAGAAGGATGGACTCGATACCGCCATGGGTCCACGTGGCCCGCGCAACTTTGAGATGAAGTGGGCTGGCCCTGATGGGGTGGTACTCGACGTCTCCCATACTGGCTGGGACATCGGCTAGCACGCTCTGCTTCCCCCTGTCGCTATCCTCCCCCTGTAGGGCAGGATGGCGATAGGGAAAGTCCTCATGGAAGTCAACCGTTTTCATTTGCCTTTCTCCACACTTTCTCGGACAGAAATCTGGCTTTGATTCCTGTGCAGGTTTGTGGCAATATAGTTCCCAGCGAGTCTCCTCCGGGTACCGCGTGAACCGGAGCCCTGGAAACGCAAGTACCATTGGCTAAAGCTCATGACTATCTATTTGAAGCGTGAGGGGGTGTGTATGTACCAGACAAACATGTATGAAGGCCTGCTGTCGGAAACCGTCGTCATTCGCGGCGCCAACGGCGATCTCATTAACGCTTACTTTGCCCGGCCCCTGGGCCCCGGGCCCTACCCAGGGATGGTCCTGATCCATCACCTGCCGGGCTGGGATGAATGGTATCGTGAAGCCACACGGAAGTTTGCGCACCACGGTTTTGTGACGATTTCTCCCAATCTCTACTACCGTGATGGCCATGGCACTCCAGAAGATGTCGCGGCCAAAGTGCGTGCCGCGGGGGGCGTCGCGGATGATCAGATGGTGGGCGATGTCGAAGGGTCGCTGCGGTTCTTGCGCGCGCTGCCGAATTGCAGTGGCAAGGTGGGCTGCTTCGGTACCTGCTCGGGAGGACGCCAGACGACCATTGCGGCCAGTCGCATAGACCACTTCGATGCCGCCATCGACTGCTGGGGTGGGCGTGTGGTCATGGCCCCGTCAGAACTCAATCCCAAGAATCCCGTTGCCCCTCTTGATCTCACCAAAGACTTGAAGTGCCCTCTCTTGGGCCTCTTTGGCAATGACGACCAGGCTCCGACCGCGGCCCAGGTGAACCAGCATGAGGAGGAGCTGAAGAAGCACGGCAAAACCTACGAGTTCCACAGATATGACGGTGCCGGCCACGGCTTCTTCTACTATGACCGGCCCGCCTATCGGCAGGAGCAAGCGGTGGACGGGTGGAAGAAAGTTTTTGCTTTCCTGGAAAAACACCTGTACTAGCTGGCACGGCCGTTGAGCCCATGCGGAGAACACGGATAGGAGTGTAAAGATGTGTACCATGCTGACTCTGCAAGCGAAGATTGCCGGCTGTGGGAAGGGAGCGCAGGGATGGTTTGACCTGCGTGAAGCCAACGTGTCGTATGACCACCCTTTCCATTTTCATCTGGAGCATTCGCTGAATATTGACTTTGTCAATGAAGCTGAAGGTCCGAGTGCGCGGGTGGCCGTGGAGCTCACGCCAGAGGCGGCGCGCCAACTGGCGATGACTATCCTCGCGACGCTCGAAAAGGCCGAAACCGACGGCTTCCTCGAAGAAACGCCGGAACACGTGCATAGCCACTAAGGCGTCTGCGAGGACAGACGGTGTCACAGGGTGGGGCTCGGGAGCCGAGCGTAGCGCGATAGATGGCTACGTGGAGAGCTCTCGATGCCCCATCAGGTGTGAGAGAGTTCGCCCCGCCTCATCTCTGCCCAGTCTCACATCTTGACGTAGTGTCTGCAGTCCCGTAAGCTGCTCCCGGATGTGACACGTTACCATAGAGAAGCGCCCCGCCTGTGGTTTGCTCCAGGTCAGGAACACCGCAGAGATGGGGATACACTGTGCACAGGGGAAAGAAGAGCCATGGCGATAGCCGTTAAACCGAATCGTTTCGCTGAGAAATTTGGTTATCCGAATCCGAACGGCAGAGCGGTCACCAAAGTCAAAGACTACATGACCTCATACGTCCAAGATTTCATCCGCCACGCGCCGTTCATGATTATGGCCACCGGTGATGAGGCAGGGCATTGCGACGCCTCCCCGAAGGGCGGGCAACCGGGCTTCGTCAAAGTGCTCGACGCACGGCATCTCCTGGTCCCAGATGTCGCTGGCAATAAATTGTTTCAGTCCTACCAAAATCTAGATACTAATCCGCATGTCGGACTACTGTTTCTCATCCCCGGGGTAAATGATACGGTTCGCGTCAACGGTACTGTGAGGGTCGTTGACAAGGACGCGTTGGAGCAGCAAAATCTCACCTTGTCTCTCTACAACCCGGATGACAATGCGAAACATCTCCAGGGGATCGTGGTGGAAGTCGAGGAAGCCTATGGCCACTGCCCTCGCGCCCTGAAATTCTCGCAACTCTGGGACATCGACACCATCCAGGCGAACCAGGAGCATCGTCCAGTATCTGACCGGCATTTCGACAGTTAAGAGCGGGCGTTACGCCCTGGATGGCTGCCCTGGGGACTCGAGACGTCCCACAAGCGCACCGGTGATGGCAAGGAGCAAGTGCGCCAGGAGGGCCATCGGTCAGGGGAACGTGTCACGGCGCTGCCGCTGCTGGAGAGCACGGGCGTTCTTGGCGATGGCGATAGCCGTGGCACACGGATGTATGATATGGGGAGTTCCACCATGCACATTGGCTGTCATCTACCCACCCAAGGCCCTGTGGCGACACGTGAGGCTTTGTTGGCGTTTTGCCGTCAGGCAGAGGAGCAGCAGATTGCTTCCTTATGGGTCAGTGATCACGTCGTGTTTCCCACAGTTAACACCAGCAGCTATCCAGGTGGGCGTTTTCCGCATGCGCCCGAGACAGCGTATCTGGAGCCAGTCGCCGTCCTAGCAGCCGCGGCGATGTGTACGGTACGCGCGCGTATTGGTGCCTCAGTCTTCATCCTAGGCCACCGGCCTCCCCTGGTCATGGCCAAGATGTTGACCACCATTGATACCCTGTCCAATGGACGGCTCATTTGTGGCGTTGGCGTAGGCTGGTGGGCCGAAGAATTTGCGGCCCTGGGGATTCCTTTCCACACGCGCGGACGCCAGGGCGATGAGATACTCCGTGTCTTCAAGGAGGTGTGGACTTCTGATAAGCCGCAGTTCGATGGGGAATTTTACCACTTTAGCCATATCGGTTTTGCCCCCAAGCCCGTGCAAAAACCTCATCCGCCAATCTGGGTAGGAGGCAACAGTCTTGGGGCCTTTCGCCGTGTCGTTACACTGGGTGATGGCTGGCACGCCACCTCACAATCCCCCGAGCAGTTAGAGCACAGCCTGGAACGTCTGCGCCAGGCCGCAGACAGGGCTGGGAGACCGTTTGACGAACTCGAGTTATCGCTGCGCCTGCCACTGCGTGCGGAAACCGTCCAGGGTTCCAGACAGGCGATTATCGATCAGTATTGTGCGTACAAAGCACTTGGGCTCACGCATTTGGTTGTGGACTTCCGACGTGACAACCTGGCTCAGATGCTGGAAACACTCGATCTGATAGTGACAGAGATTCGCCCGGCAGTGCAGGCTGCTTAAGCCTATCCTGGGGTGTCCTGACCGTGTGTGCAATTGGTATTGACAAGCACAGGGGTGTTTTCTAGAGTGCGCTACTATTGCGTGCCATGGTTTATGGTGGTTTTATGTGGGTGTCATATAGTGGCGAGGGCATCCACATTAAGGGGAGCATAATGATACAAAGGTTCATAACACTCCTGAGTCTGATGTTGTGTGCTGTAGTGCTTATTATGGCCAGTGGAGTTCGCCAGGTCAGCGCGGCTGACAATGTCATCAAATTCGGCATAGCGACACCCCTCTCTGGTCCGGCGGCAGCCTGGGGGATTCCGCACAAGCAGGCCACAGAGTTGGTCTTCGACGAAATCAACGCGGTCAATGAAGCTGGTGTGCTGGCACTGCCTTTGGCCTATGCGGAAGGCTTGGTGAGCCCGAAGAACCCCCTGATCTTTCACAGCTTCCCTGCCCCGCCTGAGACGACCACGTTCTGGAAATGGGTTAAGGAACACCATCCGGAGATCAAACGGCTCGCGACGATTAGTCCAAACGATGACACGGGCTGGTGGTCTATCAAGGTGGAAACCCAATATACAGAAAAATTGGGCTATGAGACCGTCGCGAAGGAGTTCTTCGAGCGCGGCTTGACCGACTTCAACCCCATCTTGCTGCGGATGTTAGCCCGGAATCCAGATATTATTAGCGTGAACGCGGCACCGGCAGGGAGTGTCGGGCTGATCATCAAGCAGGCACGCGAACTTGGCTTCAAGGGACGTTTCATTCATATTGGCCAGGTCGATACCTCGGTCGTAGCTGGCATTGCCGGTAAGCAGAATGTCGAAGGCATGTGGGTGCACGGCTATGTGGAGACCCCGCTGCCGGAGTCGCTGAAGAGCTGGAAGGAACGCTACACCAAGAAATATGGTGAGTGGAATGCCACCAGTATCGACTTTGCCAACCCGGCTTTTTCCTTTATAGCAGCCGTGAAGAAAGCCCAGAGCCTCGAGCCCAAAAAGATCGCCCAGGCCCTGCAGACTGTTGAATTTGACAATCTCTGGGGCAAGGCCCATTACGGCGGGAAAGACTTCTACGGCATCAACAACCAGATCATCTATGCCATGCCCTTCTCCGAAGTGAAGGACGGCGTAGCGACCATGATTGTGCAACTGCCTCCACCGCATAATTAGTGGTTTTCCTACTCCCCTCTCCCAGCGGGAGAGGGGGTGCAGGAGAGGCGAGAGGCGAGATCATGACGTTTGCACTCCTGATCCAGAGTATGGTTATCGGGCTGTCCCTTGGGTCTACTTACATCTTGATGGCCTTGGGACTGACACTCATGTTCGGCATGATGCATATCATCAACTTCGCCCACGGGGCCGTGTACATGCTGGGCGCCTTTGTCATTTACTACGTCTTTGCCCAGTGGGGCGCAGCCTATTGGATCGCGTTCTTCCTGGCCATGCTCCTGCTGGGGGCGTTTGGCTTCGTGATCGAGCGTTGTATTTATCGCCCGATCAAAGGCGGAGTCGAACCCACCCTGGTAGCCCTCATCGCCCTGACGACGTTCTTACAAGCCATGGGTTATCCAGTCTTCGGCACGCTTGACAAGCACTTGCCAACCGTGTTCCACGGTATGTACTCCATTCTCGGGGTGGGTATTTCTGCGGAACGCCTGATGATCATCCCCGTGGCTGGCGTGCTCGTCCTGGGTTTGTACCTGTTTATCAACAAGACCAAGATGGGTGCGGCTATGCGCGCCATCGAGCAGGACAAAGAAGCGGCGGCCTTGCAGGGGGTCAACGTCCACGTGGTCAACGCTCTGGCCTTC
>WNGA01006757.1_pt1 | contig 16765 bp, 13 predicted proteins | sample 5400061 | NCBI WGS metagenome assembly WNGA01 (sample SAMN13153366, study PRJNA577476) | soil metagenome | isolation source: 100 cm soil or saprolite under grassland replicate 2 | place: USA:California | collected 2016-06-15 | reverse complement strand
TGGCCACGCCCTTGCCTGACTCGTCGCTGTCCGCGCCGATCACCCTCGCCCAGAGGTATCCACCCGAGGACGCGTACTCGGCCACGAAAATGTCCATCGTGGGACCCAGCGTGGGGTGCACGTAGCTCGAGACCGACCCGCCACCGAAGTCCGTCGTCCCGTAGAAGGAGCCGGTCACCGCGACGCGCTTCTGGCCGTCCACCGCCACCGCCTGGCCACGGTCGTCCAACGTGTTCCCGTAGCGCTTGGACCAGAGCGAAGGCACGCCACTGCTCGTGATTGCAGACGCGGTGTTCGAGAAGCCCGAGTCCCCGGCCACGTTGTAGGCGCGGATCCGGTAGAAGTACGTCGTCGACGGCGCAAGGTTGGTATCTCCGTATCCTGTCAGCGTCGTCGCTCCAATGTAGGTCCAGGGACCGGTCGCAGCCAGGGCGCGATCCACCTTGAAGCCCAGCTCGTTGTTCGAGTTGTCCGTCCAGGCGAGGTTGATCTGGCTCGAAGAGATCGCTGCGGCGACGAGGTTGCTCGGCGCAGCGGGAAGGCTCGGAGTCGGCGTCGGAGTCGAGCCCGACGACGTCGGTGTGCGAGTCGGGGTCGGCGTCGGAGTCCGCGTCGGGGTCGCCGTCGCTGGGGCGGCAGTCGGAGTCCGCGTCGGAGTCGCCGTCGGACCAGGCACGGTCGGGGTGCGCGTGGGAGTGCGCGTCGGCGTGGCCGTCGGCGGGGCAGCGGTTGGAGTCCGCGTCGGAGTTGCTGTCGGTGGGGCGGCAGTCGGAGTCCGCGTTGGAGTGGCCGTCGGTGCGGCGGCGGTCGGAGTGCGCGTCGGCGTGGCTGTCGGCGGCATCGGCGTCGGAGTCCGCGTCGGGGTCGCCGTCGCTGGGGCTGCAGTCGGGGTCCGCGTTGGAGTCGCCGTCGCTGAGGCGGCAGTCGGGGTCCGCGTCGGAGTAGCTGTGGCTGGGGCGGCGGTCGGGGTCCGGGTCGGAGTCGGAGTTAGGGTCGTCGCGAACGTCGTCGCCGATGCCATGTTCGAGTAGGTGGAGTCACCGGCGGAGTTGTAGGCCCGAACTCGGTAGAAGTAAGGAGTGGACGGGTTCAGACCGCTATTCGAGTACGTGATCACGCCGGAAGCAGTCGTCGCGATCTGCGCCCAGGGCCCGGCGGACGTCGGAGCTCGTTCGACTTTGAAACCACTCTCGTTAAAGGAGTTGTCCACCCACGACAGGTCGATCCGGGTCGAGGAAATGGCAGCATCGGACAGGCCGCCGGGCGCAGAAGGGATCGTTGCGCGGGTCGTGGTTCCCGCCAGGTTCGAATAGGCCGAGTCCCCCGCGGAATTGGACGCTCGAACCCGGTAATAGAACGTCGTGGACTCCGGAAGCCCTGTATTTGCGTAGGACGTGACGTTCGGGCCGACGGTCGCGATCTGGGTCCAGGAGCTCAAAGACAAGGGCGCACGTTCGATCTTGAAGACGCTTTCGTTGAAGGAGTGGTCGTTCCAGGAGAGGTTGATCTGGCTCGCCGAGACAGGAATCGCGGAGAGGCTGTCCGGTGCGATCGGAATCGTCTGCGGCGTCGTTGCGCTCGCCGTGTTTGAGTAGGGCGACGGCGGCCCGTTCTTGCCGGTCGCGTAAACGCGATAGTAGTAGGTCGTCGCTCCCGCGGCGCTGAGGTCTTGATAGGACTGGACGTCCTTGAGAAGCACCGCGATCTGTACGAAGCCCGTTGTCTGGGTGAAGCTCCGCTCGATGACCTGGCCGGCCTCGTTGTTGTTCGTGTCCGTCCACGTCAAATCGACTTCCGAGGGTCCGACCGCAATCGCGGTCAGGTTTCCGGGAGCGGAAAGAGGAAGCGCGGCAAGCACCGAGGGAGACAGAAGCAGAAGGGCGGCCGCCAATCTCCGGAAAAAAATGCCACCCCACCCTGGCACGCTGAAGACCTCCCACCTGCTGCCGCCCGCTCGCCGGAGCAGCCTCCGGGGCGGTCAAATCACTGCTGGTCTGCCTATACCTTTGTCGAGTAAGACGATGGTAACTCAATCCGGAACGGTTTCCAAGAACGGAAGATAGGGCGCTTCACTTTGCGGGGGGTTGAAAGCGGGAGCGAGCCCGAACATTAAGAAAAAGGGGCTGCCTTTCGGCAGCCCCTTGGCTAGCTCGGAGTTTCGTTCAAGGGCCGATCAAGGCGACGAAGGCGTCGGAGGTTCCGAGGCTCGTCAGGAGACCGCTGCCGAAGTCGATCGAGGTGGCGAAGTATCCGACGACCGTCACCTCCCCGGTCGATTTGACGGCAACTGCGTTGGGGATTTGGGTGTCGAACCCGCCGAAACGCTTGGACCAGATGTGCGTCCCGGCCGAGTTGTACTTCGCCACGACGACGTCGAGCCCCGAGCTCGACAAGGCTCCACCGCCGAAGTCCACGCTTCCCGTGAAATAGCCGGTCATCACGACGTTTCCGTTGCCGTCGACGTCCACCCCGAGCGAGGCGTCGCCACTCGTGCTGCCGAACTTCTTCGACCAGACGTGGCCACCGGTCGACCCGGCAAGCTTCACCAGGAAGATGTCGTCGCCGCCCGCGCTCGTCAGCGTCGTCCCCCCGAAGTTGACCGAGTTCTGGAACTTACCCGAGAGAACGACGTCGCCCGCGGTATCCACGGCCAGCCCGTAGCCCACGTCGTCGCCGCTGCTGCCGAACTTCTTGGACCAGAGATGCCCCCCCGTCGCGGAGTACTTCGCCACGAAGATGTCCCGAAGACCCGAGCTCGTAAACGACGAGCCGCCGAAGTTCACCGAGCCCTCGAAGCTGCCGGCCACGAACACGTTGCCCGCGGTGTCGGTCGCGACCGCCATGCCTGTATCGGTGCCGCTGCCCCCGAACCGCTTGGACCAGAGATGCTGGCCCGTGGGCGAGTACTTCACCAGGAAGACGTCGTAGAGACCGGCGCTCACCAGCGCCCCTCCGCCGAAGTCCACCCCGCCCGCGGCCGCTCCGATGTAGCCGGTCACGAAGACGTTTCCGGATCCATCCGCCGCGATCGCATTGCCCTGGTCATAGCCGGTGCCGCCGATCGTCTTCGACCACACCCAGGAACCCGCCGAGGAGTACTTCGCGATGAAGAGGTCGTTGCCGCCGCGGCTGTACTGCGCCCCGCCGCCGTAGTCCACCGAGTAGCTGCCCTGGTAGCCGGTGACGAGAACGTTGCCGCTCGGATCGGTGGCCACGCCCTTGCCCGCCTCGTCGCTCTCGGCGCCGATGACCCGCGACCAGAGATATCCGCCTGAGGCTGCGTAGTCCGCGATGAAAATATCCATCGTCGACGTCGCCCCACCACAGCAGAGGTGGCTGGCGACCGAGCCACCGCCGAAGTTGGTCACGCCGTAGAAGGAGCCGGTCACGGCAACCTGGCCCTGACCGTCCACCGACACCGCCTGAGCGCGGTCGTCCGCGGTGCTTCCGTATCGCTTCGACCAGAGAGAGGACGAGGCCCCCGACGTCGCAGCGGACGCGGTATTCGAGTAAGCGGAGTCGCCCGCGGTGCCGTACGCGCGCACGCGGTAGGAGTACGTGGTCGATCCCGAAAGGGCGGTGCTCGAATACGTCCGGACGTTCGCACCGACGGTTGCAATCTGCGCCCAGGGGACCGTCGACGTGCTCCGCTCGATCTTGAACCCGGTCTCGTTCGAGGAGTTATCCGCCCAGGCCAGATTGATCTGGCTCGAAGAGACGACGGAGGCGGTGAGACTCGTCGGCGCAGAAGGGAGCGAAGAGGCGGCGGCCTGAGTCGTTGCCCAGGTCGTGTTCGAGTAGGCGGAAGTCCCATACGAGTTGTAAGCCGCCACCCGGTAGTAATAGAGCGTGGAAGCGAGCAGTCCGCTGTCGCCGTACCCGGTCAGCGCGGTCGCGCCGATGTAAACCCAGGGCCCGCCCGCGGCGAGAGCTCGCTCGACGCGAAACGCCGTTTCGTTGCTGGAGTTGTCCGTCCAGGCAAGAGTGATCTGGGTCGAGGAGGGCGAGGCCGCAATGAGGTTGCTCGGCGCGGCGGGGATGGTTCCCGTCGGCGCGCTGCTCAGAGTTCTCGCGCTCGCGACGTTCGAGTACGTCGAGTAGGCCCCGTTCTTCGAGGCTCGAACCCGATAGTAGTAGGTGGTGGAGACCGCCAGGCCCGTGTTGGAGTACGACCGCGTGTTCAGCGCGAGACTCGCGATCTGGACGAAACCCGAAGAGGAGCTCAAGCTGCGCTCGACCAAATAGCCCGATTCATTCGAGTTGGAATCGACCCAGGTCAGGTTGATCTGACTGGAGGAAACTGCGGATGCCGTCAGCGAGGTCGGAGGAGATACGGGAGCGGCTGCGGCAGAACCTGTCAAAACCAGGAGGAGCGCGACGCAAGCAGCCGCAAGAATCCCCCCGCCTTTCAACGCGTTTCGACGTCTCATCGGCCTCCCTCCTGGGCTTGCCGATTTCCGCCGATCAAGAACCCCGTCGGGATGTCGATACGAGAGAGGGCTCTTGATAACCGGAAAACGGGACTTCTCGAGCGATTTCACCGAGGCCGTTTTAGTGACCCACCATCGCCCGAGAGGAAAAAGTTGAACTGCGCTACGGCTCCTTCTCTGCAGCCTCGCGTCGGCTTCCACCAGAGTCGATGCGCCAGTATAACTCGACGATGGTCTTACCTCTTCCCGCAAAATCAAAAAATCGTACCTCCCGTCAAAAATCTCCTAAGCCCTTCGAGGAGAAGTGCTTCGGTCGGATTGCAAAGGACAAAATCCTCGGATCTAAGTAATGCATAGTCCGCGCCGTTCGAAGGAGCGGGACCGGCTCGTGAGGCCTTTCCGGGCACCGGTTCACAAGGCGATGCGCGCCACGGACGACGGCCACCAACAGCATGCGAGCGCCCGGCGCGATGCGGCGCCAGGAAATATTCGCCCCGCCCCGCGTCGTTCGAAGGGGAAACGGATGCGCAGACGATCGATCCCTGCCCTCATCTTCCTTTTCGGGAGCCTCCTTTCCGGGCGCGTTCGCGCCCAGGGCAACGAGGTCTTTCCCGACCTCGAGTTCGCCGGAGAGGAAGGGGGAACGGTCCGCCTATCCCAGCTGAAGGGCAACGTGGTTCTGCTGAACGTCTGGGCGACCTGGTGCGGCCCCTGCAAGATGGAGCTGCCGATCGTGCAGCGGATGTATGACCGCTACAGCGATCGAAACTTCGTCGTGCTCGCGATCAACGTGGACGCGGACCGCAAGCGCGTCGAGCCGTTCATGAAGCGCTACAACATTTCGCTGCCGATCTACTCGGCCGCCCCCGAGGACGTCGCTCAGATGACGGCGATGGGGATTCCGTCGACCTTCATTCTCGGCCCCGACCGCGCGTTGATCGACATGGCGGTCGGGTTCTCCCCCGACGTCGAGGAGCGCTGGAAGAAGGTCATCGAGAAGCACCTGAAGGCGCGCAAGTAAGTCTCCGCCTTGTCCCAAAAAAGGGTCGGAACCAGCCTTCATCGAGACCTTCGCTGGCACCAGAATTGCCCCCTGGACGCGGCGGAGGTCTGATATGAAATTCCGGGTCTTTCTTCTGATGCTTCTCGCGATCGGCGCCGGCGTCGTCGCGCAGGCACAGGTCCGCGAAGGGACCGTCGAAATCTCTCCCTTCGCGGGATACCTCTTCGGCGGAGAGTTCGCGCGCGGCACGACGTCCCTCTTCAGCTCCCGAGTCGATGTCGACGACGAGGCGACGTACGGGCTGCGGGTCGGCTACAACGTCTCAGACAACTTCGAATTCGAGGTTCAGGCATCCCGCACCGACACGAAATTCGTGACCAATAACGACGAGCTCTTCAACCCCGGGGAGCAGGACCTCGGGGATCTCAAGATCGACTATCTGCTGGGCTACGGGACCTTCAATTTCGGCCACCGGCGCGCCGTCCCGTACATCACGATCGGTGCCGGCGTCGCGCGGCTCGATCCGGACGTCCCCGGGTCGAACGCGCGGCGAGACACACGGTTCACGGGAAGCCTCGGAATCGGCCTCAAGGCGTTCGTGAATCCGCATTTCGGATTCCGTTTCGACGGCCGCGGGTACGCGACCTCGCTCGGTAATCGGAATAACGACCGATTCGGATGCCGCGACGACTTCTTCGACGATTGCGACAACCGGGACTGGCTCACGAACGGCGAAATCTCGGGCGGTCTCATCTTCGCTTTCTGAGATTCGCGGCCGCGCGCCCCGGTTCGTTCGGCATCTCCGCCGTCATCGTGACCTCCCGCGATCTCCGGCGGACGCGGATCCGGCGGTCCCCGCGGTCGACCTGGTCGATCTCGACCTCCCGCGTCGGCGCGAGCGCGGCGCGGATGGCCGCGCCCGGCCACTCGACAGCGATCGGGGCACCGGCCACCGCCGCGGGCAGACCAAGGACCTCGAGGTCCTCCGCTCGATCCGCCAGACGGTAAAGGTCGAGGTGGCGCATCACGATCGCGCCGCCCGGGGCTGCGTACTCGTGGAGGAGCGCGAAAGTGGGTGAAGCGACTTCCCGTGCGACGGCGCCGAGTCCGGCGGCGAGGCCGCGCGCGAACACGGTCTTTCCCGCCCCGAGATCCCCGATGAGATAGACGACGTCTTCGGAATCGAGCTCATGCGCGAGACGACCGGCGAACGACTCCGTCTCGGCTTCGCTCGTCGAAAAGAACTCCTCCGGACGCTCCGTCTCCCGTCTCACGTCTCCCGTCTCCCGTTCGACTCGTGCAGTTCACGGCGGACGAGTGGAATGGCATCCGCCACTTCGTGCGAGAGAAGCCCCGCGTCCCCGACCGTCCGCGCGAGCATTTCTCCCGCCGCACCGTGCAGCCACGCGGCGGTCGACGCCGCAGCCTCGGTGCCGAGCCCGGCGGCCAGGAGCGCCGCGATGACTCCGGACAGGACATCCCCCGAGCCCGCGGTCGCGAGAAGCGGCGTGCCCGACGAGTTCACCACCAGCCGACCGTCCGGAGTCGCAGTCAGCGAGGCCTCGCCTTTCAAGAGGACGCAGGATCGCACCAGCCGGGAGAGCGCGCGAGCCGCTGCCATCCGGTCCGCCTGGACGTCCCGTGCGGATTTTCCGAGGAGCCGTCCGGCCTCGCCGGGATGGGGCGTTGCCACCATCGGACCCTTCCGACGGGCGAGGAGCCGGGCCCGCCCGGTGAAGGCGTTCAGCCCGTCGGCGTCGAGAACGAGAGGCAGGCGGGCTCTCCCGACAATGGCCTCGATCGCTTTTACGGTCTGCGACGCCGTGCCCAGTCCTGGCCCGACGACTGCGGCATCGAAATCCTTGAACCGCTCCAGAAGCTCTCCCCCGGCCTGCTCTGCGAGCACGCCGTCCTTTTCCGCGAGTCCCTGCGTCATCGCCTCCGGAAGGGCCGAGACCACGACCGTCTCCAGGGAAGAGGGGCAGAGAACGGTGACGAGTCCCGCGCCTGCCCGCAGTGCCCCGCGCGCCGCGAGAACCGACGCCCCGACCTTGCCGCGCGACCCCGCGACGATCGCCACGCGCCCGAAATCGCCCTTGTGAGCCGCCGGATCCCGAGGGGGTAGAAGAGAGCGCGCGGCTTCCGCGTTCGCGAGAAACAGGCGGTGTCCCCGGCGAGCGAGCAGCTTCCCGGGAATCCCGATGTCGTGCACGACGAGTCTCCCGCAGAACCGCCGTGCTGGTGGGAGGGCGTGGCAGACCTTGGGAGCGGCGAATGCCACGGTCAGCGCGGCCCGGATCGCCTCGCCCGGGATTTCGCCGCCGTCCGAGGACAGACCGGACGGAACGTCGGCCGCGACGACCGGCCGGGCGGCCGCGTTGATCGCCCCAACTGCCGTGGCCGCGGCGCCGGAGAGGGGTCGGTCGAGTCCCGTTCCGAAGAGTGCGTCCAGCACGCCGTCGGCCTCGCGAAGGGCGCGCGAGAACTCCTCCCATCCGCGCTTTCCGGCGAGCGGCTCGAGCGCGATCCCGGCGTCCCGCGCGCGCCGCGCGTTGGACGCCGCGTCGCCCCGATAGGACTCCGGCTCGCGCAGAGTGAACACGCGGGAAGACATCCCCGCGCTTTCGAGAAGCCTCGCCGCCGCAAGACCGTCCCCGCCGTTGTTGCCCGGCCCGCACGCGACGACGATGCGGCGCCAGCTCGGAAACTCGCGCGCGACCGCCCGGACCAAACCGGCGGCGGCGTTCTCCATGAGTGCCACGGAAGGAACCCCTGAGCGAATCGCCGCCTCGTCCGCGGCGCGCATCTGCCGTGAGTCCAGAACGGGGATCACGCGAGCTCCGGAGCGATCCGGGCGAGCGCCGCGGCCGTGGCGTGCGGGTAGTCCTCTTCGGAGGGATCCCGGGAGGCCAGATCGGTCATCAGTCGCTCGAGATCCGCGGGACGGTCGACGTCGTATGCCATATCGGCGACCGCAACGTGAAGTCCCGCGCGGCGCGCACGGTCGAGCGTAATCGCCAGCGTCGCGTCCGTCGACCAGGGAATCCCGCGAAACAACTTTTCCGGGGCGACGCGTGACGAAAGCGCGATCGCGCAGTAACCGCCGTCCTGGGCGGGGATGACGGCGGCGTCTTCGCCGGATTCGACCGCTCCGAAGAGCTCGCGCAACGACCGGCGCGGCAGAGCCGGGTGATCCGAGCCCACGGCCAGAACTGTGGTTGCTCCGCGGGATCGCTCGGCCAGGACGGCGGCGATCAGGCGGAAGCCGAGATCCCCGTCCGCCTGCCGTTCCCGACGCCAGGGCGGCTCGAAGATCGCGGCGAGGCTCGACTCATCTGGGCTCGGATCGGCGTAGAGAACCGAGATCCATCCCGATTCGACGTACACGCGTGACGCATCCTGGAGAAAGGCCCGATAGAGCCGGGCGGCGTCTTCCAGCGCGAGGACCGGAGCCAGCCGCGTCTTGACGACTCCGGGCACGGGCGCCCGGGCGAAGAGGACGAGCGTGGGCCGATGCTCGGGCACGCTCGATTATGTCCCGGTGACCCGGCTCGGGTTCGAACTCTCTGCCCGCCGCTCGCGCAGCGAGCGCCGGGGTCAGACCCCGAGCTCAGCCCGTCTTTTTGGTTTCCTTCGGCAGCACCGAGACGAAGACGTTCTTCTGCACATAGGACGTCAGATTCGAAACCCCGTCGCGCAGCGCCACAGCGAGCTTCTGGCCGCCCGGTACGACGAGAAGCTGCACGTCGTAGTAGTAGTCCTTCTTCTGGGCGGTCGAGAGGTCGTGGGCCGGCACGCTCACCGCCTGCCGCTGGACGGAGAGGTCCGATTGCTTGCCGAGCGAGTCGAGCACGACGAAGTACACGAAGAACTGTCCTTCGTACCGATCTCCCGACGGCACGAGGCCGAGCTTGCCGATCGGGATCGCGATGCGGACGGGAAGAAGGTAGTTGTCCTGATCGTAAGGGCGCGGCTCGCCCACGGTCACGCTCGCTCCCAGCGGGTTGTCGTCGCGCGGGTAGAACAGGCTCGCAACGACGGCCTCGGCCGTACGGGTCTCCGTCGATTTCTCGAGAAGGCCTTTTCGCGAACGCACGGTGAGCCCCTTGCGCTTGACCCGAACCTCCACCGAGTGCGGACGGTCCGCGGCGGCGCGCGTGGTTCGGTATCCGATGGAGTAGAAGTTGGAGAAATCCTTCGACAGCTCGTCCAAGCTGCTCTTCCAGTCGTTTGTATTGATCGCCGCCATCCCCCCGGTCTGCTCCGCGAGCATGATGAGCGGCGCCTGGGTGTTCTGTCGCGTCAGGAAGCTCGACGGCCGAGCTTCCATGTATCGGCTTTCCGCAGAGATGAACTCGTCGGCCGAGAGCCCGGATGCGTCGAGCGCCCAGATCGTGACGCCGTTGGCGTTCGCGGCCTGCGCGATCGTCGCGTACTTGGAGTTCAGGTCGAACTCGAGAGTCTCGAGAGTGCCATAGCCGCCCGGGAACTTCTTCGTGATCGCTTCGAAGAGCTCGGCGCCCGCGGACGCGGGCAGCCCCTCGGAGACGTAGATGAAGATCTTTCTTCCTTCGACGCCCGCGAGCCCATTCAACGAGGTCTTCAGCGCGTCGACGGCGAACTGGAGATCGTTGCGAAGGGATTGCGCGTAGGAACGCGCAATCCGGATCGCCTCATCCTGGCTTTGGGCTTCGTTGATCCGGGAAAGCGCGTCCCTTCGCTCTCCGGCTTGCGTCGTCCCGCCGCCCGTCTCCATCTCGGTCTGCTCGACCGCGGAAAGGACATCCCCCTTTTCGGAGGTGAACTTGCGCTTGACCTTGAGAGACCGGTTGTACGTCACGACCATCGCCTCCGCCTGAGCACCGACGGTCGTGGAGAGGAATTCCTTCAGCCGTTTGAACATTCGATTGCGGTTCTGCGGCTGAATGTTCAAGTTGTCGATGTAGACGATGTAGCGGGTCTTCAGCTGGCCCGGCAGTTCCGCCGCCGCCGCGGGGGAGTCGAGAGGAACGGTCTTGCCGTCCTCGAGCAGGACCTTCCCGCCGGTGACCGAGTAGAAATTCGTGATCACCTGCGGAATGCTGTCCTGCAGCACCTCGAAGTCGTCCTTCGTCAGCCCGGAAACGCGGTTGCCTTTCGAGTCGGTGACCACGACGTCGATATTCGTGACCGAGACCTCGACACGTTCGGAGACCGGCGGAAAGGGACGCGACGAATCCTGCTGCGGCGGAGCTACCGGCTTTCCGGCGGCGGCGGGCGGTTTCGGAGCCGGGGACGTTTGGCTCGAGGGGACCCTCGGGGGAGGAGCGGTCTGCGCGAAGAGAGCCGAAGCGACGAACGCGTGCAATAGCCAGGCCTTTTTCAAGCGGATTCCTCCAGCGGAGGCAAGCGCCTCGCGATCGTGATTATTCCCCGCCGACAGTCCGTGCCGCAGGAGCCGGACGCTGCGTTCGCTGCTCCACCGCCCGAGCAGATTCGACGTTGGATTCCGATCTTGGACTTTGGTCTTGGACTGCTGACGCTTCTCCTCCGCGAAAAACGTAGTTGCTTTGCCTTTCCGAATTCAACAGAATTCCCGCTCCGGGCGGGGCCCCCCCGCCGGATGGGCGAAAGAGTTAAGGAGCGATTCCGCATGGTCACGCACCGGGCACGCTCGTTTGCGCGAAGCGCCGCGGCGGCGCTCCTTCTCGTTTGTGCGGCCCTCTCTTCCACGGCCTGCAACAAGATCAAGTCGAAGCAGGAGATCAAGAAGGGCAACGACTTCTTCAAAGCGGCGCAGTACCAGACGGCGCTCGCCGCCTACCAGGAGGCACTTCGACTCGACCCGAACGAGAAGAAGCTCCACAAGAACATCGGCCTGGCCTACATGGGGCTGTACCAACCCGGCTCGAAGCATCCGAAGGACCTCGAGTACGCGGCGAAGGCGATCGAGCACCTGAAGACCTACTCCGAAGCCTTCCCGGCCGATCGGAAGAGCCGGGAATTCCTCGTTTCGCTCTACCTTTCGACGGAGCGCTTCGACGACGCGATCGCTTTCTATCAAGGGATGGTCCAGGAGAACCCAAACGACACGAAGGCGATGCAGTCGCTCGCCCAGATGTACTTCAAGAAGGGAGACGTCGAGAAGGCCGTCGAGTGGCTGAAGAAGCGGCTCGCTGTCGAGACGACTCCGGAAGCCAAGGCCGAGGTCTACTATTTCATCGGCGTCCAGGCCTGGGACCGCTCCTACAACTTCCCGAACATCGACCCGGTCGAGCGAGCGCGGGTCGTCGACGAGGGGATCGACGCCCTGAACAAAGCCTTGCAGATCAAGCCCGAATACTTCGAGGCGATCTCCTACCTGAACCTCCTTTACCGGGAAAAAGCGAAGATCGAGGCCGACCCTGCCAAGAAGCAGGAGTACGTCGATACGGCCAACCGGTACCTCCAGCAGGCATTGGAATTGCGAAAGAAGGTCCTGGCGACGAAGCCGACGCCGGAACCAGCCCGCTAGAAGCGGGGTCCATTCGGGCGGGAGAAGCCAATGTTCGAAGACGTTCTGATCGAGTCCGGCAGCCAGAAGGGCAGGGGACGAAAACTCGTCTCGCTGCCCGTTGCCCTCGGCCTGCACTTAGTCGTGATCGGGGTCGTGGTCGGCGCCTCAATCTGGTTCGTGGAGGACGTCCAGGAGCCTCCGATTCCGGTTACCTTTTACGCCGCGGCTCCGCCGCCGCCTCCGCCTCCGCCGGCCGCGGCCCCCAAGCCGGCCGCGCCGAAGCCCGAAACGCCTAAGCCGGTCCCGGTCAAACCGGCCGAGATGACGGCGCCGACGATCATCCCCGAAAAGGTTCCGATACCGCTGGCCGCCCCAGAACCGGAGGCGCCCTCCGATGTCGAGGGGGGCGTGGAAGGCGGGGTTCCCGGCGGAGTGCCGGGAGGGGTCATCGGGGGAGTCGTGGGAGGGACGGGACCGGGGACCGGCGACGAGCCGCTGCGAGTCGGGGGCGACGTGAAGGCCCCCCAGCTCGTCAACAAGGTCGAGCCACCCTATCCGGAAGCCGCCCGGAAGGCGCGGATGGAGGGCGTCGTGATTCTCGAGGCGATCATCACGGCCTCCGGAAGCGTCGAGGACGTGAAGGTCTTGAAGTCGATGAACCCCCTCTTGGACGCCGCCGCGCAACGGGCGGTTCAACAGTGGAAATACCGCCCGGCGACTCTAAACGGGCGGGCGGTTCGCGTGTATCTGACCGTGACCGTGACTTTCAACCTGCACTAGGATTGGATCGGGAGTCGGCCGGAGAAAGAACTAGAGAAGGAGCGTTTTCATGAGTTTCGATCCATTAGAGCTCTGGCACACGATGACGCCCCTGGCGAAAGGCGACGCCGTGCTCCTCATCATCATGTCGGTCTATTCCCTGACGGTGGCGATCGAGCGCTGGATCTTTTTCAACAAGGCGAAGAAGCAATCGCTCGCGTTCGCCAAGCTGGTGACCCTGCATTTGAAGCAGGACAAGCTCCAGGATGCGATCGACTCCTCCAAGAAGTACAAGCAGAGCCACCTGGCGCGGGTCGTCTCGGCGGGCTTGTACGAGTTCCAGCACGACGTCTCGAGCGGCAGCGCCAACATCGTCGGCCACGACCCGATCGAAGCCGCGGAGCGGGCGATCGAGCGGGAAGCTCTCATGACGACCGCCGACATGCGGCGCGGCCTCTCCGGTCTGGCGACGATCGGCACGACGGCGCCGTTCATCGGCCTCTTCGGAACCGTCATCGGAATCATCAACGCGTTTCGCGGGATGGCCATGACGGGATCAGGCGGTATCGCCGCGGTCTCCACGGGAATCGCGGAGGCGCTGGTGACTACGGCACTCGGCCTCTTCGTCGCGATCCCGGCAGTGTGGTTGTTCAATATCTTCACCAACAAAATCGAGCGCTTTCAGGTCGAGATGTCCAACTCGGCCTCCGAGCTGATCGACTACTTCATCAAGCGGCGCGGAGCCGGGGTCAACCTCTCCGTGCGCGCTTCCTAGCCTTACGGGCTCTCAGGAGGATCGGCCATGGGAATGGGAGGTGGCAGCGGCGGCGGTCGGCACACTCTTCAGAGTGACATCAACGTCACACCGCTCGTCGACGTTTGCCTGGTGCTCCTGATCATTTTCATGGTCGTCACCCCCCTTCTCCAGAAGGGGATCGCCATCCAGCTGCCCACCACCGACAACCCGGGCAAGAAGCCGGAGAACGAGAAGCAGAAGCTCATCACCGTCGAGTGGCAGACTCCGCCGAAGTACTACATCGGTTCGAAGTGGTTCCCGAAGGAGGAGTTCCAGAAAGAGCTCGACGAGCTGTTCCAGCGCTCTCCGGCGACCGAGCTCGTCATCAAGGCCGACCAGCGGTTGAAGTACGGCGACGTCAAGCAAGTCATGAGGATGACGAAGGACGCCGGCTTCCAGGACGTCGGCCTGATCACCGACAAGAAGACGATTGGGGCGACGAAGGCGCCCGCGAGCTAGTCCGGGCAAGAGAAGCGAGGAGATTCCTTCATGGCAATGGGGGCGGGAGTCGGCGGCGCGCCCGGCGCTTACAAGAGCGACATCAACATCACGCCGCTCGTAGACGTCGTTCTCGTCCTGCTCATCATCTTCATGGTGATCACGCCGCTCCTCCAGATGGGTTACGACGTGAAGGTTCCTCCCAAAGCAACGGTCGACACCCCGCCGCCCTCGCTCGATCAGCTGATCGTGTCCGTGACCGCTCAGAACCGTGTTTACTTGAACAAAGAGCCGCTCGACCTGCAGTCGCTCGGGCTGCGGCTTTCGGAGATTCTGAAGAACCGTCGCGACAAGACGGTCTTCTTCTCGGCGGACGACGCCGCGACGTACGGAGACGTCGCCCACGTGATGGACATCGTCCACACGGCCGGCGCGAAGAACGTGGGCATCGTTCTGGAGACGGTGCCGATCGAAGGCGTGACCGCCGCGCCCCCCGCCCCGGCACCGGCTGCCGCCCCCGCGCAGTAAAGTCGGGAGCTGACCCCCTTCGGGAAGAGATCCTTCGACTGAGATATCCTTGCGCACCCCGGACGGGGGGTGACCCGCTCGCTCCCGCGAGGCCCTCGGGGGTCCCAACAGCGAAAAAGAGGAGTTGGAATGTCACACGATCTCGCTCTGCCCCTCATCTTCGTCTTTTCGGTCGGCTCGCTTTTTGTCGCCGGTTACCTGATTTCGTGGGTCCTCAAGCGGGACACCGGCACTCCCGCGATGCGGGAAATCTCGAATGCGATCAAGGAGGGGGCGGAAGCATTTCTGCGCCGGCAGAACACGACGATCCTCTTCCTCGCGGCGATCCTTGCCGGCCTGATCTTCGTGCTGTACGGTTTCGTCCGCTCGCACCACGACTTCGATCCGGTGCCGACCGCGCTGCGGCTGGCCTTCTGGACGACGCTTTCGTTTCTCTTAGGCGCTGCCTGTTCGGTCGTCGCCGGCTACATCGGGATGTGGATCTCCATCCGGTCCAACATCCGGACCGCCTCCGCCGCCCGAAGCTCGCTGAACGACGCACTCCGGATCGCCCTGCGCGGCGGGGCCGTCTCCGGCCTCTTCGTCGTCGCGATGTCGCTCTTCGGCGTGGGGGGACTCTACTGGCTCGTCAGCCGCTTCACCGAGGTCCCGCCGCCCCAGATCCCGCTCCTGATCGTCGGGTACGGGTTTGGTGCGTCCTTTGTCGCTCTCTTCGCGCAGCTGGGCGGCGGCATCTACACGAAGGCGGCCGACGTTGGCGCCGACCTGGTTGGAAAGGTCGAGGCGGGGATCCCCGAGGATGATCCGCGCAACCCTGCGGTGATCGCGGACCTCGTCGGAGACAACGTCGGCGACTGCGCTGGCCGCGGCGCGGACCTGTTCGAGTCCACGGCGGCCGAGAACATCGGCGCGATGATCCTCGGCGCGACTCTCGCCGCGGCGTCGGAACGCGCCGGGATGGGCTTCGCGGCGGGAATCGTCGGCGTGATGCTGTTTCCTCTCGTCGCGCGTGCCTTCGGGCTGCTGGCGTCGATCGTCGGAATTCTCTTCGTCCATACGCGCGAGGACCGCGATCCGATGCAGGCGTTGAACCGCGGCTACTACGTGGCGGCAACGCTCGCGATCGCCGGATTTTTCGCGGCGACGCGCTGGCTGCTCTTCAACCCCTCTGCCCCCGACGCCTGGTGGAAGTTCTTCCTCTGCGGAATCATCGGGGTGCTGACCTCGGTTGCCTTCGTCTACATCACTCAGTACTACACCGAGTACCGCTTCCGGCCGGTCCGCGAGATCGCCAACGCCTCGCAGACGGGTCCTGCAACGAACGTGATCGCGGGCGTCGCAGTTGGCTTCGAGTGCACCCTCCTCCCGGTCCTGGCGATCTCGCTGGCGATCCTCGCGTCGTTCAAGATCGGCGCCTCGGCGCTGCCTGGCGGCGGACTCTTCGGGACCGCAGTCGCGACGATGGGAATGCTCGGGACCGCCGCCTACATCCTCGCGATGGACACGTTCGGGCCGATCACCGACAACGCCGGCGGGATCGTCGAGATGTCGCGCCAGCCCGAGGAGATCCGCCGCAAGACCGACCGGCTCGACGCAGTGGGACGTTCGCGATCAGTTCCGCGCGCACCCCGGAATCATGCAGGGCACCGAAAAGCCGGATTACGGACGAACGGTGGACATCGTCACGCGCGGGGCGCTGAAGGCAATGATCGCTCCGGGCCTCGTCGCGGTCGGGACGCCGATCGGCGTCGGGCTCTTCTTCCGAGTCTTCCACGTCGGCGCGGAAGCCGTCGCGGCGCTGCTCATGGTCGGAACGATCGCGGGCATCGTCGTCGCGACGATGTTGAACAACGCCGGCGGCGCCTGGGACAATGCGAAGAAATTCATCGAGACCGGAGCGCTCGGCGGCAAAGGATCTCCGACGCACAAAGCCGCGGTAGTGGGCGACACGGTCGGTGATCCGTTCAAAGACACGGCGGGGCCTTCGCTCCACGTCCTGATCAAGCTCCTAGCGACGATCACGCTTGTCCTCGCACCGCTCTTCATATAACCCTGGTCGGAATCAACCCCGCCCGGCCCTCACCAGGGGAAGGGGGGAGAAGTTCACACGAAGCGGCAGAGGATCTCGTTGGAGAGAAGGAACCCGCGCTCCGTGAAGCGGACCCGGCTGTCCGTCTCCGCGAGGAGACCCTCGGCACGCCAGGCCGCGTAGTCGCCGAGCAGGAGGGCATCCCCTGCTTCTTCGATCCAGCTCTCGACGTCCGCCGCCGGGACGCCTCGAGAGAGCCGCAGCCCCAGGACGATCCGCTCGCGGATTGCCTCGTCCTCGCCGATCG
>WNGA01006411.1_pt1 | contig 16766 bp, 9 predicted proteins | sample 5400061 | NCBI WGS metagenome assembly WNGA01 (sample SAMN13153366, study PRJNA577476) | soil metagenome | isolation source: 100 cm soil or saprolite under grassland replicate 2 | place: USA:California | collected 2016-06-15 | reverse complement strand
TTGTGGAGATGCCGCCGCCCGACATGCCCGCCGCGTTATATTCCAAGGCTGTAGATGCTATCACCTCCGGTGAACCCTTTATGGCGCAGACCCAGATGGAGAACTATGGTCGCGTGCTTTATCAGGCTAAAGAGGTCTGGCCGGGCTTTATCTCGTGTGTACTGGTAGTTCACGAGCGCATCGTTAAGGAGCATCCGGAGTGGGTGCAACAACTCGTAGATGGCATTGCACGCAGCGGAAAGTGGCTCGAAGACGGTATGGACCACCGGATGATGGCCGCAGAGAATATCTCACAAAAGTATTATAACCAGAGGCCGGAATTATTACGATATGTGTTGAGCACGCCGCCCGATCGTGTCACTTATGCCAACCTCCGACTGGCGAGAACAGATTTTGAGACGATTGAGCAACTGGCCAAGGAAACGGGCATCTTGAAGGGTCCCGTCAATTTCGAAGACTATGCAGACACCAGATTCTCAGAGAAGACGCAAAATGCTCGGTCGTATGATTGGAAAGGGCCCAAATGAAACGCCGCTGTGAATCGTTTGTGCTGCCGTTAATCGTGGCCACTCTAATCATCTTCATCTGGCAATTCGCCGTAAGATTTTCGGAGAGCGCCATCTTCCCGACGCCCATGGCGGTGCTCACCGGGATCATTGAACTCGCCCGGAGGGGCATCCTCTTGAAGTATGTGGTGGCCTCACTGTTTCGCGTTTCAGCCGGTTTCTCGCTGGCGCTGGTTATCGGCATTCCAATGGGAGTAACGATCGGTTGGTCTGGCCGCGCTTTCCAGGCGTTTAATCCCGTCATCCAGGTGTTACGCCCGATCTCGCCGATAGCCTGGATTCCAGTCGCTATTTTATGGTTCGGAGTGAGCGACCTGGCTCCGATTTTTCTGATCTTTCTTGCGAGTTTATTCCCGGTCATGACGGCTTCGATCGCAGCGGTGCAGAATATTCCACTGGCCCACCTTCGGGCGGCCCAAAACTTCGGTGTCAGCGGGACGACGCTGTTTAAAAAGGTCATCTTCCCAGCAGCTTTGCCGCAGATTCTTACAGGGGTACGACTCGCGCTAGGCATCGCCTGGTTAGTGGTAGTCGCGGCCGAGATGATCGCCGTCACTTCCGGCCTCGGATACCTGATTATCGATGCGCGGAATGCCGGCATGCGCTACGACCTGGTGGTGGCGGGCATGGCGCTGATCGGGCTGATCGGGTTAATCTTGGATTTTTTGGTCCGCCGGCTAGAACAGATCGATGAGGTGCGCTGGGGCTTCAATCGCTGATGAGCGGATATGAAAGAATCAACTATAGGCCAGTTTCCAAAAATTAAAGTCGAAAATCTATGGATCGAATTCCCAAATCACCGAAGAGCGATACGCTCTTCAATTGGGAGCGAGCACGCGACCGGGGCGGTTTTGCAGGGAATTAACCTTGAGGTTCGGGATGGAGAATTTGTTTGCATCGTCGGGCCTTCCGGTTGCGGCAAATCGACCTTGCTCAATATCATCGGCGGTTTCTTGAAACCCACGCGCGGGCAGGTGCTCATTGATGGTCAAATTGTTACTGGCCCTGACCTGCGGCGCATCTTTATCTTTCAGGAAAATGGCGTCTTCCCCTGGCTGACGGTTGAAGACAACATCGGTTTCGGGCTTTCCCATAAACCGGAAAAAGAACGAAGGAGCGCGGTGGAATATTACATCGAGATGGTCGGCTTGAAGGGATTTGAGACTTCCTACCCCAGTGAAATCTCCGGCGGTATGAAACAGCGCGTGGAGATCGCACGGGCGCTTGCCGCCGATCCCGACATCATTTACATGGATGAGCCGTTCGGCGCGCTGGACTTTTTGACTCGCCTCCGAATGCGCGCGGAGTTGGCGCAAATCTGGCAGCGCGAAAAAAAAACCATCCTTTTTGTGACCCACGATGTCGAAGAATCGGTCCAACTCGCTGATCGGATTGTGGTGATGAGTCCACGGCCCGCCGTAATTCGGACAATCATCGAGAACAAGCTTCCGCGACCGCGCGATCTGGACTCACCGGAATATCTCAGTATCCGCGACGATATTTTTGAAATCATGGGGCTGGATCACTCCGGTCTAAGCCTTGGAGAGGCTAAACAGGGTATCCCACTGGTGGCGATGGCGCCGGAGATGTTTGCGCGCCCGTCGAGGACAAAAAAGCAAGATGCTGACGTGATTATCATTGGCGGAGGACCAGCGGGTTCCGTGCTGGGGATCTATCTTTCGCGCGCCGGGATTAACCATCTGATAATTGATAAGGCGCATCACCCACGAGCCCACGTTGGCGAATCACTTTCTTACTCCGCGACCGGCCTGCTTAAGGAGATTGACTTTCTGCCCGTTATGGAATGCGAAGGGTTTATCACTAAGGGCGGAGTAACCTGGACCACCTGGGACGATCAGCAGCGGATTGACATCCCTTTTCGTGGCCTCGGCGAGATGGATTACGCCTATCAAGTCGACCGCGCGAAATTCGATGATCTGTTGCTCAAGCACGCCCGCGAGCAGGGAACGCGCATCTTTTCCGGCGGCATGGTTGACCGGGTGGATTTCAACCGCCATGGTTTTGCCAGCGGAGTAACGGCGAAAGTCGGCGAGTCCAGTTTCGCCCTCAGATCACGGATCGTGGTCGATGCCTCTGGGCGGCAATCCATGCTCGGACATCAGCTCAAACTCTACAGACCCGATGCCGATGTCCGGCAACTCTCGGTGCATAGTTGGTTCTCCAATGTTGATCGAGAGGGAAGTGACAACACCAATTTCACGCGCATTCATCTGCTGCCAATTCCGCGCGGCTGGGTGTGGGAGATTCCGATCAACAGCGAAGTGACTTCCGTTGGTGTGGTGACCGACCGTGCCAGTTTCGTCAAATCGGGTGAGGACGTAGATCAATTCTTTAACTGGGCCGTCAATCTGAATCCGAGCCTGGCCAAGAGCATGAAGAACGCTGAGCGCCTGCGTGAATTTCGGATGGATGATAGCTATAGTTATATGATGGAGAGGTTCGTCGGCGATGGTTGGCTGATGATCGGAGATGCTGCATTCTTTGTTGATCCGATCTTTTCCTCCGGCATCAGTGACGCCATGCACTCTGCCAAGTTCGCTGCCGAAGCCGTCATCAATGCGCTAAGAAACAATGACGTGAGCGAGATGGCGTTCATCGATTACGAACAGAAAATGCGACAGGGCGCAGCGACCTGGCACAAGTTAGTTCAGTTGTTTTATCAGATGTCGCCCGCCTTTTTTCGCGTCGTCGCTGCCAGTGAATATCTCCCAGAGATCGTTCGCATTTGTGAAGGCGAAGCATACAATGAGTCGGCCAGTCACACGCTGGACGAGTTACGTAAAGCTTTTGATAGTATTCGATTATTTCCCCAATCGTCCCACCAACAATCGCTGATCAGATCATTGTAAGCTTATGTCCCCGCCTACCCGCCGTCCGGGGGTGGGTCTTGAGTGGAGCGCTCAGACCTCCTGTCACATTTTGAGGCTGACAGGCGTTTTATAATTGTTGAGTGCGGAAGTCACCCGAAGGTGGAGTTCGCCGATGGGCATATCAGCAGAGAAAAGTAAAATCGGTCAGGCGAGTGCTAACTACGAAATGGTCGGTTCCGGAGGAGAGAGGGAAGGGACAGAATCGGCTTTCGAGTTTATTTTCTTGCAGGACTACCCTCGCATCGTCGCGATAGTGATGCGATTGGTAGGCGACCGCGCGCTGGCTGAAGAATTGGCTAATGATGTGTTTTTGAAGTTTTATCGGCGACCACTCAAACCATTCGATCAGGATCACAATATCGGCGGGTGGTTGTATCGTACGGCCACGCGTCTGGGTATTGACGCGCTACGCGCCGCAGCCCGCCGGAAGCGCTACGAGGGAATGGCTTCAGCCAACGCGCTGGAAGCAAATACCGGACCTGATCCGCTGAGTGATGCGCTCCGCAATGAAAAACGTCAGCAAGTACGTGCGGCTCTTGCTCGACTGAAGCCTGCTCAAGCGCAACTCTTAATTCTGCGCTACAGCGGACTTTCATATAAAGAATTGGCCTCAGCTCTGAAAATCAAACCATCTTCGGTAGGGACATTACTCGCTCGCGCGGAAGATGAATTCGAAAAGCGCTATCGCGAATTATACGGAAGTGAGGAATAAGAAAATGTGCATTACGGATGGAGTTTTGCGTGCTCAACTTGATGGTGAACTGAATGAGGTCGAGTCGCGCGCGGTGAACGAGCATCTGGCTGAATGCTCCGATTGCCAGCGCCGAGCTAAATCTATATCCTCGAAGGGTGAGCATATAAACGCGCTTTTCTCTGTTCTCGCCCCCCTTCCCGGTGAGGTTACAGCAGACCCTCAAATCGCCTTCGCTCGATTCAAAACGCGGCACGGGACCGCAAGCCGGAGAAATTGGCCACCCTTCGGACGGCTGCGTCCGATGTGGGTAACACTTGCTATTTTGGCGCTCATTTCCATTATTAGCTTGTCGCCATCGCGCATCTGGGCCGAAAAATTTCTGCAGCTCTTTCGCGTCAAACAGATTATCGTGGTCTCGCTTGATACTAACCAGATGCGTTTTGGTGATGTCAAGTTTGAAAAGCGAATCGGCCAACTGCTCTCGCGCGATTTGGTCGTGACTAAAGAGCCGGGCGCGCCACAGGTCGCTCGCGACGCCGACGAGGCGAGCGCGCTCGCAGGATTCAAAGTTCGTCTGCCTAGTGGGCTTTCCGATCCTCCACAAATCAAGGTCGAAGGCGAGTATGAGTTTAGTATGACGATTGACCGTGCGCGCTTGCAAACCATCTTTAATGAAGCGGGGCGTCCTGACTTGCGGCTTCATGCTTCGATTGACGGGGCCAAGGTCAGCGTTGACATTCCTAAGGCGGTCATTGCCATTTACGGCGACTGGCCGAAGGCTGGTCCAAAGTTGATGCCGTATCAGACGATTGACTGGAGCAAGTGTGTGACATTGGCGCAACTGCCTTCACCTAATGTAGAGACCCCATCTGACTTGAATCTCCCGCAGATTGCCGAGGCGGGTTTGCAACTTGCCGGGATGAGTCCTGAGGAAGCGCGCAACTTCATTCAAACAGTGGATTGGACTTCAACGCTCGTCATCCCCATTCCCCAGGATGCCGCTTCGTTCCAGACGGTCGAGGTGGACGGCGTCAGGGGAACGCTGATCTCGCAGCATGCGATGGAGGACACGCCGGTCGGCAACGCGCCCGCCGGTTATACGCTGTTGTGGGTGAAAGATGGGATCATCTATTCGCTGACCGGTTTTGGTGATCCTTCACAGGCCGTGCCGCTGGCAGAGTCGATGCGATAAGAGTCAGACTTGCGGCCTCGTTGATGCTCAAGCGCAGCTTGAAAAAGATTCCTGTTGGTGAAATGAATAATCCTGCGATACAAACATGGAACATGAGAAAAGCGTACGGCCGGAAAGTAGCGGTGCAGGGACTCGCCCTGGAAGTGCGGCAGGGGGAAGTTTTTGGATTCCTCGGTCCTAACGGAGCGGGTAAGACGACTTCAATCAAAATGCTGCTCGGCTTGATCAGGCCGACCAGCGGCGAGGCTATGATTTTTGGCCAACCGATCGTAGATGTCGAAATCCGGAGGAGGATCGGCTTTCTACCGGAGCATTTTCGCTTTCAGCCCTGGCTCACGGCGGAGGAACTGCTACTGCTACATGGACGTCTTTACGGAATGGGTGCGGCGAGACTGCGGGAACGTATTTCCGTGCTCCTTGAATTGGTGGGCCTCACGCCGCATCGCAATCAGCAACTCGGTGAGTTCTCCAAGGGCATGCTCCAGCGTATCGGACTGGCCCAGGCGTTGCTCAACGATCCCGACCTGATCTTTTTAGATGAACCGACCTCCGGTCTCGATCCGGCGGGCCGTCGAATGGTGCGGGATATCATCCGGAACCAGCGCAGCCGGGGCGCGACAGTTTTTCTCAACTCACATCTCCTCGGAGAAATCGAGGTCACTTGTGACCGGGTGGCTTTTATCAAACATGGAGAGGTGTTGGAAATCAGGGATCTCCAATCGTTAATGTCGGGTGAATTAACTGTCTCGGTGCGTGCACGAAATCTGTCTCACGAGATTGCAGCCGGGCTGAATCGGTGGGCACGCGTGGTCGGAATGAATGGCGAGCATCTCACGCTCAAGGTTGCCAGCGATGATCTGCTGCCAGAGATCTCACGCTATCTAGCCGCGCGTGGGGTTGATGTGTATTCGCTCATTCCAGAGCGGCTCTCACTGGAGGATTTGTTCATCCAGATAGTGGGGGCGGACGGAGGATTGTGATGAGTGTCTCGGCAGTAGCAAAACAGACCAGGGCGAGCAGTATTCGCGTTAGGCGCCCCTTTAGTCATCCCATTGCGGTTATTGCGGGGTTAACTTTCAGGGAGGCTGCGCGGCGCAAAGTCCTCTGGGCCGGGTTCTTGCTGGGATTGGCGTTTTTATTGTTATATGGCCTGGGCCTGTACCTGCTGATCAGCGGGGATCCGGGCAGATTCTCCGGCGTCAACCCGCTCCTACGCAATCAAGCCATTAACTTGCCTTTGATGGTGGGACTCTATGCGGTGAACTTTCTGATCGTAATGATGACTGTTCTCACTTCTGTGGACACCCTCGCCGGTGAAATCTCGTCGGGAATAATCCAGGCAATGATGACGAAGCCGATCAGCCGGTGGGAGGCGCTTCTCGGCAAGTGGCTGGGATTTGTCGGAATGCTTACGCTCTACATATTACTGATGGCAGGTGGAACGCTGTTGGTGACGTATTTGTTGAGCCGGTATGCCACGCCAAATATGCTGCGAGGGCTGAGTCTGATCTGGCTGGAAAGCCTGCTGTTGCTGACGGTGACGTTCCTCTGGGGCACAACTTTTTCGACGCTCACAACCGGTGTCCTGACCTTCGGTTTGCAAAGTCTGGCCTTCATCGGTGGTTGGATTGAACAGTTCGGCGCCATCGCGCAGAGCAAGGCGGCGATCAATCTTGGCATTATCACCAGCATTATTATGCCGAGCGATGCCTTATGGCGCAGGGCCGCTTTCGAGATGCAGTCGCCGCTCGTAAGCGCACTAGGACTCTCTCCGTTCAGCGGCATATCTATGCCGAGCTCGGCGATGGTTATCTACGCCATTGTCTATCTGGTAGTCGTTCTAACTCTGGCCGTGCGCCGTTTTCAACGACGTGATCTGTAATGAGATATCTGTGGCAAGGCCTTCGTTATGGCTCTCGAAAGCTTTTGAAGAGCCCAGGCTTCATGCTTGGCGCTGTGCTCTCGCTTGGGTTAGGCATCGGTGCTAACAGTACGATTTTCAGCTTGGCGAATGCCCTATTACTACGACCGCTCCTCGGCGTCGAAGATCCCAAACGCCTGGTCGGGGTTTATAACACAAAAGACGGTAGCGGTTACTTCAATCTTTCTTACCGCGACTACGTTTTCTACCGGGACAATAATCAGGTCTTTAGCGGACTGATCGCGCACTGGATGATGCCCTTTGCAATGGGGACCGGCGATGATGCTGCCAAGGTCGATGGGGCGATTGTCTCCGGCAACTACTTCTCGGTGCTGGGTCTCAGGCCAGCCCGCGGTCGCTTCTTTCTACCGGAAGAAGACCGGACCCCGGGTAGTCATCTCGTAGCCGTGATCAGTTACCAACTCTGGCAGAGAAATTTCAACGCTGATCCTGAGTCGGTCGGCAAAACAATCAACTTGAATGGGCGCAGTTTTAATATTGTCGGAATTGCTCCCCAAGGTTTTACGGGAGCGATGCCAGGCTTGTCGGCTGACGTCTGGGCTCCTACGATGGCTCATGACGTGTTGGTTCCAGGACCTGAAAACCTGACTAAGGGCAACTGGTATCTGATGGTCATAAGTAGATTGAAGCCTGATGTGAGCATCGAGCAGGCCCGGGCGACGTTAAGCATCCTAGCCCGTCAACTCGAACAAACCTACCCGGATTCAAACAAGAATCGAGGAGTAGTGGTGACTGCCGCCACTGGCACTCATCCCGCGCTTCGCGGTGTTCTCACAGCTTTTATCGCCATCCTTATGGGGATCGTCGGGTTGGTCCTCCTCATCGCCTGCACGAATGTAGCTAACTTGCTCCTCGCCAGGGCTATTACGCGCCGGAGAGAAATCGCCATCCATCTCTCGCTGGGGGCCAGTCGGGGACGTTTGATCCGGCAACTGTTGGCTGAAAGCGTCATCCTTTCGTTGCTCGGTGGGGCGGTCGGAATCCTCATTGCAAACTGGGTTGGCAATATCATTGTGTCCTTGATACCACCTATAGGTATTCCGCTCGCACTTGATATGAAATTGGATATCAATGTGTTCATCTTTACTCTATTGCTCTCGATCCTCACCGGCATCGTTTTCGGCCTGGTTCCTGCATGGCAGACTACGAAACCCGACCTAGTGCTCGCACTCAAGGATGAGACGGGCGGGGTCGGTTATCGTAAATCGCGTGTCAGCAACTTGCTGGTGATTACACAAGTGCTGATGTCAACGCTGCTTCTGACCTGCGCGGGGCTTTTCGTCAGGAGCTTGATGAAAGCGCAAAACGCGAATCCGGGCTTCGACCCGGAAAATATTTTAGTGATGTCTTTCGATCCGAGCCTCCTTGGATACGACGCGGCGAAAATCGCGGTGTTCTATCGCGACCTGCTCGAACGCGCCAATGGATTGCCGGGAGTGCAATCAGCGAGCTTGGCCAGATTCATCCCACTCGGCCCTGCCGGCGACAACGCAGATGTGGTGGTACTTGGACACGAGCCGCCTCCTGGACAAGAACATCCTCGCATCGGCTACAACCTGGTCGGGATAAACTATTTTCAGACCCTAGGTATTCCTCTACTGTACGGGCGTTCTTTCAACGAGCAGGATAGGGATGGCGCTCCCGGTGCTGTCATCACCAATGAGACAATGGCTAAGCGATATTGGCCTAATGAAGAGATCGTGGGAAAGCGGTTGCTTATTAACAATCAACCTTTCAATGTCGTCGGGGTGGCCAAGGATACTAAGTATCGTTCGCTTGGAGAGGAACCGGTCCCGTTTATCTTTGTCCCATTCTCGCAGCAAGACACCGCCAAGATCTCGCCGGGGGATATGAAATTGCATGTGCGAACTATCGGGGATCCGCATAACGTGTTGTCCGCCCTCCGTAGCGAAGTGCGAAGGCTGGACCCGAACCAACCGGTCTTCGATATTCAGCCGTTAACAGCAGGTATGCGCTTCGCACTGTTGCCCACACAACTGGTAGGCGCTCTGCTCGGACTTTCCGGTCTGCTGGCGTTGTCGCTGTCAGCGGTGGGCATTTATAGCGTGATCGCTTACTCTGTAAGCCAGCGTACGCGCGAAATCGGCGTCCGCATGGCTCTGGGGGCGCAACAGCGGGACATCTTGAAGTTGGTCTTGATGCAGGGGTTGAGACTGACATTAATGGGTGTCGTCATCGGTCTGATTGCCGCGCTCGTCCTGACTCGCGTCATCCGAAACATGCTTTACGGAGTGAGTGCAACCGACCCAGTGACCTTTATCATCATGTCACTGATCTTGATTGGCGTGGCGATGCTGGCCTGTTTTCTTCCAGCTTATCGAGCTGTTAAAGTGGATCCTATGGTTGCCCTCCGGTATGAATAAAAGCCTGCAACCAGTTTGTTCCGTAATCTCTACCTCTATCAATCTCACTGTACACTGATTTGCTCTAAGCCAATCCACACCCGTAAAAACAAGAATGGCGAAGGAAACTATCGAAGGCTATAAGCTCTCACCTCAACAAGAGCACGTGTGGCTGTTACAGCAGCATGATCGTAACCAGCCTTACCGCGTCCAGTGCGTAGTTTTGATCGAAGGGAATCTTGATCCGGAAGTCCTCGCGGCGGCTTTAGAAACCATCACCGGCCGTCATCAGATACTTCGCACCACCTTTCGTTGCCTGCCCGGAATGGCATTTCCCGTTCAGGTTATTGACGATAACATGACGCCTGCGATCAGCTTTCATGATGTAAGTCATCTAGATGAGCCGCAACAGGAAGCCGTCACGACCGCGTTGTACCAGGAATTAGTTACGCAAGCCTTTGATTTCGAGCAAGGGCCGCTGTTACATCTTTCACTAATCAGACTCTCACCGGCCTGCCACAAGCTCGTCATCAGCTTGCCAACGCTGTGCATCGACCAGGCAGGACTCGGAAATCTGGTGCGTGACATTGCACGTTCTTACGCCGCTTGCTTGAATCAGACGGAACTCCCTTCTGAGCCGATTCAATATATCGTCATCTCTGAATGGCTCAATGAACTCCTTGTAGCTGAGGAATGGGAAACAGGAAGAGATTACTGGCACCAGCAGGATACCTCAAACTATCTCGCTCTCCATCTTCCACTTCACAAACGGCCCTCGGTAGAAGCTGTTTTCGCTCACCGATCACATAGGCTGGTGCTCGGCCACGATCTGATGACCCAGATCGAAGCGATTATCACCGACTATGACATTTCAATCGCCGTATTCCTGATGGCTTGCTGGCAAGCTCTGGTCTGGAAGCACTCAAAATTATCCGATGTAACTATCGGTACCGCTTGCGATGGGCGTGCGAACGATGATTTGGTGGAACTACTGGGACTGCTGACGAGATTTATTCCGCTTCAGATCCATCTCGAAGCAGACCTTCCATTCACCGCCCTGTTACATCATATCAAGAGCGCCATGCGGGAGGCCCGCGAGTGGCAAGAGTTCTATTCCTGGAAGCAGGTTTCCCAAATCGGCAAGAGCCTCAGTGAAGAACCATTTTTCCCGTTGTGTTTCGAGTATGGGGAAGAAGAAACGAGTTTTGCTGCCGCTGATTTGCGCTTCGCCATCGCTCAGCAGGATGTGTGCCTTGACCGCTTCCAGCTAAAGCTAAGTTGTCGCCGGCGCCACGATACGATGCTCGCAGAATTTCACTACAACGCTGATCTCTTCACGGCGGAGGCTATCGCCTGTCTGATGGATCAATTTCAGCAACTCATATTAAGTATCACGAAAGATCCAGAAGCGTCAGTTAGCCAGATACAACTGCTCACTCCCGCTCAGCGCCATCAACTGCTCGTTTCATTCAATCACGTTCCAACAACTGTCTCGCCCACTGCTACGCTCCCTAAACTCCTCCGCGCTCAAGTCCACCGTTCACCTGATGCCATCGCTGTATCCTGTCAAGGTCATCACCTCTCCTACCGCGAACTCAACCGCCAATCCAACCTGTTGGCTCACCACCTGCGCCGGCTCGGCGCCGGACCCGACTCCTTGATCGGCATCCTGATGTACCGCTCGACCGAAATGGTGGTTTCGCTGCTGGCGGTGCTCAAAGTCGGCGCCGCCTATGTGCCGTTAGATCCCGGCTATCCGGCGCAACGGCTAGCCTTGATGGTGGCTGATGCGGGCCTGGAGGTTTTGTTGACGCAGGCGAAGGTCGCAGGAGAAGTGACGGTGAGGGCTAAGCAGATGATCAGCGTCGACCAGCAATGGGAAGAGATCAGCCGCGAATCGGAGCAGGAGTTGGAAGCGGAGCCAGAGGCCGATCAGTTGGCCTATGTCATGTACACCTCGGGCTCGACCGGTACCCCCAAGGGTGCGATGATTACTCACCGTGCGATCGCCAACCACATGCTCTGGATACAAGAGGCGTTTGGGCTGACGGCTGCCGATCGGGTCTTGCAGAAGACGCCCTTCAGCTTCGATGCCTCGGTCTGGGAGTTTTTCTGGCCCTTGATCGTCGGCGCGCGGTTGGTGATGGCACGGTCGGGCGGGCATCAAGACACCAGTTATCTGGCGCAGGTGATCGCCGCTGAGCAGATCACGACGTTGCAACTGGTGCCGTCGATGTTGGAGGTGTTGTTGGAGGAAGGTGGCGTGAGCCGGCGCCGGAGTTTACGTAGGGTATTCTGTGGGGGCGAAGTGTTGAGTGTGGAGTTGCAAGAGCGGTTCTACACCAAACTTCAGGCGCCGCTCTACAACCTGTATGGGCCAACTGAGGCGGCGATTGATGTCTGTTACTGGCCTTGTCAGCACGAGGATTGGCGGTGGCGGGTTCCGATCGGCCGTCCGATCGCCAACACACGTCTCTACATTCTGGATCAGCGCGGCGAACCTACGCCGATTGGGGTGAGTGGCGAGTTGCAGATTGGCGGAGTGGGAGTGGGTCGCGGATATTGGCAGAGAGCGGAGTTGACAGCCGAGAAGTTTATCCCGGATGAGGTCAGCGGGCTGGCAGGCGAGCGTCTCTACCGGACTGGGGATTTGGCGCGGTACCTGGTGGGTGGTGAGGTCGAATATTTGGGGCGGGCCGACGAACAGGTGAAAGTGCGGGGTTATAGGATCGAATTAGGTGAGATCGAGGCAGTGGTCCGGCAGCAGGCCAGTGTGCGTGAGGCGGTGGTGGTGGTGCGAGGGCAACGTGGTGAAGAAGGTGATGGTGGGAGTGGAAGCCAGCAGTTGGTGTGCTATGTGGTGTGGCAGCACGAGGGTACGGGCGAGGCAGGTGAGGAAGAGTCGACAAAGCAGGCAGTGGGGTCGAAGCCTGAGCGAGTGCCTGAGTTGCGGCAGTTTGTGCGGGAGCGAGTGCCGGAGTATATGGTGCCGGCACAGATCGTGGAGTTGGCTGAGATGCCCTTACTGCCGAACGGGAAATTGGATCGACAGCGGTTGCAAGCGATGGCGGCTGTGCAAGCGGAGTCGAGCCGGGCGCGCTATGCGGGGCCGGGCACAGCGGCGGAAGCGGAGCTGTGCCGGATTTGGGAACAAGTGCTGGGTGTTGAGCGAGTCGGGATTCACGATAACTTCTTTCAACTGGGGGGCGATTCGATCCTCGGCATCCAGATTGTTGCCAGAGCCAAGCAGGCCGGTTTGCAACTCTCTCCCAGGCAGCTTTTCCAGCACCAAACAGTCGCCGAACTGGCAAGCATCGCGGGCACAACATCTCCCGTTAATACTGAGCAGGGAGTGGTTACTGGGCCTGTACCACTAACTCCAATTCAACTTCGCTTCTTTGAGACACACCCGCTTGCGCCGCATCATTACAATCAATCGGTGATGCTGGAGGTCCCTTCGGATCTGGACACCTCGCGGTGGCGGCAGATTGTTTTTCAGCTAATGGTACAGCACGATGGCCTGCGACTGAGATTTCATCGCGCAGAGTCGGGCTGGCGGCAGATCAATGCCCGGATTGAGAATGAGCCTCCTTTTATCGTGGTCGACTTGTCTATTCTTAACAATGAAGAGCAGACGCAGGCTATTGCCACTCTTGCTACTCAATCACAAACCAGCCTGCACTTGTCCGAAGGGCCATTGCTGCGCGCAGTGCTATTTTCCCTTGGCTGTAGGAGACAAGCACGTCTACTTATCATTGCACATCACTTAATAATGGATGGCGTGAGCTGGCGGATTTTGCTGGAAGACTTACAACGTTGCTATGAGCAACTGAGTAGCGGCGAGAGGATCAAGCTGCCGCCGAAGACGACCAGTTTTCAACAGTGGGCGCAGCATTTGAACGAGCAAGCACAGTCTGTCGCAGTGCGGCGAAATCTGGACCATTGGATCGAACTGCTGAGCACTCCGGTCAGTCGCGTGCCGGTGGAACTTGAGAGGGGCATCAACGATGTTGCCTCGGCAGAAACGGTGCGGGTGAAGTTGAGCGAGGAGGAGACTCGCGCCTTATTGCAAGATGTGCCTGCGGCATTCCGGACCGAGATCAATGATGTACTGCTGACAGCGTTGGCCGAGACGTATACGAGGTGGAGCGGGGAGCGTGGGCTGCTGGTGGATGTGGAAGGTCACGGGCGCGAAGAGGTCGCGGGATTGGATGTGACACGCACAGTCGGTTGGTTCACAACCTATTATCCTATCCCTCTTCAGATTGAAGAGTCTGCGGGTGAATTGGAAGACCTAAAGAGCGTTAAAGAGCAGTTGCGGAATGTGTCGCGGTACGGGATGAGCTATACCTTATTATACTACTTATGTGGAGATAAGCAGGTATCGGAGCGCATGCGCGCGTTGCCACAAGCTGAAATCATCTTCAATTATCTCGGACAATTCGATCGAACTCTGGGTAAGAAATCAGAGTTTGCGTCTGCAAGAGAAGACCGGGGTGAGAGCCAGGGGCAACAGGAAATGAGAACTTATCTCTTCGAGATCAATGCTGAGGTGGCCGGAGGCCAATTCCAACTCGCCTGGAGTTTCAGTGCGAATCTGCACTGTCGAGCGACCATCGAAGCTCTGGCCGAAAACTACCTCGCCGCGCTCCGCTGCTTGATCGCACTCCCTCGCACCGATGTGACGCCCGGGATTACGCCATCCGACTTTCCGCTGGCGCGGTTGGAGCAGCGGCAGCTCGACGAATTGCTGCGCGGTGAGCGCGGGATCGAAGATGTGTATCCATTGTCCCCAATGCAGCAGGGGATACTCTTCCATAGTCTCTGCGAGCCGGGATCGGGAGTCTATTTCGTGCAGCAAAGCTACAATATTCGCGGAGAGATTGAGGGTCCAGTGCTTGAGCGTGCATGGCATCAGGTGATTGATCGCCACCCCAGCCTGCGCGCCGCCTTCGCCTGGCATGATTTAGCTGAGCCGCTCCAGATCGTGCGCAGATATGTCAGAACACCCTGGGTGCAGCATGACTGGCGAATGTTGACGCCGGTTGAGCAGCAAGAACGACTCGAAGCATTTTTACGAACCGATCGTGCGCGAGGTTTCGATCTAACGCAGCCACCGTTGATGCGCCACGTGTTGATTCGTCTCTCGGAGGATACCTACCAGTTTATCTGGAGCAATCATCAAATACTGTTGGATGGCTGGTCAGTCATACTGGTTTTAAAGGAGGTTACTGCTCTTTACAACGCGCTTCGCCAAGGCTTGAATCTCCACTTAGAAGAGCGCAAACCATACCGGTACTATATTGAATGGCTGCAAAAACGGAACCTCTTCGATGCAGAAAGGTTCTGGCGAAAAGCGCTCAAGGGGTTTATGGCGCCGACTACTCTCGGCTTTGACCGGGAATGTGAAATCGTGTCAGAGCGGGAAGATAAGTATCGACGGCATCTATTTCAGTGGTCGCTGGACCAGACGGCCGCGTTGCAGTCAATGATCAGAGACCACCAGTTGACTCTGAACACGCTACTGCAGGGCGCTTGGGCCTTGTTGCTGCATAGCTATAGCGGAGAAGATGAGGTCGTATTTGGCGCCACCAGCTCCGGTCGTCCAGCAGAGTTGGCAGGCGTGGAATTTATAGTCGGACTCTTCATCAACACACTGCCGGTCAGAGTGGAGATTGCTGATCGGATGACACTGCTGGATTGGCTCAAGAAACTACAGGAGGAGCAGTCGGAAGTGCGACAGTATGAGTTCAGCCCACTGACACAAGTGCAGGGATGGAGTGGAGTGCCACGCGGTCTGCCGCTATTTGAAAGCCTGCTCGTATTTGAAAACTACCCGGAGGACAAGTCTTTACGCGAGCCAGCTACGGGCTTGAAATTGAGCGGCATGAACATCATCGAACAGACGAATTATCCTCTCACACTCGTGGCTAGCCCAGGAGATCAACTGTCTTTGTCAGTGATCTATGACAGATGCCGCTTTGAGGCCGCGGCAATCAACCGGATCATGGGTCAGATTGAAATATTGTTGAACACCATCGCGGCCCAACCCAAAAGTCGGTTGTGCGACCTCCTACCGCTTCTGCAAGAACAGGAGATGTCTGCTGATGTTCCCGCCATTCATCAGCACGCATATCAAGATGATCGCTTCTCATTTTAATTACCTCTGTCATCATCAACAGAGTGAAGGATAAGCAAATGCGATTGAGAAAGCGCTCTATATTATTAGCCGCAAAGTCCGACAACTGCACTCCAACGGGCATCCGCTTTCGCGCCCTCAATTCCAGCGAGGCAATCAGGTCGCCTGACGGACGGCTGCCGCTCGTCATAGAGCCGGAATCCTCCGAAGAACTTGCGCCCTTACTTGAATGGATCTCTGCTCATACAGCTCTGTTGCATCAGAAGTTGTGTTTACACGGCGGGCTGCTATTTCGCGGATTCAAGGTGATGGACGCGGAAGACTTTGAGCAGGTCGCCTTGAGAGTCGATCCTGATCTGCGTGATAAAAATCCGCTAGACGACGGCCTCAGGCCGCATAATTCCCGGTTCGTGTTCGGAGCGACAATTAAGGTACTCCCCATTGTCTAGACCAAAAATCAGCGAAATTAAGGTGGATCGCCGACAATCTGTTTTTAAGCCTGAGGCCGATTGACTTTCGCCGGCCGCTGCCAACAATCAATGCCGTCGGGTGAGAGGATAGGGCACTGCTGGGGAGCAACCCGAGCGCTCGCTCGATGGCGGGACAAAACCAGGAACGTCTTTGAGCGACCTTCTCAAGGGCGTTCCTGTCCCAAAGCAAAAAGGTTTTGTCTTGCCCAAAAGCGATAAACCCATGTCTTCAATCAACGGACATTTTGTTTTCAAGCGGACATCCGGTAAACGGCCTCCGGAGTTTTGTAATCGAGCGACTGGTGAAGCCGCTCACCGTTATAAAAACTGAAATATTTTCTCAAGCCGGCGATGGCTTGGGGCGTATTCTGGTAATCATGCAAGTAGACCTCTTCGTATTTGACGCTGCGCCAGAGCCGTTCGACGAAGATGTTGTCTAGCGCTCGACCGCGCCCATCCATACTGATGGCGATTTCATGATCTTTGAGAATTCCAGTGAACGCATTGCT